>JAABUP010006931.1_pt1 | contig 15635 bp, 19 predicted proteins | sample 5559201 | NCBI WGS metagenome assembly JAABUP01 (sample SAMN10711887, study PRJNA513373) | rock metagenome | isolation source: Antarctica rocks | place: Antarctica
ATGACGCCTAAACAGCTGAATCTGAGCCCATCTAGGCTAGACTCTGGCTTTAGTTCATTGTGACTCTAAATATTGTTGCATGCAATGACTAATGCTAGCGAGTCCACCTCAGGCCAATCACATGTTACCTAATGATGGCATGTACTGTAACTATATATTAGACTTGAGCATTCCAGTATCTAGCATTTCTGGAATGATGCATCACGTGGGGTGTTACTCATCGGCTTTGAATGCAGAGGAGAGAAACACAAGTGACAACAACAAGTTGGCTAACAGTTTACTTGCTTGCTGAAGTCTGTAGTTGTGGTAAAACGGAACAGCAAGCAGCAGTGTAAAGCTGTGTTCAAAATGTCCCACCCACCCACACCTGAAAACCCTCAAGATACAGCAATACAGCAAAGCAAGTAAGCAATCACAACTCGGAGGCAGCCCGCTTTTGTAGCCTCTCAAAGCGAGGTATATGCCTGGTCAGGTCAGCATAGATATCTATGACACTCAGAGTCTTAATCTGGGTAGCTTGGCTGATGGCAGGCCGGTCCATGCCTGAGGCAACCATGCTTTGAATCTGACCCCGCCTGAATCCATGGTTGCTCTCTCCAGCATACAATTCAGCATCACATAGGTGCTGCTGAAGGCGTTTACCCAGAGCTGAGCTGCTCAAGGGCACATCATGGAAGGCTCTCTGATTGGCAGTCTGGGGGCTGAATAAATATGTATCACTCAGATGGCCATCAGGATATCTGAGCTGGAGAAACTTCAACAGCCGGGCTAAGCAGCTGTGCTGAGGATCATCAGTGAGTGTCAGAGTGAAAGGGCCTGAGCGCTCTCCCTTCACAGTTTTAGTGCCATTGGGCTGCACCAGCAGTGCTGTACCAGCTGCAGCTCCTAACAAGGGGTAAGGAGCTTGTTGTCCTGTGGTCAGAAAGAAATCAGACCATGTAAGCCGACCACAGTTGTTGCCTCGCATGGGAGTCTCCCACATGAGGAGAATCAGCACTATATCACGCTCCAAAAGGAGCTGAGGCATGCCAGCAGGGAGACCAGAGACCAGGTGGTCAAGATAGTCCACCAGCAAATAAAGCTTCTCAGCTTGCATGGGCACGGCAGACCCCTCAAGGTAGCCTGATCGCCAGGCTTCTAGTCTGTAGCCCTTGCGATACTGAGCCACAAGGCTGGAGTCTACAGGATTGCCGCTGCTGTCCAAGGGATTCCAGTCTCCAACACGGCCTAACAGTTCAAATCCAGTGGAGCAACTGGATAGGCATTGATTGACACCACTGGGAGAGGCTATGGTACAGCCATTGGGCAGTGTGGTGCCGGCATGCTGAGATAACCAATGGCTCTCTAAGTAGACCACCAGGTCAGCAGGAGTGCAAGTCATCAGGGTCTTGCCCCAAGCAGCTGGGAGTTGTTGGAGCCAAGTGTCCAACTCTTGCATGGCTTTGCTACGGCGCTGGATAGTGGAGGCTTCCCAGACATTCAGCACTCTGGACTGAGCTTGAGCAAGACTTTGATGGAACATCAGCTGAGCAGAGGATGGATCTAAGCGAGCCTCTGAGTTGACAGGAGCGCTGAACGCTCTCAATTGCATGGCAGGCAGCAGAGCATCAAACTGACAGAAGTCTGGCGGCAGAGCTGACCGGGCGGTTGCAGTCAAGCCATCAGAAGGCAGGGGCTGAGATAAAGCTGTAGGCAATCTGCAGGCAGCAGCATGGGGTGTTTACTTACATGACGCCTAAACAGCTGAATCTGAGCCCATCTAGGCTAGACTCTGGCTTTAGTTCATTGTGACTCTAAATATTGTTGCATGCAATGACTAATGCTAGCGAGTCCACCTCAGGCCAATCACATGTTACCTAATGATGGCATGTACTGTAACTATATATTAGACTTGAGCATTCCAGTATTTGATTGCAGTCGAGTCTTGCTTTGTCTGCATCACTAATGCACATTACGAACGCTGCCCCGGCTGTGGCACATCTCTGCAGCGCTGCTCGATGGGGTCGCCAATTCAGCGTCTGGTGTCGATCGTTCTGTGTTGCTTGCTTACTGTACTTTGGAAGCACTGAGTACGAAAAGTGCGTAAGACGTGAAAAGGTAGCGAATACCACTTGAGTACTGTCGTAGTGACATTCCATATCGGCCGCGGGGCGGGGACCGATGCATGCCACGTCGCACGCTGACATAATAGTTGACATGTACACAATTGCAGGTGCTGACAACAGCTTCGCATTTGCGCCCTCCCTTCAGGCACTCTATCTGCTTGCAGATAGTCATGATAAACCCGAGCCAACTTCTTACGGAAGCTAATAACAATGCATGCACAATGCTCATCAAAATGACCACCCCGGCCGGAGAGGGCATGGCTAAAACAAAGGCCGTCATTCCCCTGCCGAGCCTGAGAGATTGCTCGGTACGATTTTGACAAATAATGTTTTTACAAAGCACTTACAATTGCTTGTTGGCAAGCATCAGGAGCAATTGGGTGTACATTCCCAATTGCTATTCTACAATGGCTTTTTGGAATACATGGTTATTGGATATATTATGTATTTTGTGACGCTCAGCTGTCTGTCTTGTCTGTAGGGCTTGCAATTCTTTGATCTTAAGCTCATCGGGGCTGCTGCATCATACCTTCATGGTTCAGCATTCACAATCAGAAAGCTAGGCAAGCAAGATGGCACAACTCAGTGGTGTGCGCCATGCTTCTTCCAAATGCACCAGATTGGTCTTGGGTTGACAGTGGGTGAGTTGATATACAGTGGTCCTTCAAGCGTTAGGGAAACAATCATGTGCATTGTCTTGCATCTTGTACACACATGTGTCACGCAGCTTCTAGTAGAGACATATGCCTGACGTGCATGTGCACGCCTGCTGCAGGGTATGATGACATCAAGACTGTTGTGGTTCTGGGCAGTGATTCTGCTGTGCACAAGGCACAGTCAAAAGTTCTCCTGGGCGCAGATCTAGATCTCATTGTAGGCAAAAACTCTGCAGTTGTCCAGTCTGATGTGTCAGAGACACAAGCAATACCTTACAGTATGGCTGATGGGGCACTGCTGGACATATCTGTCAAAGGTAAGCCAAGCATGCAGCAAGGCCTCTGCTTGAGCCAGTTTATCACTTGCCGAGCCAGCAGCTGATGGTGTATCTTGAATATGTGCCGCCCTCTTGTGATCTTGAGCCAGTTATGTATGCCAACTATTGCTTAATTCCACAACAATTTGCTCTGCCTGAACAGGTGGACGGGTTACAGTGGATGCGAAATTAAACCGACAGCTGTATGGGTCCAGTATTTCAGCAGACCATATATTAGCAGGTGATGTTGATGCACCAGATGAGATGAAGCCACTATATAACATCATACATCGGTTGATTGTGGCAGCAGGCACATCCATATAGGAAACAAGCATATGACATGAACAGCTGTGCGTCTCATTAAAGGGCTTGATTAACAAGTTGCCATGAGCCCTTCTGGTCAAACGCTGCTACCAAAGATGGATTGTCATTGGCACTCAAAGCTGAACCTATATGTAGCTACAGCTTTTTCTGTGATGTACAGTGTGTTGTTTGATTCTCAATAATGACATCGACCGTAAGTAGGCTGCTTTAATTTGTGTAGCTTGCTCTCTAGATACAGATAGATGCTAATCTTTGGAGTGATGTCCCTGAGATAGATGTGTGCTACAGAAATGGACGTTTAGTTCATAAGACAGAACATGCGCATGTGCCGCTGTGCACTTGATAGAAACCCTGATGGGCTTTGGGCCCCTTCACAATGTCAGCTCTTGTTCAGTATAGCTACTGCAGGACATTTGTAGAGGCAGTACATCAGCCTGAGGCTGAGCTATAACAAAGTTTGCCATCATAGTAAATTCTGCAGCTGAACCATGAACCCCACAATTATCACTAAAGCATGTGTACGTGTTGCTTATGTCTACTGTCTCTACAACTATTCCCACAACCAGTCAATATTTTGTCTAGCATTGACAGCATCACAATGCGATTCTCACAGACATTGATCTCGTAAAGCACACACTCTGTGGAGTATATGCAGGGTGCTTTAGCAGCTACACGGCGTCAAATCATGCATTGTCACAGGTCAAAGATTTTGAAAACAGCATGTCTGCAATCTTCCCATCACCAATGCACAGCAGTTGCCCACAGACCCATATCAACCAGGCCACCTCTTCGTCACAGGATCAAAACGGCACATAGGGCAACGCGTGTCACCAGTAGCAAACCATTCTTGAATGCATCTTGGATGAAACAGGTGCCCGCAGCCAACCCTGCGCAGCTGTTCTTGCATCACAAAATTCTCCAGGCAGATGCTACACTCAGTCTGAGCATCTCCACCAGACTTGTCCTGCCGTAGCTGTGAAGCCTTTTCAGTGTAAGTGACACGCCGCAGCAAGGACATGATGTTTGGACCTGCGCACCAAAGACATTTCTTGATGCAAACAAGCACTTGGTGTGTCTGCTGTAGTCAACTGATCACCTCTGCACGACATGTATACCTGTGAGCAGTAAGAGCAGTCCCACTCCTTTTGACAATTTATGCGTGGAGAGCACAGCAGAAGATGCTGATCATATAACATCATGTAAAGTTGTAACAACAATTACTCCTGGGACTCAGGATTTGTTTCATTCATCGGCCACTACATGGCATCAGGGATGCTTGATGCACATTGACATGCATGATAACGATACACAGCAGTTGCAGATTGTTCTTCTACCTGTCTACCAGGCATGCAGCATGGTCATTGTTCGCAGTGTAGACTGAGACACTCACCAGGCTGCTGCACACTGCTTTTGCCTTGGAGCTGCTGTGAGCTGCCTGGCACTGCAGGGTGTCTCTGGCTGACATCAGCAGCACTGCTGGCACCTGGCCCCTGCAATGCAATCACTGACATGAATCCAGTGTACATTGCATAGAGGCTGTCAGCGTCGTACCCCCACATGGACAACACACTGTGACTGGGAGGGAATTGAGCATTGTGCTGTGGGCACAATGAATGCCCAGATACATTCTTGACACATGTCTGGGAGAGGGTGCTTGCAATGCTCTGCAGGATGCCGTACCATTTGCTGCCTTCCTGCATGCAAGGCCGAGCGGCTGCCCATGTTTGCTCCAGATTGGTGCAGCTCCTGGATATAGCCAGCATATGTGCTGCGCAGAGCCGCGCTTGAGCCTGGTGCAGGAGGCATACGCTGGCGGCCTGCAACACAATCACCTTCGGTGTACACAATGGGTGGTAGACATCTCAGGTCTGGTAGAAAGCATTGCTGAGTTGGTGACCAGGGAGGCTGAGTGCTTCCTGCCTCAAGGCAGTGCATGCAGGCACATCAGAACGCTCCACACAGGTTGCCTGGCGCCAGACTGGCATGCAGATGGTCCAATTGCAGCCTGACCCAATAGCTTTGCAGCAAAGCCATCATGCCATCATACTGTTCAAGCAAGCAGCAAGCCAGCACTGAGGTGTGGCACTGAGGCTGCTGCACAGCTGATTGTGTGGCAGCTGACCTGCTTGCACAGGCCGCAAGGGTTGCACAGGCCTCAGGACTTCATCCAGGCCTTGTCCCTGCCAAGCATCCAGCCCTTCCTGGCGTCTGTTGCTGGCCCCCGTACCTCCACTGTCTGCAGTGCAGTGCCTTCTTCAAATGACTGCACAGTTTCCTGTCTGTGGCAGCAATGTTTACTGTGCAGCTGGTGACCTTCGGCTGCAAAACAGCTTGCTGTTGTCACAAATGCAAGTTAAACATGCAGCTAAGCTTTGCATAGAGTGACTAGGCTCAGAAAGGCTTGACTCCAAGACTGGATGGCATGCACAGAACCAAGGCACCTGAAGAGCGGCGTTCAGATGGTGACGGGTGGAGGGGTGTGTTGGTGTGGCGGCGGGGTCCCAGGGGGGGCAGGGCAGGCATGACCTGACTCAGACGCATGCCAGCAAAGCCTCCATCACCAACCGCTCTTCTACCCCTGGCTGTTTGGGGGCCTACACATGCACAACGCAAGCTTGCACAAGCAGGGTGATGCAGCAGAGGCTTACGTTGCAACTGCAGCTTCAGCATTGTACGTTCACCTGAGGGTGACTCTCTAGATAAGCTGGGAATCTCTGGCTGCTCCTCTTCTTGCTTGCCATGCCTCAAACAGCTGCGCACCTGCATGCAGATACGTCATGTACGCATCAGCTTCACACAGATTGCTTGCTTACTGTGCATGGCATATGTGATTTCATGCATTGCAACACCACATTGCATGGCATGGAGGGTAAAAGAACACACGATGTGTTCTTGGAACAGCAGTTGATGGTTTGATAGTCCATTGCCTATCATTGCTTTATTAACAGTACAATGATAATCGGTTGTACAGCTCAAGAGGATCCAGCTCAACGGACTCAATCAAAGCTTTTCAACTCAGCAAATGGCCGCCTAAGCTGCTGTTCAGACAGCTAACAACAAACAATACAGCATGAAGCCACACAGACAAGAAGCATGCCATGACAAGAAGCATGCTTTGTTGTAGTTGTGGAGTATATGCCCAGTGGAAAGGCATTGCAGCACAAGCATGCCACAAGCTGTGGGTCACCACCTGTTGCAAGCGCGTGTTGACATCTTGCAGATCATCTGCTGCAGCAGCATGTGAGTCTTCCCTTCTGCTCAGCTCATCATGTGGCCTGCTGGCATGCAAGTCTGACCAGATATCTTGCTTCATGCCAGCTTCCTGATGCTGCCAGTAGCTGTTGGGCAGTGTCATTATGTCAGGCTCAAACTGGTGATGTGCTGGCTCTGGATGCCTCTGATGTTGCCGGTGATGTTGCTGCCAATGACTGTCATCAGCATCAGTTTGTGAGTGAGCCAATGGCTGCAGATGTTGTGGTGGCTTAGGTGGCACAGATGCAGCAGGCAATTGACTAGACTCTGGGCCTTGCACAGGTGCCCATTGTACATGCTGGAAACCCCCCTGCAACATCCCACTCTGTCTATGTCCAGCTGCTGAAGGCATTGATGCGTCTCCAGGGTCAAGCAGTCCTGACTCAGGCCTGGGTCTGCTGATAGGTCTTAGTAAGCGATGAAGCTTGTGTAGGCCTCCAGGTGATCCTGACCCATAAGGGTGCCGCATGTACTGCATGGGCACCTGCTGAGCACTCCTGGGATCTTCTGCTGGGCCCTGACGTGGCGAGTAAGGCCCAGCCTCAACAGCAGCCAAAGCTGAGTCAGCAGCTGCTTGATGAGGCGGCTCAAGTGGAGCTGACTGATGGTGATGCAGTGGTGGTAGGCAGCATGGTGGCGCAACGTGCTTAGCATGCTTCAAGATTGGCTCTGCTGATGGCAGCATATTTCTGGCTAGATGAGCATGGACATGCTGAGATGCATGCTGTAAGGCCTGCTCTGCAGAAGGCACATTGGGATTGGGCCTGTGGTCATGACTCTGTCGCTGCTGAGGCTGCTCAAGATTGTCATGCCATGCAGACAGAGCCTGGTGGGGCTGCAAAGAGGAAGTAGCTGATGACAAAGCAGGCAGACCTTGACTGCTGGCACATGTCTTGTGCTGCAGTGCCTGCCAGGCATGCTGCTTCGGGGGTGACGGTGACGCTGGGCTCACGCCTGACATGTGCACAACACTAGGAATCTCTATGCTTGGCACACTGCCTACAGGCTTGTCATCATGCCCTGACACAGAGGCAGCTTCTGCCTGTGACGCTTGCAGAGCGCTGAGATCTATGCTGACATCTTGCCATTGGGGGCGTGTAGGCTTTGGTCTGCGTCTCTGGGAAGGCTTGCCCTTTGAGGGCTTGCTCTGTGGGGTATTTGAGCTGCCAAGCCATTGGTTCTCAGTATCATCTGCAGGATGGTATCTGGCCCTGTGCCTGTCGGCAGCCGCAGTACTGGAGCGCGCTGATAGCTGGGGCAACGCTGCCTGCCAGCTTGGCAGATGCCTTGGAGGTGTGAAGGTGGAAGCGAGGGCAGGAGTAAGCTGTTGCCTTGCAGACAGACTGGTGACATTGGTGACCAGGTCTGACTGGCCAGCATTGCTGGCTTGCTTGCTGTGCTCTCGAGCATGAGCTGCAAGTGCCATTGCAAAAGTCGGAGATGATAACATGGTCAAAGGATGTTAATTGCATGACAGCAGCAAGCTGTACCATCAGAAGAAAGATGGTTCCTCGCTGTCTTGACGAAGCTTGACTGCTGTGATGAAGCAACTGCATGAGGGGCTGAGGACGGGGTCCTGATCATTGGCTTGGCTGCCCGGCTGACTGCTACAGGATCAGCATGAGCTGCATGATCAGCAGACAAGATGTTTGCTGTTGTTGCTTGTGGTGGCTATTTGCTGTCGAGGACAGCAACCCTCAGCGATTGCTGTGTCAAAGGTCACCTGGATTTCTTACTGCATGGACAAAGTGCTGGTGCTTTCCAGGTGATTGCCTAGCATTTCTCTGCACGTTTTGCCAATGAGATTGCAAATCATCAAGCTGCTCATGCAAGCCAGCCAAGTTCACCATGCTGAGCCCAGAGTGTGTGACAGCCAGAGAAGGAGGTCAAAGCATATTCCGTCTACGTTTAATGGTGAATGCAGCCTATCCCAGATCACGCAGTCAAGTTGCTGCCATGGCAGGTGTCAAAATGCCTATGCCGGTTGGAGGCAAAGTCGTGATCAGCCACAGATCTCGGCATATTGCTGGGGTCAGCAGTGGACAACTGGCAATCACCGACTTATCAGCCCTTTGATTTCTATGGCCTGATACGCAGCTTTTTTCATCGCGGGCACCGGCTTCGCTGCACGGCTGGACAAGTCATGACCTCAGTGCCCAGCGTAATTGCCACTCTTTTAGGATTCACCTCTGTCTATAGGTCAACGCTGCACAGAGACATCTGAGACATCTGACATCCGATCCGCATCAGTTTATCGGACACGAAAGTATCTGCAGGACAACAAGAAAGCCAGCCCCTAGAACTTGACGGCAGCGTATGCGCTGTGTGAGGCGGTCACCTGTACTTTTCTAGCTGCACCAGTCCGCGCTTACTTGTTAATCAAGCCGTTTGGTCAGCTGTTGCAGCACCTTGGATCTTGTGCGTTGAAGCAAAGACACATGCAGTCCCTTGACTGATATGCGTCGGCCGGCGTTGACCTATGGACGTTATAGCAACCATCGATCAAGGGACACAAAGCACACGTGTTTACGTGTACGATAGCAAGGCCAAGCCAATATCAAGTCATCATGTTGAGTTCCAGCAGCACAGAGCAAGGGCTGGGTAAAGCTTTGCTGTGCCAGGGGAGAATTGAGTAAAGGCTTGCTTGTTATGCATGATGCATTTTGGATGCAGATGGATAGAGCATGATCCTGAGGAGATATGGCAAGGAGTCGAACTCTGCATACAGAGGGCCCTGCAAGCAGCAGAGAACAAAGCTGGCCCCATCAAAGTGAAGGCTCTGGGCATCACTAATCAGCGTGAGACTACACTTGTCTGGGACAAGACTACAGGCAAACCACTTCATAATGCTATAGTATGGATGGACAGCCGGACAGAGTCCATATGCAAACAGATTGAAGAGGAGCATGGCAGCAAGGTGAGCCATCTACATTTTTCACCGTCGTACATACAGCTCAAGTGTAGTGGCATCAAATCATTCAGCAGCTTGGTTTTGTCATAGGACTACTTCCGGCCTGTCACCGGCCTACCCATCAGTACCTATTTCTCATCATACAAGATCAAATGGCTGCTTGACAATGCTCCCAAGGTGCGCCAGGCTGTGCAGTCAAGGCAAGCATACATTGGTGAGCAGCTCAACTCACAACTCTGATTGTTGTAGTGTCGACTTAGGTTTGCTGCAGCACATGCATGTTGTGCATAAGTCAAGGGTCTTGAAGCTTTTGTGCTCACTTCAAGTCAGGTGTTGCACATGACCCTGTCATGAGTAATGCCAATCTCAACCTGTACTGGCCATCCATGCAGCCTGACATTCCTGCACCTCGATCTCTGAACGCTCTGTGAATCAGGAACAATGGACACTTGGCTGATCTACAAGCTCACAGGAGCTAACAGCGGAGGAGTCTTTGTGACTGACGTATCCAATGCTGCCAGAACAAACCTGATGGACATCAGATCTCGGCAGTGGCACCCCAAGACCTGCACCTACTTTGGTCTACAGCCTGACATGCTGCCAGAGATCAAGAGCAATGCTGAAATCTTTGGCTATGTCAAAGATGGCCCCTTGCAAGGTAAGGCATGTGCTGCTGTGCTTGGCACAGTTACTAAAATGTCCACATACGACGCTGAGTCTATACTGATAGGATCTGACTCACATGTCCTGGTAGCTGCATTGTATCAGCCCAATTGTGATGTTTGGCTACAGGTGTGCCCATAGCAGGATGTCTTGGTGATCAGCATGCAGCTCTACTGGGACAGAGGTGCAAGCCCATGGAAGCCAAGAACACCTATGGCACTGGCTGCTTCCTGCTACTCAATACAGGCACGCACTACAAGGTCCTTGCCATCCTCATACCGCACTGAATGCTTCATGCACAAGAATAGATGCTAAGTATGTGGGACCGTGCATCTGACCGCTGCACAAGCAGCATCTCTCAGCATTTGTTGCCCAAAGCTCCATGCATGCTGAAGTAAGGCAGAGTGATTCGGCTTCTTTGGTTCTGAGCTCATCAAAATTCAATCTCATCTCGATGTGCAGGCAGTGAAGCTCAAGAGTCCAAGCATGGCTTGCTGACCACAATTGGGTACCAGCTGGGCCCTGACGAGGCCCCCCAGTATGCCCTTGAAGGCAGCATTGCCATAGGGGGGGCCGGGGTGTCATGGCTGAGGGATCAAATGGGCCTCATTGAGAGTGCAGAGGAGAGTGAAGCCATAGCCAGCTCTGTCAACAACACTGCTGGTAAGCAAGACCTGCCATTGAGCAGCTACTTCTTTTCAAAAAAAAGGTTCTGTGATGTCAGTCAGCCCTTGCTTGTGATGGTGCATCAGCTGCAGTCATTTAATGTAGGCTGGCAGAGCAGGACAGTGTTGGCATGCCTTGGCTCTGCCTTGAACACAAATCACAGCACGCATTTTTACATGTTCCCTGCAGAATGCCTTTTAGATGGCACCTGCTGTTTGTTTAGGTTCTCAGCTGACAGACCCAAAATGCACCTCACCGATGTATGTGGTAACAATTGGCGTACCCAAAAAAGATTCAAAAGCACTGCCAGTAAGTTGACATCTGTCTTGATGCAGGTGTGTATTTTGTACCAGCCTTCGGGGGCTTACTAGCCCCTCACTGGAGGGGAGACGCCCGGGGTGTCATTGTGGGCCTCACCTCTTACACCAACAAGGCTCACATTGTACGGGCGCTCCTGCAGGCCATCTGCTGGCAGGTAGGCCCACCATAACCCCACAACGAATGCCAAAACAGCTGTTCCATATGTTCTGCAGGCGGCTGCCTTGCTGCTGTCAACATTTGTCACATGTTCTCCAGAGGCAACAGATGCTGAGCAGTTTGATGCACCTTTTGTATCTTGGCATGCCGTCAAGCAGACTTGAGACAAGGGAAATCAAATGTATTGACATCTGGCATGTCCAGCAGGCAAGGGAGGTGATCGACGCCATGCAAAAGGATGCACATTTCAGCCAGATACAGCTTCTCAAGGTGGATGGCGGTGCCTCCAACAACAACCTTCTGATGCAGATGCAAGCAGATGCCCTCCAGGTACAGCACTGCTGCAACACCGTGACTGCAACACCGGCATCAGTCATCACAGCAGTTGCTACATAGTGTCCATGCAGGATGGCAGTTTGCAATGTTAACATGTTCACATCTTCACATCAAGTTGTCGCCTGATGTAGAGGACAGGAAGCAGCCTCAGGTCTGCATTGGCAACTTGGCATGACAAGCTTGATCGAATGTAAGTACTGTGCAATGCTTCCCAATGTGCTGCAACATGACGTGTCTGGGCTGCAGATCCCAGTGGAACGGCCCAGTCATCTGGAGACTACCTCCCTGGGAGCTGCCTTTGCTGCTGGCATTGGCATTGGATTCTGGAGCAAGGAGTGGGTGTTGAACGCAAACAAGGGCGCTTTTGACAGCAAGCAAGCTGGCACCTCAGAAGGTCAGACCTGGCAGCCGCACATTGACAAACAAACCAACAATAGCCAGTATGCAAAGTGGAAGAAAGCTGTAGCACTTTCCTACGATCTTGCAGATTTGGCTGAGCCTGATCAAGCACCGCCCCCAGCTTCCTGAGGACAAACCATTGTTGCACCACAGCTTCAAAGCCTGCTGTGCAGACAACATCGCTATGTTGATTTTCTGGATAGGAACTTCAGTTGTGGATTGGACGAAAAGTTTATGCACACAATAGATAGTCTGATTTCGTTGCTTGCACAGCTGCAAACATCTGTGTTGCGATGCTTGCTTGGAGCACATGCAGGGTTGCCATGTGATCCAGCAACGTCATTCAACTTCAGTGTATTCACAGAAAGGTTTCAAATGCTGCAGTGTTATGTCATTGCTCATTTGTAGCAAGATACGCACTGCAGCTGTTACACTTTGGCAACATTTCATACAGGGTCAAGCTTCAGTGCAGTACTAGCAGCTGCTGCAGATGATGAGTCGTACAATGCAAACATGTGCAGGCATTATACTGCTATACTGAGGCAGGCTCGGCTTAGCCCAACTTGAACTACCAGATTGAGCTGTCATAGCAGCTGATTTACATGCTGTGCCAATGCCTAAGATGCTTTATGGATATGTGAGGTTGTCTTGCAGCATTATGAGTGCTGTTGAGTGTTGGTGTACTAGCAGTAAAAAAGCTTGAATGCAATCAAATCTAGATCTATTGTACTCACACTGCAGGTTATATTGCATATACAGTTCAAATGCTGCGACTTTCTCATCAAAATGGAACGGCACTTCTTGACACAGAACCAGTGGGCAAACACAAACAGAAAAATTGAACTCAATCATGACCAACCCCCTCCAGCATGGTTTCATCCAGGTACTCGTCCAGGACTGCTGACATATGCTGCAGGTAATGTTCGTTTGTCACCTCGACCTTGCTGATCTGCAAGTGTGCTGCTGCCAAGTCCAATGCATGCTTGTGAAGCTTCTCCAAAGGCGACTTTGTCAGAGCCTCACGACACATGATATTGCCAATACTAAATGGTGTCATGCCCCTTGCTGCTCCTTTCTTCAGCAGCATGGTGCACACACTCAGAACACGCTCACACTCTGGCCTCAACATGAGACCATGAGACGCCAAAACAGCCAAGTCCTTGGCGCTGTCTAGGCTCTGTATGTACTCAAGGGTGTTGGTATCAAATGGTGCCCGAGCCTGAGGCCAGTACAGCCACTCAAAGGAGATGTCTTGGAAGGTGGCAGGCAGGCAGTAGCCATGATCAATGGGGATGAGGTCCCAGGCAGCCCCATTGCGACGTGCCAGGATGTTGGCACCATTGCGGTCAGTGTTGGCCAGTCTAATGTCCAGCACAGCAATTTTGTGCACCTGCATATAACAGACATGCCACTCAGCAGATGAAACATACAACTGCAGCTGCCTGCTTTGTTCATTGATGTGTGTAAGTGCCACTGAACTGCTGCTTGACATCCAGAGCTTGATCATGCCAATTGCCAGGTCAGCCTGGGTGCAAAACAGTCTTGCACCCAGGAGGTAATGGCCAATCAGACAAAACTGATCATGTGTGAGTAAAATTTGATGCAGATGCATAGCATGCAGGCCAACCAGCAAGAAACTTGTGCTGAAAGCATGCTTCCTCACCTCCTTTACAGCAAAGACAGAGCTGCCCCTCTCCTCACAATCACCATCAGATTTAACAAACTGCTGCAGGCTTCCCAGCTTGGCCTCTTCCAGGGAAACAGCCCCGGTGATGTCAGCACTGGATCTGCGCTGCAGGCAGGTCACCATAGCAGTAGGCGGCACACCAGAGAAGTGCTGATGATCCAGCAAGAATGCTGCCACTTCTCTGACTGCACCCTCACCAGGCTTGATGCCTCGGCGGAGGCCGCTGCCATTGCAGTCAGCGCTGCTGCCGCCGCCCTTGGGATTGTTGATGGCTAGAGGTTCCTCATCCTCAGGTTTGAAGACAGCCACGTTTGTGCCCTCCTCATCACAAATGAAGTAGGATCCTACAAAGGCGCGTGCAATGAGGTTCAGCAGGTGGTAGAGGCCATGCACATCAAATGAACAGGTGATAACATACAGGCGGCCAAGTAGATGCAGCATTCATCAAACATTGATTGCAGCAGTTATGCTGCAGGACAGCATAAAGTAACATCGTCAGCTCAAATTATTGCCTTGCGCCTGCGAAGCTGTGAGGACTGTTTTCAGATCAAGCAGGCTGCTTTGCCACTGCATGCATGCAACCATTGAAACACCAGATTGACAGTCATTGTCTCACCTCCTGTCCCAGCGGTAGCCAGCCTGGGTGCGAAGCCCTTAGCCAGGCCAGCTCGTGCCTTCTGCCATCCCTCAAACAGCTCATGCTCTGGACTTGACAACATTGGAGATGTGCTTAGTGTCAGAGTAGGCGACGGCTCAAAAGGTGCCAGCTCAAGCACACTTCCCTTGTCAATGCCATACTGCAGTAGCGGTTTGGAGCAGGACAGGACTTTGCCATTGTACAGCAGGCTGTGGGAGTCTGCAGGCAGGCCATGGTTGTCTTCAAGCTTCCGCTTGACTGTGTCTGCAGTGTCGCCACGCGAGATTGACAGCTCAAAGTTATTGTCGTGGGCATGGTGCCAGCCGAGCTTGGCTGGTCGCTGCATGACCAAGTGCACTACTGCCTCTCCTGCTGCATCCCCTGACGGGTCTACTGAGTCAGGCAGAATGCAAAAATCCTTGCTGTCCACCACTTGGCTGCGCAATATCAAACTGCAGCACAATGGCATAGAATGAAAATTTGTCAGGTCCAGCTCACAAGGCTCAGAGCATGACACCAAGCAGTCAAATGTTTGCACGGCAGAGACATGTAACAGTGGGCTGGGTCAAGATGCAGGGAGCAAAAAGAGATGTGAAACTAGTCACCTGGTCTGTGAAGGAGAGGGTTGAATGGACTTCGAGGTGACCAGAGAGTGAGTGAGTGCACTTCTTGGGGAGAGTGTCTTGGACGGAGCATCTGAGAGGTCAAAGATCAGTGGCTTTGCGCTTTCAGTGTCCAAGCTCACAGACGACACATCTGACAACTTCACAAAGACATGCAAGTAGTCTGGGTTTGCTGAATTTCTCCTAGCCAGCTGCCCAACCACCTCATGCTCCATAAGATCTCTGTCTCCCAAAATCTGTGATGCAAGCAACAAGAATCATGCATGTTCTATATGCTTCTATAGCAAACAAGTGCATGTTGGATCCAAGCAAATGCAGCACACTGTTGCGCACCAGAGAGCATTTGGCTTTATCTGCATGCCAACCCTTCAAGTTCTGCAGCTTCAGGCGGACATCTTTGACTGTCGAGCTGATAGGAACTTGCACCGACTCCAGGTAGGGAGAAGTCCCAGGCCTTGTGCGCTTCTGTTCCAGATATAGGGTGATTTCTGGAACATGTCTGTGCTCACCGCTGGCTCTTCGCTGTCGACTCGGCGATGACAATGCCGAGCCGTGGCTGCGCACTGGCAAATCGACTGAGCG
>JAABUP010006932.1_pt1 | contig 15633 bp, 24 predicted proteins | sample 5559201 | NCBI WGS metagenome assembly JAABUP01 (sample SAMN10711887, study PRJNA513373) | rock metagenome | isolation source: Antarctica rocks | place: Antarctica
TAATCACAGCAGTGAGGCAGGGAGAGACAGTCACGGAAGCTGGCTGACATTAACGAGTATGCAGCAACAGCACTACGTTTCTGCGCTGATGTACAACGCTGCTGCATCCTGTGTGCTCCGCGAAGCGAGGTGCAGTGACTTACCTCACCATTGTTACCTAACATTATGCATTTTCGTGATCCCTGAAACCCCACTTTGCTTTGCTGGGATGTTTGGTGTGCTGGTTTCGGAGCTGCACCTACTCAAACAGAGCATCGCAGCTAGAGTCTGCATGCACAACGTTCAAGTACAATACAGGAGTATGTACTGAACGCATGTTGAAATACCCCAAGCTAACTCAGTGTCTCCAAGGCCCACTGTTTGGCGTACCAGCGGCGCCGGCAAGGATCGCTGGCCCTTCCACCGGCAAGCAACTTTTGCAGATCCGCTGCATGAGTGCCGTCGCTGACTTTCAAGCGGTGCAAGTTGAGTTACAGCGTTTGTGCGAGGCCGTCGCACACTATGCAAGCACTCACAACACTGTGAAAGGGACAGAAAGGCTTCTAAAGAGAGCTCAGCGAGACCGGGCCTCCACTGATTACTTTGCACAAGAGGAGAATGCGGGGTCTTCTAGCAGCCAGACTTCGTCAGACTGTGTGGCAAGACTTGCTGCAGCAGCTCAGTTGCAGGGTGCTCGCAACAACCTGAGGGGCATGCAGGCCGAGCTTGACGTTGCTCAACAAGCTACCAATGTTGTCTGCCTAGGGGCCAAATTCTACAGCGAGGTGTCTGCTGGTAGGCTGTGTTGTCTGCTTGATTGAACATGCAGCACTTTTATGCCACCGCTTCTGACATGCACTCTGATTTACTGAGCAGTGGGTTCCTAGTCAGGTGAAGGTGCCTCAAGCAAACCCACACAGCGCAAACCCAGCATTGCCAACATACTTGCCAATCATTTTGTCCCCTCAGGCGAAAGCGTTGAGGTTGATGTTGTGGCTCAGCAGGTCTGCAAATCAAGTGCCTTGCAGTTTGCTTGAGCTACATGGGAGCAGCTTACATCTTACTGACAGAGCTCTGTGCAGGGACTAGCTTGGATTGAGGTCAAAGCACATGAGCCGTTTGATATCAACAGCAGTCAATGGCTTGGCAATCCTGGACACTTCAAAGGTGCTTGCTTCAGATCAGGCATCATTGCATTCTTTGGTGTTTCTTGGTGGCCATATCAGCTGCAAGGATTGACTCCGGTCTGATATGTGTGCAGGTCTGGAGCAGCAAGCCAAGCAACAACTACGTGTTGCACAAGCTGCATGCAACCAGCTGATGTGGCAGATGCCAAGAGTGTTGTTTCATTTTCCACAAGGTGTAAATGCTGATGTAAGGACTCAGCTCATGGTGAGTCGACTTTCTGGTCAACGTAATATGTTGGTGCTGCATGAGACTATGGAAGCAGGTCCTCATATGTACAGTGCAGACATCAACACACTATGGACCTGCGGTATTTACGCCTGCTTGCACTGGTCATGACATTGTCTTGCCCTTGTCTTGGCCAGTCACCGGGCACATGACTGCTGGTCTGCAATATCATCGCTGCAGCATGTTGGGTGATGTCATAGTAGCTGTATTGCAGAGTGCAGCTGTATTGCAGGGTGCAGCTTGTCATGTGACATGGCTACATGTTGTGTACAGGCAATGGGAGTGCTGGTTTCAGGCCCAGGGCCATTTAACCTTGCCCTTTTGCCACCAATGCCGCCAGCGCCCAGTGTGACCAATCTGGATGTCACAACTCTCTGCGCTCTTGTATCAGAAGTCAGTCATGCAGATCCAAAGGGCCCTCAGTTGCAAGCTTGGGCTCAGAGAGTCACTCACTGGCGGGTAGGCACCTACATAACCTCTTGCATATAGTTGGGTTGGATTGGCACTGCTCCTCTTACAGCACTCCACAATGCTGGCAATCACATAGTCAAGGCAGCTGGTCGTAAATCTGTTGCCTGCGTTCAAAGTCATGAAGCATGTGTATGCACACGTCAACACTATTGTGCAGTTGCTGCATGACATGAGTGCCTTCTGTTGAGGTGAGCTTTGGTTTCATCATGTTCAGGATGGCTGTGTTGGTGCACCTGCAGAAGACACGTCTCATAAGTGCATCTTACGGGCATTCATGAGGCCCACAGTGCTGGCATGACTTGTGCATGCAGGAAAGCTTGGCAGCAGAAAGCCAGGAGCCGATGTTGACCATGCTGCAGACATACATAGATGGCAAAGAACTGATTGCAGCTGAGGCTGCTATGTTGCAGTTTCAGAAGCTCTTAGACCAGTTTGGGGGTCACAATGAAAGATGTCGCTGGCAGGCTTTGCAGAAGAATTTGCGAGTCTTCAGTTGTGATTCATCAGAGGCAGGAAAGACATCAAATGATGTGTCAGCAGTGGTGAACAGCATTCAGCAAGCTCACACACAAGATGTTGACAGCTTTGAGTTTCTGCAGAACAGAGTTGCCCAATTGCAAGCAATTTCAGCTGCTCAGAGGATCGTATTTGCCTTGGGGGATGACCAGCATGCTGTGACGTTGACTGCAAATGGGCGAGCTTCTGATTTTGCAGCACGACAGGGTGTCAGAGTAGAAGTGTTTGTTCACAGGGCAGTCTGGCTAACAGGTCTGTGACTACAGCTGCATCTGTTTGCATATTTGCTGGAATGTTGTGTTTACCTTGAAGCTCTTCAGCCTGACTTGACAACGTTTATCAGCAGCATATTTGCAATACTGGTGAATTGGACCCAGTAAACCGTGATAGGAGTGTCTCTGCATACAGGACAAGGCTGACCTTCAGTCAGCCATGAGGTAAACCCGTAATTCATACTCGACTTTGAACAGCATTCAGCGACAGCCAAGCAACATGCCAGCACAACACTCAACCCCTCAAATGAAAGGGGGTAGCATTTACAGGCACCGGGTTAGAATGTTGACCATTCGTCTGTAAAAGTGGAATGTACGCAAGGATGGGTGTAACCGCGCGCAGATCGGCGAGCGCACATGCCTCGTCTTGGCACAACATTCTGACCTTGGCCTTTTTGGCCTCACAGCCGGCTCTGCGCTACCAGGCCGCCTTTAACACTGCGCCAAAACTAAGTGCTTCGAGCCAATCGGCCCTGCGCCATAACATACACGACGTGACCATAATGTTTGCATCTTCTCGTTAGTATCATTGTGTCCGGATGGGTGGCACCAAGAACAAAGAGGAGAAAAAGAAGAAAGCTCATGTGTACTCGTACGTACTTGCAAGCCTTTTTTGACTATCTCTCTTGGACAAACTGTTTGATTGTTGCATGTGCGCAGGTGCACCTGCTGTGTAATGTAACAAGGTCATGTCTGCTGGAAGCTGCCATGTCCTGCAAACGCTGCGTATGTTGACTCTGCAGGTCTGGTGCAAGCGGGGGAGCTAACAAGGGGCCTGCTGTTATTGACAAGCGCAACCAGGTGCTTGACTGTCCACACTGTGACCGCACCTTTCAGCAAATACAGAGGTTCCGGGAGCACATTGCCAAGAAACATCCAGAAGAGCAGCTGGAAGAAGCAAGTCATGTTCCATCTTCTGCTGAGACACAGGTGGAGCCATTGCATGAGCCTTGGGTGGTGTAAAACATATTTGGTGCATGTCAACATGCAGACCTTGCTGAGCTATCTTGTGCTGTGCCACAATCTTTGTTTTTTGTGTATTGTTGCTCCAATGTCTGCTGTGCAGTGCAGATATCATTGTCATTGTAGGCATCATGTTATCTGGGTTGCTCATGCTGAGACTTGTGGACTGAATTTGGCTGCAGACCAAGAATACAATGCAGCCTGGCAGCAAGGGGGGATACTACACAGAGAAGTCCCCCAAAATGCTGCTATTGGAGTGGTGTCAGCAGCAGAAAAGGCCAAAGCCAAGATACAAAGTACTGGCTGCTGCTGCTAAAACCATGAGGTGCAAGGTGAGCTTGCTCAAGACGTGTGCGTAACAGCACTTGCATTGCTGCTGTGCAATTCTGCTTTCAAACACATTGCACTTCAGCTAGAAGCTGTCAGGCCTGGCATTGATGGATTCAGTGGCTCAGAGATGTTGCTGCGGCCTGCACGGGAAGCCACACTGGTACCTTTTGTGCCAATCTTACAAGGGGTAGTGCCCATGTCAGCTTGGTGGGACTTTTAGCTGCACGTTCATTATCAACTATCGTGCAATGAAGCAGGTAGTGCTACCAGATGACAAGAATGCTGACAAGGACATTGTGGTGTTCCTGGACGAAGCACAAGCAGCAGGCACATCTGAGGAGGCTCAGGAGAGAGGTGCTGTTGCTGCCTTGGCCAGAGTTGCAGGCAATCGCAACATGCAGAGGGTCCTTCCCCAGCCCTTTCAAGCTGCATGGACCTGGTGTGTGCAGCAGGTCAGCAAGCCATATGTCGACCTGTTGCTGTCACCACCTTCCTTTCCTGTTGATGACTTGTGACAATGCATCTTTTTTATTCTCTGCTGACTAAGCTCTGCAGACAAAGCTTGCTGTCAGAGGCGTGGTGCTGTCTGTGATGGCAGTCTGAGCTCAAACTTATGTTTTGCCGTGTTGAAACAAGGTACATGGCGTCTCTACATGACCTAATCAGGCTGACTAGCAGACTTGCTTGGCACAATCTGTTTTTGGTGGTGTGCAGGAGGAAGATGCACAGGCGCGCCAAGCAAGGGCAGCAGCTGCAGCAGAAAGCCGCAAGGAGCGTGATGCTGGCCGCCGCAAGGCTCTGGCACGCAAGGTGCCTGTGACTGCCATCATGAGTCAACAGCAGCGCTGCCGAGTAGAGCAGGTGCTTGCCCAGCTGAGGGATGCTCAGCAAGTATCCTCAAATGCCAACTCAGCAGGTGAGTGCTTCTACAAGTTCCGATGTCCATTGCGTTGAATGTACAATAGGCCTCACACAAGAGCAGCACTGTGCCTCGAGCTAATTTGTGATGTTTGCTTGCATTGTGATCTGACATACTGTCTCCCTGTGATGGTCAACCTGAGAAGTGTATAGTCAATATTTTTGTGCATCATCAGAGGCTGAGTGGCTGTTCATTGCTGTGGTGTCTGCTCTTGACAACAGGTATGAGCTTGAATGTGCAGGGGAGCATGAGGTGATCAGCTGCGATCTGCAAGGGCTAGGCTTCACTGAGCAAGACGCAGAAAGTGCCATCAACAGCGTGTCTCACCCTAATCTAGCTGTCTGTCTGGACTGGCTTTGCTTGCACATTCCTGAAGAGGAACTACCGCTTGCTTTTGCGCCTGGTAAGCTTCTGTACATGCTGTTCATTTCTCAATGCAACATTCTTTATCCTTGCCTCATCTGGATGAGCACAAGCTTGAAGTTGCCGTTCGTCCATGCTTGCTAGCGCGCTAATGACTGTTCCTGCATGCGTTTGTCAGCTATGTCGTATGGGCTGAAAGCTCACTGTATTAAGGCCAAACAAATGTGTGCTGAAGCATCCACATTCACCTCACCTTGTTGCCAGCAGTGCCCTGCTAACCATGCCAAGCTGTTGTGCAGGTGCTGCTGGCAAGCCTGTGAGCGTGCTGTTTGCTGGCAAATCAGCAGAGGCTTTGCAGGATCCTGCAGTGGCTCAGTTGTCCAGGTGGGGCTACCCTGTGCCATCATGTGTGGAGGCTCTGCAGCGCCTCAAGGGCAGCCCTGACGCAGCACATCAAGATCTCTTTGCACGGCTTTCAGGTCAGCAGAACCTCAAGCATGTCATACACGGTCTTTTGTACATAAGACCTTACTCACTGTTCATGCCATACAACTATCACGCCCTGCTGCCTTATGCTGATGCCAACAGAAAGGACTAATGTGAAGTACTGGCATTGCTTCAGCTGTATTTTGTCATACTTGGCAGTGAGCAGGCATGGACATGCAGGGATCGAGAGGACAGACACTATGGATGCAGCCCTGCTGGAAGGACAGGGCAATGCAAATGCTGAGTGGCAAAACGATGTGGATGGACTGATTGCTGTGTACGAAGCTATGGTGTCAACCCCTGGGACATCTACCATGCTGTTCAAGACTGCAGGGCCACAAGTAGGCCAAGCTTACTTGCATCACCTACTTGTCTGCCCTGTCGTTGTCCTTCAGGGTCTTGTATACTGATACACTGCCGTGACAGTTACATGCTCTACCAAGTTTCAGTCAGATGCTAGAGTCCAGCATCAGACTGGCGTCAATGTGTCAAGGAGCTGCTGTTGCTTGCAAGCTGTTCTGGCACACTCAGGTCAGCCAGTAGCATTGCCATGCATGCTGCCCAAGCTCATGCTATTGCCTGTTTCTTTGGCTTGGTGGCAACTATATGCATTGTTTGACATAGACAACCGCCCAAGCCCCATGCGCATGTGTAGGAGGGGTCAGTCGTGGAGCTGCAGGCTTGGCAACCTTCCAGCTATCCTGATGACATCCCCAGAATCGGTATCAGGTCAGTTTGGCTGTTGGCCTGCATAACTGTTGCAGCTGGTGGCGGGGATACCCTGCATGTAACAAGTAACTGCGCAAGCATGCTGAACCAGTTGTGCACACATGTTGTTACATACCTGTACATTTGCTGTATGATGTTTCACGTATACGTCAAGCTGAACTCTGAAGCATGGGTGCATATGGTAATTAAAGCTCCCTGTATGCACACAGGTGCTCCCAGCTGAGTACTCGGCAGCTCCTCTTCCTCACCCAGCAGCTTGCTGGTGTAGCCAAGCAAGAAGCTGGACAGAGCATGTTACACATCATTGTAGCTGCCCTAGCTGAGATGCTAGAAGCACTCCCTGTAGAGCCTCCCTATCCCACCATTGCACCCCCTCCTGGAGCTAGACAGGCTACAGCTGACTCAGCCAAACAATTATCAGCTATGGCACCTGCAGTCAGTCATACTAGTGATGCTAGCCAGCACAGGCAAAGGGGTGGCAACAGGCGTCTTCCAAGTGTCAGGGAACAGCAGGCTGAGAGCAAGCAGCTGCAGCAGCAGCAGGAAGCACTTCTGGTTCAGCCAGCGCACGCATCTATGCGGCAGGCCCGCCAAAAGCTTCCTGCCTTCAGCAAGCGCAAAGACCTGCTCACCAAGCTCACTCAGCACTCTGTCATTGTGATCAGCGGAGCCACAGGTATGACCTGCTTTGCTAGTCATGGATCAGACTTCGTTAACACTTGGTGTGTTGTGCAGCAGTGTGTCCAGCCAGGTGCTGTATGAGAAGCGTCAGAGTATCTACAGCTTGTGGCATATCTGTTGTGTGCCTGCAAGTGAAACAGTAAAGAGTATCAACAATGCACAAGGTTTGCTAATCCAATGCCATCTCAGCTCATGCTGGTCAACCACCACAACTACACCCTCATCAGTTCTGTGTCGCAAGTGACGCAGCAAATGACATACATGCCTGTTTTCAGCTATCACTTGCAAAGCTAGCTGACAGCACATCACAAGCTGCCTATCATGTTGCCTGGATCACTGATGCAGTTGTCAGGTTGTCGCTGAATTGTGTCACTGGATGCTCAGGTTGTGGCAAGAGCACTCAGGTGCCCCAGTACATCTTGGAAGATGCCATTGCTGCTGGCAGTGGAGCAGCATGTAACATCATCTGCACACAGCCTCGCCGCATTTCAGCTGTTGGTGTGTCCACCAGAGTAGCACAAGTAAGCTGAATCTGCTGCATGCCATTTTCTGAGCCCATATTTTCCAGAAGCACAAAGTCACAGACTGCACTGGCCAAGCACATGCTTGGTATACAGCACAGCACATGGTACAGAGCATTGCGCATGCATATGCATGCAATATGTCAGACTGCGTGTGATTTTCTTCTGTGTATCACAGTGTCAGCATGCGCATGTATGACATGTGCAGCCATTCCAGATTGCCATTGCATGTCTGCTATGTACTATTTAGGAAAGAGGCGAGGGCGTTGGGAGTGTGGTGGGGTACTCAGTACGTCTGGAGTCACGCACATCACAGCGTACACGGTTGCTGTTCTGCACAACAGGTTGGCTTTTTACGCATATGCCCTGTATCTGCTTTCCTGTTTGTATGATCTTGATTGTCTGTCAAAACAGCTCAATGTGCCTGTTTGCTGCCTATTGTTGTCAGGGAGTTCAGTGACATGAGCAGGTGACATGCTACAGCGTGAGCATGTCACAAAGACATGGTATGAGCATGACATTTGGATGATGCAAATTATATCCAGTTTGGCTGCAGGAATACTGCTGCGGCGCTTTCTGGGTGATCCTGGTCTAGAGGGTGTAAGCCATGTTGTGATTGATGAGGTGCATGAGCGCAGCGTGGACACAGATCTGTCTCTGCTGCTGCTGCAAGACCTGCTGAACCAGGGCAGCTCAATCAAAGTCATTCTCATGTCAGCTACAGCCAATGCAGAGCTCTTTGCCAGCTACTTCAGCAAGCAGGTGATTATCTGCCGCCTGTCCAAGGCTTTGCTCTCATAGTCATGCTGATGAGCAATCTTGCCTTCACAAGCATGTCCCGGAGACTGATGAGCTTGACGTGCTGGCCAGTGTGTTCAGCACAGACTGTCATGCACATTCATGTCTTGCTGTCCGGCATGGTCTTCAGATCACCTAGGTCTGCTTGCATAAACTGCTCAACTGCAGCACAGACGCTTTAGTCTTAGACCAGCTGTGGCATAGCATCACCTGGGGCATTGCAACTATCAGTGGTGGCGTGCAGGGCAAGCAGAAGGTTGCAATGCTGAGCATTCCTGGGCTGACCCACCCTGTCAGGGATCTGTATCATGTACGTGCAATACATATGCCTGTGCGACCAGATTTGAGGCTCTTCATGAACTCTTGTTGCTTGCATATGCGTCTCTGCTTGCTGGCAGTCTGCACCTGTCTTTCAAGCACCAAGGTGGCGACGGTGACCTACCTGCATCCCTGTCAAGGACTGATCAAGGCTGCTCAGTGCACATTGATGCATGGTTAGCATCCCTGAATATGCATGTAGCAGCAATCTTGCGTCAGCCTTGCTGAATAGAGTCTCTCAATGGTCTGGCAGTCAGGTTCTGTTCTGTTGTACAATCTGCCTGGATTGGCCATGCTTGCTCAATGCCTGTTTGATTCTCGTGTACCCACACTGGGTGAGAATGTGCAGGTTCCAACTGCCTTCGAAACAATCCAGGTGCAGCCTTGCTCTGTGGGCCACATCACAGATGTGTACAATACCTCTTGCACAGTCTGCGGCAACTTCACCTTCTCGCTGGATCCAAGCAAAACATTCTGCGATGAGTGCCCCTCGCCCGCTCAGTGCTTTGGTGATGATGTTTTCATTCCTCCAGAGCAGCACTGGCATTCCAGCCCCAACTCCACCACCATTCTGTCATGTCCAAATCCAGGTGCTTGTGGAGGCAACCGTACCCACCTGCTGGATTGCAAATTAGTAAGTGCTGACTACATGACCATGCAGTCTGCCTTTCATATCTGCAGCTACAGCTTTGCTTGTTGCCATGTAAAGGTGGCATGCAGTGTGACATAGGGGAGCTGCATGTCATCCACCCCTTGTACTGCATCAACATGTTTGTGCACAGCAGTCATGCTTTGTGAGCGCCACAGCATGGGGCTGCTGGTGCTTGCATGCACATGCCTTGAGCACTTTGCTGGGTTGGTACCTCCATACAGTCTAGTTCTGCAGCCATGACTGCAACATCATATCTGCACCCACATTGGGCTGGCCCAAGCAGTATCCCATGTCATCTCTAAGCTGATGTGACAGAGTCCTCACAGCAGAGGCACAGGCCATGTCCACATCAGTTGTGCTTCCAACGCGTTCCCAAATTGGCCTGTTTGCTATCCACGCTGAGCTGCTCGCTGTGATTGTGATGCAGGCAGGGCAAACCTGCAACATGACAACGTCACTGGTGGCAGATGACCCCAATGCTTACATGGTGAAGATGTGCAGCCCTGGCTACTATGGCCCGCTGTGCTCCCTGTGCTTGCTGCACAACGCCCCGCCTGGAGAGGCCCGCTATGGTAGGACAGGCACTTTCAACTGTCAGAAGTGCAGGTGTGCCTCAGCCCTATCCCCTGCACTGATTTTGCATCATGTTGTTTTTGTGCTGAGCTGATCTCGCCTTGTCCATGCTGCTCCCATCCAGTTGCTCAGTTCTGCTTTGCCCCATCGGCAATTAAGAGCAATTAAGAGCTGTCAGCTTTGTGTGTACTTTCAGTACCAGTCAGTAAAAATATGTAGCACAGTGATTGCTCGATAGCTTGCGCATCGCTGTTGCAACTGCTTCACTGTGGTCATTTTGCAGCTCATGAGGCCACTGCATTTGTCGTATGGTTGTGTGCAAGCAAGTGTAGCTCCCGGGTGTTTGCAACATTCCATGAGTCAGATTTGTCATTTTTGGATGCAATTTCAACATTGTCTTTGGCTGTTCTGCAACTGCCCATCCTGTCTCTGCATCTGCAGGAATAGCAGTGTGATCGTGATTGCTGACATAGCCAGCACGTCACTGGTCATGCTCTGGTTGATGTACATCATCCATGTAACCCTCAGGGACAATGAAGAAGATGCACAAAACATTCCCAAGGCAGCTCGCATCTCAGAATTTCTCAAGGTAGGTGCAGCGTACCACCACCACTTCCTTGCTGCAGTGTGCGCTCTGCTCGCAGTGCCATGCTGTGTCACTGCTCACAAGTCTTGTTGTTTCAACAATGCAAACACAGGCATCTCAGATGGTAATGCATGCTGCAATTTTAACAGGAGCCTCTGCAAGCCTGCACATTTGGCACTTCACATTAGTTGTGCATCAACTCACATGTCAGCATGCAACACATGCAAGCCCAAACGGTGTATGCTATGTGTCAAATTGCATGTCAAACCATGAATGAGCTGTGTCACAACTCGACTCGGCCAGCAAAGCAGAACGTACATTGTATGTTGTCTTGGGCACATGCAGACTGACACCAATGCATGCTCAATGTGCAGGCAGCCCAGTTGTGGCTGCAATATATTACGCTATTGTCTGGTATCAACTTCTCCAGCCCCCCTGCCCTGCAGTGGGTATTCAGCGCTGCAAAATATGCCTTCTCTGCCGTCTCCAGTGGCAGTCTTTCAATAGACTGTCTCCTCTGTACCCATCATAACACTGCACTGCTAAATGAACCACCCTGGTTCATTTAGCAGTGCCAGTGCTTGTTCTGGCTACCATGGTGCTCATCCAGGTCATCTGGTGAGGCTACTTGTGCTGCACACACACACAATTGGGGCCGCAGAATCTTTAAGACCGTTGCAGTTTTTGCAGTTGACGTGCTGCAACAGCCTGCAGGCCTTGCAGGCACCAGTGCAATACCAGAAAGTTTCAAAGTGAACCACTGAGTCTACTGTATGAACACGCAAAGTACATTCTGAGTGTGAAGCTGTTGCACATGACTGGCTGGCTTGCCTGGATGTTGCTTTGTCCCTTATGCAATGTGCAACTAGTGTGATGCACTGACTCACCGCAACGTCATTGTGATTAGGTCGTGACAGCAATACCACTGGTCACAGTTCATCCTATCGCATGCAATAATCTATTGTAGGTCTTGAGCTACCTGTGTGTTGTCTGCAAAATTATGGCTACGGCGCACGCAAACCTGATCAAAAATCAAACTAGCCAGATGGCCGCTTATGAAGTTTCAAGGTAAGACGGAAGCCTGGACAGAAGCTGCCGTGGACAGTGGAGAACAGCTAGGACTTGTGGACACGGTCAGTGGCCTTGAGCTCGATTTGACGACTTGAACGTACTCTGACGCAAGAGCTGACCATCGTCGCTATCACGCCGTTGCTGACAAAGCGAATGTACGCAACATGTATCTGATTCTATGCATTCCACTGCAACTTCAATAATGGTGTTTGCATTTCGGGTCTGCGGGACTACGTAAAGTCGGCTCCAACTTTTGAGCTATACTGATCTTATCATCCAAGCGCACATCGCGTTGTTGGGGCCCGCAACTTGGGGGGCAATTTAGCGCCATTACCTGCAGACAAATCCGATCTGCAGTTACTAAACCCCAGCGTTTTAATAAGGGATCAGTCAGATTGGTCAACTTTGAGTTTCTGAAGCGATGCGAAACCGTCGGAGATAGCATGTGCATGACATCCTGCCAGACATCCTGCTGCTGTGCTCGATCCGGCTTCGACCCGTTTACCGATTGAGCTGCATACATGTTCTGTACCAAGCACAGCAGCTGATGCCTCAGTTTGCTCGTTGAACTGATCAATAGATATCATGCCCGCAGTGGCCAGTCGGGTCCAGCACACGGCAGCCTTCGCTGTCACCGCCTGGCTGTGTCTTTTTCATCTGCCTGTTGCTGTATCTTGGTTGTGTAGCTTGACATGGACCGGGGATCGTGATACGCCCCAGAACTTAAATGTTGCTCAGTTGACTCTGCACTGCAATCCCGGAAGCGGAGATGTCGGTACCGTACTGCCCGTGTGGTTCAGCAACAGGGTGACGAGCCGGAGTCTGCAAGGTCACCTTTCCACCCCAAGTTTTGTCGCCAGAAATGTAGCTGCAGTTCGAAAGCAGCCTCCTGGGGAGCTGGCTCTCCCCTCAACGTCGGCGCATCACAACGCTGACACCCTCTTGTACGGCTGTAGGTGTTCAGGCTTATGCTCTTCCTGCTGGACTCAATGACACGCTACTGTACTTCCAGCAAGCTAATCTCTCCTTTCAGGAAGCACAAGTTCTTGACATCCATGCTGGGAGCTTTGACACCATCATTGCTGTCAACTCATGCCCTCATCTGAACCTTATAAACTTCATGAGCAGCGGTTGTCAAGCCCAGAGCCAGATTTTGAGCGTCACCAACTCAAACAACCTGTATGTTCTGAACTCAAACTTTTGCAACGCATCTGCCAGAGGGTTGTCAATCACAAACAGCAACTCTGAGCTTGATGACAATCTTTATGAAAATTTGGGCTACTCTGGAGGTGATGGAGGAGCTCTGTGGGTCAACAATTCTGGTGGCAGTTGGGTGTCAGTCAAAAGATCCAACTTCTCTGGCAACTTTGCAGGGGGTGAGGGTGGGGCGGTCTATTTGACTGGCTGGAGCTGTTACTTTGAGGACAATAGGTTTGTAAACAACAGCAACGGGGTCAACGGAGGTGCAGTCCTCATTGACCTGGCAAATGATCAAAGTGCAAATGGCACATTCAAAAATTGCTCTTTTGCCAACAACACTGCTGGCTACAATGGAGTCGTATATGCCTACCCTACTGAAGGCAATACTTATTTTATTAATTGTACATTCGTAGGTAATGTGGGGTATCAAGGCGGTGCAGTCAGCCTATGGGCTGTTGCCTTGGGTGTGATTGACAATTGCACCTTTGTAAACAATTCTGCCATTTACAACCATGGCATTCCTGGCGATGGAGCTGCGCTTTATGTTGATGGAAATTCAGCACGAGACACAGCCCTGTATATATTGAACTCCAACTTTTCTGCAAACAATGGTTCTAGTTCTCCAGGGTCTGGAGCTGTCAGTGCTTCCCAATGCAAGTGCATTGGCAGCAAATTTGAGAACAACCTGGGTATTGCTTTGGTTGTTAAATCAGCTCAAGGTGACTGTGAAAGTAGTGGATTGCCATACTCTGCCTTGTTCGACCTTAGTACAATTGCTGGCAATGCGGACTCCTTCTTCAATCAGTCTATGCTAGAAACCATTTTGGGTGGGTCCACAAGTGTGAACCTCTGGAGCACCACCTTTCAGGGGAACGTCGACTCCACCTTTTTGCCGGGGACTGAGACTGAGGCAGGGGCGACTGCTTTGAGAGGGGGGGCAGGCTTGAGCATTCTGTCCACTCAGACAATCATGCTGGTTGACCTGCTTTTTGATGACAATAAGGCTTGGCAAGGCGGCGCTCTTCTGCTTGACTCTTGCTTTGCAGCTGTCATCTGGTCCAGCACCTTCACAAACAATCTTGCTACTCAAGGAGGCGGCGCCATTGCCTCAGTGAACAACCTCCACCTGAGGGGTCTCTTCATTGGCGACACATCAGCCACAGGCAACTTAGCACTGACTGGAGGCGCTGTCTATGGTGCTGACCAAGCCTCCATCATCATTGGTAATGGCACAGTGTTTGCTGGCAATTGGGCGGCTGCTAATGGAGGCGCGGTTGCCTGTGTGGAGTGCGCATCATTGACTGTCCAAGACCGGGTGGCCATGCAAACAAACTACGCACTTGCTGCTGGTGGAGCTCTGTCTGCCGAAAGCTCATCAGCAATCCAATTGACAGCTACCACATACTTTGGCAACGGGTACAAGCACTTCCTGTCTGACATGTGCCCATGCATTCTTGTACGGAAGTTGTGCTTAAGCTGCATGCTGTTATTTGGAAATGACCATGCCTGGAGCTCCATGAGCAGTGCTGACTGTTGCTACTTACCTGCTGCAGGGCTGCCGCAGGTGGTGCTGTGTACATTGCAGGGCTAGGAGCAACCACAGTGTCGCAGACCAACTTCACCAACAACACATTTCTGTCAAATGCTGCCAACTTCACATCTGATGGGGGTGGTGGGGCTGTGTACCTTGATGGGGGGATCACCCTGTTCAATGGCAATACCTTCCAGCAGAACACTGCAAACGGATATGGAGGAGCCCTTGTATACATACATGAATGTTTTCCAGGTGCAACAAACATTAGCCTCGCATATAGTCTACAAATTCGCTTGAGTTCACTGCATTTGGAGCATGTGACATTGCAAAGCATGCGGGTTGTGCGTCTGGTTGCAGTTGCACAGTTGATCAGGTTTCTTGAAAGGTTGACAATATCTGCTTGTCAAGTTGCAAGGAAGATGGCTGGTTACGCTCTTGTTGGTGGTCTGCTCTGACCCTTTATTCAGTCTTGGCCACAGTTGAGGTCAGCTCAGCTGTCAGTTCTGGGACACTCAATGCATGAACGCTTCCTGTTTGTTACATCTTGCCTTATCAGTGCTGGCTGTGTGCTTTAGGGGGAGACCCGCAGAATATGTACATGTGGGCAGAGTTTGAGCCGCCTATAAGCGACAGCTGTTCTGCCGTTAGGTCAACAGGCCTCACAAATGTGTTGGTTGACAATCATGCTGACATAGCTGGTGGTGCGGTGTATGCAACTGACATGGCTAGCCTTGATTTCACTTGCTCAAGTGGGTTGGCAGGGGATAGCGTCAATGTCTAGCAGCCAGTAGCAAGAGCAGAATACATGGGGGTTGTTGGGATCTGTAGAGCCTTTTGGCATGTCAAACTATACAACACAAAAATTGTGCAAAGTTTTACCTACATGTACTGTGTTGCAATGCGGTTGTAAAGGTCAGCCTGCAGCTGCTTGGCCCTTGTGAAATGCCCCTTCAGCATGTCGCTTCCGGAATCCCAGCCATCGGCTTGCCCGGCAACGCCCATTTGACATTTCATCACACAACTGAGCGTTGGCACTGCATGCTCCAGCTGTTGTGAGGGAGGAATGATTGTTTTCCGTCTAGGGTTGCAGTTGTGCACCTCAATTGCGTCAAGCAGCCTGTCCAAAAAGCCACACAGCTTCTCATTGCTGTCTTGCAAGCTGGCGAAGCATGCATCATTGTCCTTCATCACTGCCTCATACCTGCAGAACAAGAAGCATGTATATCATCCAATAAGCAAAGCCAATCCCGTGCAACTA
>JAABUP010006933.1_pt1 | contig 15629 bp, 18 predicted proteins | sample 5559201 | NCBI WGS metagenome assembly JAABUP01 (sample SAMN10711887, study PRJNA513373) | rock metagenome | isolation source: Antarctica rocks | place: Antarctica
ACGACCGCTTCGGCGCCTCGTCCGAGCGTGGCCGCAAGCTGCTGGACCAGTTGGAACTCCAACTTGAAGAGCTGGAAGCGGCGGCGGCGGAGGACGAGGCGGCGCTTGAACCCGACAAGGAGGGACTTCCCCCGCGTCGCACCCTCCGCCGCAAGCCGGTACGTGGGCCGTTGCCGGCGCATCTGCCACGCGAGCGCGTGGTGATCCCCGGGCCGACCGAGTGTCCGTGCTGCCAGGGCAAGCTGGCCAAGCTCGGCGAGGACGTCACGGAAACGCTGGAGGTGATCCCGCGGCAGTGGAAGGTGATCCAGACGGTGCGGGAGCGGTTCACCTGCCGCGCCTGCGAGAGCATCACCCAGCCGCCGGCGCCGTTCCACCCGATCGCCCGCGGCCGTGCCGGGCCCGAGCTGCTGGCCATGATCCTGGAGGCGAAGTTCGGGCAGCACTTGCCGCTGAACCGGCAGAGCGAGACGTATGCCCGCGAGGGGGTCGAGATCGATGTCTCGACGATGGCGGATTGGGTGGGTGCCTGCACGGCGACGCTTGCGCCGCTGACCGCGCTGATCCAGGCACACGTGATGGCGGCCGCTCGCATCCATGGCGACGACACCACCGTGCCCGTTCTGGCCAAAGGCAAGACGGTGACCGGCCGCCTGTGGACCTATGTGCGCGACGACCAGCCGTTCGGCGGACCAGAACCGCCTGCCGCCGTATTCTACTACTCACGCGACCGCAGGGGCGAGCATCCGAACAAGCACCTGGCCGGCTACGCCGGTATTCTGCAGGCGGACGCTTATGCCGGGTTCAACGACCTCTACCATCCAGGGCGCAGGCCCGGGCCGTTGATCGAGGCAGGCTGCTGGGCCCATGGGCGTCGCAAGCTGTTCGACTTGGCCAAGGTCGCGCGTGCCCCGCTCGCCGCCGAAGCCGTGCGGCGGATCGACGCCATCTTCGACGTCGAGCGCAGCATCAACGGCCTACCGGCTGAGCAGCGCCTTGCCCTGCGCCAGATGCACGTCGCGCCGCTCGTGGCTGAGCTCGAGACCTGGATGCGCGCGGCACGCGGCAAGATGTCGCGCCACGCCGAGGTCGCCAAGGCGATGGACTACATGCTCAAGCGCTGGGACACGTTCAGCCGGTTCCTGCACGACGGACGCATCTGCCTCAGCAACAACGCCGCCGAACGCGCGCTGCGTGGCATCGCCCTCGGGCGCAAGGCGTGGCTGTTCGCGGGAAGCGATCGCGGCGGCGACCGGGCCGCGGCCATGTATTCGCTCATTATCACGGCCAAGCTGAACGACATTGACCCGCGTGCCTGGCTCGCCGACGTCCTGCGCCGGATCGCCGACCATCCCGCGTCACGGCTGCACGAGTTGTTGCCGTGGAACTGGGGACAGCAGGCTGCCAAACTGGCGGCATGAGCCAGACCAGCAGGACCCGCAAGACGAAGACCCTGGACAGCACCACGTCGGCGCCAAACAGCTTCAACCAGATCTGCACGATGCGAATTGAGCTGCGTGACAGCGATCCCCTGATCTGGCGCCAGGTCGAGGTGCCGACCTCGATCACGCTCGACGTGCTGCACGACGTCATCCAGATCGCCATGGGGTGGCTCGACCGTCACTTCTGGGAGTTCAAGATCGGCAAGCAAAGATACGGCCTGCCGATGGATGAGGACTGGGGCGCAGTCCCATGTATCGAGGCCACCGAGGTCTGTTTGCGCGACGTGCTGAAGCCGCACAAGACAATGATCGACTACCTTTACGACTTCGGTGACGACTGGGCGCATCGCCTCACCGTCACCGATATACGCCAAGGCGAGCCCGGCGTCCCATACCCGCGCTACATCGCCGGCGAATGGGCCGGACCGCCCGAAGACAGCGGCGGGATACCGCGCTTCTATAGCATACTCGACGCCAGGGCCGACCCCGAACACCCGAGCCATGCCGAAATCACGCAGTGGTTCAATCACTACGACCCAAAGATGATCGACGAAGTCCTCCTCAACGTCGGTCTTGCCCGTATTGCCAACCAATACCATGCGGCCAAAACGCGGATTGCCAAAAAGGAAACCTAATCGGACGGTTGAGGCACCCACTCAGCATCCGCGGCCCTCGCCGGAGGGATACGCCGCAAGCCATCCCGCGCCAGCAGGATATGCAGGCGACGGTATCCGAACCGGCGGCGCTCGGACGCCAACACACGCAGCCGCACCCGGACAGCACCATCGTCCGGCCGCCGAGACACATAGCGGCAGGTTTTCGGCTCGATGCCCACGAGCTTGCACGCCCGCCGCTGCGAGTAGCCCTTCTCCCGGATCGCCCAGGTCACGGCAGACCGCCGCAAGCCAGGCGCCACCAGCTTTTTGCCAGCATCTCTCGCAGCGTGGAAACATCCAGCATCGACTCCGCCAACAGCCTCTTCAGCTTGGTGTTCTCCTCCTCAAGCCCACGCAACCGCTTGGCGTCGGACACCTCCATGCCGCCATACTTCGAGCGCTACTTGTAGAAGGCCGCATCGCTGATCCCGTGCTTGCGGCATAGATCGGCTGCTGCCGCACCGGCTTGGTGCTCCTTCAGCACACCGATGATCTGTTCCTGCGTAAACCTCGACCGCTTCATCGTCCGTCTCCTAGTGACGGACTCTACTTCAAACTGAGGGCACTTCAGGCGGCAGGGTCACAACCGCTATCGCGGCTGGAACCTTGAGCAACTCCGCCCAAGGTCGCGTCGCGGACGTAATGAGCACGGTTCTCTATGCCCCAGTGCGCGCGGATGGCGCCGCCCAGGACCTTGGCGCCGTAACGGATCTGGCAAGGGTAGTATCCGACCTCCTCACGCGTGGCCCACAGGCCGGTGTGGGTGTCCTTGATGTAGGTCAGACGCGAGACCCGGGCGACGCGGCTGACCAACGTCTGCCAGGGCGCGTCCATCTGGCTGACCACGTCCTTGCCCACCGCATCGCCGAGCAAAGCAGCCAGCGCGCGCTTGACCCGCCGCGTGTTGGTGCCGGACAGATAGGCGCCCGCGATCAGCGCCTCGACCTGCTTGGTCATCCGGGCGTAGCGCGGCAGCGACGCGTTGCGCCACTCCTGTGTGCCTCCGCCTTTGACCGCCATGCGCGCACGCGGCACGCTGAGCTCGATCGGACCGAATGAGCCCAACAACTGACGCTCGCGCGTCCCGTTCCGGTAGCCCTTCGGCTCACCCGCAGCCCGTTCATGCCGAGCGCGGCCCAACGCCGCCGCAAGCTCCTGCTCCAGCAGTTCCTGGATGAACCCGCGCACCCTGTCCCGGATGCCCGCCTCGATCGGGTCAAACCAGGCCGTCCCTGCAAACAGCGCCGTGCCGTCCGCATCCGTCTTCGTGCTATTCTGTTCCATGGCGTAGTCTCCGCCGGCGTGGCAACGCCGGTCATGGTTCGTTGAACAAACCAGAGACTACGCCACCAACCTATTTCCACCGCATCTGCGACGGCACCCCAGTCTGATGCCGCCCGTCATTCTAATCTGATGGCGCTCAGAGTAGTGTCATCTCATGGTGGTAAAGGCTGGGTCAAGCGACAGGGCGCTGCTTATACTTTTCGTCACGTCCGTAGCCGCGCGGCAGCTCGACGTTGACGAGAGCACGATGCTACTTTCGATAGTTCAGAATGGCACACTCGGCTTCGGCACATGCCGTCTTCTCAATTAATCACCAAGCGCTCGAGTGCGGCCAGGGAGTCCAACATTCCTATGGTTTCACTCGCAGCGCTTGGATGCCATACAGCCTAACGTGACATCACACGACATCGTGTGACCCATTGCGACAGCACATACCATCTCACGTTAGTGGCGGCCGTCGTTGAATGGCAGTTCTGCCGGCAAGTGGTCAGGTGTATGTTCCTTATTACGATACCTCATCATACCCAGAATGCTGTTCAATCGGGATTTCGTCTCCTCCAAAGCCCTGTCCAGACTGGAAAGCAACATTGGAAAACAATGACGTCACTTAATGCGATATGATGTGTCTTTACTTGACATCACGTGATGTCAGTTCGCATGACGTCATTTAGCGAAAAGGCTGTGGTGCAGTGCATAGGCCCGCAACCGTGCGACACGTTGTAATCGCGAACAAACCATCCGACGCAACGATTGGAGTCGTGCCTCGGCTAAACAGTGACAAGCCATAGTTTCATTGCATGACACAAAGCTCGCAATCGCCGACTTCATATCTTACCGTGTGCAGTCACAGGACTTCGCGCGGAAACGAGGCACAGCATGTGGCACAATGTCATGTCACGTCGCATGACATCATTTGCTTCGCGTCGCGAATAAGAGTGCACGTTAGATACAGGTTAGCGGCGAATGGACAGCTTGCGAGCATAATATGGTGCACAATGAGCGACTGCGTTATCAGGCGTGGATGCCATTCCGGCCTAACGCGTTCGCCTGAGAAGGGCCGAGCGTTGCGGGTCAGCGACTGCACAGCAACTTCTGTAAAATGCAAAGGATATGGGTGGGAACCAATGCGAGCGGCAACGGAGGTAAATGGGACGTTTAGGCAGACCATAAGTGCCGTCCACGCTAGGATTCGTGCGCGTAAATCAGCAAGGCACTTTACCAGACATCAGGTGGTGTCACACGATGTGATTGCACATGCATGGAGTACGCGGTAAGTCAGATAGTGGGTAGTAAGGCGATCTTGCATGATTTTAACGGTTGGTGGTGAGAAAGGCGGTGTTGGGAAGAGCACCTTAGCAATTCACCTTGCCTATATGCTCGCAGCATCCGGAAAAGATCCCCTGCTGATCGACGCCGATCCGCAGGGTAGTGCCTCAAACTTCACGGCAGCTCGAGACGAGCGCGCGGCGACGCCTCGGCTGACATGCGTCCAAAAACTGGGAAAGGGGCTTGCTCATGATGTGCGAGCCCTCGCCGGCCGATACTCGGACGTGATCATTGACACGGGAGGTCGTGACACGGTCGAGCTTCGATTGGCAATGTTGGTATCGGACCGCGTGCTGGTCCCAATCAACTGCTCGGCCTTCAACTGGTGGACACTCGAGAAGGTCGATCAGCTTGTCGGCGAGGCGAGGCTATCCAATCCGGACGTCCAAACGTCTGTCATGCTGAATCGTGCGCCAGGCAACCCCCAACTCCGGCGCCGCAAGATCCAGACGGCTAATGAACGCCTGCAATCGGCCGAGTTCGCGAACCTCGACGTCCTAGCGAGCGTCCTCGTCGAGCGAACCGCGTTTCAGGATAACGAGGAGTTCGGCCTGACCGTCTGGGAGCCATCTGTTCTGCGGGGAACAGTCGACCAGACCGCATGTGCGGAGCTAGCCAATTTGTACCGGGAGATCTTCTCAGATGGCTATGGGACCATCCGCACGCCCGCCCTCCAGCCAGCGCCGGAGGCCTGATCTCGACAGCGAACATGCTCGCCAATTCGTAGAGCGCGCAGCCAGCCACCCTTCCACTCCAACGGCGGCAGAAGGGGAGGAAAGGGGGCAATCTGCCACTACACCGGTGCCGGCAGTGCCCGCTCATCGTCGCGAGCAGCTTAGGCCCTTAACGCTGCGTATCCCCGAAGACCTTCACAGTGCGTTGCTCTACATCGCAGAAAACAGCAGCAAGTCTATGAACCAGTTCGCTATCGATGTACTTACGCCTGCGGCGGAGGCTCAGATCAACAAAATTAAGAAGCGTAAGGAGCTTGGATTGGACTGAACCTCAGCAGTAACTCGGTGCAGACTCCCGGGTGATACTAAGTCCTTTTAATCGTGACCTGTCCAACCCTGGTTAGCGCTCAACAGAGATCAACCTACTCGATCAGGGCTGATGCGTGCACAGGTTCTGATTAACGGGCCTTGGTATAAGGTTGTGGTGCTGAGGGTTCCGGCGCGACTCACCCTGAACCGGACGTGGTTCAGAATCTGCGCTTTTCGGGTGACACAGGCGTGCGGAGACCGTGGCCCGTGAGGGCCGGATTGCGACTGGCAGGGCGGGTCCCGTACGGGAGGCGGTCAGCCTCTCCGGGTCAAGCGCGTTGGAGTTGAAGCGGTCCCAGGCCTAGCAGGGTCAGCCAGTGCGGATGGTCTTGGCCGGTCATTAGCTCGCGCGGGCTCTTGCCCTGGCGCGCAGTATGGCGGCTGCTCATGAAGCGCCGATGGTTGAGGAAGAACCGCAGCAAGTCCAGATACGCTCCGCCGAGATGGCGGCGCAGGGTGAAGTAGGTGCGCAGCCCAGCGTGGTGCATGGATTGGGCGGTGGTGCTAAGGCGCAGGGTGACGTTGGGGATCACTTTCCCAAACTCCGGATGCCCATCTTGCCATTCAAGCTGAACCAGGACCGCCGCCACCATATCCCGCGGCAGCAGGGCAAGGTGACGAACTGGCCCGCTTACGACGCCAGCCTGCGTCAACGCGGCAGCTTGACGATCTGGTTTACCGACGAGGCAATCGCGGCGTGGGCGGCCGAGGCACGGACGACGCGCGGTGGGCAGTCCCGGTATTCGCCGGTAGCCATCCTGACGGCGCTCACGCTGCGCGCGGTGTTCCGCCTGGCCTACCGGCAAGCCGAGGGGCTGATCGGTTCCATCGTCAGCCTGCTCGGCCTCAGCTTGCGTGTGCCGGACCACACAACGCTCAGCCGGCGTGCCGCGACGCTGAACGTGCGGCGGCTGCGGTCGGAGAGCGTAAATGCTGGTGCCGACAGCGAGCCCATGCACCTGCTGGTGGACAGCACGAGCCTGAAGCTGTGCGGCAAGGGCGAGTGGCTGCTCGAGAAGCACGGGACGGCAACACGCCGGTCGTGGCGGGCGCTGCATTTGGGCGTGGACGCCCGCACCGGCCGGATCGTGGCCGCCACGTTGACCTCCAAGGACGTGGACGACGCGTCCCAAGCCGGTCCCTTGCTCGACAAGGCCGCAGGACCTGTGGCGTCGTTCACCGGCGACGGCGGCTATGACCAGGATCGCGTTTACGACAGCGTCACCCAGCGCCATCCTGACGCGGCTGTGGTCGTCCCGCCACGTGCGACCGCGGTGCCCAGCGACACGGCCGAGACCGAGCCCACGCAACGGGACGGCCACCTGCAGCATATTGCCGAGCACGGGCGCATGGCGTGGCAGAACGCGTCTGGATACAACAAGCGGGCTCGGGTCGAAGCCACCATGAACAGATGGAAGCAGGTCATCGGCGACGAGTTGCGCGCGCATACGGATGAGCGCCGGGCGACCGAGGTGGCGGTCGCTGTCCACGCACTCAACCGCATGCTCGAACTGGGACGCCCAAGCTACGTCCGCGTCGCCTGAACCCAAGCGGGGCTGGGGTCAGTGCGCCTGCATCCCTGATCCATGCACCACGCTACCCCACGCCGCAAGAATGAATTATTCTGCAACGAAAGCTTCGTGACGTTTCACGGGCAACAATAAATATTGTTTGCCGTCCCAGCAAACTTGTATTGACGCCTGCAACTTTCGCGAGTGAAGTCCAACAAGGATAGCGACCGACGGTTGGTGCCATGCCGCGTGACGCTGGACGGGGCTGATCGAGTGCCGACCTTTGATTGTGCCCACAGCGTCCCCTGCGGAGTTCTGCAGACCTGGACGGTGATGCGCTTGATTTTCGACTGTCAGTAAATCTGGCGGTCGCTCTGGCTCGCCGCTTACTGGGCCGACAGACTCAATGCAGGAGAGGGGAAAGACGTTGGAAACAACGCTGCCGTTGTCAGACTGGAACCACCAGGATGTCGTTAATAGGGATGTCGTAGGAAGTATGCCGTCAGGCACGGAGGCGGCGATCAAGCTTGGGCCCGCCAAATCGCCTATCACGGCCCGGCGTCGCCGCGACCTGCTGTCCCGCATCGTCGTCGAGGACATCGTCCCTCGCTTGCTCCTCACGCAACGCAACGCGGCCAGCCTGGAGCAGGTCGCGCCTGACGACGCATTGGATGACGATGTGGCGGAGCTCGCCTCCATCGTCCTGCAGCAACAGTTCGACATCGACAGCCCGCAGATCCACCGTATCATTGCTCGTCAGCCGGGAACGGAAGCGATCTACCTCAACCTTCTTGCCTCCGTTGCCCGCCGCCTCGGTGGCATGTGGGATGATGACCTGTGCGACTTCGTGCAGGCCACGGTCGGGCTGCTGCGGCTGCAGCAGCTCATGGCCACTCTGGGCGCTCCCCTCCTGCAGGGTGACGGTCAAAGCCAGCGGGTCCCGCGCTTGCTTCTCGTGCCGGCACCCGGCAACCAGCACTCGTTCGGCATGGCGATGGTTGCGTCGTTCTTCCAACGGGCCGGCTGGACTGGCTGGAGCGGGGCGCCGGGTTCGGTTGCGGAACTGCTGAGCCGAGTGCGGGGCGAATGGTTCACCGTTGTGGGGTTCTCGGTCAGCGACGAGAAGCAACTCGATGCGCTGAGCGGCGCAATCCGCGCAGTCCGCCGGGCGTCCCGCAACCGGGAAGTCGCCATCATGGTCGGCGGCCCGGTGTTTATCACCCGCCCCGAATTGGCCATGATGGTTGGCGCCGAGGCAACCGCCGTTGACGGACAGCAAGCAGTCCTGCAGGCGCAGAACCTGCTTGCTTCAATATCAAGCCGCAACTGACACGGACGAACCATGAACCGGAACCGACAATGATCTCGCGCCAAGGCGGGGATTATTCCCGGTTGTCATAGGCTCGTCAGCGTAGCCGCACGGAGACTGACAAATGACCCTGCCCTGTCCGTCTATCCCGGACCATCGCTATTGGTCCGGCTTTGATCGCTGGGAGCACGGCTCCATTGGACATCGACGCATCGCCTGCCAGATGTCGCCCTACTTCGATCACGCCATGGATTTGAATGGCCTAGCTTGGTGGTGGGACAGCGACCATGTCGTCTGGTGGCAAGTTCACCACGAGGCGCAGAGCGATACCCTTCTCGACAACGCGCTCGTGGTTGCCCTCGCTTCTCACGCTGTCCCGATAATCCGCACGATGTCCTTCTCGCCAATGGCGGCGGAGCGGGACGAGGCCATAGCCGCCCTCACGCGAATAGCCGATGTCCTATCGGATCGCTGGAGACGGGATGGTGACGACGCAGGTTGGCTTTGGTCCGCAAGTGCAGTCTACCGGAACACAACCAAGGTGCTTCGATGGCAGATAGAAGACGCCAGTCCGCCAGAGTTCCTACAGCGCGTCTTTGACGATCTGGAAGCCGATGCGAGAAGGAGAGCGCGGGGGTGACGCGCGGGGTTGCGCGGATCGGCCGGTCGAGGACCGAGCTCAAACACGATAGCGACGATGCTTTTATAATCGCCAGGAGCTAGACGGCCCATAGCAGGATTGGGAGATCGCGCAACTAAGGCGTCCATGGCCAGAGCCGGCACTTTCCTGGCTGTCGTGCGTTGCAGTTGAGTGGCCCAGCCGCTTCAGTGCCCTTTGCAGGAGACGATCTTGCGACACCAGCGACATTCCGCTTTCCGGACCGGCATTGCCATGCTGCCAGCGGCGTTGCTCGTCGTCGCAGCACTGCACAGTTCTGCGGCGCAGGCCCAGACGACAACGCCCGTGCCGACGCTGCCCCCGGCCGCCCAGCCCACGGCGCCGGCCGAGATCCCCAACGGTGACCCGGCAACACGGGCCGACCCACCGCGTACCGCCGAGCCGCCGAGCCCTTTCCCTCAGACGGCCCTGCCAGGTCCACAGCCCAGGGCGGGCAACCAGGGCGTGATTGCCCCGCCTCAGTCGACCGATCCGGGAATGACGGTATCACCACCTGCGAACGGCATGATGCCGGTGATCCCTCCTCCGGGCACTCCGGGAAGCGACCAACGTGTCATACCAAAGTAGCTGTTTCACGCGGGGCTACGATGTAAGGCGGATGCCAGCTTCACGCTAAGAGCCTGTTTGAGTCGCTTTAACTTGCAGCGGCACGGACTGGCATCGGGTTGAGCAAGGCTTCGACGCCGGACAGGACGGCCGCGAACGCGATGCGGGCGGCCGAGACATCGAGGCGTCCGGCGCGGTCGAGCAGCAGCCCGCCCCAGTGCGCGAGCCAGCCGAAGCTGCGCTCCACGACCCAGCGGCGTTCAACCACGACAAAGCCTTTTTGCTCAGGGTCGCGCTTGACTACGTGGTGGCGCATGCCGTGCCCGTTCGACCATTCCCGGCAGCGCTCGGCGACAAAAGCGCCATCCAGGATGGCCTCGCGCAGGCTGGGCCATGCTGCCTTGCCTGCGTCCAGAGCAGGAAGCGTGTCGCGCTCCTGGGTGGACGCCGGAACAACGGCCAGGGCAAGCCAGGTGCCGTCGGCATCGACCAGCGCCACACGCTTGCGGCCCAGCACTTTCTTGGCTCCGTCATAGCCGCGCGGGCCACGGACCGGAATGCATTTGACCGATTGCGTGTCGATGATGCCCAGGCTGGGCTCGGGTCTGCGGCCGGCCGCGCGACGCCGCTGGCGGGCCACGTCGCAAAGCAGCCGGTCAAACAGCCCCAACTCCAGCCACCTGCGGAACCAGCCATACACGGTCCGCCACGCCGGGAAATCACCGGGCAGGGCGCGCCAGGGTCCACCCACGCGCAGGTGCCAGGCGATCGCATCGACCACCCGTACGATCGGTGTCGCCCGCTCACTGCGCGGCGGGTCCGCTCGCTCCAGCCACTGCGCCAATTCCTCGACCGCACAGGTCGATACCATCTCCTTCAGGCCCGCCTCGTGGCGTGCCCGATGTGCTTCGGTCCACATCTCTGCTCCAGTCCGCCCGCTCAGGCAGACACTCGTGATTGCCAGTAGACAGAGATGGGATCGAGGCACAAACAAGTCACTCAAACAGGTTCTAAGTGTACCGGCGTACTTCCTTATCGATCGGCTATCGGATGCCGCAAATGCCAGAGGCTCTTATTGGGTTGCGGGGTGGTGACGTGTCCGTCACGCCACCAGGCCGGCGATGAGCGCTCCGAGCAGGGCTTTGCCGCGTCGGCGTGCGTTGTGCACGAACTGGAAGAAGCCGAGATAAAGCGGCAGTTTATCCTGCGAAATGCCTCGATGCGGGCGAGGCCAGGAACGCAACAGCGACCAGAACCCCTCCATGGTGTTGACGTGGACCTCGCAAAAGCCGTCGCCGTCCTCGTCGCGGGCATACTCGCCGCGTCCATGGCAGACCGTCTTGTGCTGGTAGCCCAAGGCCGACAGGCGCGCGTAGATGCTGTATTCGTCTGTGTGGACGAGGGTGCCCGGGGCAACCGCGGCGGCGATGATCGGCTTGATCGTGGCCTGCTGCACGTTGGCCAGCATGCGCAGCACGACCTGTCCGCCGCGCTGGATCAGGCCAAGGATCGGCGGCTTGTCCTTTTCCACCGTGCCGCGCCCTCCGTTGCCTTTCCAACGGCTTCGCCGTCGAAACCTTGGGCAACTCCGCCCGACGCGCCTGCCAGCTTGCGGCACCGTCCAAGCCGCCCCTTTTGGCGACGGCCGCCGGCTGGCCCTTGTCCCTGGCCACCACGTAAACCTCGTCGATCCCGCTGGATGCTCTCGCATCCGGCTCGACCTCGCCCGTCAGCTCCACCGCTGGCACTTTGGCGACCAAGCCGCGGCGCAACTGCTCCGTCATGATCTGCACGTCCGAGCCGTCCAGACCCAGTTCCGAGGCGATCTGCCGGTTGGACAGGTTCAGTCCCATGAAGTAGAGACACAGCACAGCACCCACACCCGCAGCGGCTGGTGGTGCCCGGCCAGCACCATCGCGAAGCGATCCCCCGGAGGGAGATGCCGCGATGCGGCATCAAGGCCGGTCAGGTCGTCGAAACGTCCGGCGCACGCCTTGCAGCGGTAGCGCTGGCGATGCGGCTGCGTGTCGTCGCACCCATCCCGGATCACCGCACCGCTGTCGCAGGCAGGACAGCGCACGCCCTCCGGCCAGCGATGCTCGCGCACCATCGCGAAGCACTTGGCATCGTCCATCAGGCCCGAAAGGCTGACCAAGTCAGATGCAGCCATAACGGCGGAGCCTCCTCGCGCGAGCAGGCCACCTACTTCTCAGGGCTCCCCTCATTCTCAAACAGCACCGAACATCTCGCGGAAGACTGGCTGTGCTGCCAGCAGATGGGCGAATTGTCGGATCAGCGGTTGTAGGCGATGGTCTGGCATGGTGGGGATGAGTTCGTAGAGCATGCTGCCTTGGCGAAACAGCGAGTGAGTGCGCCGCGTGCTCGTGTTAGATTTGAGATGCCGGTCGTAGCCGAGCGCTTCGCCGGCCGCGCCGAGCAGGATGAGCAGCACGATGGCGAAGGCTTTGATCAGCCACAGCCGGTCGCGTCGGTCGGGGGTGCTGACGTGCATCGCGCCCATGCCCATGCCGAAGCGCAGGTCCTTGGTGTCGCGGAACGCGCCCTCGATGCCCCAGCGCTTGCCGTAGAGGTTGATCAGTGCCCTGGCGGTCTCGTTGGTGACGCTGGCGGCCAGGCACCAGGGCTGCTTCATGTCCTTGGCCTGTATGCACACCACGGTGGCGACCCGAATAGCCTGCGGCGGTGACCGTGGCACAGCACGGCACGCGTGCGTGTCCCCCCGCTCCGACCCACTCGGCTGCCGGCCGTGCCTCGCCGTCGGCAGCGGTCACCTTGATGTTGCCTCGGAAGCGGATGACGAAGTCGAACTTCAGCTCGTCGGTCAGCATCCGATACAGCTTCTGGTCGCCGAAGCCGCAATCGGCCACGATGCGCACGCGGACCGCGGCGGGCAACACCTCGGCCAGGCGCATCAGGACCTGATCCTCGTAGGCGCGGCACCGGTCCTTCAGCGTGGCCGTGTCGACCGTCAGCCACACCAGCGGCGTCGCCCGCCCGTGGCGGCACAAGAGCGACAGCATGATCGTTGTCTGGCCGTCGGCGTCTAAGTCGGTCCAGTCCATCGCCACCGTGATGCTGGATCGGCCTCCCACCACATACGGCACCCAGTGAACCAGCAAAGCGTCGACATCGATCCCGGGATTGGACAACAGCCGGTCCACTTGCTTGCCGGATGCGAGAGCATCCAGCGGGATCGCATGCTTGGTCAGGCGCCCGCGGGCCAGCGCCAGGCCCTGGCCGATCATGGCGACCGCGAGCGAGGCAGACTCGATCACTCCCATGGTGGCCCCGGCCAGTGAAAGCACGCGCTTGGCATGTAGGTCGCCCGCGAACAGCGTCCGCAGAAAGCAGTGCACACCCTCGAACGAGAGCGGCTTCTTGGTCGGCATCGTCCAGCCCCATGCATCGGATCACAGGGCCTGGAACCGCATCTCGGCCCGGCTTGCAAGGCCGCTCAGCCGCTTGTCACGACCCGTCCGTCACGCACTCCAGCCCGAACCGTCGCGGGACCTTCGACCCTCTCCGTCATTGAAGCGAAATGAGGGGAGGCATGAGCACCTACTTCCGTCTTCGCCCTTGCACCAGGCCTCCTCAGCCTCACGCCCCGCTCTCGACCTCACCACCCCGGAACCCAACAAGAGCCTTAAATGCTTGTACAAGCTTGAGCTGCAGCTCGGCCTGACGCACGAAAGTTGCGTATGCTACACAACAAATAAAAGCACTCCAGCGTTCGTACCTTATCTTGCAAGACTACAGTCCCAGCAAATGTGCGGATCGGTAGTCCTGCAATCACGAGAGGTAGCGCGTAGGAAAACGACCTGCTGCGGGCAGAACTGCCCGCCGGCACGGCCCTGCTGCTGCGTTTTGGTCATCTTGAAAGCCCAAGCTTTGTCCAGCGCCGGTTATCAGCCCAGCCACCTCCGTGTGCTGGCCTTAGGTTTTTCTGCCTTCGCATCCCTGTCGGATGCGGAAAGCGACCTGCTCCGCAGCCTTGCAGAGACAGCGCGCTATCATCCTCCCTCCCAGGACCTGCATGCGGCTGAGATGCCGCCACCGCCGCCACGCATGATCGTCGCGGGCTGGGCCGCGCAGTATCGACAGCTTGCCAACGGGCAACGCCAGATCATCGGCTTGAGGCTGCCCGGAGACTTCGTCGCGCCGTTGCGGCAACTTCGCCTGCCCTCGTCCTGCGTCGTCACGGCACTGACCGAGCTGGAGACGGTGGACGCCCAGCCGCTCGTCGACACCGACACCGAGCCGGCCCATCCCAACCTGGCCCAGGCTGTCGGCGTCATGGCGCATATGGATTACATGCTGCTGAGCGACCAAATCGTGCGTCTTGGCCGGCAGACTGCGGGCGGGCGGTTCGCTCATTTGATGCTGGACTTGTATGAGCGGCTGAGTCGCGTGGGCTTGGCGGGAGACGATCGCTTCGCCATGCCTCTGACGCAAGAGGTTCTGGCCGATGTGCTCGGCTTCAGCGTCGTCCACGTCAACCGCACCATCCAGCAACTGCGCCTTGACCGCCTGCTGGATGTGCGGAACGGCACCGCGGTGCTGATACAGCGCGACCGCCTACAAGACCTGGCAAGCTGGACACCGCCAGCCGAGGCTTCCGTCCAGCAATGAAACGGTTTTCAGAACCTACGGCTCCAGGACCGACCACAGCTCAGTGTAGGCCACGGACCAGGACACGCAACCGGTCATCCATTGCGTGAACAAACCCGTATGATCGCTCCACCGGAAGATGGTGAATATAGGCGCACTCCTGGGCGCATCGGTCCTGCTGACCAATGCGATCCATGCCATCGAGGAACCAGTGTAAGGCTCCACGGCTCAGCCATCGGGCTCAGTGTCCTACGTTCTTACGAACCGGCGCTGGAAGCCTTTTCGTGTCGTGATCCCAATATGGCGGTAAGTGGCTATTGGGCGTCCAATCGCTCGCGCACCCAGCCGAGAGCGTCTCCAAGCGTGTCGAACAGCGGCAGCACAGCCACCGCGCACCGGCCGAAGCCTGCCTCCATCTGCCAACCGGACAGCTGCTCACTGTCCTGCTCGAGGCCGATGCTCGCGACACGCACCAGCACTGAAACCAGGCGGCCATTAGCCAGAACCAGGCAACCTTTCTCGTCAGGGCTCGCCGTGTCCACGAGAACTGGCCGGCACACAAGCACCGGCAACGGTTGATGTGGTCTCGAATCAAGCAAATCTAGGGCGCGCATTTGGCGTTTGATGCGGACCAAGTCGCGTAGATCGATTTTCAGGTATGCCATAGCCCGCCAACTGGGTGACAGGCGCCGTGGGCACAATCAACTAAATTATGAATATCGACGATTGAAGCGCCACTCATCTTGCTCACTCATCCCCTCATTCCATTTCGGCAAGTTTAGGGACGAACACGCCGGTTTTTGACACGGCGTCGGCGAAGTTTTCCATCAGCGGCGCGAGCCTGTGCTCTGGCATGTTGGGGATGAGGTCGTAGAGCATGCAGCCTTGCCGAAACAGCGAGTGGGTGCGGGTTTTGCTCGTGTTGGACTTCAGCAGCCGGTCCATGCCGAGGCTTTCGCCAACAGCGCCCAGCAGAGTGAGCAGCGCAGTGGCGAACGCGCTGACCAGCAGCAGCCGGTCGCGCCGCGTGGGCTCGCCGACACGGGTGGACGACAGCCCCATGCCAAACCGCAGGTTCTTGGTGTCGCGGAACGCCGGCTCGATATCCCATACAAGAGACCTCTGATAATTTGACACGCCTCGGCGACCGGCCGCAGATTGGCTCACAGGCGTTGTGCGCTTTGGTGCGCTGGCTGGGATCTCG
>JAABUP010006934.1_pt1 | contig 15628 bp, 23 predicted proteins | sample 5559201 | NCBI WGS metagenome assembly JAABUP01 (sample SAMN10711887, study PRJNA513373) | rock metagenome | isolation source: Antarctica rocks | place: Antarctica
GTCAAAACTGTCGTATTAGTAGGCCTTATAGGGATGCACAAGACAGGCTGCTCTGGAGAGACAAGACTTGTCCTGCACGTACCTAGCTCATCATGAGCTGGAAAGCGTTTTAATTATTATTATTATTGTTATTATTCTGGCCAACTGTTACGTTTGATGCCAGGACTGTTAAAATATATTGTCAAAATATAAAGTGCACCACATTTGGCGGCAGTTAAAACACAGGCACATGCATGATCATGACAATGGCAAGCAATACTCCTACACCTGACCCTACATGCCTGATGTGTCATGACTATTCAAAGTTTGTAACGCCTGCGAAAGCATGTTCGTCACAGCTAGTCCAAGAAACTGGGTATTGATTCGTCGTCGAACGACAACATGGTGTCCTTTAACCAGTCGAAAAGTCTGCAACTTGCGCGCCTGCAGGTGCCAAGGCCACGGCGAACTCAGGGAAAGCAGACCGCACTTAGCTTGCGGTTCGAGGCTGCGAACGGCAGTTGTCGTGCACTTGGTGAGACACTCAATGTGAATGCGTAGCCTTTGTGCCTTTCGAACATTTTTTGTGTCGAAGTGTTGTGGCCGGTTGAAACACGTCCATCTTGTGAGGACAGGTAGCAGGGCGCCAGAAGCCGTGGCTGACCAATCGGACTGTATCAGCCACCTCTTATGCAGCAGATTGAAGTTAGCCGACGGCACCTCGGCCGTACCAGCAGCAGCTTCCTGTCCCTAGTATTGTCAGTGCTACTGGTGTCAGCAGCCGATGGTCACTGCAAGGTGATCCCACTCAGCAGCAGCGTCGTCCTTATTGGTGCTCAGGACTATGTTCTTCGAGGCCATACCTCCCATTGTATAGAGATGGTTGACAGAGCTGCAGGCCAGATCAACACCAGGCTCAACTTTGCCCCAGTCTTATTCTGGGTGGACAGGACTGTGAAGTCACCCATGCCTAGTCAGACCAGCAAGATTTCGTACTTCTGCTTTCAGCGCTATTTACAATCAGATGGCACAGTGAAATGCCAGCCAGCCACTCAGACAGCCATAGATGCCTTCCAAGAAGGCATGCAGGCCTGCTTTGCCAGAGCTGTCCAGCACAGGATGGCTATGCATATCAGTCCTCAATTGAATGATGGCACAGGACAAGCAGCATGGCAGAATCTCTTAAATCTGAACCCTTTGACAGAATATGAGGACTTCAGCTACATTCAAGTTATGCTGTACCCTTTGGCGCATGCTATTAATGGTGCGGTCCATGAGGGGACACAGGTCTATTTCACCTTACAAGGCCAAATGGGTTCTTCGCTGTTTTACCACCCGCTGGAGTACCTTCAAGCTGCTGGAACCCTGCACCACATCATGCATGAGGGTTTGCCTGCTGAATGGCCAGAGTTCATCAAATTGGGAATCTCCTTGAATTACAATAAGGTTTGCGGCTGTATACTGACAGATGTTGCTGACCCTGCTAGCTACATTCAGCTGTTTCCTGCAGCCTTCAGATCTGTAGTACACAAGTTTGACTTTGAGATCCTGCGTGAACTTTTTGACAGGACGGATTTCATCAGCATTTCAGGAGCAGCGCCTTTGTCTGCAGAGTTTTCAATCGAGCAATTGCAGGGAAATTTTGAACTATTTGCTACAGAGCTACTTGTATTTGGCATTGATGTATATCAGCGTAGGTTAGACCGCACCTTGCAGTTGCACTGGACTGACATTGGCATAGATGATTTTTTCAGTGTTGCTGGTCAAGTGGGCCTAGTTGCAGGAGCAGAGCATCCATCTGGAGGAGTGGTGGACAATCAACAGGAGGTGGAACACCTTTTGTCATTGCGCGATGTCAATACCACTGATTTCAGTATCAGCTCTGCTGTGTTATCCTTTTACACACAGGCGACACATTTTCTGTGGCACCAACACGTTTTAAAGTTTCAGGTGGATGCAGCCTTCCTCAGCAATCAGGGCGCATGGGACATTCAAGGCATCTACCCAGACTCTTCTACACAGGCAGGTACCTACTACAATCCAGACGCAGCTGGCATGATCAGACACCACAACCAGAGGTCACAACGTCTAATGGCTTTGGCAGCAAGCTTAGGAGAGCCAGGCATCAGCTTCCTGATTGAAAGCCGAGACTTACACAAGACCTGAAAATCATTCTGTCATGCTGAGCCACAGATATTGTCGCCTTGCTGGATATTTTGTGCGTGTTCTGTTGACTCACCACAAACATGAAAACTTGCTCTTTTGATAAACTGGATTCAGCCATATGTGCACTCTTCCCAGGGTACCTGGTGCTCTTTTCACTTGATCAACTGCCTGACTTGTAAGTAATGCATAGTATACATATCAACGGATGCATGCACCATATGTGCACATCATGAGATGGTGCACAGCCGTGTCCCTGAAATGGTACATTGCAATGATTACTAGTACCATCTGAGCAACCAAGCGCTTGAGTGCCAATACGTCATCATAGAGAGGCAGAAGCAGTCGTTTCAGTGAACAATGCTTGTCAGACAGGCTATCCTGCGGCTATACTGTAATCAGCTTCACCAAGCAGCTACACACAGAGATTGAAGACTGAACAATGGATTTCCATGAATATTGAATCACTATACCGAATCTACTTGATTACAACACTTACAACTAATTAGCTGCAGCTTCTATCTACCTCCTACATTGACACTGCCACGCACAATATTCTGCATCATGATGAGGCACGAGGTGCATAAGGACAGCTTGTTCAACACCCAAACGCTGCAGAAAGCTATGCCTTTGCAGCTGCTACTTGGCCCATGCGCCCCATATACATGAAACATGCACACATACTTGCATAAGGTGCAAAGTGATCATATCAGAACCCAGTACTCACCTTTCACTTGTGTATGCTTAGCAAAAGTGAGCAGGCTGAGTGACTGTATACATGTGATGTCAGCAGCAGCAGTGGTGCTGCTGTGACCTGACACAAAGTCAGCACCAGTCATCGCTGAGATTTACGTTTACGCCGCAACTGCTGGACACTGATGCCATTTGCCAGCTTTTTGTACTTGCTGTTACTGTACTTCCTTTTACTGTTTCCATCAATGCTAGCAGAGCATAAACAAGGCTGTTTGCATTCTCCCGCCACTGCAGATGATGTGCAACACGTTCATCTTTCCTCTGTTTTGTAACAGTCAAGAAGCCATACGGAAAATCACAACAGAAAAATGAAGATTGCACTCGAAGAAGAGAAGAGAGCAGAGCGGCAGGACAGAGCAATATTAGCGGAACGACAAAACAAAGCAGCAAGACAAATGGAAATTCCAACAAGAGAAGTCGCAGCAGGCCTTGTGTGCCGACGTGGTCAAGGGCACGCACAAAACTACCAGGCTAGATGCCAAAGCACATTACCTTAGCACAGTCATCATCCATGCTAGCAAGGATGTAGTCCATGAAGTGAAACTTCTTACCAGGTCTGTGCGTCAGAATGAAGCTAGCACGCATGATGGAGATCTCTGCATGCTGAATCTGCAACAGACAAGAGATTGGTGCATCCGACTTGCATTCCATCCCAAAGTTTATTGAAAGGCAACTAGCGTTGCATCTAGGCCTGACAAATTGAGGGGAAAGGGCTCAGCATCATTGAAAACGAAAAGAAGTGCGCAAATGTTTGTAAGCTCGGCATTGCGTGCTGGCGCTCTGTTTACTCACAGCGCATGATGTGAGTGCAAATAGGCCGGCATGTTGCATGGCCCCCACACTCACCCCAAAAACAGAACCAGGCAGCTGACCAAGATGCATTAACAGACACCAAGGGAGAGATGCGCCACCAGTTTGCAAGCTCATACCGTTTGCAGACAGAACTGACGCACGAAACAAGTCATCCATTCTCTCCCATACTCCCGCCGCCGATCTATAACATGCTGCCTGCAACACATCACCAGGTGCAGCCTGCTTATCCATCTGTGTCAGTAACAGCCACACAGCATCTGACCAGCACCTCTGCTTGGGCTTACACTTGCTACTGCACTGCCTCAATGACACTGACTTTACACTGAATCCTCTGCACAATTCAAAACTGATGTTGATGCACGCTGAAGGGGAGATACCAGCCCCATCAAGACAACATAATGTTCCACGTAATGAACTGTAATGCACAAGTGCAGTATTAATGAGCAAGAACTGTTTATGCATATGCACATAGCTTCAAGGGATAAAAGACCCGTACCTGCCAGCCCATTGCTTGGCCTGCTCCACCAGTACTTCATCAGGTAAATGCTTCTCATGCTGGGCACCATGCTTGCTATTTGATGACACCTCAGCCGCAGCCTTTTGCTCTGCTAAAAGCTCATCATTCATATATATTGTGCCCTCAGCCCCATGTGCACTACCCTTGGCCCCAAGGGCATTTCTGGCAGCCCCGGACAAGCTGCACTCAGCCCTCTTCGAGTTGCCCTCTGCCCCGTGTGACCGTCCCTGTGCCCCAGGCAAGCTGCCCTTCACACCTGGCAGCTGTACGCCACCGTTACCAGCATCACCCAAACTCAATGGTCGGGACTCAACCAGCTGATCATTTGCGGGCTGTGAATCATCCTGCTGATCATTTGCAGGCTGTGAATCATCCTGCTGGTTGGAACGCCGCGGGACGGCATGTCTGAGCTGTGACGCACGCTTATGAGATTCATGCCACACCATATATGCTATGTCCCGGTCTAGCCTGCCTGGCACATGGCTGCGATTGGACTCCTTGCCTTTATGCATACTGGAAATTGTGTGACTGTTTGCTATTTGATGCTGGACGTGGTTTAATGCAGGCACTGCTTCTGTGCTGCCTGAGACATCAACAGGCAGATCACATGCTGACTCAGGCTCATGTGACTGCGAATTTGTCAGCGCAATTTCATCTGCTGCTGAGTCAGCATCGTTTGTCTCTGAATCTGTCAGCATGATTCGGGACACAGTGCCTAGCTGATCTGCTTGAGGGTCGCCTGAAACCCCGCCGGTTGTAGGAAAAGCATTGACTGCCTCTGAACACGCCGGCTCCATGCTGCCAGGTGACATCTCCCCATGAGCTGAATCTGACACAAAGCCCGCTTTGCTTGCTAATCGTTTCAGCAGGGAGGGCTTTTGCTGCAGATCATGTGCTGTGCCATGCTCAGCAATGTCCACCACTGTTTCGCCATTGGCATTGCTCATGATGGACTTCTTCCCATTACTTGCAATAGACTTCTTCTCATGCAGCAGTGTGTGCTGCTGAAGAGCCTTGTGCACACTGCATGCGGCACATCATGAACGACAGTCGCCACTTGGATGCTCAAGACATCAGCATAGTGACAATACAGAGTTTACAGCCGTGATCAGCCACAGCAGATAATCTGGGCAGATGTGCAGATCGGCATCTGGTGGCTTATACTGATGCTGCAGTGCAATGTGAGAAAGCTCTGCAAACTTCCATGCCACCCTCTAAAGCAGATTGTCCTCATGATGCTGATGAAGACAACGGCATCATGTCAGCAAACATACTCTGACAACCAAGACCATCACATTGACAGCCAGTGCTGTTGCTCGTGAGTGTACTTTATGGCCAATCGGTTCGTCGCGGCTAGGGGTTCCTCCTAATTGAGTTTCAACCAATTGCATGCATAACAGTGCGTGGAGACCAGTGGAAGTTGCATGCCAGGTAGCTGATCAGCAAGTGACACAAGCAGCTGGAGGCCTGCTAATGTCAGAGTGCAGATGCATGACAAGCATGCTGCAGCTCTGCACCACTGTGTACATATGACACAGAATATGCATGACACACTGAATACGACACACTGAGCATGTCATACTGAATATGCATGACACAGAAATGCTTACGCTTTGCTGTGTGCATCATCCTCCGACAGCCAGTGCCTCCAGATTTTGACTCTGGCTGTGGAAATGCGTATCAGGGCGTAGCTGCACACAATGTGCGTGATAGCAATCCAGAACAGCATCATGTGTATCTGCAATCCCACAGCACTGTTGTACAATCTCAGAGCACTGTTGTACAGCATGTATGTCAGGATCGATGTCAGTGCATCCTTTGGACGCATACAGCTTTGCTGCTGCATCAACTCAGAGCCACATGAGAGCTGTGAATGAAATCTGGTTGAATCGTATCAACAAGCAAACAGGCGTGCTCACCCCAACATAACTCTGCATTCACACAGCCATGAAAGCCAAGCCAAGAGTAGCCAAATGGCACATTCAGCACTATGCTGTCAGTCCTGCAAAGACCCTGAATGCCAAGAGCAGTGATGCCCATCACACGCACTATCACGCCCATGATGAACCCTTGCCTGATGTATCGCAGTCCCAGATAGAGCTTGTGTGTAGCCAGGTCTGTAGCCGCACTCAGCTTGGCTGTACTCATGGATTCCCATGCACTCACCACTGACTGAGCTGTCTTGCAGCAAGCCCCTGATGCCCAGCATGGGTGAGCCACTCAGAAGCCGCCTCTCACCTGCCTCACCACCAACCTGCATCACCCATCACTCATCACTCATTGCTCATCACTCGTCACTGATTGACTAAACTTGGTAGCATGTCTATGTGTGCTCAACACATGCTTTTTCCTGAAACCAGATCAGCTTGTTGGACCTATGCATGATCCTGGATTGCTGATTCTTGTTTTGCTCATTCTTGTTTTGCGTATGCGGTTTGGGCTTGATAGCCGATAAGCTGATGTATGCACTGGCCAAGCTTCAGGATGCAGTGAAGCAAGACTTATAACAACTATATCACTGCAGCCTGCAGACCATGGACAAGGCAAGATGACTGCTCAGTTCATTTGTTTTGTCTGGTCAGTAGAGACTTGCTCCATGACTGCCAAATGCATGCTAACAATACCCACAGCAACATTTCATAGTGCAATCAGTGCAACAATACGATTGACAATTCAGGCAGCATAGCACTCACCAAACAGGAAGGGTTGGCATCATTGCAGTTGCACAGGTCTGGGCCACAGCCCTCCCCCTCCAGCCAGCAGTCTGAGACTTGCTTGGTGCTTCTGAGACAGCAGGGGCAGCCATTCAGCTGCGATAAGATTGTCCATGTGGAGCTTGAGGCTGCGTGAACTGCACAGGAGCAGAAGAGTAGCATCTTTTTAGGGTCTGGGCAGAAGTTCAGCAATCTGCTCCGTTTTCAGGACATAACACATGTTGTGCATATGTAGACATGCTACCAAGTCAATAGAGTAGGTAGTGGGTAATGAGTGGCGCAGGTCTTGCCAGGTGCCTGGCATCAATACTGGGGCGTAGTGGCAATGCAGGATGTGAAGTTGTGTTTCATTCAATTGAAAAAGTGATGGATGTCCTGTTGTGGGTGCGTGGCATTGATGCTGAGAGGCTGAGAAACATGTCCTTCAACAACAGGCAGATGTACTGTAGTTACCTGACATGAGCATGAAGGCAGCGACAGTAAAAGGCAGGTGTGTTGACAGGCGAGGACTTACCGCATATGCTGCCAATTGGGGCTTCAAACAGGTTCAGCAGCAGAGAAGCCAGGCCAAACAGCATGATCTCTGATTGCACAGCCTCAAGAGCGGCCTGCAACCGAAAAACCGACTTTGCCATGCTCACATGGATGCATCTATGCACCATGCATGGCAATCAGGTGCACGCAGTCATGCAGCTGCTGAATCAAATTTGCTGTGCGGGCCAAGAGCAGCAGGTCTGGCTGTCTTACCAAAAGACCGACTTTGTGATGCTTTCGTAGCTGCTCCCGTCTCCAGTCCAGTAACTGCAGGAGAAATCAATCAAAGCCTGGGTTGAGGCTGCAAACGGTGTGTAGTGTTGCAACATCTCACTATACCTTCTCGAAAGTGACGAAAAGAACCAAGAATGAAAGAAACACAAGGGCTATGATGTAGCTTGCTGTCTCCAAGATGCTTGCGCCTGTCGTCTCATCAGCCATTTGCCACTTTGAACGGAGCACTCAGGCTTACAGAACAACCGGCGGTGATCTGGGTCGTGTGGTGGCGACACGACCTACGACGTCCAGCCTACACCGCCCGCAGGATTTGCAACATTTGTGCAGCGAATACAGGGAGTCCGACGAACCTCATCCCATTCGTGCGCATAGTGTCGACAACTGCGGTGAAACTCTGATGTCGATTATCGAGGGCCATGCTGGCTTACATAATGCAGAAGCTGGCAGGGATGCTATCCGTCCCAGAGCATGCAATTTGCTTGATGCCATGACCAGGGAATACAGGCCTGGCAGGCTAAACTTTTCCACTCAGACTATGCAATACTGTTAATGATTGTGCTGACATAGACCTTGGCGGAGCATTTCATTTTGGCAAGAAGAGGTGCTGGACAAGCAGCAACTTATTGTACTGTATAATACTTAGCCTGTCAAGCCAGTTGCACATGTGCATGTCCAGTAACATTTGACAGACTGAGTCTTAGCTGCAAAATTCTGTGATGAGTAATGGACGGGTTGTGGTGGACCATGCGAACAACACGCTCTAACTTAAAGTTTCAAGGACAAAGACAATCGCGTGTTCATATAATCCTGCACCTGCATGCAAAGCTTTGAAATTCACACATGTACCAGCTGCAATGCCTTCTAATAATTATTCAAAGATTATTTATAAACTACAATTGCACGTGTCATTTGAGCCATGACCAAAGCATGAGCTGCATGCGGCATCTATATTGACATAAAGGTGCCCATTGCTCTTCTATCAGATCTTCCATTATGATCCTTGCCGCTCAGGACCACGCACACTATCTGTCTATTGGGCAGGCTGTGTCTCGCTGTAAGCTGTGACATCAGGTGAGAAGATGTGTGGCTTGAAGTCAGATCCCATCTGAACGCCAATGCTGTATAGAGGGACAGTGATGAAGCTCAACGCAAAGTACACCAATGAGTTGATAATAAGCACCACCTATAAGCATACACAAATGGTGCAATATTACTTGATGCATAAGCAAGCAAGTGGGTAAACGAGGAGAGATGGGGCACTACATAGCAAGCACATTGGTTGAGGGCCATGTCTGAAAAGACACTGTGAACATGCAAATCTCAGCATGGCAGGCCAGTGGCAGGAAACTGCACAGAATGCCACAGCCTACATGAGCAAAGCATAAATTGCCAATGCATGTTAGCTATGTAGCCATGTATGGAATGCTTGCAGAAACCCCAGCACAGCAGATCTGAGCTGCGATGCCAACAGCAAAGCAGTGGAAGACATGCTACTGTGCAACAATGGCAATGCAGTGGCAAAATAAGCATGAAGACGGTTTGAGATATGCGTCTTCAGCTTGGGGGCGACTCACCCACCAAGGGATTGGCAAGGAGGCTGTGTTGAGGCCAGGTGTGGTGAAGAAGCACGACTTGCGGCCAAAATTGATGGCAAAGAAGATGCAGCTGGAATAGATGAAGGAGCAGAAGAATAGCAAAGTTCTGATTGTTGTCAGCATGACCCTGCGCACATTGCTTGGCAAGCTGTTAAGCAAGCAACAGCAGAATGCATAATTGAGACATGGCCAGCAAGGGGCGTTCCGGGATCAAACGCATGAAGCAATTTGTACACGCTGGACTTGAAATTGGACTGGACTGGACTGGACTGGACTGGACTAGACTGGACTGGACTGGACTGGACTGGAGTTTCACAGGGATGTATGTGTGACATGCCAGCAAGTGACAAGCTACAGGCTGAATGCAGCACTGGCAAGTGATGCCCTTTTGCAACAAGGGCATCACTTGCCCCATTGTGCAACATTGTAAGGCCATGGTGACAACAGCCCTGATCAGATGATGTTCTTTGTATAGTTTCTCAAGTGCAGACTCAATAGGAGATGCTCAAGAGCAGCACTAACCGGGTGCATAATTGATCAGTGATGTGTGACACACATTGCAAGATGCAAGCCTGTAGGGCAAATGAAGGCTTAAGCATGGCCTACCAGGGACCCTTGGCGCCAAACCAGAAAATGGTGGGCTTGAGGCGGTGAACTGTGCCACCTCTCGAAGTGTGGCGGGCTATGTAGATCAGCTTTGTGTTCATGATCAGCTCTAAGATGACTACCAAGAGCACAAACCATGCTGATGCCCAACCTGCACTTCAAACAGCACTCTCATCATGCCGCTGACGTATGCATCATCGGCTTTGTGCAGTCAGGCAATCTTGCATGTAATTTGCTTGCAAGCATATTTCTGCTAAGCCGTTATTGTTTTCATCATGCAATTTCTTGGCTGTATATTCATGACTCCTGCTGTTGGTGTGTGATCCTTAGAAAGGGTACTCATAAATCTGGTCCACACAGATTCAGAGTTACATGTGCCTCAGTGCAACAACCCGACTTGTCATCACAGGGTGCGTGCAGAGCATTTACCTATAACACCAGCCAACAAGACAAACACAACAACAATCAGCCACCCATTGGGTCCAAGGCCGACCACCTGGACACATCAACAGAGGTTGCACCAGTGTCTTGCAGAAGAGTAAGTCAGAGTGACATTGAGGATCCTGTTCAAACACCGAATGCATGCACACTTGCTATAAAATGTGCTGACGAAGTTAAGACAGATTCCAGCAAGCTAGCCATGCTAAGTACACAATATGGCTGATGTGTGCATCAACACTGCTACGTCAGGGCCACCCTATGTTTGAAAGTGGAACAGAGAGGAGGTTGAGGGTGAAAAGAAAAGAAGGAGTCAGACAACTGCAGGAAGAATGAGCCCTTGCATCTTGTTTTGAGCAAGCAGGATAAGCAGCTTACTTACCTTGGCACATTCGTCATCCATGCTGGCCAAGATGTAGTCCATGAAGTGGAACCTTCTTCCGGGCTGGTGGGTAAAAATGAAGCTTGCACGCATGATAGAAATCTCTGCGTGCTGAACCTGCAGCATTGGTCAAAGTGTTGTCAGTCACGTGAAACATCAGAGTCAGGTCAGGCTGCTGTCGCTTGCAAACCCATCAACAAGGCAGGCAGTGCAGGTCGGTACTGACACAACATGCCAGTACATTGCAAAGCATGACAACTGACAGATGCAGCCAATAAGTCATACACTAGGGCATGCCAAAGCACATTATAAAATCGTTCAAGTGACACTTACGGTTTGTAGGTGGAATTGGCGCAGAAAGCATATGCCCCATTCCCATCCGTGTCGACGCCGAGCTAGTACATGCTGCCTGACTAAAGCAAACAATGTCAACATGATACAACATCAGACAGTGACACTGCAGGAAGTGTGTCCATGCAGAGTTGATCAAGGCCACATGTGCCTCAAACACAAATAATATCATATTCTGCGCTCTGTGTTGCAGGAGCCCTGACAAGAGTTGCGTTGAGCTTGCTATCACGCAGATCAGGGTTGCCTCTGACTCCTAGTGCAAGAAAATGGAAGATTGCAGCCCTACCTGCCTGCCCAGTCAGTGGCTTGTTCTGCCAACACCTCATCGGGCAGTCGCAGATCTGTTGCATCAGCATTGCCAGAGACAGCATCTGGTGCAGGCTGTTGCTCTGAGCAAGTCTCTTGCAGATAGTTCATGCCCTCATTTCCAGGCAAACTATCATCAGCTACAACAGTATTCTCGCCAGCCTCAGCCAATCGGTTCTCACCACTGAGCAGATTGCTTGCAGCTTCACTTCGCTGCATGCTGCCTGTGTCTGGCTGGATTGACTGCTGGGAGACCTTTGAGACAGAGCCTTTTATCAGGCTGATTGGCTTTTGTGTCTGACGCCACAACATGCGCGCAATGTCTTGGTCCAATCTGCCTCCGGCAGGTGTGAGCTCAAGTGCAATGCTTGGCAACATGTCACTCTGGCATCTGGATAGTGTGATTGGCTGTGGCTGATGTGAGATAACAGTATCATGTGAATGAGCTGCCTCAGCAGTGCCAGCAATGGTTTGTGGGATGCCCCTGTTTGGCAAGCTCATCGCTGCTCTGGGCTGATCATGCTTTGGCTTGGAGAAGCGCTGCAAGGCTTCATGCACACTGCAGTCAGACTTGCCACCTTTGAGGCAGCTCACCACCATGGTGAGCGGTCATGGCCAAAGTCAGTGGCAGTCAGTCCCACTTTGCGCATCAAACATCTTGTTTCAGCTACAGATGTTGTGAGCAAGCAGACATTGCATAGAACACTGTGCAGCAACCTAGAAGCACTGAGCTATGACATTCATCAGAGGAGCATCATCGACTCACGCTTTGCTATGTGCATCGTCGTCCAGCAACCACTGTCTCCAGATGTCAACTCTCGCGCTTGAGATTCGGATCATCACGTAGCCACATATGATATGGCACAGCGCAATATAGAAGAGGAACATATGGATCTGCACCAGTCATGAGCATCAGCAGTGCTCCAAAACTGTTTTGTAACTGAAGCTGCCCGCGTACTCTACTCAAAACCACAAGGAACGACAAAGCATGCAACCATGCAAATTGATGCTGTAGGTGCACTTCACACAGCTGATGCAGACTTGCCACAGAGCTTCCTGGCCAGGAGCAACGCAAGAAAGCAACCCAATTGCAAGTCATTCAATGCAAGAGCGCAAGTGCAAAACCCCTAGGAGTTTGAATTGCAACAACCACTGGACAGCGTCATACCTGATGTATGGCGTTTGTTGACAAGGCTTGCTTGTAGCCTGGCTGGTTGCCACATTCAGCCTGACTAAATTGATTGACGCCTACGCATTGTGTAGCGTTGGAACTGTCTTGGAGCAGGCCTCTCGTGCCTGGCATGCGTGATGCCGCCAAGAGCCTTCTTTCACCAGCTTCGCTAGCTTCCTGTGTTTCCGCCTGGTTCACATTTGCCATTCAGTGCCAATGGTGCTGCTGTGCTTGCATGACCGCGCAGCAAGCAGCAGCAGATAAGCAGCTTCAAGGCGAACATGAAATTTGGGTGTTGCAAACCAGAGTAGATACAAAATGGACATTTGGCAAACATGTTCGCACCATAACTAATGGACTATTGAATCAAATGCAGACTGTGTGCTGCACAGCTCACCAAGCATGCAGGATCAGCATCATTACAGTTGCATAGCGCAGGGCCACATCCCTCCCCTTCAAAGAAGCACTCTGTCACAGACTTGGTGTTCTTCAGGCAACATGGGCAGCCATTCAATTGCGACAGAATGGTCCAGGATGCGCTTGACGGAGCCTTGACTGAAAAGAAAGATTCTGTCACTGTCTGCCTGCCGTTGTGGCTGACATCTATGGACATGTAAGCAGGAAGCAGAAGAATTGGATCAATAGTAAGAACTACCAAAATATATCTGCTTGCGACTTACTGCATATACTGGCAATCGGATCTTGGAAAATAGTCAACAGAAGAGAAGCTACACCAAACAGCATGAGCTCTGAGGTTGACGCTTCCACAGCGGCCTGCGTCAGGGCGCGGGTAAACTCAAGGTGCGACATTGGCACAACATCTGGTCATAGCTGCCATCGAGCTGACAAGCATACTGATGTGAAGGTCAGCAACAAGTCTGCCCTGAAAGCTGCAAGGTACAGTGCTCACCAGTAGGCCAAACTTTCGCCGTCGTTTGAGAGAAGCTCGTCGCCATTCCAAGATCTGCAGGAGGCGTCAAAGCCGTTCAAGCACAGCGCGTGCAAGGCAATAAGCGGTCAACGCCGATCGCGAGTGCGATCATTCTGCGGACCTTCTCAAACGTGATAAAGAGAGCCAAAAAGGCTAAGAATACCAGCGCTATTATGTAGCTCTCTGTCTCTAGTATACTTGCGCCTGTCTCATCTGACATCGGCGATGTCACCGACCGCACAGGGCAAGCTTGACGCTGATGAGCAAAGGTTGATCACAAGCCTGCCGGCGAAACATTACAGCAGGACCCACTGCGGGTGAAAGTGCCAGTACAGCTTCTCACTCAGCGGCTTTGGGCATGATTTTGGCGTCTCAGCTCTGCTGTCAGTGACCTGCAAACATTACTACCAGCTGCTGAAGCCAGAGCTTGCCCTGCATTTTTCCAACACAGAAAAACTGCAACTGGTGATTCAAAGCTTGTCAGAACTTATCGATCTCGAAACTGCTCCTGAAAGCTTTTGCTATGGCATTGCATACATGTGGGCAGCAAATTGGCACCTTGCTGAGTGCGCTGTCACGACCCCAGCATGCCATGGCCAGTATTTCCAGATGGCCAGTATTGTGAGTCTAAGACTGACAGAATGATGAGTCAACATAATCTGGACATGATCATATACCCACAGCACACATGTTATGGGCACAGCTCAGGGAGGCCTGGGATACCAAAATACATAGTCATCATTTTGCTCAAGGAAGCGATCACAGCCTTGCGAGGTACTGCTCTTGCTACAGCAAAGCAAGAGCTTGCATATCTGACGGAGACCAGCGCTTCACAACAAAAGATGCCAGTACCTGTGCACAGTGACACATTAGTAAATGAGCTGAAGTACTACATCATGTTGCAAAGCCTGCGACAGAAGCCCGGCTGGACAAACACTTCTTGCGTCTACAAGCAAACTGCACAAAGCAGACATACAGCACGGCGCTCAACAGAGCTCTTCAGGCGCATATGCAGCACCCAGAGTACAGTTGCCTGGAATTTTGATGAGTGGTTCAGCAATGCACCAGCACATGTGGATGAGACCACATACTTTGGTCTGTATACAATCTATTACCTGGGTGTATCTGACTATAACATGGATGATGATTGCTATGCCTTGATGCAAGTTGCCAGCAGCATTTTGGGTGATTGACAGCCTGCTGCTCCGCAGGATCATACAGATGTGACGCCTGCAGATGTTGAGACCGTATGTCCCAATCAGGCTTTTTCGAACATAGGCATGCTGTAGCATTTTCAATGTGCAATGATACAGCTCTAAAGGATGCTTCTGTGAATAGCTATGTAGTCTACAGTGAAACATGGACAGCAGAGACACAAGACTGAGCAGAACTCACTTGGCGTGTGCTTTTGCTGTAGTCAACTCAGCAATATTACCCACCTCACCTGCTGATCGCGACTTGAATGCTTTCTGATGATGGTTAAAGTCCCCTTTGGGATAGGTATGCCATATAGGTAGGCCATTATGTTGATGGGCCCATGACTGATATATGATTTATCTCATGCATTTTGTCGTGCTCCTTGCAGACACTGTCAGGGAACATCTCGTATTTCGCCTCCTGGACTCTGCAGTCTGAGATCACTGTAGTTCACCTCTTACTTGTAGGGACCGCTGGTGCCAATGACTGGTGCCATTGCGCATGCGCATGCTCATGACATGTATACATACCTGCTGACATATTTTGCATTGACTCTTTCGTACGTACACACTGATCCCGACAGTTTACCGAGCTTTGCTGACAAGTGCAGGTTCGGGAATTGGTCATCGGATTCATACCACTAGACATTGCCAAAATATCATTGCTTTATACTCGATTTGTCATTCACACCCACTACGGCCTTGGGGCAACATTCTGAGCCGCCCTGCCATGCTGTGCACGTGAGTAGGAAGACCAACCGCCGCGGTCCAGGCGTTGCAGACTTGACTGCAGACGGGCAGACTGCGCATTTAGCGCTTTTAGCCAGCATAGGCGGTATTGTCAGCTGCCTGTTTCTGGTAGGCGCATGCAGCGGTTTCTTCAGTTTAGGCTGGGCTCTCATCAACTGCCAATTGTTCTCGGGCGTTTTGCTGGGGGTCAGC
>JAABUP010006935.1_pt1 | contig 15627 bp, 15 predicted proteins | sample 5559201 | NCBI WGS metagenome assembly JAABUP01 (sample SAMN10711887, study PRJNA513373) | rock metagenome | isolation source: Antarctica rocks | place: Antarctica
TCATTGTCTGTGATGGTTCGGCATGGCAGATAACAATACCTCGGAACTGGAGCTCCCTCTAATTCCCTTGTCTGAAGTCTCCATTCACTGGTACCGAGTTCACTTGCGTTGATCCAAAGCATGTATTAGGCTGTGTACAAATTCCGACATGGCTTCTTTGATAATTCCATGAATGAGTACTCTGATTTGCGGTTTGCAGGAATGCCGGCCCCCCGCCCTTCCTACTAGTCACACAAAGGGTGTAAAGCCCCTAAATTTGATATCTGGACTCCGCGTACTCCACCCTAGGCGCAAGGATTTTTCGAAAGAATCTGCATTAGTAGTTCGAGCACAGGATTAATATCAAGTGTTGGGATGGTCCTTAGGAGGGGGGCCAGCATTTTTGCAAATCGCGGGTCTGGGCAAGCTAGTGGCGGCTCGATAGTGGCGGCAAAGTCTGATACCACTCGGGAAATCCTTTCTCCGAAGCCGACCCTTCCAGTCCTAGCTCACCTGGCTCTCCCTCGCTCCTATGTTGATTATTTCGCAGCTACACAAGCTCGAGCGTATACCGGGCGCGGTGAAGGCGCCGCTCGTTAAATTCAGGAACGCCAGGCACTGCATACACACCATGTTGGAGCAGGCTTCTATCGTGAGATGTGGTCACAGGGATAAGATGATTGGCCGTCATCTGACCTTGAGGCCTCTGACTCAAAGAGATCCTTCCCGATCATATGGTCTATCATTGCTCTCGCCACAAGGCGGTGCATGTCTGCATCAACCATGTTCCCTTTGAGATGAAGGAAGCAGGATGGAAAGGCTTCTCATTTCTTGACGGTTTCCTAGGCTGCATGCTTTGAGCGATATTATTATCCTGTCCAAGGCAGATCACGCAACTGATTTCAGCGGGAGAAAGCCAGCACCCGCTCAGTCATGCACTGCTTGCGCCTGTTCGAATGACGAACCATGTATCCCGTGCTCGAGTCATCGTCACCAAGTTTAGAAGTGTATATCTTCCTTGCATCGGTCTATTCCTGTATCTTGATGTATCTCTTTCTGACCCTCCTGTGCTTTTGCCCTTGATCGATTTTCCTTGGTTCAAAGAGTTCCCCCCATGCATTCCCTCCCTTAACATCAATGCGAACTCTCAAGAAACGCCATTCGTGGCCACCACTGCGCTTGTCACGAGAAACTTACTTCAATGAGAGTATCGACTCAGACCCCTTCGCATATTTCATATCGCCAGCATCAGATCGGGATATATTCATCAATGATCTATCAGCTGGCATCAATACTGGCAAACGCTCTCGATCGCTATCCCCGAGAATCCACAAAGAGAAGACCCTACTAGCCACCGTCACATCTGCCCACTCACCTACAGCAAAGCTGAAAAGGTGGATCGAGAGAATGGAGCTAAGGTGTTTTCGGAGGAGCCCACGAATGTCAGAAAGACCGATGCCGTCACCAGATCCATCCAGACCTCCAGAGATAGCCATCCCAGTCTCGCCGCCAGTCCGGGGGAGGAATGACGTCCGATCAGGCTCAGTCAATCGTGTGAATCCGAATCAGAGGAGCAAGCCTCGGCCGCCTAGAGTTTGGAGGGAGCCGAGTGAAACCATCTGGTCAGTAGCAGAGGAAGGAGAAGAAATTGGTCTTGGGATAATGGTGTGATCTCTGATTTCGGATATGTTGGCGCCGGTCTCTTTTTGGCCTCGAAGGCGATCGTGATCACAGAAGTTGGGAAGATTGAAGGCCAGCACATTAAGCCCGGCCGCCGAGTAAGGCATACTAAATGATCTGGCAGGGTTGATGATCGCTAAGGTAAGTGCCACGACTTAGCATTCGGGTCCAAGTAATTGATTTTTGGTAGCTTCATGGATCATGGATTCGATCAGACAATAGCTGTCTCTTAAGGTACAAGCTCCGTAGAGCCTTCTTTCAAGCATACAATCAGAAAAACAATGTACCCATCATACTGCTACTCTGACTTCCACCTCATCACAAATCCCATACAATACTTTCGCATCTCTAACCCAATGAAAAAGACACCCACCACACCCACTAATCGCTCCAAAATCATTCAATTCAATCAAGCGTACATCCTGAGTAGCCACATCCTCAACTCATCAAACACAAACCCTCTACTCTTCAGAAATCCGTCATCGAAGGATGAGCCACAATTTTCCGATGAAGTTTCTCACAGCTCACAAACAACCTCTTCGCAATGCCCTCAAAATCCTGTTTTGTATCGGAATGATGCCATGGCGCATGCCACTTATACTGCGATATTGCAGCGATTTTTCCTGTCGAAGGTGGACAATAGACGCGGTATTCAAGCTCGGTTCGTACGGTGTCGTCCCAGGGGAAGAGGTACATATGTATAGGAATCGACGCTTGCCGCAAATCTCTGATACCGCTCATACCCCGCGCAGATGTTGCAAGTCTTGTCCACAGATCGCTTACATTTTCAACTGGTCCCTCTCCAATCCATGCGTCTTTCAAACTACAGGCGTCAAGGCGGACAAAGAATTTGTTTTGCTGGATCAAGTCCTCGATGGACTCTCCTCGCGTTGTGGTCTTGGGGAAAGCATCCTGTAGATCCTCGGCTTCGTCTTTGGAGAGCCTCCCCATATGCAGGCCTACCTGACTAGCGTGAATTAGTTGGACGAGAAAAGATCCAGACAGGAGAATGCGATGAACATTCGTCTCTTGCAGTCCTCGTGATGACATGATGAGATCGAGCCATGGTGATAGCAAGATCCAAGGTTGTTCGTCGGGTCCGAAATGTTGCATGTGTGGCAAGACCTTTGAGATTTCCTCGCGGGTGTGAAAGGTGGTGTTGTATTCGCGCTGGTCACAAAGGTTCTCTTTCTCTTGTGCTATGGCAGCCTCGACTTTGCTGTAGGGGATGATGGTAAGGTTTACTGGGACTGGTGGCTGATCCAGCTTGGGCGTACTTGCCCCCGACGTGTTGTGGATAGACATTGTAGCTTCGGATCGAGGGACTGACGCGTTGTTGAGAGATTCATATCCTCAAACTTGATGAATATTATGGTAGCGGGTCTCGTGATTATTGAAGAGCTCAGAATAGAAATTTGAAAAATCATGACGGGAAATAGAAGGAGCTCGAAAAGTCGCAACCAAGAGGAAACTGCGACCAGAGATCTTTTTGTGGTAGCTCTTTCACCTCAAGATTGGGCCGAGGACCCCAATTACAAACCCAATCATCACCACAGGCATACCGGAAAAATAGGCAGGACTGGATTTATGCTGTAGGGTGACGGAGTTTGTCCTCTGCCCAACGGGTTCCCAAACCCAGTCGACCTTCCCAAGTGCTTGAATGATATGCACACTAACGATACGATACCCCCAATAACGCCATGCAGTGTGCTCCCAGACATGCCCTCCTCATAGTACAGCTCTTCTCCCAAACCCAACGCCCCATTCAGAATCCCGGTGGATTTATCCTCTGACTAACCCTCGTCCATTTCGGAAGCTCTGTAAAAAAGCCCATCAGCACCCATCTCGCCCCATCTATTCATCCCACAAAAATCGACTCGAAACTCACTATGCACCCCCTTCCGATAATTCTTCTCCTTCCGATCAAACATCGTGTATTTATCCTTCGGCCTCATCTCCTGCTCCGTCGGCATTTCTTCCTTCCAACGCTCCAAGTTCTTTGTAGTGCCCAGGTTTTGCTTCTGGAGTGCGGTATCGACGACCGCGATGACATTGTCGACTAAGCGGAGTCGTTTGCGCTGGCGGCGCTTTTGAGGGGAGGAGAGGCGCCAGGGAATTTTCCTAGAGGGGTTAATCGGGTTGGTGTGGGTGGGAAGAGAGAGGAATACCAGAGGAGGCCACCTGAGAGAGGGGACGTGGGTCTGAAGGGGCCGAACATGATGTGGTTTAGAGTGATATGTATGCGTATTTCGTTGGAGTCGAGCTGGTGGTTGGAAGTTGGAATGCCAAGGATATTTTTCCATACAGCTATTTTAGCTTGATACCCTGAGATCGTAGATGGCTAGAATAGACTAAGATAATTAATGTAAAATTACCTTAGTAAACGCAACGCCTTTCAAGACATGTCTTGTTACAAGTGCACTTCATGATTTGCAGTGTCGACGAAAAGGATCACGCTAGAGTGGCCTGCGAGAACTGGAGACATTAATTCTATTGCTAGCAATGACACGGCCGGTCGTCTCGAACAATCAGTACCATTGGGGAAGCTTAGTGGTAGGCTCTAAAACGCGGCCGTAAGGAAGATGACTAGAAACTCCTTTGGGACAAATGCTGGCTCTGTGGCTCCAAGGACTGGCATTTTAATTCTCTCTTTCCTATTATCACACCGTTGAATCGCATGCCTTCTCCTTTGAAATCCCGACAACTTGCCATATATTGGCCATTACCACATCGAATAAACAAGCCTTACCTTGGCGTTTGGTTCTGTAGGAAAGCATTCATATCAGCATCGACTTTGAATGACGGCATTCCTTGCTTACGATGGTTCCAACGTTCGATGCGGTACCGCCAGTGATTTGTCCGACCTGCTGCCCTCTATTTCCCGCTCCCGAAAATTCTGTATTCGCGATGTTCTGCGGTCTCTGGTGATAGTGTCAATTTTCGCCCGAACATGATTCAAAGTTCTACACACCTCCTCCACAGTCTGGGAGTCATTAGGTGACTTCAACTCTTGGGCCCATCGCTGAAGGACTTCCAAAACCTTTCGGTAATTTGAATCATCCTTGTCTTGAAATTTGCACATGTTGGCGTGAGCCGCAGTGATTGATTGGCTTATATAACCTGGAATTTTGGCAGACTCTTTCGATACTACCTGTGGTTGAAGAAGGATCAGCATATCAGGCTCGGATTCTCATGACAGTGGGAGGGAATAGAGTCTTTACCTTTTCATTGAATTTATACGCAAGCTCTTCCCAGAAACAGAAGATGTCGACCTTGTGACTCGGAAGCCATAGGTGGAAAGAATCCTTTAGAGCAACTAGGCTATCTGACTTTATCTCGATACCTTTGAGAAGCTCCGAACTTGTACTGGCGAAGAAGGAGACGAAAGATCTCCCAAAGTCGGCCCACTTGGCCTTATCAGAACCTTGGAATGGCGTACCTAAGAATGCGATTCGCTTCGTGCATTCTGAAACTTCACGAGTGTGCTCCTCTGGGCGTTTGTCGGCTTCTGTTACGGCCTGCATTTCCTGTCAGCACCGAATGATAAAAGTGACGAAGTGGGCCAGTAATCGACAGAATGCACTAATGCACTACAGGAGGGAATACTACCATGGCACACAAGAGACCCCCAAGGCTATGAGCTACAAAAATAATGGGCATTTCTCTCTGCAGGATCTCGTATTAGATTCAAGCTTTACATATCAAGGGCGGGACCGACCTTGACATCGTTGCGCCGCAAGCCAGCAACGACCTCCACCAAGTCTTTCGCATGATCCCCAATGGTATTCTGAGAGACGTTGGACCAGAAATGAACGACTTGAGCATCATATCCATAGCTAGATATGCGCGCGTCTGGGATATCAATCGGAAGCAGGTCTTTGGGCCAAAATACGGACCCACGCGTCCACGTAGAGTCACGGCCTATAAGATATCAAAGTCAGAGTCACTCAAATCTACCAAGCGTTAAACGCGAATCAAGAGCAAAAGCCCTAAAACTGTGCTCTTTAGATACGGGATCTTGTCCATCCAGACAGAGACGATTTTGAGCAAAGAAAATAACATACCTCCATTGAGCCCATGCACAAAGATGATGCTGTTCCAATTCAGCTTCAGTCCGAATTTTCCCCAGGCCATCTCAATCGCCTTATAGGTTCGCCATCAAGGATCTTGTCGGGAAGGGCATTGAGATTGACTGAGTTCCGAGGTTAGAAAGAGCTACTTACTCCATGACAGCATTCTCAGGATTGTGTAAGGGTGGTTCAAGCCCTAAGGCATCAACCTTTGAGGCTGACATGTCTCGAGCTCTGAGAAGGCCGATGTAGTTCTTGTGTCAAGTTTCCCAGAAAGGTTGGGTCGGACGGTATGTTATTATTGGACCAAGGCCCAAGGCGACTGGGAAGCTGCGCTTGGTAGCAGTAGACAGGCGCTGGGGATGCCAGCAAGCAGCATGAATCAGCCAAGTGATTCGCCACATGCCTGCGTTGCTGGAAAGATCGGGAAGCTACCTGATCGGTAACGCTATTATAGGTAATCCACTTTCATCATAATAAACGAATCTTCAATGAGAGGTCAATCAAGAATCGCAGTGTTGAGAAGCGCTTATCCTTGGCAATGGATGAGGTACCGGAGCCGGCAATTCTCGTTACGCACCTGGATTTAATGGATGCCCTGCATGATGATAGGGAGGAGCAAAGCATCACCCAACAGCTGCTGGACCAGGGAGCCAGTATTGGGTCGATTACACCGAAAGGAGAAACGCTTCTCCATTTAGCAATTGTAAGCAGTCACAAGCTAGCGCAATTGTGGGGAGCTGGATCCGGCGTCCTTGACATAAATGCACGAGACTATCAAGGTAGGACACCGTTACACTATGCAATGGCCGCAGGCAGCATACGGGGTGCGTCATTTTGTATAGATCTCGGCGCCGACATCAATGCCAGAGACCTAAATGGCGCGATGGCATTGCACTTTGGCGTTCAGTCAATCCAGTGCCAGCATATGATGATCCAAATCGGGCTCGACGTCAGTGCGTGGGATCATTTGGGACGGACTCCATTGCACTATGCTGCACTGTCATGGATTAGGAATGAGCTAGACCAAGAACAATTTAGTCTAGAGCAGTTGGTTATGGGAGAGCCTTTAGTACTTACACGGACGTTCTTCACTAAAAATTCATATGACAACACATCCAATTACCTATGTTGCGCGGGTGCAGATGAAACAATGCTAGACAACAACGGCTCGGAGGCTGGATCAATCTGTCCTGAGGATAATCGTGCCTTTAAAGAGATTGGAGAATGGCTTCATACTATGCGAGGGCGGTATCATCTCGATGAAGAGATCATTGAGGACACGCTGAAACGTTCTCTTATTCAACGGGTCAAGGATTATGAAAAAAATGCAGAACGTCGCGACGCATCACAAGAGTCGCCCGAGAAGAACAAAGAATGGTGGCTCGTATCAGATGACGAGGATAGAGGTGACCTGGCTACGGTGGATCACCCAACAGTGAAAAAAAAGGGGGTGAAGATCCTATTGGAGATGGAACAAACGATGGCTTGCTACAATTGGCATCAAGTCCTCGGTAGATTGGTACATCTTTTGAGATTGATGCTGATCAAGAGACATGACAATGCACTATATTTTTGAAGGCAGCCCGGCAGCTCCGTCCAGTCGCAGGTTAATCTTTGCTCATAGACCGAGTGTTTGCAAACTTGGTATTTTTTCCGAGAAGTCCGCCTGGAAGCCGCCACATTAGCGAAGATCGATTAAATATCTGACGGTCTTCCTTTTGCGGCTCATTTTGTCTTTCCCAAATTCTTGAATGCCTAGTTGTTCTCACAAGGAACCTTCTCATGCAGTCATCACTACAATCCCTTGTCCACTATCGACCCCAAGGCGTGTTTGACCATCCTCCGTCGCCCATTAATCTCGAAGCAGGTGCGCGAAGCGGCTTGAGATACACGGGTTAGTACTACTGTCGCTCATGCAATGCTCGGAAAAGCGAAATGGTATAGTGACCGCGATCAGACCTGATTAGATGAGAAGGAACTGAATCCTGGGAAGAATCTGTCAAAGACACAATAAAGGATATACTACAGTGCCTATTGAACCCATTAGCCGTAGCACTACGGTATCGTAAGGTACACGTGATTCTTGAACAGCAAAATGATGGGAAAATCAAGCTTTCCGGGAACTCCAAGACAGAAGATAAACAATCATGGCTCACCGATATCACTACAAATACCCCGCAGATAGTTGCAGAATCTGCTGCAGAAAAGCTTCGTGAATTGCTGTATTCGCGCTACTGCTCATTCGCTGAGGCCAGACCCCACTTATCCATCTTCACTAAGTACATAAGCATCAATGTTCACTTTCGCACTCATTTCTGACCTCAAAGTACAGAAAGAATTCCTCTTCTCTTCCCCACTTTCTCACTCACAACCACACTTCCTCGCCGTCTTCCACAGCCATATCATCTTCTCACCGCCAAACAAATTCTCCCGGTCACGCCGATCTTACCGTCACATTAATTCCACGTTCGCGACCGTCTTGCAATTACGATTGCCTCAGTCACGACTATCTCTCATTTCTGTATACTCCTCAGTCAAATCTGGCTTTGCCGTATTCATCTCACACTGACCCAATATCTTGTCAAATCTGTCATTGGGATAAAGCATAGATAACATCATTGGTCTACCATCAGTCACTCTCTTCTTATCAAAAATTGCCAGTTTCTGTTACGGCAATGTCAGGAACCATGTAAGAAAGCCTAAAACTGCAACGGCGCCTCTCAGAACATACAGATGGCTAATTCATGTTTCAAAACGCTAGTATCCCAGCGAATGCGCTCCCTAAATACCACGTTCAACCGAGTCTGGTGCAAGTTGGGGCCAACGCACAAGGCGCGGTCTACTTGGCATGCCCCAAACGCGGGGACTCGTATGTCTCTGTATCTTACGACTCGAAAGGCTTCAGGGTCAAGAAGGAGGAGGCACAAATGGGCATCACATGGCTTCCCGGCCTAGGAATGGAGAATTTTCCGGGCACTGGTCAGCGGCAAAAAGCGATGCAGCGAAGATTTTGTCGGGAGCTCCTAATACACAATGGCCACACGTCAAAGGTGAAGGAGGCTGTAGGCCATGACGGAGACGCAAGTGAAAGCACACGCCTTCTTGCTCTCCCACTTCTTTCTCCACAGGCGATAAAAAAAGAAATCGACGACACCAGTGGGGATGATGGACATGGCGATGTCGGAATCAATATCGGTGCTAGCGATCGCCTTCCAGCCGATGACGATGACGATGACAATGGTCAAGCAGCAAAGCGGAAGATTGATGGGACTCCAGATACATTGGCTGATGAGCCTGAGCGGAAGAAGCTCAAGGCGATGGATCTCGATAACGAAGGACCAGATTACGTTTGGGGAGTCGATATCAGGAGAGCCAAAGCTCGTTATGCTTTGATCAAGGAAATGCATTGCTATTCGAGTAATGAAGCATAAAGGCGTTTTCCAAAATCAGGCGGTGGGGATCGATCCTCGATCTCGTGTTGCAGGTTTTGATGTCCTATGTCTTCGTGACTCAGGAACCTTTCCGGATAGGCGCAGTGTGCTACAGCGAAGATGCTGCATTTACCAATACGTCTTTGCGTGTAGTGTAGATGAGATACCAAGATTTCGCTCAAATCTTTGTTCCTAAAGACTTAAAATGCTTGTACCTCTGACATGTCTCGAGGTGAATTTTTCCTCCTTCAGATAGATATGAACCTTCCACTGGAAACGTGCTTCCATGACTTCTACCCGAATGGACCTGGCCTTACCTGGGGGGATGTGGACGCCTTATCGTTGGAGCCTTGTCGGTAGCCATGGTGTTCTGATGGCCATGGGGAAGGGCGGGAAGATTGGATTCCTTGAGTGGTGGAAACAGCACATCTACATCAAGCAGAGTTGATGGATCGTTTAATTGTTGGATGGATGGATTGAATGCTCGAAATTGATGGATCGGTTGATTGATCGCTCGATTTTGATTGATCGATTGATCGAATGATTGACCGCCGTAGATTCGTATAAGTCCCAGACAGTCCATGATGTATCAAAGGATGGTCGCTGAGCAAACATTAGCTATATGATGCATGATCCGGTGAAGAAGCAGTCTAAATTTCCAACGATACCACCGCTTTTGAAGGTAAGTATGCCTTCAGACGCCGATTGAATGGACGACAGGTAGTTTACCGTTCATTGATAATCCACCCATCTACGACGAGACCCCCAGGGCGATACAATGACTCCCAGCCTCACTGAAGTAGTAATTTAATGGGTACCAGTTTCTTATAAGTCATGTCCGTTAGATCAAGCGCATCTGACGTGCTGTCGGCATCGGTACATACTAAGCTCACGTCACAGAATGGATGATGGACAGTAGATAAAAAGCAGCACCGGGAGAGAACGATTTCATCTTGTTTCATATCAAGAACGAGGAATCTAATGTGGATGTGTCTGTCGACTGGTTGCTGTCTGGATAGCGCAGTACCGCCGCATCTCATTGTGCGTCGCGCCCCGGTTGATACATGTCATCGATGATGGCCCAACGAGCTCTAGCGAGTCTCATGTCGACGCCCCAGCGAATCTCGTCCTCGTCCTCCGTCTCGTTGTCCGCCTTCTTTGGTCGCTTGGTGGGCTGTATCCCTCCAGATCCATCCGTCGTGTCACTCGTCTCCCTCTTACGCCTATTCGATGATGTGCCTGTTTGTTGTGCCTGATCAGTTTGATGGCTCGGCCCCAAGCCAACACCATCCCTGGTTTCGTCTCCTCCCCCATTGCGGGGAACACTGACGTATAGAATGTCAGCCTTTGATCGAATCTCTGCAGCCTGGGAGCCTCTTACATCATCTGCGGCATTGTTCAATAGGTCCCGATGATTTCACAAACGACTCAGTGAGAGAAGAGTGAGCTCCTAGTCTCGTGTTAAAGTGTGCTTGTGAGGCGATGAGATGAGTTTGCGAGAATTTACGAAAGACCGTATGAATTTGAAGTGCGAGCAATTCAAAAAGATAACTTGGTGTGTACGAAGTAATAAAAGAACTCGCAATTAACGTTGTGAGGCAATGTGACGAGGAGATTCACAGAAGATTCATGAAAGGAGCTCACGACCAAAAGTTGAAAGAAGACTTCGCGAGGAGGTTGCAAGGAAGATGGGTTGGAAGAGGAGAAAGATTCCTTATGTATTCAAGAAGTCGAAAGTGGATGGTCTCATGATCTGAGCTTGTAAGTGAATGAGACGATGGCGGAGGGTGCGACAGCTGTGATGTAGCCAGATGGGCGTACTTTCAAGGTCATATCATCCAATACTCCATTTTGACCGTTGAAGTCAACAAGTCTCAACATACGGTAGACTCGAAGTCATCGCGATGGTCTGTGCCTCGAAAGGCTCGCTCTGTACCTTTATTAGGACATTGCCGTTGACGGAAGGTTTCGATTGATCTCTCTGGCTGGTGTTCTTTGGTGTGGGGCATTTTGTCGTGCTTCATGAGTGGCTTTGCATGAATGCAGATCAGGACCAAGGACAGCAATACGTATCAGAAGGAGCAGCTCGGGTCCATGGCATCAGCTTGCAAATGGTCATCCTGAGTCATGGCTGTCTCAGTATCGTCACGGACTGCAACGGACTCTGGATGCCTACACTCATGATGTACACGAGGAACAGAGTCCTCAAAGAAGGGCACGATGGCGAAAGTGTCTACGATAAGTTGATGTATGTAGGACAAAGATGATTGAGTAAGCTGCCAAGATTTCAATGACGCCATCTCCCGCTCCATCCTTAAGGTACCCCTTCATATCTTTCAACAACGTCAATCACTAGGGCTCTCGATCCACCTGTCTCATTCTTCTCTTCATCCAAGGCCCTTTTGGCCATGTCTCGAAGTAAGCGGAAGCGAACCAAGGTTGAATCAATAACCTTCACCATTTCTAGAGACCTACAGGCGCCGCTGGTTTCGTCAAGATCCTCAAATGTAGCCCAAAGCTCCCACAGTATCTTCCAGTGAGGCAACCATCGATATTATCGGTAAGGATGTGGTATGGAGTAGAAGCCGCGTTGGAAGGAATCTTATTGCTTGCCATAGTATCTACGATGATGATGTCTATTGGAGGCTTTGGCATACATACTAGCCAGTGCATATCCGGCCTCGATCACTTGCAATGCTTGACAGCCTACTCTTTACCTTCAGGCATAGGGAATTCGGTAGCGGATCGTGTATATTCAGACGTGTGTAATGGGATAGAAGCATGTCTTTGGAATATAGGTTCAATGGATGGTCAATAGGAACATCATGAGGTTGACTGTTTATGGTCTATGGAAATAGGAGAAGCAACTATGTACTCCGCAATCACGCTAGTAGCCCTATAGGGCTGAGTGCAATCTCATCCACATCCATCAGACTAATAAGAAGCATCGTCAGGTTCTAACGCTCCCATTTGCTGATTAGCAGTCTGATATCTATCGACTAATCATATGCCTCGTAGCCCCATCTCATAGAGTCCTGAGGCCGAGTCTCTTAACGTTTTCTTTGTGTTTATAAGGGCCTAGAGCCTTCGTTAGTCCATCAGCTAATATATCGTCTATTTTAACGTAGTCGACTCTTAATTAGCCTATTTTAGCTACTATCTCCCTGACCACGTGGTAGCATGAGTCGATATGCTTGGTACGTGGGTAATTAATAGGATTTAAAGCCATTTTAATGGCGGCTTAGTTATTAGCCTTAAGGGTGACGCAATCTACGTTATCGCCCTTATATCCTAGCTCCTTAAGGAGAGGAGTAAGGAACTTAGATTCTTAAGTAGCTAGTGCTTTACCGACGTACTCAGCCTCAGCTATAGAGGAGGCGACGGTAGTTTATCGTTTAGAAGACTAGCTGATTAGTCCATTCTAGAGGAGAAAGACGTATGCGGAGGTAGAGCGCCTAGTGTTATAATAATCTCGCTATAAGGAGTTAGTATAGCCTAATAGGCCTCTATCCTTATCGTCTCGATAGTAATAGAAGAGGCCTATAGTTCTTATACTAGAGAGATAGCGTATAATACGCTTAGCTACTGCGTTACGAGTAGATATAGGGTTATTATAGTAGCGAGCGCATTTGCTAACTGCGTAGGAGATATCTAATCGAGTTATTATTAATAACTATTATAAGTAACTAATTAGCTTACGATATCCTTCCTAGTTATTAGGGTTAGCTACGTAACCGTCGTCTACTTACTATAGATACGATCCCTATTCCATTAGAGTACTATAGGGTTTATAGTTCTCTATACCTAACTCGCTCAGCAATTTAGTAATATACGCTAATTAGTTAACGTATATCGATCGATTCTTTCGATTACGTATAATCTATATTCCTAGGTAGAAAGAGATTTCTCCTAGGTCTTTAATACGGAAGCGTTTAGCTAATTCCTTCTTTAATAGATCGATAAGTTCCTATACCGGAGTAAGGATAAAGAGGTTATCTACGTAGATACCGATAATAGTACCGTTCTTATAGACGAAGACCGAGTAGTCCTTCTAGATACGAGTAAAATCTAGAGACTTAAAGAACTCTCGTAGGGTAAGGTACTACTTACGAGGTACTTACTTAAGGCTATATAGGGCCTTTAGTAACTAAAATACTAAATTAGGGTTCTTTACGAAGCCGTAAGGCTATTTAATATAGACTTCTTCTTAAAGTAATAACTCTAGGAACGCGGTAACGATATCTACGTACTCTATAAAGAGGTTATATTTAGCTCCTAATACGAGGAGGATTCGCTAGGTTATCGATTTAACGACTAAGGAGAAGGTTTTATCGTAATTAACTCCTTCTATCTAACGGAAGCCCTTAACGACCCACCTCGCCTTAAATCTAGCGATGAGGCCGTTTACGTTAAGTTTAATAACTATAACCTACCGACCTAGAAGTGCTTTCCTACTACGTGGTAGTTTAACTAGGTCCTAGGTTTTCTAGACTTCGTAGGAGTTAAGTTCTTCCTCGAAGGCCTTCCTCTACTCGCTCCTATTAGGCCTATTAAGAGCCTTATCGACGTTAGTAGGTGCGTTAGGTATAGGCTAAATATTAGCCTTAACTGCACGTATAGTAAATCTACGTCTAATTTTAGTAGGGTGTTTTTCGATATAATAGGTCGATCTAGTGGTCTTCTAGGGGTCGTTAAGGATAGCGTAGCCCTAGAGGTTTCCCCTAGTAGAGCGACGGGGAGGTTTAGAAGCCTTATTAGACTTATCCCTAGTAGATTCGGTGTCGGTACTAGTAGTAGATAACTTAGACTTATAGCCTAAGGATGATAACTCTACGTTTTTATTAGTATTAGGATTTAATATAATTAGGCCGGAAAAACGTTATTCCGGAAAGTTTTTTTCTTCTAAATAGTTAAAATTATTAATTTGAGAAAGATACTTATCTTCGGAGAAACGTTATTCCGTTAATAAATTCTTCTCCTTACCTAGATTAGTTATTTTAACTAATTTATTAAACTAAACGTTTACTAAGGTAATAATTCTTCGGCTATTCTATAGCCTAAATTTATTATAGCCCTCGTAATTAACGAGTCTATATTTATTACTCTTATAATCGAGCTTCTTAAGGTAAGGGACCTAAGGGTCTTCGTTATAATAGTAGGCGATATATCCGAAGACTCGTAGATAGCCTATATAGGCCTTTTTCCCGGTCTATATCTCGTATAATACTATAGCTCTAAGGTTCTTAGTAGGACTAAGGTTCCTTAGATATATTACCGTTATTATAACCTACGTTATACGTATACGCTATCTTAGCGCTAGCGAACGACCTTCCTTATAGGGGTTAGCGCTATAACGTACGGGGTAGGCCTAGGGCCTTAGCGCCCGTATATCTATTAGCGACTCCCCCCTAGTTTCTAAAGTTCCTTAGAGATTAGTTCTACTACTAAGTAATATATATTATTACGCCTACTTAACGCTAACGCCGTAATATTACGTCTTTTATTATTAGGCTAGCTATCTACTAGTAATCCCTCTTATAGTTCTAATCTCTCTACCTTTAAAAGGAAAAGGCCCGGTATCGCTACGATATCGCGTTTACCTCGTAATCGTATTAACGAGTTACCCGATAATATATAACCCGAGCGCCGCGATAGCGCCGCCTCGTTTAAGAGGTTCTCTTCCGTAGGGGCCGTAACCCTAAGAGACGATAATATAAAAGAGCGTCTTCTAGCCGCCCGAGAGGAGAATCGTCGCCTAAAATAATAGCGCGAGCTAGCGGAGTTAATAATCCGTAATAAAATACTTCGTAACCCCGGAGCGCTAGCTAATCCTCCCGTAACCGCCGTTATACCGGCGGAGCTAAGACCCTTAAAGTATATATTACGACTTAAGAGGATAAAGCCGTATAAGGGGTAAAGCGAGGGAGAGTATATATACTAGTTCCGCGACGTCGAAATTAAGTTTCTTATAAGCGCCGAGTACTTTATTACTAATAAGGCTTAGATCGCTTATTATATAAACTCCCTAGAGGGAGACCCTAACGCTTAATAGTACTCTAGGTATACTAACTATAGCTTAGAAGGAGTTACGTTTAAGTTTTTTAGGAAGTTTTTATTAGATCTAGTTACTAATCCGGCGAGCCGCCGGCTCCTCGCCTATAAAAGGTAGGAGGAATTAAAGTAACGTTACGATTAGAAAGTCTCGGCCTTTAAGGCCTATTTAAAAGAATTAGAGTCCTAGCTTTATCTATTTATTAAGGAGTATAGGGCTAATATCTTCCTAGTAAAACTTCGACTAGAGCTTAAGAATAAGATTCTAAGTACCGGTAAAGTAGCGATAGATTATAAAGATATCTTCGCTTAAGCTATCTTACTAGAGAAAACTTTAGAGCGCGGGCGCTAAGGTAGCGGCTATACTCCTAGGAACCCTAAAGGGAAGGGTTCCTAGAATAAATCTTAAAATA
>JAABUP010006936.1_pt1 | contig 15627 bp, 18 predicted proteins | sample 5559201 | NCBI WGS metagenome assembly JAABUP01 (sample SAMN10711887, study PRJNA513373) | rock metagenome | isolation source: Antarctica rocks | place: Antarctica
CGCACGCGTTCGATGGTGTACTAGGCCTACCTGACCGTACCGCCGGTCAGATTGAGCCGTCGTCGCACACGAATTGTTCTGCTAAGCAAGGACTGGTTTTGGATACAGACTTTTGACGACCACTGTACACGACGTTCATGCAGCTCATCTTCGAACAGCCATGCATTTTGCCCAACCATGCGTCAAGAGCACAAGAGCCTTTGGCAATTGGCGTAGCTCACTGCATTTTGATGTGATTGAGCTTTAGCTGAACAGAACAGCGTCTTTGCCATGAGCAAGATTTGCGCTTGCGCATCCAAGAGAGAGCTCAACAAATTTGCTTGAAAGCAGTCAGGTGATGGTGTACTGAGCAGATTTTGCTTGTCCTGTGTTGCAATGTGTGACACAGATGCAACAGGTGTAAAGATGGGGCCTGTGAGGGTCGGGACCCAGCAAGGGTAAGGACAAGACATTGCATAAATCCCCATACAAAGGTCAGTGGAATAAGCCGTGCCACACCCCTCAGCCACATGAAAAACCAACAAGACCCGGTGAATGTCAAATTTTAGACCCCTGTGAGGGGTGGGCGGGGTGGGCCTCTGCCAGGGCCCCCTTTACTAGGTGAAGGAGCAGGGGTGAGCAACTGATACTCTCCATCTACGTAGCTTTCTACATCCCGCAAGAATGTGCCAAAGGCAATGGCCTCAAGCACAGCCCGCCGCTGGGTGCCTACTGTGATGTTCAGTGACTCTACTTCATCTTTGGCTACAGCTTCCTACAGGCAAGTGAACACAACTAATGCTCACAAAGAAGACTAGGAAGCAGCTGGAAGCCCTGCCACAACACAGGAGGTATACAGTCTGGGAACAATGACACTGTATGGATGGCTGGATGCAATTGGCAGATGGAACTGATTGTTTGCATGTGCAAGGGATCAGTGAAGCAATATGACGTGCCATCAATGCAGGTGCAAGGAGACATTGCCAATGACAGATGCAGCCTGGCAACCAGCATGTACAATAAACTTAGAGCTGCAGCTTTTGTTGCATAACATATGCAACATGCATAATGTATGCAACAAAGAACGACAATGCCCCTGGGCTTTCTATGCCCTCGACCATTGCAGCATGCAGGCTAGTGAGAGGCATACAAGGTCAATGCACAGCAGTTATGTACCTGCACTTTCTGCATGAGGTCCTCTATGGATGTGGCATCTTGGCCCACAGCATTTTGCATCTGGCTCTGTAGCTCTCTGAGGTTGCCAAACAAGGCTGTGGTCTGAACATCCACCAGCGCCGCCCCTTCTTGACTCTGCATGCAGTCCTCCATGTATTGGCACACCACTCATCTTATGTTGCTGAATTGCCAAAACAATGGCTACGGCAACTCACAAATGTTCCTTGCAGTGCAAAGAAGGAAACAGGGGCCTGTGCTGCTGAGCAAGCATTGACGTACAGGATTGGGATCATGCGCATGTGCCGCTGGCAGATTGTGGCATGCATGGCAAAAGTACTGTGAAGCAGTAGACCATCATGCAAACAATGAATGTCCTGGCGGTTGGGACAATCCTATTGCAATCATTGCTGCAACTCAGAAGAGCATTCAGCTGGCAAAACATTTCACTGAGCCCTTACCACTTGTCGTGTCATGTCTGCTAGAGTTGCTTGATCAAAGCTTTCAATGTACTTCCTGAGCGGGCTTTCCTTCTTCTTGCCCTGGCCCAGACCTGCACCTTCCCCTTGTGACCCACCGCTACTTTGTCCCGCGCTGCTTTCGCTGGCGCCAGATGTAGACGGCGAGGAGGAAGAGGACGGGGTTGCCGACCGGTCTTGCTGCTCCTCGCCTGCGGTGTTGAACATGCGTTCTAGACGAGCAACAGCATCTTTCTGCTCGTCGTCTCGCAGGCCCAGCTGACGCTCCAGCTGAAAACGCTTGTCTACCCGACGAACAAAATAGCCAAACATGATGGACGCTGCATACACTTGAGCTGCCTGCATTTTATAAACAGGGCCTTAGGAATCACTGATCTTATGCACCGGAAGTGGACAGCTTTCAAGACTCTAGGACACACGCAGTTCAAAACAGGGCCTTGGGTGGACAGCTATCAAGACCCCAGGACACACAAGCGCATACGTGCCTTTGACTTAGCGTCCTTGTTGCAACAAACAACTTGATACACAAACTGTGCAAGACATCGTCACTGAGTTGTCATTCGCTTGTTGGAACCAACAAGGATGCTAGATCAATCTACTACTGCATGGAAGCAATCCCTGCTCCAATCAAACCTGCCAGAGCAAAAACACACACCTGAAGCTTGGTCATTTTGATCATAGTGTTGGAGTATGCCATGCTGGCAGGTCCCATGACTCCCAACACATGCTCCCTTACAAGCTCTAGAGCTTCTTTACTGTGAATGCCTTCTGTCAGAGTCTTCAGATTGGTCTGGTTCTCCACTATGCTGTCCATCCTGCAAACATGCAGAAAGCTTCAGCTGACAACTGATTTGTTCAGTGTGTCCTCTGTGCTGTGATGCCATCAGTGAGATTTTCACGCATGCCTGCTGTAGTGTCTGCCACACCATTTCTTCACATGTCAGCATTCTGCTCTGCTCAATGTCCTGATGTTTCATAAAGCATGGCTCCAAGTGCTGCCATGTTTGTGCCGCGTCTGTGCCAATACTTAGCCGAGTATTGTCTACGTCATTCCAGATTGTATGATGGTCACACAAGCACAGTTGACACCAGTGTGCCTGAGATACTTGTATTCGCTGCGTGCCTACAGTGTGGAACAAAATGCTGGTACAAAATGCTGGACAAACTGTCAAATGTCTTCTTGCAAGCTAAACAAGCCAATCACAGCACACATACCAATAAGCAGTAATGGAGCAGACATCTTGTCATAGACAAGCAACAGAATTTGCTGCCAATGACGTCTGCTTTGATGCCTGCTTCCGTTGTGCATACACAGCCTGAAATATAAACACGTGTCATGTTGCAGCCAGCTGGCCGAATCTACCTGGGCATCATTTCCACCTTGAGGTTCATGAACTTCTCCAGGACTGAGGCATACATGAGATCCTCCACAGTAGCTCGCTGCTCACTGCTGCGCACCTCTTGCATTCTCCTGCATGAGCGTGTCACAGCTTTGGGTATTGCTGCACTTGACATAGCACAGTAGATCACATGCCTGGAGTGTTAGTGGTGCAACACAGCATTGTGGCTGTGTGTGACATCAAACAGAAGACCACATGTGCAGCTGCAGTTCAGATTCTGCTGCTGAGCACCTGCTGTGTGAACAAAACAAATGCAAAGCAGAAGCATGCAAAGGCAATGGCAGCAGCATGCAACAGCACATGCAGGGGCAGCAGCGCACAAAAGCAATAGCATCATGCAAAGGCAGCAGCAGCATGCCAAGGCAGCAGCAGCATGCCAAGGCAGTAGCACATGCAGAGGGTGACAGGGTGTGAGCTTGTGATCTGTCTTCACAAGGTCATACAAAATCAATGAGCTGACATCATATGCAGAATTCAAGGCATTAAGCCTCACTCCGTCTATCAGTAAGATACAGCAACTCACTGGTACAGCACTACTTCGCCGCTGCTTGCTTTGCCTTTGTCCTGCGTTTGCTTCTCTTTCTGCTCCTCCTGCTGCTGCTTGGCCAGCCTTTCTGCTTCATCCTTTTCATCTTTGAGCCGTCTGAACTGCTCATCTAGAGCGTCCTTGAAAAGATGGGGCTCCATCTTCAAATAGTATGTGACCATCTGACCTACTGGTGATCTTGGTTTGGCTGGGGCCTGTAAACCACAGAAGAATAATGGAATATGATGTCCACATCAAGCTTGGTGATTGAGAACCCAACAATCGAGCAATTCCAACTTAGTGTTGATACTTGCTTGCTGGTTAAGCCAGCCGTTTAAGCCAGCCGTTTAAGCAAATCGGCCTGGGGGACTCACCAAGCCAAGCTCGAGTCCTTCTACACCGTCCTCTGCAGCGCGGGTGATGCACGACTTCCGCGTGCGATGAATTCGCTGTGGCTTGAGGTGAGCGGCCGGCTGTGCATGCTGGCCTGGCAACTTTAACAACAGCCTTTGGTGTGTCAGTGGCGCCGCAAATCGGCATTGCTGAGAATGAGCGCATGGAAGTGTCTGCATGATGATCAACTGAGTACAATGCAGCTGCGCTCTTGCAATATGTCCAACAAACGCAGGAGTACACCGAGAAAGCCCACCAAGTCTTGATCACGTGCATGCATGCACGTGCACTTCAAGGAAAGTTCTGCTGCTGATCAGCGTCGTTGCAACAACCTCGGCCACTGGATCGGCATCAGCTGTCTTTGCGATTTGACACCTAGCTATGCCGTCGGAAAATGAAAGCTGCCGGATTTCGATTGAACTTGAAAACTATTTGTGCAGCAAGTTCTATGATTCACAACGGTGCATAGTTCACTGAAGAGTCCAGCTTTCAGCTGCGAGCTGTCAGCATTGTGCCTTGTGAGCAGTCAACACGTCTAGCCCTAATAAGTTGACCCTTTGTTAAGGACACTCGCGCAAGGCTGAAGGGGCAGCTTGCAATACATGCAGCTCTCCCGACACGCAAATATACCAGTCACAGCAACACCTTATGGCACTGCCCACCCTGCTCCCGTTGCTCTATACTGCAACCACGAGACCTCAGCCGTCCACATTATGCTACCCTCTCAGGCGAGTACACAGTTCACAGGCTATTCAATGATTGGCTTCTGTGTATGTGTTTGCTTCAGTTTGTGCACAGACACAGCTTCATCGCATTTACTGCAGAAGTTTTTGCAGCTGCAAGCCGCAAAATGCACACCTATTTGCTTACAATCAGGGGACAAAAGAGCATCACAATCATACTGCACTGCTGGATGTATCATACTGCAACAGCTTGTGCAGCACACATATCAGAATGCAGTTCAGTACAGTAGGTATGTGGCAAAAAGACGTGCAATCTAGAATTCTGTACGAGTTCCCTATCGATCACTGCGCATGTGTGTCTACATGGACACAATTGGACATGGTCCTGTATTACTACATACAGTAATTGAAGGGGTTTCGTCAGACGATGTCAAAGTGTGTTGCCAGGTCGGTAACAAGCAGAAAACGCGTGTATGGAAAGCAACAACATGCAAATTGCTTACGGTGGTAATGAGAACTCTGATTGGCTGGTATTGGTGTTGAGAGCTTCAGCTTGCCAGCATCAGGGCCATCGTGGAGATAAAGTTGGCATGCACATCGATTACCAGGTTATTTTGCTGCTCTTAGACACCCTATCACCCATTGAATGATGAGGTACATTGACATCACTGCTTTCTCGCAACACTCTTCCTGCACATTTGACAGTGGCTAGTGTGCCGTTGATTGTCAGTTCATTGACCAGAAGCAGGACCTAGAGCCTGTTGCCTGGAGAGGTGCAGCTATGCAGCTGGTGCAGCTCCCAACCTGGCACACCCTCCAATTCCAAACCCGACATGGCTGGCAGAGACTTATCTAGATCTAGGTCGATGTTTCATCCTAATAGATTAGGTATCGATTAGATGTCTCCAACCCACTGGCTAGCCGCACGCTTCATCCCCAAATCCCCCTCGTAAGAAGTGACTTGTGACTCTTACATTGTACGCGTACGCTTTGTAGGTATCTATCACATGCATGTGAGCATGAACCTCGAGGTTCATGCTGCAATCCAGTGGAGTCGAGGTAGGATGTTCAGAGCCTTGTCTTGATTTTGGGAACATATCGATTTGATTGATACCAATCAAGCAACCAACCACTTGTCTTTACAAAGACAAACTTTAATTATAGCTGAAAATCTCCAGCTGAACAGGAGGTCAAGGGACAAAGAAAACTAGACCAACGTATGTAAACATTTAGCAACTGAATTGGCAGTGTTTGAATGCCTTCAGAAGTTCAATAGCACATCAGACTCTAGAGTATCAATTGGAATACCAATTTGCATACCATAGTATATATGAGATAGATAACAAGGTTGACACCTAGAAGCATTGCAACCAGTACTCATATCCAACAGCATATGTATCTTCAGAGATTTTGCAGATTGTTGTCAGGCACAGCTTGTCATTCATATTGTCAGGTATACGTCTGCTTTTGCCAAACAAAACCGACAGTTGCATTTTCAAAATCCAGGCAAAAAACCTTTGACGGTACAAATTTGTTTAAACATGTTGCTCACCGAACCGAGCATGTCTCACAAAAAATGGGTGCCTTCTGTTGAGTGTACGTAAGCATCAATAGAAACACCGCAACCCATCCACCCGTAGTTGGCTCCCCGCCCTAAAGCAAACATGTCAACAGCCACCCCAGCAAGCCGAGAGAACTGGCTGCAGCGCTGGCTAGGCTTGCTCCTCCCATAGCGAATGACTGGAGCACAGCAAAACAGCTGCCGCTCACCACTCCCACGCCTGTCGCAGCGGCAATCGATGCCTGCCATGCAGCAGCAATGCTGCCAGCAGCTGGACCAAGAGCAGTAAATCCCACCCAGCCCAGGATCAATGAGGCCATGGCACTCGCTCGTCAGATGCCCTGCGTCAACATTACAGTTACCGCAACTCGATGCTGAATTCTCGCCAGATCTGACACAGAAATGACAGGATCTACAGTTCGGTTACGCCTTGTGCATACGGTATGCACAGCTCTTCTAAGGAGCCAAATGAAATAGTTACCTTGAAAGTAGACCAACCCCAATGGCAAGCTGCACAGCAGTCAAAAATGTGGGCGCCGCGCCGCGTACGAGACTCGTACAACACTATCTCGAATGCCAACTGCCGTGCTGGGCACGGCACGAAGTTCCTGGCTTGATTTGCTTGACTCATCCTGGCCGATTGGTGACAAATGGTGACTGTGCAACATGTCCCGTGGTTCACATGGCCTTTTTTGCGCTTACTATCACCACGGATTTTTCGCGGATCCGTATGTGAAGGTGGTTTGGGGCTCCCAGTCTGCACCATCCGTGCAACGGACGCTGCTGACTGCCAAACTCTCAAGAACCTGTAGATCACTGCTGCTCTGCAGCAACTTGAGTTACAAGTGCTGCGCTATGGTCAAGGCGGTATGCGACGTCTGTGAGCACGCCGAAGGCAGCGTCTACTGTTTTCAGGAGTCTGCCGTCATGTGTCGAGACTGTGACCACAGGTGCTGTCAGCATCCTTGGGTCGTTGTGTTCTTGAAGGCTTTTGGTCCTGTGTGTGTGGATCAGGATAGCCGCAGACCCCAAGGCCTGGTCAAACTGGGGACTCACCACAACGACTTGCATTCCTTTGCAGAGTGCACAGCGCCAGCAAGATGGCCAGAGCCCATGAGCGCGTCAGCCTCACAGACGAGAACGAGACATCTATGTGTGACATCTGCCAGGTAGGCCTTGCAGCCAAAACAAGTCCTACAATAGCAAAGCAGCCTTACATATGCATTTGTCATGCTGCTGCATTGCTTTGCACAGCGCGCTGCTGAGGCGCTGTGTTGCATTGCTTGCCTTCTCAACCCAGAAGCCAAGAATCTCCCACAAGGCTGTGCTCTGGCGCTGTAACATGTGTATACACTGAACCTGACCTGAGCATTGTCTATCGACAGGACGCACCAGCTGTCTTGTTTTGCTGTGAAGACCGTGCAGTCATTTGCCGAGAGTGTGATCTCATGATACACACTGCAAATGAGTTCACAGCCAAACACAACAGGTAAGCAAAGTGATTGGCTTGTTGTGTTGGGTGTGCAGATTCGCCATGAGTGCATGATATTCTTTCTGCCTGACAGCAAAGACCTTACAACAGTTGTTGAGCAAATTGTGGCTCCAGCCTTCCAGGCAGTTGTTGCAGTCATGTATTGATGTACCTGACACAGTATCAAGAAAATTGTTGTAGTGAGCCAGGCAGCAAGTTTGAACAATAGCAGCACAGGAAACCCTGCGCCGTCTACATAAAACTACCCGAATGAGAGCATACATGCATTGCAAGATTCGCAATTGAGAGCAGACATGTATCACAGTCGCATCAAGTTTTCGTTTGACACCTGCGTGAATTCCCAGGACTACAATTAGGTCTTTGTCACGGTATGAATTTATTTACGATTCCTGAGGTAAAGTTTTTTGGGGCACGTCTACTTTATGAACACCAATACAGGTGCGCAACAATGGCCGCAAGGCCATATGGAAACTTGAGCCAACCTCAAGCTTCTCTGTTTGAAACCTGCCTAATTTTGTCTCCTTTTCTCCACTTTTTCTACAGTTGCGCAGAACAGCATGTATGGGCACGCAGGCACATTCTGTTCCAAGTGGCAGCAGGGCTGAAGGCCTTACCGCCGCCTGGCCCTGGCAGACCAGAAGACACCTCTCAGATGGCCAGTGACAATGCAAGCGCTGCCACTCAGCTGGACAAGGTGTCTACTCCCCTTCTCTGTCATTTCAAACCTGTCTGTATAGCATGCTTGCACGCCACTCAAAGTGGTCTTTGCCAAGCACTATGCCAGCGCCACCCTGCAGGATTCAAAGTGCTTATTGTCACACAAGAGATCGGCCAAGGCTCAGCGGGCCACTTCAGCAGCAACTCAGCAATTTTCTTGCTGTGTATCAGCTTGTAACAACTTCAGCATGGCAGCAGCAGCAGCAGCAGCAGCAGCAGCAGCAGCATTTCCAGGAAAAAGGGCGTGACATGCTGTCCCACATACCTCGCCACAAACATGCTGATCCGCCACCCACGTTTGTATCAAACTTTGCAGCAGCAGGTGTAAAACCTCAACGCAGCAGATAAGGACAGGCCACATACACCTAGCATTTACTGGAACGTGTTGTTGTTGTTGTGACTACTAGATAATGACAGGCAGCAGCAGCAGCAGCAGTAGCTAGTGCATCAGCAGATGCTGTCTCTATGCATCTGAGCCTAGCAGGCGTCTGTATTGCAGAGAAGTGCGATACGACAGTGCTAATGCCTAGCATGATTGCAAAGCATGCCGGCAGGTGATATCAACCACAAACTGAATCAGCTGAACTGCAAGTTGTGTTACCTTGCACTGATGCCACTGCATGTCTCTTGGAGGGCAAGCACATACAGCAGGACTGGATGCCTGGCATGATCACCAGGAATGGTGGCAGGCAACTGTGGCAGCAGCAGCAGCAGCAAATGCACCTTCAAAGGGCAAACACACCGCTCCATTGTGAACTTGACCTCTTTGTCTAACGCAGGAAAAGCAGATACAGCAGCACTGGATGCCCAGCATAGCCACAAGGCATGGCAACAGGCGGCATTTGCAGCAGCAAGTGCATTTTTAAGGGCAAACGCATGGTTCCCTCATGAGAGTGACATTAGTGTCTGCTGCAGGGAAGCAGATACAGCAACATCAGATCCTACAATCACCACAATGCATGGCAGTTGCAGCAGCAAGTGCAGCATCAAGGGTAGAAACACCCATTTCATCATGAGATTTGCATCTTTATCTGCTGCAGGGAAAGCAGATACAGCAACATCAGATGCCTAGCATAACCACAAGGCATGGCGGCAGGCGGCGGCCGCCGCATCAGCAGGGGCAGGGCGAAGGGCAGCCGCATGCAACAGCCCCCATGCAGCAGCAAGCTTCTCTGTCTAGGCTGGAGTCTAACAACCTCATAGACAGCAGCAACATGAACATGAATGGAGGCGCCCTGCTCACAGGTCTAGGTGAGCTCTATGAGTCACTTGTACAATCATGTGGTGCCCTATCAGTCACATGCACGGCCATGTGATACCCTATCAGCCACATGCACAGCCATGTGGTGCCCTATCAGTGGCTTGCACACTTCTGCCCCTTGTTCTGAACCCTGATTTGCTTTGCATTGTTTCCAGCAGTACTAGCCAACCCCTTTTGCCAATCAAGCATGGGACTTCATGATTGATCTGTATTCTGCCTTTGACCTTTCTCTGCAGTGCACAGCCTACAAGCCCGTTTGCTAATCAAGCTCTGCTGCACGAGTGATCTGCTGTCTGTGGCAGGGGCTGATGTTGCTGATCAGGTTGCCTTTCCATCGGGGACTCTCTGCCTTTCCATGGGGTACTGTCTGCCTTTCTGTAGGGCACTCTCTGCCTTTCTCTCCTACCCCTCAACCCTCCCTTGCCTTGTCCGCAGAGCCCCCCGCAGTGTCAGCCAGCCCCTTTGCCAATCAAGTGATGGGCTCCATGAGTGATCTGCCTTCTACCTCAGGGGCAAACGTCGCCAGTACGTCGGCCATGCCCCAGCGATACAGCAACACAGATTTTGGTCCAGATATCAACTTGTGGTATCAGCCCAGCTCAGATGCTGTGACACGGGCTGGTGATGTGTTGGGCATGCCCCACCTGGACGGCTATACAGCCAAGGTGGGTTCAATCTCATGTGCATGTTATACATATTGTTTTGCCTGTGTTACATCACATTACATCACATCAATGATAATCTATTATATTATGTTATATTTCATCAGGTTGCTTTATGTTATATATTACATCATGTTCATGCCATCATCATATTACGTACTTGTATAAATCATGGTAAACACATATTATCTTTGTACGGTATGTATATGTACTGCCTTTGCATGTGGCACCTGTGGACCATGCATCATAACTTGTCTGGTTTTTGCTTTTCTGTATGCCTGTCTTGAGAGTCTCCTGAGCGAATTTGTCAAAATTCATGAGCATCAGACTGTTGCATGGAACACACTCTGGAATGTGCTTGCGTTGCTTACTTCATGCTTCATCACCACGCTCGAAGGAAGCACAGCAAGAACAGAACACAAGAACCCCAAATCTGTAATGTGCGGCAGCGATGCTTTCAGCTGGGTACTTACCTGTCACCAGCTCTAACGTGGAGTGCATCATAAGCTTTGTTGTGCTGTCATGTGCAAAACCTTGTTTCAAAAGCCAGTCAGAGCGCTTATATTATACCCTAAATATTTATATATAATCATTTTTGTCTTATACGCTGAGCAAGCAGCCATCTGCTTGAAAGGCACCACAGCAATTACGCGAGGCATCAATGGTCTGCACGCTGACAAGGTGGTTTCATTTGCTCACCTGCAAGGTAGAGGCTGGATAGCAACAACATCTTCTTTCGTACTGGACATGCTGTGTGGTGTTAATGCTCTGTAAACTTATTTGGTGTATATATCTCGTATTTGGTCTATGTTTGGTAAGAATTTGGTGTCACACAGTATGCTGCTGCGGTATTTGCAATACCTCCAGCCATGTTTGGCTCTCTGCACTGAAGTTATGCTTATTTCTGTTAAAGACACCGTTATTCTGCTGAGCCTTACAACAGGTTGCTGTAATGCTGGCTCGCTGTAAAAATTGCTCGTTTGTGGTTCAGGATCCTGATGTGACTTATGCACCAAACCCAGCCCTCTTTGACATCTGGCATTTGGCTTCTTCTTGCCTTTTTGAACTGCACAGCTGCACAGACACAAGCTTCATTGACCATGCTGAAAACTCCTCAGAAGTCGAGCCAGAAGTTCTGGATTCCCTTCCTGCACTCCTCATCCCTCATCTTCTTCTTCTCCTTCGTCTCAACACTCCTCCTTGTTCTTCTTCAGGATATCGATGTGGCATATGCAACAGACCCAGCCATCTTTGACGACTTTGAGGCTGATCTGACCTCCTTGCTGGAAGTGCCCGATCTGGATTTTTCCAGTTCTCAAGATTTCCCCAGAGCCACCTACAGAGACTCAGCTTTTGCCTCAACAAGCGCTGCAGCTGGTAAGCACCTGATCAGCACCGCAGGATGTATGGCATCGTTTCATGTCATCACTGCTTTCCACTTGACAGGCAATAGCCAAGTCTGATGTCCAGACAGGTGCGCAGCTGATTTCAGCTCTTCGTCCATCCATGCATTTGTCACCTGCTGGTTTGTGCAGTTGCTTCCCTTTTCATGCTTAGTCATCCAGTCATTCAATCAGTGTCTTCTACTAGGCTGAGGCACATTCAGCCCTGAGCAGCTTCCTGTGTGAGGCCCTTTTCTTGGCAGTCAGTGTACTACCAGCGTTGTGAATCGATGCGGCCCTCTCTCATGTGTCATATGTGTGTGCAGGGCCATCTTATGCACCTTCTGCCAATCTGGCTGGGGATGCAGAGGTCCCAGACTTTGAGCCAGATTTCAAACGCCAGCGCAAGTAGTCGCTAGACGCTCAGCCCAGCCCCAGCCCATCCTTCTTCATCATCAGGCCACTCTTTACTTCAGTGCTGGAAGAGCGTTCTTCTTCTTCTATGTTGACAGCTTGCACCTGCCACGCCTTGCTCCACTTTGTGGCTTTGGCATGCGCATGAGTTTAGGGCTTCAGGCTAGGGTTTATGGCTCAGGGTTTATGCCCTAAATGCTGACTCAGAACAGGCCTTGGAGCCTGAAGGCCATCAGAGCTGCTATGCGTTCAATGCCGCATGCTGATTGGCTGGATTAGTTAGTGCAGTCATAGCTAGAACTGGTGAATTGGCTGAACCAAGTTGAGCCTGATTGGCAGAACCACAATTACTGCAGAGGCGTATGTGGGATCTTCAGCCATTCTGTTTAGCTTGCAGTGCAGTTTGCACATCAGCAAATGTTTTCATGCAAGGCGGTATTGTTTGGGAGATTGTTCGATAGCCGCCTTGTCTTTTGCTGATGTGCTTATTGCAGATCAGACAGCAGCTTTGTTTGTCTTGTCTGTTCAAACATATAGGGAGCATGCTGTTGATGACTTTGCAAGTCCGGCCTTGATTGCGTCAGTGTCACAGTGTCATATGAATGGATTTTGTTGAAGCCTAGGTTGGGCCTGATTGCTAGTATGTACAAGGCCACTTTATTGGCATGCCTTTTCCTCTGTTTTATTCTTTAGTAGTGCATGGTCGTGCCTATGCTGTCCCTGTGGTTTGTTTGAGTCGTATTCTTGTCTAGCTAGCATCAATTGTGTATGTGACAATCGATGGCACATTGCCGCTTGCATTTTGACAGTAGTACGCTCACACTTTGTCAACTCCAATTTGGTTTGTACTGACACTGTAACATCTGTACAGACTGTGGCAACACGTCTGTCCAAACGTGTGAACTGGCGTTTGGGACTGGCGTTTGTCAGGACACAATATACCACGTGCATGCATGCACACAGGCTCTGCATGCCATCGCACATGTGGTCACCAATGACACGCAGAAGTTTGTCTGCTAGCCCTGTCCACAATATTCGTCTACGTCTTGTGTGGCACCGAAAGAATGTTGAGTAATACAAATTATTACTAGCAGGTAAGAAAAACAATCAAACAACCAAATGCTGCAATGATTGTCAGATTGTAGAAGACATGCGTTGCATTGCATTGCATTCAACATGCAATTCATGGTGCTTCCTTGCTCCAAAATTAGTAGTCTGCGTCGGCTGGACCCTTGCTGCAAATGCAAGCAATGATGCATGCAGCCTGCTTTGCCCTCACAGTCCCTCAAGAAACTGGAAGTCAAACAGCAAGTCATACTAGTGCCAATAGATCTAATGTATGCACATACAGCAAGTAAAACAGCAGCAGATGCAGGACCAAATCAGACACAGGTTTGTCCGTGTTTGCAATCAGTAGCCTGAATCATAGCTGCATCATCTGCTGCTGGTCAAAACTTGGAACAAGTCAACAGTGTTAGTTGGAACACACAGCTGTCCTAGTTTCTGTTTGAGATGACCCATCAGCCCATGCTGTATGCTTCTGTGTGTTTAACCTACTCCTGACCTACTTCTTATGGAGGAATCATTGTCGCATGATTGCATGCAGGTCTCATCATGCAAAGACATCTGTGCTGTTGTGCGCATTACAAGAACTCATGCACCACCACCACTTGTGTGCTGACTTCTCTGGATCTGGCTCTGCATTCATTGCATGCTCAGCCTTGCATCAATGAACATTCTGTCAAGCTTGCACTCCGGACACCCATACTCTGCTGTGCATTCTTGCCTGGGCCAAAGACCCTATCCTGACATTGATGTGCTTCATGCAGGACCTGCCATCGCACAGCACGCAACCTCATGCAAGCCTGACATCTGAGCCTGACAAAGCCAATGCAAATTTGAGGTCTACCAAACGGTGCTACTCGCCAGATTACCTGCTGAGCCATCAGCACCGTAGACAGCAAGAAGAGTCACCTTCTGCTCCTGAGGACCTACGCAACCGCATTGGAGAGGATCTTTGGGCTCCCAATTGGCAGAGCGCACCCTCTCAGTCATCGTCATCTCAGCCTGGCAAATCCCAGGCTTCCCCTCTGCAAAAATCACCCCCCCACACCCCACAAAGCATAACAATGGGTGGGGGGGTAGCCACTTCAGCGGGCGTTGCTCATTGCGACAAGGGGAAGGGTGTTTTGTTTTTTCATGGACAAATTCCCAGGAGCAGTGCCAGGTGTCCAGCAGATGTTGGTGCAACGGATCAGGAGGCAACTTTGTGTTACAGACACAACCTGGAAGACATGGCTTTGAATGAGCCCCTCCGATTAGTCGACAGAAACAGCATGGCCACTCCCTTCTTCAGGACGGTGAGCTCCTTGTACTGCACCAGTTATTCACCACGTCTGTTCTTCACAGCCCATGAACAGGAGCTTGCTTACTGCACAGAAGGTTGCATGCAACGATGGTCAATATCGCTGGGCGGCTACACAGTTGTCACCTGACAGCTAGCTGTGACTCTGAGTAGGCGTCCTTGCACAAGCCTGCAGAGATAGTTGCTGTACTTGCTGAAAGTGCGAATTTGAGCTTGGCTGGCTAAAGACACGGACGGGTTATGCAGGTCATCAAGAATGTCATATACAAGCTGCAAGAGCTGCAAGCGGAGGACAAGGTGCACGGTCACCTCACTCCTGCCATGGTTAAGGTGTCAGATGAAGGCCTTGTCAGGGTGGAAGGTACGCATGTGATCATATTTGTGCCCTTTGCAAGAAAACTGGACCTGCCTGTTGTCCAGCTTGCTGTCATCCTCATTCAATCATCTGGCCTTCTCCTCTGGGAGGCTTTCAGACGCAGCCTGTCTGTTTTTGTGTCATAATATCAGTCTCTAATCCAATCCAATCCAATCTAAGCCAACTTTGCCCTCATCTGCTTATGCAGGCAATCAAAGGCGATGCCTCACAATCACATCGTCCCATGTTTCCTGACTACAGCAACATCATAATACACAATTCACGCCCTGGTAGAAGCAGCATCAACAGTTGCCAGCACCATTCTCAGCAGAGGCTTTGTACAAGGAGTTGAGAAGGTGCCGTGCATTTGCAGGTGCTGTCTTTGAAGCTACAAGAGAGCGGCAATACAGCAGCCAAGCGTACCAGCTGGGGGTCATGCTGCACTTCTGTCTGACTGGAGGGCAATGCCCTGTTCTCTGGGCCCCCAGCCAACTGCACAAGGTTTGCTATGATGCTGACCACTGCTACTGCTTTGGTTTCCAAGTATCGCTTCTAGTGGTGTATGACAACATGCTGTCATCAATGTCAGGCCTCACAGGACCTTTACCACTGTACCAGCTACTTTAACGTCTGGGTTGCCAACATGAGAGTCATCAGAAGCGTCAGTCTTGTGTAAGGCCGAGCTGAAGTTACCCATGTTATGTAAACCCATGCGATAGGGTAGCTTGCTGATGCTGCTACAAGCTTTAGGAAATGGATGGAGGGGGAGGGGGGGGGGGGGGGGT
>JAABUP010006938.1_pt1 | contig 15623 bp, 15 predicted proteins | sample 5559201 | NCBI WGS metagenome assembly JAABUP01 (sample SAMN10711887, study PRJNA513373) | rock metagenome | isolation source: Antarctica rocks | place: Antarctica
TCGTCCCCGCATCCGGTCGCGGTCGATCAGCAGTGCGGCGGTGGCCAGCAGCAGCCAGAACGCCAGCAGCGAATCGAGGATCGCGGTCCGCGCCTCGACGATCGCCAACCCGTCGACGGCGAGCAGCAGCGCGGCGAGCACCCCGAGCAGATCCGATCGGGTCAGCCGTCGCACCAGCCGCCCGAGAACGAAGATCGCGATCGTCCCGCACAGCGCCGGAACCACCCGCCAGCCCAGCGGGTTCATCCCGAACACCGCCTCGCCGAGCGCGATCATCCACTTGCCCAGCGGGGGATGCACGACGAACGACGGGGCGTCGGTCCAGATGCGGGTGTTACCGGCCAGGATCGAGGCGTCGGCGCCCTGCGCGGGGTAGGAGCGCTCGACGCCGAAGTTCAGCAGCGACCAGGCGTCCTTGGCGTAGTAGGTCTCGTCGAACACGAAGGCGTGCGGCCGGGCGAGGTGCACGAACCGCAGCAGCCCGCCGAGCATTGTCACCCCGAGCAGCGCCAGCCACCACCCCGGCCCGGTCCGGGGCATCGGCGGCACGAGGCGGTTCCGCAGCGCGGGCAGCGGGCCGCCACCGGCGTCGGTGCCCAGCGGCTCGGTCAACGGGGGCGGGGCACCGCCCGCCTCGGCGGTGTCCGGCCGGTCCTCGGTGACGGTCACGCGCTCTGCCCCCCGGTGCTGCGGCCGCGTCGGATCACGGCCGGGTCATCGTAGGGACGCCGCCGGCGGCTGGGAGGATCGCGCGGTGACCGAGGGGCGGGTGGTGCTGGCGGCGACCCCGATCGGCAACCCCGGCGATGCCAGTCCCCGGCTGCGCGACGCCCTCGCCACCGCGGACGTCGTGGCCGCCGAGGACACCCGCCGCCTGCATCGGCTCTGTGCGACGCTCGACGTCCGCCCCGCCGGGCGGGTCGTGAGCCTGCACGAGCACAACGAGCGCACCCGCTCAGCCGCGCTGGCCGCGGACGCCGCGGCGGGGGCCACGGTGCTGGTCGTCACCGACGCGGGGATGCCAACGGTGTCCGACCCCGGCTACCGGCTGGTCACCGCGGCCGTCACGGCCGGTGTCCGGGTCACCACGCTGCCCGGGCCGTCGGCACTGCTGGCCGCGCTGGCCGTGTCCGGGCTGCCGACGGACCGGTTCTGCTTCGAGGGCTTTCTCCCGCGGCGGCCCGGTGAGCTGGCCCGCGCGCTGGGCGCGCTGGCCGGTGAGCCGCGCACGCTGGTGTTCTTCGAGTCGCCCCGGCGGACGGCGACCACCCTCGCCGCAATGGCCACCGCCTTCGGCGCTGCCCGGGCCGGAGCGCTGTGCCGGGAGCTGACCAAGACCCACGAGCAGGTCCTCCGCGCCCCCCTGGCCGAACTGGCCGCGCGGACAGCCGAGGTCGAGGTCCTCGGCGAGGTCGTGCTGGTGGTGGGTGGCGCCCCGACCGCGCCGGCCGGGCAGCTGACCGCACCGCAGCTGGCCGCCGCGGTGGCGGCCGCGGTCGCGGCCGGGACGGACCGCCGGGCCGCCGTGGTCGCGGTCGCAGCGCAGGCCGGGGTCGGGCGCCGGACCGTCTACGACGCGGTGGTCGCGGCCCGGCACGGTGAATTCTGAAGTCGACCGCTGAGTCTCCGGCTGGATGGGCCGCAGTATGCGGGTGAATGGGTCGGTGGCCGGGCCGCCGGGGCGGCTCAGCGCCTAACGTTCCGCGCGTGCGCCACCTCACCGGCCAGCCGCCGTACGACCTGACCTACAGCGACGTCTTCCTGGTGCCGACGGCGTCCGACGTGGTGTCCCGGCTCGACGTCGACCTCGCCACGCACGACGGCACCGGCACCACGATCCCGCTGGTGGTCGCCAACATGACCGCGGTCAGCGGGCGGCGGATGGCGGAGACGGTCGCCCGTCGCGGCGCGATGGCGGTGCTCCCGCAGGACCTGCCGATCGAGGTCATGACCGAGGTCATCGGCTGGGTGAAGAGCCGCCACCCGGTCTTCGAGACGGCGCTGCGGCTCGCGCCGGAGGACACGGTCACCGATGCGCTGCAGCTGATCGGCAAGCGGGCGCACGGGGCCGTCGTCGTCGTGGAGGACGGCGTCCCCGTCGGCGTCGTGACCGAGGCCGACTGCGCCGGCGTGGACCGCTACACCGCGGTCGGCGCGGTGATGAGCGCGGACCCGATGACCCTGGACGCCGACGTCGTCGAGCGCGACGGGCTGCCTGCCGCCTTCGACGCGCTGTCCGCGGTCCGGCGGCGGTTCGCCCCGGTCGTCCGGGACGGAGCGCTGGTCGGAGTGCTCACCCGGACCGGGGCGCTGCGGTCGACCATCTACGCCCCCGCCGTCGATGCGGCCGGCCGGCTGCGGGTGGCTGCGGCGATCGGGGTGAACGGTGACGTGACCGGTCGGGCGAAGTCGCTGCTGGCCGCGGGCGTCGACACGCTCGTGGTGGACACCGCCCACGGCCACCAGGCGCGGATGCTCGATGCGCTGGGCCTCGTCCGGGACCTGGCGCCGGAGGTGCCCGTGGTAGCGGGCAACGTCGTCACCGCCGATGGAACCCGGCAGCTGCTCGCCGCCGGCGCGGACATCGTCAAGGTCGGCGTCGGGCCGGGCGCGATGTGCACCACGCGGATGATGACCGGTATCGGCCGGCCGCAGTTCTCCGCGGTCGCCGAGTGCGCGGCCGCCGCGGCCGAGTCCGGCGCGCACGTCTGGGCCGACGGCGGGGTGCGCCACCCCCGCGACGTCGCGCTGGCGCTGGCCGCGGGCGCCAGCCAGGTCATGGTCGGCTCCTGGTTCGCCGGCACCCACGAGAGCCCCGGCGACCTGCTGCGCGACGCGGACGGGCGCGCATACAAGGAGAGCTTCGGGATGGCGTCGGCGCGGGCGGTCGCCGCACGGACCCGCGGGGAGAGCGCATTCGAGCAGGCGCGCAAGGGCCTGTTCGAGGAGGGCATCTCCAGTTCCCGGATGCTGCTGGACCCGGCGCGGCCCGGCGTGGAGGACCTGCTGGACACGATCACCGCCGGCGTGCGCAGCGCCTGCACCTACACCGGCGCCCGGACGCTGCCTGAGTTCGCCGACCGGGCCGTAGTCGGCGTCCAGTCGACATCCGGCTACGAGGAGGGCCGCCCGCTGCCGTCCGGCTGGTGACCCGACAGCGGCTGTCCGGTCGGCCGGCACGGTCGGGCGGCTCAGTCGGGCGGCTCGCCGCCGGGGTGGCTCAGCCGGCGGCGCCGCCGGCGTGGCTCCAGGCGGGCTTGCCGCCGGCCGCGTTGGACGTCACCTCCGGCCCGACGAGCAGGAAGTGGGCCTCCTCGGTCGCCAGCGGGCAGTGCTCGACGCCGCGCGGGACGACGAAAAGGTCGCCGGCGTCCAGCTCGACATCGCCGGAACGGAGCTGGATCGTCAGGTGCCCGCGCAGGACGAGGAACGTCTCCTCCTGGTCCTCGTGGGTGTGCCACGTGGTCGACCCGATGCCCTTGGCGACCTTGAACAGGTTGCCGTTGGCCTGGCCGACGACCTGCTGCGACCAGTACTCGGTCAGGCCGTCGGCCACCTCGGCCGGCGTGACCTTCTCCATCTGTCCTCCACGTGTGATCGGAACGAGCGAGGTGGGCTAGCCGCCGGGCGGGTCGCCGGTCTGGCCGTCGGTGAGTTCCCGCAGAACGTCCAGGTGCCCGGCGTGGCGGGCGGTCTCCTCGATCATGTGGACCAGCACCCAGTGCAGGAACACCGCGTCGCCGGACCACGAGGTCCCGGTCGCAGCGAGATCCAGGTCGTCGATCGTTTCGTCGGCTGCTGCGCGGGCCCGGTCACGACTGCCCGACGTCGGACAACACGCTCGGCAGCCTGCCGGTCGTCAGACCCACGACGTCGGCGACGAGCCGGCCGACCGGGTCGGTGGGGTGATCGTCGGTAACGATGATCCTCGTCGGCACCATGCGACGGTATCGACCGTTCGGCCGCAGGGGAATCGATCGAGGCTCGGTGCGGGCCCTGGACACCCGGGCGCCCCGGCCGTCAACTGGACCAGTAGCCGGCAGGCGGCCCGCCCCGGAGGTGGAGGTCCGTAATGTCCCGCAGACGCGGCGTTCCAATGCTTGTGGGCGTGGCGGTCGCGGTCGCCGCCACCGCCTGCACCGGACAGTCCAGCGATGCTCAGTCGGCAGCGGCCACCGCAGGGCCGACGGCACGGCCGGCGGGGTGCACGGCGGCGGTGACCAACGGTTCGCTTCCCATCTGGGCCCGCGCCGGGTTCACCCCATCGACACAGTCGGTCCTGCACATGTCGGGCGCCGTCGGAGACATCGTTGGGGTGCTGTTCGGTCAGCCGCTGCGCGTACCGGCGTCACCTGGTCGGGCGAACAAGATCTTGTGGATCTCCCGGGTCCCTGTCCCAGTCGGGTCGACGTTGGCTATCCACGCCACCCTCGAAGGCACCGGCCTGACCGTCGACCGGCAGGTCGCGGGCGGCCCTGGCCCGTCCGTGATCGACGTTCCCCGGCCCGGTTGCTGGTCGTTCGATCTCGCCTGGTCCGGCCACGTGGACCATCTGTCGGTCCCGTACGAAGCCGGCTGACGCTGCCGGCACACCCTCAGCGGGGGCTGAGCACGCAGAACTCGTGGCCGTCCGGCGCGGCCAGCACGTCCCAGGTGACGTGGTCGGGACGCTGTCCGTCCGCGTCGAGCTGTCCGACGTCGACCGGCCGGGCACCGGCGGCGACCAGAGCGGCCGTCGCTGCCGCGTGGTCCTCGCCCGCGAGGGGGGCGACGTCCAGGTGCACCCGGTCCTTGGGCCGCGGGCTGACACCGGAGCCGGGTGAGGCGTTGAAATCCAGGAAAGGTCCGCGGCCGCCGGGTGCCCGCAGGCCGACGTACTCCTCGGACCCCCCGACGACGTCCCACCCGGACGCCTGCGCCCAGAACCGGCCGGAGGCCGCCGGGTCGGCGGAGTTCAGGACGATGGAGGCGATCGGACCGGTGTCGGCGAAGGCGTCCCGGGGTTCGAGCACGCAGAACTCGTTGTCCTCGGGGTCGGCGAGCACCGTGAACAGCGCATCGGACGCCTGGCCGAGGTCGATCCGCCGGGCGCCGGCCGACACGAGAGCCTCGATCCTCCGCTGCTGGTCACCGGTCGAGGCCGAGGCCAGGTCCAGGTGGACCTGGTTGGGGCCGGTCTTCTTGTCCACCACTGGGACGAACACGAGCTCGAGCTGCCCGGGAGCCGCGTCGGCGGGGGCGATGTCCACCTCGTCCGCGGAGTGGTGGGTGACCGTCCAGCCGAGCGCACGAGCCCACCACCGGGCCAGTGCCACCGGGTCCGAGCTGTCCAGGACGACGTTGACCAGTCGAGTCGGCACGCCGGACACCTTCGTCGGTGACCGAGGCCCACGCAAGCACCGACGGCCGGCACCAGGGTCCTGGCACCGGCCGTCGTGCGCCTCGCGCGGGCGCTGGGACTACTTGCCCCGGCCGGTCTCGGACTGCAGCTCGTCGATCATCTTGGACGCGCCGGCCTTGTCGAGGCCGTCGGGCACGGTCTGCCCCGCCTCGCGGGCGAGGGTCTCCAGGTAGCTCTTCTGGGGACCGGTCATCGGCTCGCCGCCGGTGACCCAGTCGCTGGGGTCCTTCGCCGGGTCCCCGACGCCGCCACCGGCGACGTCTGCGGAGTTGTTGCCGGGCAGGCTCTTGTCCTGCGTACCGGTTTCCTGAGTGCTGCTGTCCTGGGTGTCGCTCTGCTGTTCGCTCATGTGTTCGAAACTACCGGCTACCTCCGACATCCACGCATCTCGGGGCCGCACCCCCCGCTGGCGGGCCGAGGCCGGAACCGAGCTGGCCGGACCCACCGGCTCACTAGGGTCGGTGCCCATGCCCTCCGTCCTCACCGCGGTGGCCTGGCCCTACGCCAACGGCCCCCGCCACATCGGTCACGTCTCCGGCTTCGGCGTCCCCTCCGACATCTCCAGCCGGTACCTGCGGATGGCCGGCAACGACGTACTGATGGTGTCGGGCACCGACGAGCACGGGACGCCGATCCTGGTCCAGGCCGACGCCGAGGGCGCCAAGCCAGGCCAGCTCGCCGACCGGTACAACCGGGTGATCGTGGAGGACCTGGCCGGCCTCGGGCTGTCCTACGACCTGTTCACCCGCACCACGACCCGCACCCACTACGCCGTCGTGCAGGACGTGTTCCGGACGCTGCACCGCAACGGCTACCTGGTGCCGAAGACGACCACCGGCGCGGTCAGCCGCTCGACCGGGCGGACGCTGCCCGACCGCTACATCGAGGGCACCTGCCCGATCTGCGGATACGGCGCAGCCCGCGGGGACCAGTGCGACAACTGCGGCAACCAGCTGGACCCGGTCGACCTGATCGACCCGCGTAGCCGCATCGACGGCGAGCCGCCGAGATTCATCGAGACCGAACAGTTCTTCCTCGACCTGCCGGCGCTGGCCGAGGCGCTGGGGGAGTGGATGCGGTCGCGGACCGACTGGCGGCCCAACGTCCTGAAGTTCAGCCTCAACCTGTTGGCCGACGTCCGGCCGCGGGCGATGACCCGGGACATCGACTGGGGCGTACCCGTCCCGCTGGAGGGCTGGTCGGACCGCCAGGACAAGCGCCTCTACGTCTGGTTCGACGCGGTCATCGGCTACCTGTCGGCCTCGGTGGAGTGGGCGCGCCGGTTCGGCACCGACCCGGACGAGTGGCAGCGCTGGTGGTGCGACCCGGCCGCGATCACCCAGTACTTCATGGGCAAGGACAACATCACCTTCCATGCCCAGATCTGGCCGGCAGAGCTGCTCGGGTACAACGGCGGAGGCTCCCGCGGCGGCCAGATCGGTGCTCTCGGCCGGCTGAACCTGCCCACCGAGGTGGTGAGCAGTGAGTTCCTCACGATGACCGGCGCGAAGTTCTCCACCTCCCGCGGCACCGTCATCTACGTCGGTGACTTCCTGCGCGCGTACGGCCCGGACACCCTGCGGTACTTCATCTCCGTTGCCGGCCCGGAGACCCAGGACACCGACTTCACCTGGGAGGAGTTCGTCCGCCGTACGAACTTCGAACTCGCCAACGAGTGGGGCAACCTGGTCAACCGTTCGGTGTCACTGGCCCACCGGGGGTTCGGTGCGATCCCGGAGAGCACCGATCCGACCGATGCGGACAGAGCACTGCTCGCCAGCTCGGCGGCTGCCTTCGACCAGGTCGGAACGCTGCTCACACGCAACCGGTTCAAGGCGGCCGCCGGTGAGGTGATGCGGGTCGTCGGCTCGGCGAACCGCTACCTCTCCGACCAGGCTCCGTGGAAGCTGGGTGAGGACGAGCGGGCCCGGCGGGGGACCGTGCTGCACACCGCGCTGCAGGTGGTGGACGACGTGAAGACGCTGTTCACCCCGTTCCTGCCGCACTCCAGCCAGCAGGTGTTCACCGCTCTCGGCGGTGACGGCGTCTGGGCCGCGCAGCCGGAGGTCCGCGAGGTCGTCGACGACATCGACGTGCCAGGCGGGGAGCCGGTCGGCATCGGGACACCGGACTTCGGGCGGTCCTACCCCGTGCTCACCGGGGACTACCGCGGCGAGCAGGCCAGGTGGTCGCGCACGCCGCTGCCGGTCGGCCGGGCATTGACCAAGCCGTCGCCGCTGTTCCCCAAGCTCGACCCGGCCCTGGGCGAGACCGGTCCGGACTGGGCACCGATCGTCCCCTCCGCGTGACCCGCACGGCCTGACCGCCGGCTCGGGAGAAGTCCTGAGCGGCAGGTGCGCACCGGGGCGGCCCAGTCACCGGCCGCGACGGTGCTCACGCAACGCCGAGCTGGGCCATCCGCTCCAGCACGGCGCTCCCGTCGGCGTCCGGGCGTCGGCCGAGCCCGCAGGCCGCCGCGACCACTACCTCACGCCCCAGCAGGTCCTCGGTCCGGTTGCGAATCTGCACCTGGTCGCCGAGCGCCTGCGCCTCGTGAGCGAAGCCGGCGGCGAACGCGGTCTCGGCGGGCAGGCGGAGGTGGCGCAGGGGTGCGATGAAAGAGGTTTCGGTGCTGGCGGGAAGTTCGGCTGCCGCGAAGGGGGCGTGCAGCAGGACGAGCGGGTTGATGTGCGGCCACTGGTCGACGATCTCGTTCGCCAGCAGCACCAACGGCGTCACGTCGCCGGGCGTGACCAGGGCCCGGTGGTCCTGGTCCCTCACAGAGAGGTGGACGGCGAAGCGGGTGCCGGTGGGCGCGGCCGCCGCAAGGCGGGTGACGTTCCGGGCAAGCAACCGGGCGAGCGGCCGGCGTGCCGGCGCGGGAGCCCTTGCCAGCAGGACAAGCTCCAGCGGCACCTCGATCTGGAACAGGGTGGACGGCCCGGCGATCCGACGGATGTCCCGGATCTCGGTGAGCGTCGCTTCCGTAAACGCCCGCAGCTGCCGCAGTCCACCCGCCGGACCCAGGGTCAGTGCGGCCATGTCGAAGGGACCGGGGAGGCCCTGCTGGAACACGAGGTCATCGCGACCCGCGGTGAGCTCCTCGAACAGCGGATATGTGTCAGCGGCAGCGGCGACGTGCCCGAAGTCCAGCGACGCCCCGAACAGGCGGTGACCCCTGCGCACGCGTAGCCGGGTGTTGTGGTCCTGTCCCGGTCGGCCCCTGCCCGGGAGCAGGTCGGGGTCCGCGAGCAGCTCCAGGTCCGGGTGGTGGCGCAGCCCCTCGATCGGTGCCTGGACCCAGTTGTTCCGCACGCCCGTCTCCCCGTCCGGCAACGACCGCAGGTAGGGCCCGAGAACGGCCAGGGCGTTGGTCATCGCGGTACGTGGGTCAGGGCCCGGCAGGCTCCCGACAAGGTGGGCACGACGCGCGGCCATCTGGTCTCCAGGTGATGTTGGTGGTCGTCGAACCGTGGGTGGCGTCGCCCCGGTAGAGGGGAGCGTCGGGCACACTCGCGCCGCGCTGCACGGCGGAGACCCGCATCAGTGTGGGCGTTGGCTGCGCATGAGCTCGAGGCGGTCGCGATGGCGGTGGCGATGCGCTCGACCGAGCGCAGGGTGAGGTTGGGCTCCCGCGCTCCAGGACGCTGCACCGCCGCGGGTGGACTGTTACTGAGCTGAGGCCACCGCAGGTTGAGCGCTGCGTCGCCGGCTGGCCTGCCCGTTGCTGGTTCGAGGCCGCGCCGGTGTCGTCTGCGGGATGGCGTGCTCGATCAGCGTGGCCGCGATGCCAGCGGAGGTCGGGATGGCGTCAGAGCCGATGGTCCGGGTCCGGGCCGAAGCGCCGTCGAGCAGCAGCCCCAGCTGCTCGCCGAGCAGTTCAGGATCGGCGGCGCCAGCCTCCCGGGCGGTTTCGGTCAGTCGGGCCGCGACGGATTCCTTGTACTCGCGGGCCCGCACGCGCGCGGGATGCTCCGGGTCGGCGATCTCTCCGGCAGCGGCGAGGAACGGGCAGAGGGGCGTCGCGCCTCGCGCCAACGCCAGCGGATTCTCGAATACCGCGAGCAGTCGTTCGCGGGGCGTCAGGTCGGCGCGTTCGAACACCTCGGGCATCGTGTCGGGGTCGAGCCGCTGCAGGTACCCGGCGATCAGTTCGTCCTTGCTGCCGAAGTGCTGGTATGCGGTGCGTTTGGACACCTGCGCCACCGCGCAGAGCTGATCCATCCCGGTGTTGTTGATGCCCTGCTCGCGGAACAGCTGTTGCGCTGCGCCAAGGATCCGCTCGCGCGCTCCCCTGCCTCGGCGCCGGCCCTGCGGACCTTTCTCCTGCTCGCTCACCGCTCCAGGGTAACGCTCGGTGTACGGTAACGCCAGGTGTACTTAGCTTGCGCTTCGAGCCCGCACCGTTAGGGTTAAGCACATCGAGCGGTCTACATAGTCCAGGTCGGGCTACCGATCCGGAGAACCAGAAGGGATGAGAACATGAAGGCATCCATCGACGGGGTCGTCGTCGCTGACGCACCGGACTCGGACCTGATCGTCATCGAGGGCAACTACTACTTCCCGCCCTCGTCGCTCAACACCGAGTCGTTCAGCGACAGCTCCACGCCGTACAACTGCCCGTGGAAGGGCGACGCGAAATACCACAACGTGTCGGGAGACGGCTCGACGCACCACGATCCCGCGTGGAGCTACCCCAATCCCTACCCAGCCTCATTTGACCGGGTGAAGCGCGATTACAGCGGATATGTCGCCTTCGACAAGGAGCAGGTGACGATCGGCTGAGCAAACGCTTGTCCCCGGTAACGGCTCGGGGCCGCTGGAATCGAAGCTGTCAGCGCCTGGGAGTCTGACATCTGAGGATCAGTTGAGCGGTCTCGGTGGAGCCATTCACGGGTTGATCCGGCAGCTCATCGAGAAGTGGTCGCGTGAGGGTCCGGTCACCGCAGGGACGGGATCAGCGTCGGGCGGCCCCTGTCGATCGTGGGCGCGGCGAGCGTCCGGGAGGATGTCCCGGTGCAACCGACCGGTGGAGCCGACCCGCTCGAGCCGACCCGGTGGGCCGGTCGGGGGATCGGTCGGTGAGCCGGACGTCCGGTCGTCGGGGTGGGGCGCCGCCGGCGCCGGAGCCGCTGACGGTTCCGGTGGCCGACGACCACTGCCATCTGGACCTCGCGCACGGGGACCCGGAGAGCACCCCGGAGGGTGCGCTCGGGGTCGTCGAGGCCCTGGACCGGGCCGCGTCGGCCGGCGTCGACCGGATCCTCACCGTCGGCACCGACCTGGCCAGCTCGACGTGGTCGGTGCGGTGCGCCGAGCAACAGCCGCGGGTGCTGGCCGCGGTGGCGCTGCACCCCAACGAGGCGCCGCTGCTGGCCGCCCGCGGTGAGCTCGACGACGCGCTGGCCGGGATCGACCGGCTCGCCGGGTCGTCGCCGCGGGTCCGGGCGGTCGGCGAGACCGGGCTGGACCGGTTCCGCACCGACCACGACGACCGGGCGGCCGCGACCGCACAGCGGGACTCCTTCGCCGCGCACATCGAGATCGCCCGCCGCCGTGGCCTGGTCCTGCAGATCCACGACCGCGACGCGCATCCGGAGATCCTCGACGTCCTGGACCGGGTCGGGGCGCCCGAGCGGGTGGTCCTGCACTGCTTCTCCGGCGACGCCGGGTTCGCCCGGGCCTGTGTCGACCGCGGCTATGTCCTGTCCTTCGCCGGGAACGTCACCTTCGCCAATGCCGAGGACCTGCGTGCGGCCGCCGCGGTGACCCCGGTCGGCCAGCTGCAGGTGGAGACCGACGCCCCGTTCCTCACCCCGGTGCCATACCGGGGCCGGCCGAACGCCAGCTACCTGGTGCCGCTGACCGTCCGCCGGCTGGCCGAGGTCAAGCAGATGGACGTCGACCAGCTGTGCACTGCGCTCTCCGCGACCGCCGAGCGGCTGTACGGGCCGTGGTGACCCGGCCGTGGTGAGCCGGTGGTGACCGGTACCGGCGACGCCGCACTGCTCGGGCCGGCCGACCTGCGCGCGGTGGCCGCCCGCGTCGGGCTGAACCCCAGCAGGTCCCTCGGCCAGAATTTTGTCGTCGACCCGAACACGATCAGCCGGATCGTCCGGGCCGCCGGGGTCGGCCCCGATGACGTGGTCGTCGAGGTCGGGCCCGGGCTGGGCTCGTTGACCCTGGGCCTGCTGCCGCAGGTCGCGGTCGTCACGGCGATCGAGATCGACGCCCGGCTGGCCGACGAGCTGCCGGCGACCATCGTGGACCGCGCACCGGAGCTGGCCGGCCGGTTGACCGTGGTGACCGCGGACGCGTTGCGGATCACCGAGCTGCCCGGTCCGGCGCCGACGGCACTGGTGGCGAACCTGCCGTACAACATCGCCGTCCCTGTCCTGCTGCAGCTGCTCGCCCGGTTCCCGACGATCGGGCGCGCCCTGGTCCTGGTGCAGGCCGAGGTCGCCGACCGGCTCGCCGCTCCGCCGGGCAGCCGGGTGTACGGGGTCCCGTCGGTCAAGGCGGCGTGGTTCGGCCCGACGAGCCGGGTCGGCACCGTCGGACCGCGGGTCTTCTGGCCGGTCCCGCACGTCGACTCCGGGTTGGTACTGCTCACCCGGGTGCCGCGCCCGGTCGACGACCCACCGCGGGAGCAGGTGTTCGGCCTCGTGGACGCGGCCTTCGGTCAGCGCCGCAAGACGCTGCGGGCCGCGCTGTCCGCCCGCTTCGGCTCGGGGCCGCAGGCCGAGCGGGTGCTACGGACCGCGGGAATCGACCCGGGTCTGCGCGCGGAGCGGCTCGGCGTCGACCAGTTCGTCGCGCTCGCCCGCGCCACCGCGGCGGACGAGCGCCGGTGAGTGCTGCAGTCACCGCCCGCGCGCCGGCGAAGGTCAACCTGGTCCTGAAGGTCGGCGACCCACGGCCCGACGGCTTCCACGAGCTGGCCACCGTGTTCGCCGCGGTCGGCCTGGAGGAGCAGGTGAGCGTCGCCGACGGCCCCGCCGGCGTCCGGGTGACGGTCGACGGGGAGGGCGCGCGCCGGGTGCCGATCGGCCCGGCCAACCTCGCGGCCCGGGCGGTCCGGGCGTTGGCCGACGTCACCGGCATCGACCTGTCCATCCGCGGTGTCGACGTGGCGATCCGCAAGCGGGTCCCGGTGGCGGCCGGGCTGGCCGGGGGCAGCGCCGACGCGGCCGCGACGCTGGTCGCGCTGGACGCGCTCTGGGGGACCGCACTGGACGGGGAGCGGCTGCGGGTGCTCGCGGCCGGCCTCGGTAGCGACGTGCCGTTCGGGCTTGTCGGCGGCACCGCGGTCGGTACCGGGCGGGGGCACCTGCTCGCCCCGGTGGTCGGCCCGGGGAACTACAGCTGGGTCCTGGCGTTCGCGGCCGGCGAGCTGTCCACGCCCCGGGTTTTCGCCGAGCTGGACCGGATGCGGGCCGCGGCGCCCGGGGGTGACCCGGCCGTCGGCGCACCGGGTCCCGGGGCGCCGACCGTCTCCCCGGTCCTGCTCGATGCGCTGCGGACCGGGGACGCGCCGGCGATGGGCGAGCTGCTGGACAACGACCTGCAGGCCCCGGCGCTGTCGCTGATGCCGTCGCTGCGAGCCTGCCTGCAGGTCGGCAGCGAGCGCGGTGCTCTCGGTGCGGTGGTGTCCGGGTCCGGCCCGACGTGTGCGTTCCTGGCCGCCGACTCCGGGCACGGCGCGGACCTGGCGGCGGCGCTGACCGCGGCGGGGGTCTGCCGGGCGGCGGTGTCGGTGCCCGGACCGGTCACCGGCGCGTCCCTGCTGGCCTGACGGGTTCTCCTGTCCGTGGCGGTCGGCCCCGGCGTGCATCAGTCGGGCCGCATCAGTCGAGGTGCGTCAGTCGAGGTGCGTCAGTCGGGGCGCATCAGTCGGGGTGCATCAGTCGGCGCCTCAGTCGACATGCGGCGCGAACACGGCTCGGCGGGCCGCGCGGCGCAGCGCGACGAGCACCGCCCGTCCCGACAGCACGGTCAACGCCGCCAGGGTCAGCCCGCGGACCAGGTCCCAGCCCAGTGACGTGGCGACGGCGAACCGGGCGAACGCCGGCAGGTTGTCCGCGAGCGGTGCTCCGGCGACGAAGGACAGGCCGGGCGCGGCTGCCGCGCCGTCCGGAGTGGCGGTGAGGAACGGCCAGACCGTCAAGTCCAGCAGGATTCCGTACCCGATGCCGGCGACCAGTGCGTAGCCGGCGAGCAGCGCGATCTCCGCGCGGCCGCCTGCCCGCGGCAGGCAACCGGCCCCCAGCCCGAGCCAGGCCGCCCCGAGCATCTGGAACGGCAGCCACGGCCCGACACCGCCGGTGAGCAGTGCACTCGCCAATAGGGTCACCGCGCCGAGTACGAAGCCGAACCCGCGACCGAACACCCGGGCGGCCGGCACCAGCAGGAGGAACACCGGTTCGATCCCCGCGGCACCTGCCCCCAGAGGGCGCAGCGCCGCCCCCATCGCGGCGAGGATCCCGAGCATCGCGACGGCACGCGCGTCAATACCGCGCTCGTTGACCCCGGCCAGGACGACGGCCAGCACCATCGGCAGCAGCGCGACGAACAACCAGGGCGCGTCGCCGGTCAGGGCCAGCGGCGAGCCGGCCGGGACCAGCAGCGGCCAGCCGAAGGCCAGCACGCCCGTGGCCGACGCCAGAGCCAGCGCGGCGATGCTGCGCGGGCGCAGCGGAACCGCCCGCACCCGCAGTCGAACGACCCGGTCCCGCACCGTCGCCCCCATCCGCGGCGACGGCGGCTGCCGAACCACGCCGCCGCTCACCCGGTTTCCCGACGCTCGCCGAGCGCGGCAGCGACCTGGCCGACCGTCAGCCAGCGGGCAGGGGCGAGCACCCGCGCAACCTGCGGGGCGAACGCAGGCGAGCCGGTGACGACCTCGGCGACGGGTCCGTCGACGACGACCTCGCCGTCTGCCAGCACGACGACCCGGTCGGCGACCTCGGCTGCGAGCTCGACATCGTGGGTCGCGAGCACGACCGTGCGGCCGTCGGCGGCGAGCCGGCGCAGCGTCACCACCAACCACGATTTGGCGGCCTGGTCCAGGCCCCGGGTGGGCTCGTCGAGCAGCAGCAGTGGCGGTGCGGCTGCCAGCACGATCGCCAGCGCCAGCGCGAGTCGCTGACCTTCGGACAGGTCCCGGGGGTGCCGGTCGGCGGGGACGCCCGGCGCGAGGGCGGCGAGCAGGCCGGCTGCCGTACCCGACGCCACCGACGAGTTCGCGCGGGCGGCATCGGCGTCGGCGGCGCGGCACTCCGCGGCGACGGTCTCCGCGTACAGCAGGTGGCCGGGGTCCTGGGGGACCATCGCGACGTGACGCAGGACCTCGCGGGTGCGCAACCGCGCCGGGTCGACCGACCCACCGAGGCGAACCGCGCCGCGGTCCGGCCGCAGCATCCCGGCCAGCAGCGACAGCAGCGTGGACTTGCCGGCACCGTTGCGCCCCATCACCGCGGTCACCGTTCCGGCGCGCAGTTCCAGGTCCACCCCGTCCAAGGCGCGGACGGCGCCGCGCCGCACCGACGCCCGGGCCACGTCCGCTGTGACCATGGTCGGCGCGGGCGGGAGCGCGGGCGGTGGCGGGCCGAGCCGGTCCCGCAGCGGCCCGGCCAGCCGGCGGGCGTCCCGGACCGTCAGCGGCGGCGGCGCCCACCCGACCGCCCTGCCGAGCCGGACCACCGGCGGCGCGACCGTCGACCCGGGCAGCAGCAGGGCCGGTGAACCGACCACCACCGGTGCCCCGGCGCCGGGGACGAGCACCATCCGGTCGGCGTGGTGGGCGACCCGTTCCAGGCGGTGCTCGGCGACGACGACGGTCAGGCCCAGGTCGGCGACGAGGCGGGCCAACGCCGCCAGCACATCCTCGGCCGCGGTCGGGTCCAGCGCCGACGTCGGCTCGTCCAGTACCACGACCTTCGGGTGCACGGTCAGGACGCTGCCGACCGCGACCCGCTGCGCCTGGCCGCCGGACAGCGTGGACAGCTGGCGACTGCGCAGATCGGCGAGGCCGAGCAGGTCCAGCGTCTCCTCGACGCGGCGGCGCATCGTGGGCGGCGCGACGCCGAGCGACTCCATCCCGTAGGCCAGCTCCTCCTCGACGGTGTCGGTGACGAACCCCGCGGCCGGGTCCTGCCCCACCCAGCCGACGACGTCGGACAGCTCCCGGGGCGGGAACGCCGCGGTGTTCCGGCCGGCCACG
>JAABUP010006939.1_pt1 | contig 15623 bp, 12 predicted proteins | sample 5559201 | NCBI WGS metagenome assembly JAABUP01 (sample SAMN10711887, study PRJNA513373) | rock metagenome | isolation source: Antarctica rocks | place: Antarctica
CCAAAAGGCCCGAGCCAAGCTGGCTCGCGCTTATCCCGACACCGCCGGGTCCAAGGCGACTGGTGCAGGGTAGGCATGGCCTATCTCAACCCGTCAAAACCTCTGTGCAGCGGTACTAGTGTCAGGCCAGATCACGATGCGCAAGGTCAATGGATGGCAGACCCTGGGCGAGACGATCACCGCCCCTACCCCCGTTGACCTCGCCGCCTAATCCAACCAACTATCAGCCCGCTGGAGACGCGCCGCCAGAGCAATTTCCATACAACTCGCGACGCCACCTCCAGCTCAAGGCGGTCTATCCCCGGTAGCAGAGCTTCCTCGCCAACACTTCGCAGCAGTTCTTCGGCACGGCGGATCACGATGCCGCCCGCTATCTCTCAAGTGCCTTTGGTCAGCAGACCATCCGCTACGAGACGCACAGTGCCTCCGTGTCGCATGGCAGTCCCATGCAGTTGGGCAACAGCAACACGTTCAGCAGTACAGGCGAGCACCTGTAGGGCCGTTCACTGTTGACGCCGGATGAGGTGATGCGCCTCGGCACCACCCGGCCGATCTTGCTGGTGTCGGGTGAGCCGCCCTACCTGCTGGATCGCCTTAACTACCTCACTGACCCGGCCTGTGCCGGCCGATTTGACGAAGATCCGCTACATCTCCCTTTTGACGGAAAAATGGTATCTTTGGGCGCGATGGCGTAGGGGATCAAAAATGTCGAGCAGCATCAGTGGATTGTCAGATCATGTGACTATTGTTGTATCTAAGGCAGAGGTGGAAGCTGCCGATGTCCTGCCTGCTCTGGGCACCCTGAAGAAATTTCTACAATCCCCCGAGGTGATGGTAGAATATTTTGAGCGTGTAGATATCGCTTTTCATGGTTATAGTGCTGACTCGCGAGAGCTGTTTGAAATTCCCGAAGTTCGAACCTATGTGTATAAACTGGATGACAAACTTTCCTTCTGGCTCTTTTTCTTGTCAAAGCGCCATTTAGGTCTTCAATGTCTACTGCTCTGCTTTTTGCCCCCATATCTTACTCAAGAAGCTAAGACACGTCTGTTCCCTGCGAAGATTGATGACCTTCTTTCAAGGCGGTGGTTTCCTGCCATGAACCAGCTCTGCGCCCACGTTGGTCTTTCAGAGACTCAGGTTAATGATTTAACGGATCGCGTTGTCAAATACGTGACTACTGGTCGTACGCCTATGCTGCCGGAATAGTACTTCCTGCAAACCCTTTTCCTGTTCGACCTGCCGGAGGCTGGTCGATGGTTCGGGACGCTTCCCGTCCCGACGCTCTCTGGCGGTCACGGTTTCGAGCACTGTGGCACTGAAAGTTGTCCACAGATGCGGCTGCCAACGCCTTGAGCTGGTGTAATCGATGCAGCCATCGATCTACCTCAGCTTTCAACCTCAGTTTTTCGGGGGCGGAAGTCCGGTGCGAACATCACCAAGTCGCAAACATCGCCACAGCCGCAGCCGCCATCACCGCCGTCGCCACCCAGCCCAGCGCCCGCAACGTGCGCCCAAGCGTGAACTGTCCCATAACCGCAGGCCGGCACGCCAGCACCACCATAGCGGCCATCACCGGCACCGCCACCACCCCGTTCACCACGGCGCTCCAGAACAGCGCCTTCACCGGATCGAGGCCGACCACGTTCAACACCGCGCCAACCCCAGTCGCCACGGCAATCGCACCATAGAACGCCCGCGCCCGGCGGGGCCGCCGCGCCAGTCCCACATGCCACCCGAGCGCCTCGCCCGTCGCATACGCCGCCGAACCCGCCAGCACCGGCAACGCCAGCAGCCCGGTGCCAATAATGCCGGCCGCGAACACCTCAAAGGCGAACCGCCCGGCGATCGGCCGCAACGCCTCCGCCGCCTGGGCCGACGTGTCGATGTCCACCACGCCATGCGCATGCAGCGTCGCCGCCGTCGTCAGGACGATGCACAGCGCGATCACGTTCGAGAACGCCATGCCGACATAGGTGTCGGTCCGGATACGCATCAACTCGCGCACGGCCTGCTCCGGGGCGCGCAGCAGCGGCCTTGATCCCGGACGCCCGTGCGCGTCCTCGACCTCTTGCTCCGCCTGCCAGAAAAACAGGTACGGGCTGATGGTCGTGCCGAATACCGCGACAACCACGGTCCAATAGGCATTGGACCACTGGATTTGCGGCACGACCAAATGGAAGCCGGCCGCCGCCCAGTCCACCCCGGAGACCAGCACCGTCGCGACATAGGCGAACAGCGAGAGCGTCAGCCATTTCAGCACCGTGACATAGCGCGAATAGCGGACGAACACCTCCAGCGAGACCGTGACGGCCGCAAACGCCGCGACGTAGGGCAGCAACGGCCCGCCAACCAACAGTTGCAGCGCCGCCGCCATGGCGCCGAGGTCGGCCCCGATATTGATGACGTTCGCTGCCACCATCAGGCCCACAACGGCATACAGCACCGGCGCCGGCACATGCCGCCGCATGTTGCCCGCCAGCCCGCGCCCGGTCACGCGCCCGATCCACGCCGAAATCTGCTGGATCGCCGCCATCAGCGGAAACGTCAGCAGCAGCGTCCAGCCGAGGTCGTAGCCGAACTGCGCGCCGGCTTGCGAGTAGGTGGCGATGCCGCTCGGGTCGTCGTCGGACGCGCCGGTGATCAGGCCCGGCCCCATGATGTCGCGCAGCCGCGGCCGTTCAGGCTGCTTCACGACGGCCGGGTCGAGCACTGTCATGCGGAGTCCTGTGCTGCCGGGCTACTCCCGGCTCGGCCACCGCCAGTCGCGGATTTCCGGCAGGTCCTCGCCGTGTTTCTGCACGTAGTGGCGGTGCTCCACCAGTTTGTCGCGCAGGTGCTGCTGCAGGTGCGCGGCCACGTTCATCAGCCGGGGCACCCGTTCGACCACATCCATCGCCAAATGAAAGCGATCGAGTCCGTTCAGCACCGTCATGTCGAACGGCGTCGTCGTGGTGCCCTCCTCTTGGTAGCCGCGCACGTGGAAGTTGTCGTGGTTGGTCCGGCGGTAGGTCAGCCGGTGGATCAGCCAGGGGTAGCCGTGGTAGGCGAAGATCACCGGCGCCCCGGCCGTGAACATGCTGTCGAACTCGGCGTCGGACAGGCCGTGCGGATGTGCGGTCTTCGGCTGCAGGGTCATGAGGTCCACGATGTTCACCACCCGGATGCGCAGTTCCGGCAAATGCGTGCGCAGCAGGTCGACCGCGGCCAGCGTCTCAAGCGTCGGCACGTCGCCGGCGCAGGCCATCACCACGTCGGGCTCGGCACCGGCGTCGTTGCTGGCCCAGGTCCAGATGCCGGCGCCGACCGTGCAGTGGCTGACCGCCGCGTCCATGTCCAGCCACTGCGGCGAGGGCTGCTTGCCGGCGACGATGACGTTCACGTAGTTACGGCTGCGCAGGCAGTGGTCGGTCACGGACAGCAGCGTGTTGGCGTCCGGCGGCAGGTAGACGCGGACGATGTCGGCTTTCTTGTTCATCACGTGGTCGATGAAGCCGGGGTCCTGGTGGCTGAAGCCGTTGTGGTCCTGGCGCCAGACGTGGCTGGTCAGCAGGTAGTTCAGCGAGGCGATCGGCTTGCGCCAGCGTATGTGCCGCGTGACCTTCAGCCATTTGGCGTGCTGGTTGAACATCGAATCGACGATGTGGATGAACGCCTCGTAGCACGAGAAGAAGCCGTGCCGCCCGGTCAGCAGGTAGCCCTCCAGCCAGCCTTGGCACAGGTGCTCGCTTAAGACCTCCATCACCCGGCCGTCGCGGGAAACGTGGTCGTCGCCCGGAAGGATGGTGGCGACCGAAGTGCGGCCCGTCACCTCGAACAGCGCGCCCAGGCGGTTCGAGGCGGTTTCGTCCGGGCCGAACACCCGGAAGTTGGCGGCGCCGGCGTTCAGCGCCATGACGTCGCGCAGGAACGTGCCCATGACGCGGGTCGCCTCGCCGTCCACCGAACCCGGCGCCGGCACCGCCACTGCGTGGTCGCGGAAGTCCGGCAAGATGAGGTCCTTCAGCAGCAAGCCGCCGTTCGCGTGCGGGTTCGCGCCCATGCGCCAGTCGTCCTCGGGCGCCAGGGCCGCGAACTCGTCCCGCAGCCGCCCGCCCGCGTCGAACAGCTCCTCCGGCCGGTAGCTCCGCATCCAGTCTTCCAGCAGCTTGAGGTGCCCAGGGTTGGTCCGCACCTCGGCGAACGGCACCTGGTGGGCGCGGAAGGTGCCCTCGACCGGCTTGCCGTCGACCGTCTTCGGCCCGGTCCAGCCCTTCGGCGTCCGCAATATGATCATCGGCCACCGTGGGCGCGACATGTCGCCCTGTATCCGCGCCCGCTCCTGGATGTCGCGGATTTCCGTCAGCACGGCGTCCAAGGTGGCCGCCATCAGGCGGTGCATGGTCTCGGGATCGTCGCCGGCCACGATATGCGGCTTGTAGCCGTAGCCGACGAACAGCGCCTCCAGCTCGTCCTCGTCGATGCGGGCCAGCACGGTCGGCCCAGCGATCTTGTAGCCGTTGAGGTGCAGGATCGGCAGCACCGCGCCGTCGCGCGCCGGGTTGAGGAACTTGTTCGAGTGCCAGCTCGCGGCAAGCGCCCCCGTCTCCGCCTCGCCGTCGCCGACCACGCAGCAGGCCAGCAGGTCCGGGTTGTCGTAGACGGCGCCATAGGCGTGCAGCAGCGAGTAGCCGAGCTCGCCGCCCTCGTGGATCGAGCCTGGCGTTTCCGGCGCGACATGGCTCGGTATCCCGCCTGGGAAGGAGAACTGGGTGAACAGCCGCTTCATCCCCGCCTCGGTTTGCGAGATGTCCGGGTAGACCTCGCTGTAGGTGCCTTCGAGATAGGTGTTCGCGACCATACCGGGTCCGCCGTGGCCGGGGCCGGCTACATACAGGACGCTCAGGCCGTCGCGCCGGATGACGCGGTTCAGGTGGACATAGACGAAGTTGAGGCCGGGCGTCGTGCCCCAGTGGCCGAGCAGCCGCGGCTTGACGTGGCGCGTTTCGAGCGGCTCCCGCAGCAACGGGTTGTCCATCAGGTAGATTTGCCCGACCGACAGGTAGTTGGCCGCCCGCCAATAGGCGTTCATGCGGCCGACCTCGGCGGCCGAGATCGATTGGTCGTTGAGGGCAATGACGTGCTGCTCGTCCATTTCCATGTCTTCCTTTTCGATGTCGCGCTAAGGCGTGCTGGCCGGGTCCTTCGTGCGGGGCAGGGACGCGAGCGTGTGCCGGGCGATCATCAGCTCCTCGTCGGTCGGGATCACCCAGGCCGCGACACGGCTGCCGGCCGCGCTGATGCAGGCGTCGCCGCGGTCGTTCGCCGCACCGTCGAGTGCCACGCCAAGCCAGGCCAGGCGCTCGCAAACCAGGCGGCGCACCAGGGCGACGTTCTCGCCGATGCCCGCCGTGAACACGAAGCCATCGAGACCACCGAGCGTCATCGCCAGCGCCCCGGTCTCGCGGGCGATGCGGAAGGCGAACAGCTCGACCGCCTCCTGGGCGTGCGGGTCGCGGCTTTCGATCAGTGCGCGCATGTCGCTGCTGACGCCGGAGACGCCGAGCAGCCCCGACTGCGAGTAGAGCAGGCGCTCGATGGCGTCCGCGGACATGCCCTTCGCCTGGAGCAAGTACAGGATGACCCCTGGGTCCAACGCGCCGCAGCGCGTGCCCATCGGCAGGCCGTCGAGCGCCGTGAAGCCCATGGTGGTGTCGGCGGCCCGGCCCGCCGCGAGCGCGCACAGGCTGGCGCCGTTGCCGAGGTGCGCCACGACGACCTTGCCCGCGGCGAGGCCGGGCGCCGCTTCGGGCAGCTTCGAGGCGATGTACTCGTAGGACAAGCCGTGGAAGCCGTAGCGCTCGATCCCGGCGTCCGTCAGCTCGCGCGGCAGGGCGATATGGCGGACCACGGCAGCGTTCGTGCGGTGGAAGGCGGTGTCGAAACAGGCGACCTGCGCCAGCTCCGGCCGGAGCTTCGCCAAGGCCCGGATCGCGCTGAGGCTGTGCGGCTGGTGCAGCGGCGCGAGCGGGACCAGGCTTTCGAGTTCCGCCAGCACGGCGTCGTCGACCAGCACGGGGGCAACGAGCCTGCGCCCGCCGTGCACCACCCGGTGCCCGGCCGCCACCAGGCGGGCGCCGCCAAGATGGGCGTCGATCCAGCGGAGCAGCTCGGTGAGCACCTCCTCATGCGTGGCCGCAGCACCCTTCGGCCAGCGCCGCTCCGCCAGGACAGCGCCGGACTTGTCGCGCGCCAGGAGGTGCGGCGCGGTGCCGATGCCCTCGATCTGCCCGTGGTTGAGCGAAACAGGGCCGTGCCCGGCCACGACCTCGAACACGGCGAACTTGACGCTGGACGAGCCGGCGTTGAGCGTCAACAGGACGTGTCCCACGCCCATCACGCCGATCCCCTGCAAGGCGCAGCATCGGCGGCGTCAAAACGCTGTCCAGGCGCGCCTCCATCATCGATGTGCATAGCGTTCCCTTCCAGTTCAGCGTCGAGTGGCGGGTCAGATCGGCGGGACGGCTGCTTTGGTCTCGGCGCCAGAGCATGATAATTGCCGGCGACGTCTCTATGTTTGGAAACATGTTGGTGAGTCTTAAGACTGACAGGCTGCACGCACTACGGGAGCTACTGGCAAACGTTATGATGTCAGCTTAGGGCGGTTCATTGGCCGGAACAACGAATTACCGCTACCGCCCCTTTGGCAGCTTTCGATTATTCTTAGCGTTCCTCCTCGTGTTGCAGCATTTCATCGCAAATGCAGGCCCGCTTGGGCCGATATGTGACTACTTCCTACCCTACGGGACGGGCAGCCTTGCCGTCTTGGTGTTCTTTTGCCTGAGTGGGTTCGTCATCGCCGAGGCCGCCACACAGGTCTACCCCGACAAGCCCGCAGCCTATCTGGCCAACCGTTCCCTGCGCATCGTGCCGCACCACATCGTTGCTTTGGTCACCGCCGTCGCCATCCTTGCGGCGTTCAACACATGGGGCACACTGCGTTTCCCTGAGCTCGGCCACCCGGACATGGCTAGTCTCCACGCAATGGCCAGTCTCCACGCATTCGACTGGAGCAACGTCGCTGCGAACGTTCTTGGCTTCATGCCCGGCGTCAACCGGCTCCTGTCATTCAACTTCGTCGATGTCATCTGGGCCGTGCGCGTCGAAATGGTGTTCTATTTCCTGGTGTTCCTCGTCCTGTTGGTCCCGAACCGCGGACAGCCCCGCCGAGCACCATCACCCATGGGGGGCGCCAAGGCGCACCACCTCCGGCATGCCTTGGACCATGCGGTACACCGGCCAGTGGACGAGGTACAACGGGTAGGACAACCGCCCCAGGGCCGAGCACATCCGGGCAGCCGGGCCGCTTGTAGCTGGCGCGGGCCGGCTGGGCTTCAGGCCGCCGCCGGCTCCGCCGCGTAGCCCTCGGCGGCAATGGCGTCAGCGATTCTGTTCGCTGGCGCCGTCCCGTTCCGCACCGTCACACGGCCGGCGTCCAGGTCGACCTCGACGGCGGCGTCTGGGTCCACGCCACGCACGGCATCCGTCACCGCGCGCACGCAGTGGGCGCAGGTCATTCCGGTCACTTTGAAGCTTTGCATAGCACCCTCCGTTCTCGACACAGCCTTGCGGCCTTCCAACCTGGTAAGGTCAAGCGGCCACGACAGCGTATCCCGCGCTATCGCGGAGCAGCGTCCGCCGAGGGATGAAAAAGCTGCTGGCCGGCGACTTCATAGCTGCCGACCGCCGACTGCCCCTCCGGCGACGCCAGCCAGTCGGCGAACCGCCGTGCGGCTGCCTCCGACGCCGGCGGGCGCTGGCCCGGCGCCAGCAGGATCACGTCGTAGCGGTTGACTAGGTTCGGGCCGCCCTCGACCAAAATCCGCAGGTTCCGGGTATTGCCGAAGGCCAGCCAAGTGCCACGGTCCGACAGCGTGTAGGCGTCCGTCGCCGCGGCGGCGTTCAGCGCCGCCCCCATGCCGCCGCCGATGTCGCGATACCAGCCGGTCGACGCCGCCGGGTCCAGCCCGGCCAGGCGCCAAAGCTGCAACTCCCGCGCACTGGTGCCGCTGCTGTCGCCACGCGCGGTGAAAGGCGCCCGCGCCTCCGAGATCGCCCGGAGCGCCGCGGCTGCGTCGTGCCCACCGGCAATGCGGGCCGGGTCCGAGGCTGGGCCGACGATGACGAAATCATTCCAGGCGATCTCCCGCCGGCTCACGCCGTGGCCCTCGGCGATGAAGCGCCGTTCGGCCTCGGGATCGTGGACCAGCACCAAGTCCACATCGCCGCGCGCGGCAGTGGCGAGCGCCTGGCCGGTGCCCTGCGCCAGCACCCGGACGCTGATCCCGGTCAGCGCCGTGAACCGGGGCAGGATGTGGGCGAGCAGCCCGCTGTTCTCCACCGACGTGGTCGAGCCCAGCAGGAGCGGGTCCGTGGACGGCGCGACCTGCGCCGCCGCGGGCGCCGCAACGAGCGCGGCGGCGAGCCAAACCGGGGCGCGCATCAACGGGACGCCTGGCTCGGCCAGCCGTGCGGCCATCCGGCGAGCAGGAATGCGGCGCTGCTCACGCCCACGCTGACAGCGATCAGCACAGCGCCAAGGGCCATCGCGTCGGCCAGGTGGCCCTGGCTGGTTTCAAGGGTGATGGCCGTCGTCATGGTGCGGGTGTAGCCGGCAATATTGCCGCCGACCATCAGGATCGCGCCGACCTCAGACACCGACCGCCCGAACCCGGCCAGCACCGCGATCAAGGTCTCGTCGCAGCCGATGCGGAACAAATGCGGCATGGCCTGCAGGCGGGTGAGGCCGAGTGCCAGGAAATCGTCGCTATAGCGCCGCCACACCGTGCCTACGGCCCGGTGGCCCAGCGCCGTGACGATGGGCAGGGCGAGCAGCGCCTGTGCCGCGACCATGGCGCCGGGCGTGAACAGCAGGTCCAGGCCGCCGAACGGCCCCGCGCGCGACAGCAGCAAATAGAGCGCCAGCCCGACCACGACCGGTGGCAGGCCCAAGAGGGCGTTGGCCAGCATGACCAGCACGCGCCGGCCGGGCACCGGATAGACGGCGAGCACCGCCCCAAACGGCAGGCCGAACGCCGCTGCAATAACGGTGGCGGCCAGGCTCACGCCGAGGGGCAAGCCGACGATGCCCAGCAGGCCGGCGCCCGGATGGAGCAGGACGTATCCTACGCTGGCGGCGCGAACGTCACGAAGGCCGCCCCGCCCCGCCCGGCAGCATGCGCTGGATCACCCCGTCACGCTTGACCAGCGCGTGGTACAGCGCGCCCGCGACGTGCAGCGCGATGACGGCGAGCATGGTGATCGCGATGGCGGGATGCACCGTGCCCATCGCCTTGCCGAACGGGTCGTCCTTGGGGACCAGGAGCGGCAAGGGGATGAGGCCGGCCAGCGAGACACGGGCGCCGTCCGCCGAGGCCGCCGCCCACCCCAGGACGGGCAGCACGATGAAAACGGCGTAGAACGCCCAATGCGTCGCGCGCGAGAGCCGCCGCAGGCCGGGCGAGAGGTCCGCGGGAGGCGGCGGCGGCGTATGGGTGAGCCGCCACGCAAGCCGCGCCAGCATGACCACCAGGATCGACGAGCCCATGGAGAAGTGCCAGGCGGCCAGGCCGTCCTCCGCCGATTTGGCCAGGAACCATCCGAGCACCAACGCCACCGAGTACTGCACGACCAGCATCGCGACGACCAGCCAATGAAACGCCTTGGCAACGCCGTCATAGCCCCATCCACCCGCCGCGGGCCGTTCGGAAATCTTCATGGTCGCCGACATGCAAGCCTCCTCTCCTCAATGGACACAGCCCCATGACTTCATGGCCACTTTGGACATTCGCATCCCTCGCTGCCCGGCAAGGCTATCGGGGCCTGTCCCCCGCAAGCGTGATCCGGTGCATCAGCCGGCGGAAGCCGTGGTAGTCGTTCACCGGGTTGTGCTGCGCCGCGCGGTTGTCCCAAAAGGCGATCGAGTTCGGCTCCCAACGGAAACGGCAGGTGAACTCCGGCTTGACCTGGTGCGCGAACAGGAACTGCAGCAGCGGCGCGCTCTCCTCCTCGGTCCAGCCGGCGAAACGGGCGGTGTGGGCAACGTTGACATACAGCGCCTTGCGCCCCGTCTCCGGGTGGATGCGGACCACCGGATGCTCGGCCGCGTAGTCCTTGGCGGCGGTGCCGCTGTCCTTCACCCGGTCCTCCCGCGTCCTCGTCACGTCCGCCTTGGCCGAGGTGTTGACGCCGCGCAGCGTCTCCAGCGTGCGCCGCAGCCCGTCCGACAGCGCCTCGAACGCCATGTACTGGTTGGCGAACAACGTGTCCCCGCCATAGGGCGGCAGCTCCCGCGCCAGCAGCACGCTGCCCATCGGCGGCTCGTCCAGGTAGGAGGTGTCGCTGTGCCAGATGCCGCCGAAGTTGCTGCGCTCGTCCTCGCGCTTCAACACCTGGATAATTTCGGGGAAGCCCTCCAGGCCGCGGACGAAGGGGTATTCGACCGGCGTGCCGAACCGCCGCACCACGTCGCGGAACGTGGCAGGGTCAAGGTCCTGGCCGCGGAAGAACACCACGAGATGGTCCAGCAACGCCTGGCGGATGGCGTCGACCGTTCCGTCGTCGAGCCCGGATGCCAGGTCCACACCCAGGATTTCGGCCCCCAGCGCGCCGGCGATCGGACGTATTTCCATGACAGGGCCTCCCCCTCGTTCCAGCAGGGTAGCATGGCGCCGTGGACCCGCCACCCAGCGGCAGAAGCGCCTGCTCAAACAGTTCAGCCCGCAGCAACGCGCCCGGCGTGGATTTGCGCCAGGATGGCGATCTCGTCGAAGATGCGCCATTCGCGGAGCACCTTGCCGTCGCGTAGCTCGAAATGGCTGGCGCCCAGCACGTTCACCGGCGTGCGCGTGACGGGTCCATAGGTCGGCACGCCGCAGTAGGTTCCGCGCAGCAGCCAGACCACCGCCACGCGCAACCCGTTCTCCGGCCCGTCGAGCACCGCGATGTCCCGTACCTCCACACGGAAATCAGGGAACGTCGCCAACAGGTTCACCAGCTCGATCTGATAGGGGTCGATGCCCTGCACCCGCTTCATCCGCACGGAGTGGCAGACCACCTGCCGGTCGCAGTAGGCCGGCACCCGGTTGAACAGGCGGGCGTTCCAGACCTCCTCGAAAATGCCCTGCACCATCGCGCACTCCGCGGCACGGCGTGCCGGACGCGGACCGGAGACGCCGACGCGGGCCGGGTCCGGATACCGCCCGGCGAACGCGCCCTGCCCGCCGTCCAGCGCCAGGTTGTCGCCAAGCACTAGGGCGCCGTCAAGCACCGGACTCGCCTCGGCCAACTCGGCGGCGACCCGGTACGGATCAAGGCCCAGGTGCTCCAGCACCGCCCACTCGTCGCGAACGATCCACTCCTCCGTCACCTTGTTGTCCTGCACCAGGCAGTGCGCGATGGTGCGCGACACCCAATCCCGGCCGGTCGGCGGGCCATAGGTCCAAAACCCGGTATGCGTCCCGGACTTGAACACCCGGTGCGAGCTGATGAACCCGTTGGGTCCGCGCTGCTCCCAGATCACGTCCTCGCCGTGCCCGCCGCCGCCATTCGGGAACGCCGCGAACTTCTGCAGCGAGTTCTGCATGACATGATCGAAGCCGTAGGTCTCGCCATAGGCGCTGTGGACCTTCACGTCCGCGGCGTAGTGCTCGTGCAGCCGGCCCAGGCCGCGGTCGATCCAGATCGCGTCGGTCCAGCTCAAGATGTAGTCGCGCGGGTCGCGATAGGGCGCATAGGCGGCAGGCGACAGGCCATCGTGCATCGCGTCGTCCATTGCCGCCCCCTCCGCTAGCTCCGCAACCGGTGCATCGTGTCCTTCAGCGCGGGATAAAGGTCGGTGTAGACGCTGAACAGCCGGTCGTAGGCCGCGCGCACCGCCGGGTTCGGCTGCGTCCGCGGCGTCAGCGTGACCCAGCCGCGGTCGGCCTGTTCCGGCGTGACCAGGCCGACGCCCAGCCCGGCGAGCAGTGCCGCGCCCAGCGCCGCCTCGACGTTCTGCTCGATGGTCTGGACGGGGTAGCCGGTGATGTCGGCGGCGATCTGCATCCAAAGGTCGGAATGCGCCGCGCCGCCGACGACGATCAAGGTGCCGTCGAGCGCTTGCAGGTTGCGGCGGCCCGCCTCGATATTGTGGCGCAACGCGAAGGTCACGCCCTCCAGCACGGCGCGGTAGAGGTGGGCGCGGGTGTGATACAGGTTGAGTCCCACGAACGCGCCGCTCGCCTTGCCGTCCCAAACCGGGCTGCGCTCGCCCATGAGGTAGGGCAGGAACACGATGCCGTCCGCCCCGGCGTCGATGCCGCCCGCCTCGCCGTCGAGCGTCGGCAGCGGCAGCGCCGCGCCAAGCTGCTCCTGGAACCAGGACACGGAGGCACCCGCGGTGATCGCGCCGCCAAAGACATACAGGTCCCGCAGGCCGTTCAGCACGTGCGGCATGCTGATCAGGCCGTGCCGGGCGTCGGCGGTCTGCGCGATGCTGCCCCAGCACATGCTGGTGCCGATCATCGCGACGTGCTGGCCCTGCCGCGTCGCCCCAGCGGCGAGGGTCGCAACCGCCGCGTCCACGCCGCCCGCAATGACCGGCGTGCCGGCCCGCAGGCCGGTGCGCCCGGCCCACTCTGGCCGCAGCGTGCCGACCTGGGCGCTGGACTCCACCAGCCGGTCCGGCATCATCGGGCGCGGGATGCCGAGCAGGCCCAGCATCTCGTCGGACCAGGCGCGGGCGCGCATGTCGTATACGCCGCCGATGTTGCCGGCTGACGAGTGGTCCACCGCTAGCTCGCCGGTCAAAGCGTGCGCCACGTAGGCGTTGGGCGGCAGCAAATAGCGCGTGCGCGACCAAACCTCCGGGCGGTGGCGCTGTAACCACAGCATCTTGGTGTAACCATAGTAGCTGTCGACGCCGTTGCCGGTGATGTCGAACAGCTTCTCTTGGTCGATAGTGGCGCGCACCCACGCCACCTCCTCCTCCGCCCGGCGGTCCATCCAGATCAGGCACGGGTGCAGCGGCTGCATGTCCGCGTCGACCGGGATGCCGGAACCGCCGTACAGGCTGCTGACGCACAGCGCCGCGACCTCGCCCGGCGGGACCCCGGCCTGCGCCATGCAGCCGGCGATGCAGGCGATCACGGCGTCGAGCCACACCGCCGCGTGCTGCTCGGCCCAAAGCGGACGCGGCGTGTCGGGCTGGTAGCCGTGCGAGTGCTGCGCTGCGATGCGGCCGGAGCTGGCGTCGATCAGCAGGGCCTTGGTGCTCTGCGTGCCGACGTCGACGCCAAGGACGTAGGCCATCACGCCACCGGCTTCAGCAGGACTTTGGCCGGCTTCAATAGAACCTTGACCGAGTCGAGCGAGTTGGCGACACGGATCGCCTCGTCCCACTCGCCGATGGCGTAGCCGTGCGTCACGATGCCCTGCGAGGTGACGAGGCCGCGGTCCAGCAGGTCGATGGCGATCGGGTAGCAGTACGGGCCAAGGTGCGAGCCGCGGATGTCCAGCTCCTTGCGGTCGCCGATGATCGACCAGTCGACGGTGGTGTCGGAGCCGAACACCGAGAACTCGACGAAGCGGCCAAGCTTGCGGATCAGCGACAACCCTTGGGTGACGCCGGCCGGCGAGCCCGTTGCCTCGATGTACACGTCGCAGCCATAGCCGCCGGTCAGCCCCTGCACGATGGCGAGCGCATCCTGCTCGCGCGGGTTGATCACGACATCGGCGCCGAAGCCGCGGGCGAGTCCCAAACGCTCGGGCACCATGTCGATCACGACCAGCGTCTTCGGCGTCCTGAGCTTGGCGACCTGCACCATCATCAGCCCGATCGGCCCGGCGCCGGCGATCACCACCACGTCGTCGAGCTGCACGTCGCCGCGCTGCACGGTATGGATGGCGCAGGACAGCGGCTCGATGATCGCCGCGTCCTCCAGCCGCATGCTGGGGGGGATGACGTGGACGCGCGCCGTCGTCGGGATCAGCATGTACTCGGACATGCCGCCATCGGCGACCTGGCGCTGGAAGCCGAAGATGTTGTGGACCTCGCACATCCAGTACTGGCCGGAGCGGCAGAAGCGGCAGCGGTCGCAGGGCACGATCTGCTCGGCGATGACGGTGTCGCCGTGCTTGACGCCGAAGTGCTCGGCGGCGCCGTCGCCGAGGTCGTCGACCACGCCAAAGAACTCGTGGCCGGGGATGACCGGCGGCTTGACGTAGGCGGGGGTGCCGGTCGCCGCGTCGCCCCAGAACATCTTGGCGCCGGACCAGCACTTGCAGTCGCTGGCGCAGATGCCGCAGGCGGAGATGCGTATCACCATCTCCCGCGCGCCGGGGTTGGGGCGCGCGACCTGCTCGACCCGGTAGTCCTCGGGACCGTGGCAGACGACGGCGGTCATGCGGCTGTTAGGATTGCTCATTTCCGTCGCTCACGTCCAATGTAGATGGCCAGCAAAATAATCCCGCCCTTCACGACGGCCTGCACATAGGGGTCCACCCCCACCATGCTCAGCCCGTTTCAGCACGTCCCGCAACAGTGCGCCAAACGGAATACGGGTTGTCCGGCTCCTGGAGCGTCATGCCGATCTTGAGCGGGGCAGCCTCGGCGCCCGCGGCCCCAGGCGCAAGGGCGGCGGCACCGGCCAGGGCGAGGGTCCTGGGCTTGGTCACTGCACGTCCTTGTGGTTGTTCCTGATTTCGAGCGATGCCGCCGCCTGCCCGAGGTGGTGGTTGCGGAAGGCCGAGGGCGACATCGACTTCTGCGCCAGGAACTGGCGGTTGAAGTTCGACAGGTTGCCGAAGCCGACTTCGAAGCAGATGTCGACGATGCGGCGCTGGCCGCTGATCAGCAGCTCGCAGGCGCGGGCGATGCGCAAGCTGTTGACGTAGGGAACAAAGTTCATCCCGGTGTGGCGCTGGAACGCCCGGCTGAACCCGCTGCTGCTGTATCCGCTGAGCGCCGCAAGGTCGCTCTCGCGCAGGTCGGTGCCGAGGTTGCGGCTGATGTGCGCCAACACGTGGTTGAGCGGCTGGTCCACGGCGCTGCCTGGGGTGCTGGCCGGCAGCGGGCGGTGGCCGGCGCTGGCCAGCGGGCGCCGCCCGCGGTCAGTCTGCAACAGGCCGAGCAGCGCGAACAGCAGCTCAAGGCGGCGGCTGCCGGCTGCGGCCAGCAGCTCGTCCATGATCGGCCGGGCCGCGTCGCCAGTTTGCGGGGCGAACTGCAAGCCCCGGTCGGCCTCGGCCAGCAGGCCGTCGAGGAACGCCATCTCGGGGAACAGCGCCGTGATGCCGGAGGCGAACGCCGCGGTGAACTGCAGCACCAGGCAGCGCTGGCTGACCTCGGCGCCGGCGGGAACGTCGCTGATCCAGTTGTGCGGCAGGTTCGGCCCGGTGAGCACGAGGTTGCCCGGCGCGAACATGCCGACATGGTCGCCCACAAAGGCACGGCCGCTGGTCGCCGTGATGAGGTGCAGTTCGTATTCCGGGTGGAAGTGCCAGCGGACGGTGCGGAACGGGTAGCCGTGCGACCACACCTTGAACGACCCGCTGCGCGGCATCTCGACAAGTTCAAGGCCCGGCGCCGGCACGCGCCCGTTTGG
>JAABUP010006940.1_pt1 | contig 15622 bp, 13 predicted proteins | sample 5559201 | NCBI WGS metagenome assembly JAABUP01 (sample SAMN10711887, study PRJNA513373) | rock metagenome | isolation source: Antarctica rocks | place: Antarctica
GGCCGGGCGTAACCTGCGGCGGGGGCGACAGCGACGTAGGCGACAGCGATATCATCAAGCTTAATAGAGGCTATGGTAACAGTGACGTAGGTAGCAGCGACGATAGTAGGGAGGGAGGGAGGGAGGGAGGGAGGGGTAGAGCTGGCGACGGTAAGGTATGTAGAAAGGTAGGAACGCGAGGGTTGTAATATTTTGTTTTCAACTAAACTTAGTAGACTGGTTTGTTTGTTTACTCCTCGCGTCTCTGATTCCTACTACTACAGAACAGTACTAGGGGACGGAGATCAGCGGACAGGGTAGCCCCTGATGACCTAGTACTAGCTGCAGTTTTACGGCGAGGAAATAGAAGGTCCCCAATAATTGGATAGCATCACTCATTTAGATTGCGATTTTCTCAGCGCCTAGATTTGCGGTGTTTGAGTTTGTACTGGCGACGTGGACATTGCGGTCATATGAGATTCTTGGCATAAGTATTTCCGGGCAGTGAGGGGTCAGCCGATGATCCAGCCGTTTCTAGCAGGCGATCCCCTACACAGCCTTCTTCTTGGCGACTACTCACGGCCTTTCCCCATTGCCTCTCTCCTTATCAGACTGGGCGCTCCCTCTTTAAGGCAATGGACTGCCCGATGGCTTCACATCCATTACACCAGCCTTTTTCATTACGTTCTGTCAGCTTCAGCTTCAGCTTCAGCCCTGTGCACACGCACACGCACACGCACACGCATCAGTCCCTTTCCACGGTGTGAAGCGGTTAACGGAGGGACAATCCTTTGACAAAATCACAACATGACTTCGAACAGGCTGCTCGCGCCGCCTATAGAGGTACACACAAATGTCGGCCACTTAAACAGTCCAGATAGTATGGGCTCCAACACTTCTCAAATCCCCCCGCAAGACGGTGAAGAGGCCGAATCCAGCGGTCATTCTCCACAGAACTCCCTGACCCTTCAGATACCTCCGTCACCTACTTCAAAATCTTTGGGAGGCAGCACGCTGCGGTCGAGAGCAGACTCTTCGCTCTCGGTAGCGGAAACATCGAGAACGAGATCGGATTCCTTTAATTCCACGACGACGGACAAGACCGTGAGATCAAGAACGAATTCGGATGTTATGACCCTGAGGTCGAGATTTGAGGGTGACGAGTTGAGCACTGAAGAGGCTCTGAGGCCCGACAAGAATAATGAGAAGGACTTTGAAGCAGCGAACAATCCTTTCGCTTTCTCAACAGGTCAATTGAACAAGATTTTGAATCCAAAGTCGCTGGCCGCATACAGAGCCCTTGGTGGAATAAGAGGATTGGAGCGAGGTTTACAGACGGATTTGGTGGCTGGACTCAGCGTCGATGAAAACTCAATATCAGAAAAAGTCAGCTTCGAGGAAGCAAGGCAATGCGCAAAGCAAAAGAAGGCGCCGGGTCAAGGGACGATAGTTGGAGAGGATGTTTTAGTGACGGACCGTGAACGCAAGGGCCAATACCACGATCGGATACGAATTTTCCAGGACAACAGACTTCCCGCGAAGAAGTCTCTAAGCATATGGAGGCTGTTTTGGAATGCTCTCAACGACAGGGTTTTGATCATACTTTCAATTGCAGCCGTCATATCGCTTGTACTAGGTGTCTACGAAGCCGTTGGGCAAACGCCAGCTCCAGGTCAGGGGCCATCACTGGCCTGGGTTGAAGGGTTAGCGATTATGGTCGCGGTCGTGATAGTAGTGCTGGTGACTGGTTTGAATGACTACAGACGGGAAAAGCAATTTGTGGCACTCAACGCAAAGAAGGATGATCGACAAGTGAAGGCTATTCGATCTGGCAAATCAGTCATGATATCTGTCTTCGATGTTATGGTCGGCGACGTTCTACACATGGAGTCAGGTGACTCTGTTCCCGCAGATGGTATACTCATCAGCGGCCATGGAATTCGATGCGATGAGTCCTCGGCGACTGGAGAATCTGACGCTATGAAGAAAACTGCAGGACAGGAGGTTTGGAATCGGATCGAAGATAGCACTGCTACTTCTAAGTTGGACCCGTTCATCATTTCGGGCAGCAAGGTCCTCGAAGGTGTCGGAACCTACCTTGTCACTTCGGTCGGCGTGAACAGCAGCTTTGGAAAAATCATGATGTCTTTACAGACAGAGAATGAAGATACGCCACTACAGGCCAAGCTTGCCAATATGGCGAACTGGATTGGTTACATTGGCACCGCAGCTGCAGGTCTTCTTTTCTTTATCCTTCTCATTCGATTTCTTGCGGGGCTGTCTGGGAATTCAGCTTCGCCTGCGATGAAGGGTTCCGCCTTCCTGGACATTCTCATTGTGGCTATCACCATTATCGTTGTCGCGGTCCCAGAAGGTCTCCCAGTGGCTGTAACGCTTGCCTTGTCCTTCGCTACCAAGCGAATGCTCAAAGAAAACAACCTCGTTCGACATCTTCGAGCATGTGAGACTATGGGAAACGCTACTACCATTTGCTCTGACAAGACGGGAACTTTGACTCAAAACAGGATGACTGTTGTAGCTGGGACGATGGGGTCAAAAGTCAAATTTGCCCGAAATGTCCAGAGCGGAAACACAGATCGCAGCGTCTTGCCATTTCCAATTGCATTCGAGCAGCTATCTAGCTCTGTGAAGAGCCTTTTTCTACAGTCCTGTGCAATCAACTCAACAGCTTTCGAGGGAGAGGAGAATGGCGAATCCACCTTCATCGGCTCTAAGACAGAGACTGCTATTCTTACCATGGCCAAAGAACAGCTCGGTATGGGGCCAGTCGCTGAAGAGCGCAATGGAGTTAATATCGTGCAACTGATACCTTTTGACTCTGATCGGAAGTGTATGGGCGTAGTCGTTCAACTCGCAGGTGGAACCTATCGTTTACTGGTCAAAGGTGCAGCGGAGCTTATGCTCGCAAAGGCTACGACAGAGCTTAGTGATATAACTGGAGCAGCTCTGACAAAAAGCGAGCTTACCGAGACTTCCAGAGCTCAAGTTGCGGCAGACATCGAAGAGTTTGCATGGCAATCGCTACGAACTATTGCTATGCTCTACAAAGACTTCCCGCAGTGGCCACCTCTTGGTTCCCGTACTTTGGACGAAGACCGCTCGATGGCACTCTTCGAAGATGTGTTTCACGATATGACACTACTGAGTATGGTCGGCATTCAAGATCCGTTGAGGGACGGCGTTTCGAAAGCAGTGAAGCAATGTCAAGATGCTGGAGTCAAGGTTCGAATGGTCACTGGAGATAACATGATGACAGCTAGCGCTATCGCTACGCAGTGCGGGATCAAGAGCGAGGGCGGTCTTGTCTTAGAAGGGCCCAGATTTCGCCAAATGTCTGATGAGGAGATGGATCAAGCCATACCCCACCTAGAAGTCCTCGCTCGCTCATCGCCAGAGGACAAGCGCATTCTTGTCGCGCGACTCAAACATCTCGGCGAGACTGTCGCCGTCACAGGTGACGGTACTAATGATGGACCAGCCCTGAAAACAGCAGACGTTGGCTTCTCGATGGGAATTGCGGGTACAGAGGTCGCCAAAGAGGCTAGTGCCATTATTCTCATGGACGACAACTTCTCGAGCATCGTCAATGCTATCATGTGGGGTCGTTCAGTCAACGATGCAGTCGCCAAGTTCCTACAATTCCAGATCACCGTCAATATCACCGCCGTGGTCCTTGCTTTTGTCTCTGCCGTCTCGTCTCCAGACTCGCATTCCGTCCTCTCGGCTGTCCAGCTCTTGTGGGTGAACCTCATCATGGACACCTTCGCAGCCCTCGCACTTGCAACGGATGCACCAACAGAAAAGATCCTAGACAGGAAGCCTACCCCGAAACGCGCTGCCCTCATCACCACCAACATGTGGAAGATGATCACTGGGCAAGCCATCTACCAACTCGTCGTCACTTTCACCCTCTACTACGCAGGCTCCTCGATCCTCGGCTACTCGAAGAGTGACGCAACTCTCCAAACGGAACTAAACACAATGGTTTTCAATACCTTCGTCTGGATGCAGATCTTTAACGAATTCAACAATCGCCGCTTGGATAATAAACTCAACATTTTTGAAGGCGTTCACAAGAATGCATTCTTTGTCGTTATTAATATCATCATGGTCGCTGGTCAGGTAATGATCGTCTTCGTGGGCGGCAAGGCGTTCCAGATCAAGAGGATTGACGGTACCCAGTGGGCTGTTTGCATTCTATGTGCGCTGCCTTGCCTGTTGTGGGCAGTTGTACTTCGATGCATACCGGACAAGTACGCTGCAGCTGTTTTTGGCTTCACAGATAAAGTCTGGCTTGCACTCGCTCGACCCGCCTTGAAAGTCCTGTCAATCATATTCAGTCCTGTCGCCAAAGCATGGAGGGTCCTTTCCAAAACGGTCTTCAGACCCACCAAGCGCTTCTTTCAGCGGACAACGGCAAAGGTGACTCGCAAGGACTCCAGCGGCAGCGACAAGTCTCGTGAAGACGAAGAATCGGCCTTGGGTATCAACATGCACTCTCGGAATCCTAAGACTCCTCAGACCCCTCAGGAGGGCAAGGCTTCGACACTACAGTCACCACAGACACCAAATACGCCGCCTGCGTTACCATTACAGCCACCCCCAATCACACTCACCACCGCATAGGTTCATGACCAAAGAGACTCATATGTTTGAGTATGTACATGATGGAAAGATAGAATTTGTAATTACCTTGTGGACAACAGCGAAGGCGCTGGTGGGTACTATTCTTTAGTATTATGCATACCGACTGGAATTGTTGGGCTTCTTTGGCACTTTTGGGATTGGGTAGATGGATACAACTATTTTGATAGAGAAAGCTCAGGCTACTGGGCACAATGACCGATAGAGGGTTCTACACACCAGCTTATGGTCACAATTTTACTTAGTCACCAAATAAATTACGATTTGACTGCAGCAGCTTTCCACGCTTGCAAACACCTGCTTGGGACAATATGAAATTACCGCTCCAATACAGACGCAACAACGGCTGAAGGACCGCCTAGCTCCATTAGTCAAACGGAGGACCTCGGGACTCCTTTGCACAAGGCTGAGCAGGAATATACATATCGCAAGGCTAAGCAAATTGTGATAGCTCGGTCTCTCGAGCGCCTGCCTGGATCCTGCCCTCAGCCCCGCCATCTTTCGCTTCTTCGCCTTAGACCTTCCACTTTACCAGAATGGCAGGTATATTAACTACCAATCTTGCAGAGAACCGGGGGATTTTTTTGCCGTATTGCGTTGCATCATTGAAATCTTCTCCAACGACGCCTAGCCTAATGTTAAAGTAGGCAATGCTTCCCGCGCTGAACATATATTCATCAACTTCGCACTTGGATTAGACACAGAGTCTTTGTATGTTTCGATGTTGATGATCTCTGCTCAATAGATGCATAGCCGTTGGTGACGACTTCATCGGCAAAACCGCCCTCATCTGCAACCTCGCCGATCGTGACCCACCGATCCCTCGCACAGCCGAAGACTGTTGTCCGACCTTCGCATTTTCTGACCCAATGACAGTAGAGGTGATGTATGAAATGGCTTTCTCGAGCCGAGCTTCGAACTCAGAAGTCTAAGTCCAAAGGTCTAAGATCAAGGGTTTGAGATGTCAATGCTATATAGACCTTTACATACCGTTGACTGACTCAACATTTTTCTTTCTGAGGGGACATCGATAAAGCACAATACACCATCCCCCTCCTCGACACCATCGGCGAAGAAGGTTTTGATGGCCTCCGCCCGCTTTGATACCCGCAAACGGACGTCTTTCTGCTCTGCTTCGCCCTCGATACACCAACCACTCTAGCCAGCCTAACAGGAAAATGGATTCCGAAACTCAACCACCATGCCCCAAACACCGCTATCATAATTGTCGGTCTCCACGTCGGCGTAAAGAGCGGTGGTCTCGTTGTCGTAGACCCAGCGGATGAGAAAGCTAGGCGGGATGTTGTGTGTCAAGAGGGACTTGCCATTGTCTCTTTAGATTGTTGCTGTGGCTGCTTTTCGAGTTGAGTATAAGCGGTGGGGATTCTGCCAGAAGGAGGCGGTGTGTACTGTATTGTAGGGGTTTGGATGAGGAGAAGATGCGGGATGGTGGTTGGAGAAGTGAAAGCTGCTTTATTGGCAATACTTAGCTAGGACCAGAATCATTGATGGCGCCTGTTGTGGGTAAGGACCCAGGACTCAGGGAGCTCTTGCGGCAGAGCGAGCAGAAGAGTCCCCCTGCTCTGGGTTGGTTGAGCATGAATTAGATGGATATTGGGGGTAGGGCACTAGAATAAGCATAATTTATGAGAACGTAAGCAATGTTCGTTTCTAAAATATCAAGCGTTTATAGCGGGCTCATGCGGTACACAAAGGTAATGAATCTTATAGTGGCGTACTTTCTGCTGAAACATGGAGATAGATTGGTACACTTGTGCGATTTTTGAGAAACTGAGGACGCATCGAATCAAGTCTTCGGTAAGAATTCTACGAGCAAGGTCCATTTTACCGGCTCTCACCTATTCCGATAATATCTACTGCTACTGAATCCTCAAACCTATATTCTCAGCTCTAGCCTGAAGCCTGCAGAACAAACAAATGCCTGCATGATCAATCAATACTACTACACTTTAACGCCGCGCTACATCAGTAACCACCCAGGCACCACGCCTTAGCCCACATCCACCTGTACCCCCTCGTCTCATGCCCATACGGTCTACTCCCAAGCCCAGAATCTACCCTCCCATACCCATAATCTATTTCCCCGCGTCTTCTCCGCGGTAGTCGGTCCATTGACTAACTAGATTCGATGTCCAAGGTTTGTTTCTGCTTATGCATCGGACGGTACATCTTGACGGTACAGTAAACACCTATAACTGTTGTTAGACCCACCAGTATACCGAGGCCCGTAGCAATCTTGTCGAATAGCGACATCCCACTTGATGGCGTGTTGGTGCGTTCTGGCGTCGTGTGAGAGGGAGGTAGGAACTGACGATGTTGACTAGGCTAAAGGGGTAGATAAGTCGATCGTCACTTCGGAGGTTGAAGTAGTGCTCGAAGATAATGTGCTACTGCTACTCGACGAGACTGGCTCAGTGCTGCTACTTGGAGAATTGTATCGTCGTCGTAGGCAACGTCAGCGTCGTCGAAGTTTTGAACAAAGGGCTTGTGGACGAGGCGGCTGTGGTAGCTGCATTCTCCACTGCCAAGATGCTGGAGACCGCTGCACTGCGAGGCGCTTGCGAGATTGTAAACAACTGATACTCCTCCGCCTGCAGCACATATCCCGGTCCCCCACAGCCAACGCTATTCGTACTGTTGGCATGGTAGCACGTATATCCTTGGAGACAGCAAAAGGATCCCGCGTCGTCATGGCAATAAGACCATGAAGGGGCGGCATAGCGTGATCCACTCTTTATAAGGGCGCCTGTACAATCCGTGGCTATAGAATTGAGAGTTTCGTTAGCCTCCAGATGCAGCAAGTCAGTAGAAAGGCGCTTACTGCTCGGACAGCAGATTCCATGGTTCTGCGGCGTGGATGTAGGGGTCGCTGGGCAGCAGGCATAGAATGGGAATCCGGTGTCTCCACAGCTAACTTCATCATCAAGACAGGATCCATTGACGCGCAGTGACCAGCCATTTGAATCTTGCGCTGAGTGTAAGGCTATGTAATACTCGAAGAGGAAGATGACCATTGCCAAGGATGATATTACCTGCATTCACAGTCAGAAAGCAGGCGCGCACATGGAATCCACTCTATGAAAGCGGGTCAGGATGGACTTTGTTTCCGGGATTTGAGAAAACGAGGCGAATCTTAGGGACTGAAGGGGCTGAACCTGCATTCTGGTGATTTATGCAGCCACCCAGACGCCAAATTTCCGAACGACATTGGTCGCGCGCCATTGGATTTTTGTGCATGAACATCATGACCGGTCTCTAGCGAGACGTAGAAACGTAGTTTCATCTTCCAGGCACAAGTCATTGGGAGAATATTCTTGAAGTCAGTGTTCGAGACAATCACCCATTAACAGCGTACCATGCGCCGAGACGTCATTCTGAGGTGGAGATCGCCTGCATGAATGGTAGCGTAGATATGTTGTAGTGGGAAGCACAGCTCAAGACCAAATCCGATTTACTCTGCTGATCTTATCAAGATTTGGAATGAATACTCGTAGAACCAGGTGACCCGAAAAATGTTAGCGAGAGACGCCTAGAAAGGCACGAAAGAGGAAAAGACGGGTCTTCACATCTTCACATTGCCCATCAGTACGAAAGAGCAAATATGCTCAACCAATTCAGCACGGGAAAATAAGGCGGTCAAGCAGTCTGATACTTTGTCTCCAGATTCGAAGAGGCAGGCTTGGAAGCCGCTAGGATTATGGGCAGAAGACTGCTATTGGCTTGAAGCCATGGTTTGAAGGCTGATTGTATTTGGGAGTCGTTAGCCTCAGACGAAAAGCATTAGGTTGCTTTAATGTGGCATGAAGGCTGACATCTCCATGGTTAAGGGGAAGGCAGGCAGGCCTACTCCACAAGCATCTCCGACCTCCCCACTCTTCCAACTCCAACAACAGCCCAGAAGGCTAGTTCCCTCTTTTCTCTCTTCTCGCCCTCTGCCATTTTCCCCATTGATTCTCCCTCCTTTTCTGTATCCTCTTCCCAATCCATTCTCACAAACACCGGGATTTCCAGTACATCCTCATCCTCTCTCAGTAATTCCCCATCCCCATTTACCTTCCCAATTGCCTGGCAAACCACCTCCAAGACAACCGTAGTCCAATTCCTCCCCTTCTCCCAAACCTTCCCTGCCTCCGCCACTTTGCCTCCTTCACCACCAGCATACTCGGTCCTTGATGGATTGAACATTGTGCTAGAACGGCGATCTTTGTTGTTGTCGCCGCCGAGTGCTTCGTCCCATTGATCGATATTGGGCCCGACTTCGAATTGTGGGCAGAGGATAGTGACTTTGTGGCTGTGTTTGCCCGGGATATGTGTTGGTGTTGCGAGAGTGATCTTGACGAGATCGAAGAGGGAGTTTTTGAGGGTCAGGAGGAATTGGCTTGCTCGTAGGGCGGGGAGAGCGTTTAGATCCGTGAGAGGGAGATCGGTGGACGGGGATGGTTGTAGTGGCTTCAGTGAGATTGCTGGGATATAGTTTAAAGCCACTAGTCTGATACGGAAACGTGTGCTTGAAACTTTGGCTTCGGGCTTCACGAGGATGTGGCGGCACGTTCGACAGCGTTTGCTGCGTTTTGTGCGCAGTTGAACTTGTGTGGGGCGGAGGTCGGACGTGAATCTGGGGGGATGGCGTTGTTCCGTTTGTTGGGCAATGCTGGCGGTGCAGGTCCAGCCCTGGGTTCTGAGTTTTTGGATTGCTTCAGCGTCAGAGCTAAGGTCAATGACTCGGAGCCCTTCTGATGCGTCTGCACTTTCTTGCATGGGCGTTGACTTCGCCTGATCCTTCTTGCCGTACCCGCCACGACCTGTGTAGAGGCTCATAATTCGCGCGAGACTGCTTGGGGAGCTGTAGTTGAAGCCTCCAGAGGGCGTCAAAAGTGGATCAGTGTTATTGGACACTGATAATTGGGTGTTGTAGAAGGACCGAAGGGTGGTAAAGACTGAGTCAGGCTCGTCGTCTGGCACAACTTCTGACGATGATTCCGATTCAGAAGACTTTGTGCTAACATTCTTATAGTGTCCTCCAGTTTTGAGCTTCCCCATGTCATTCCTCATGCCTTGTAGGCTGTCGAATTGCCATCCTATATCAAGAGATGTCCAATTGCAGTAACTACAACTTAAGATCCAAGGGCCATGAATTCCACGGACAGCGTAGTCTGGATTAATGGAGTTGATAGATAAGGGACCCGTGCATGTAGGGCAATTGTAGCAATTTCTTGTACACCTGCGAGATTCTCAGCTCGGAGTCGACTCTAGAAGTGAATAAGGCTGAGGCTTACCTACCTGCCGGCCTCGCTCTTCACCATACTGCTGGGCATCTCAAACAAGCAACTGGGGCAATACCAGGCCACGATTTCCTCTATTGTACATCGCGGGCATCTGATCTGCTGACAGTCCTCGCAGTACAGGAGGTGCTGAATGGTGTATAGAGAAAAGTTGGCACGTGATGACCTGGGATCGAATGTTCTTTCTTGCTCGTCGTCGTCGTCGTTCTGGGGTTCTTTGCTGCCATCAATGGGCGTAGACACGTCAGTGCAGGGGCAGCTGATGTAGGTGTATGGGAAGGCCATGGTGAGAGCTTGGATTCGGAAACTTCGCCCCGAAGCTGGGTCGATAAATGTTGTAGAATTGTGAAGCTCAATCGTCAGGTTGGCCTGGAACAAGCCCCCCAAGCGGGACTTTCTCCGCCTCCGCAGGCCGCACTTCAGGCACTCGACGTCTACCAACATACAACCATACACTGTTCTTCCCCAGTTCCAACACCACGGTCCCTCCACGACTCCAGATATCCAACCATGGCAATAGCGAATTGGCGCACCATAAATATCGATCTCCTAGACCCCGAATCGCCGGCCAACTTCTCCGTCTCATCCCTCCTCCCCACCGTCGCCCCAGTCTCAGCATCAGAAGTACAGCAGCTCTCAAGTCAAATACGGCAACTACTAAGAGGAGGAGACACAGAAGGTGCCTTGAGGGGCGCACTTGAGAATGCGCCGTATGGTGGGGATGCGCAAGCAAAGGTACGGATACCCATTACACCTCCGTTAGGCAATGTGTATTCACGAACAAAATTTGGGAGTACGGAGATATTGGAGCAGGACGCTGATATTTAGACCAGGACCTTCACCTCCAGACCCTGTCTGAAATCCTCTCCTCAATAAAAGCGTCCGAAATGTCTCCCCTCCTCTCACGCATATATAGCTCGGAAAACGGTCCCGAAACCCTCGACGTTCTAATGAAGTATCTCTACAAAGGGATGTCACAGACGTCGTCCGGGTCATCAGCCTCTTCTCGCGCCATGACGCCGCAACAGACAGGGTTTTCGCAGATGCAAGGGAGAGGGAGTGTAGGTGGAGGTGAGGGAGGAGGGCAGAGTATGAGTGTGCTTTTGAGTTGGCATGAGAAACTAATGGAGGTTGCGGGATTGGGATGTGTGGTTAGGGTTATGACGGATCGGAGGACTGTTTGAGGAGAATGAACGGCGTCGGGATATGATCACGAGTAGCAAGAACGTCCGCAAGATGGTCGATATAAGATATTGACATACACAGTGATGCCGCGCATTTATTTTTCAGCATTATTGCTCAGCTGCCGAAGCAGACATACGGTAAAACGACGATATCTACAGGGCCCATACCACACGTTCACTTGATCTCACCTCCACCCAAGATATCCTTCATATTGAGTTGCCCGGCACCCCTAGGCAGTGGCTTCGCCTGTCCCTCCCCCTCCGTCCAGCCGATCATGTAGATGATCCTGAAAGTAGCAGGTATATTCTCTCCACCCTCCGCATGCAGCTCCCTATAAATCCCCTCCGCCGCCGCCAACACCTCTCTCCTTAACCCGCTCTTCTCAGCCGTCAACGCCGCATTGCTCTCCCCCATCGCCTGCAAATCAGTCATCAGCGCAAACACGCTTGGAAAATCCACAATGATATCATCCACATCCACGGTCAACATTTTGAACCCAGCTTTCGTGAGGAGACCGCCTATATCCCGGATATCTGCGAGAGGAGAGACGTGTGTGCTGACGCCGCCGCGTCGGTCGAGGTCAGCGAGTTGGAGGGATGTGCGCAGCTCATATAGAGAGTCGCCGCCCAGCATGGCGGCTATGAAAGGGGAGTCGGGTTTTAGGATTGTGTTTATTTGGGAGAGTAGGGTGGGCAGGTCGTTGACCCAGTGGAGGGAGAGGGAGGAGAGGACGGCGTCGAAGGATTGAGCTTCGAATGGTAGAGGGGTGTCGGCTGGGGGAAGAACGGTGCGGGTGTGAGAGGGGAGGAGGTTGTTGAAGGGAAGCGAGGCATCGCGATTGAGGAGCGTGGGCGAGGTGTCGGCGGAGGTGATATGGGAGAGGCGGGTGGATAGGGGCGGTGAGTCCGGTGTGGGGACTGTGAGGGTACGAGCGATATTGCAGGCGTTTGCGCCTAGGTCAAGGACGTTGGGGAAGTGACGTTTGATATCCTGTGCAAAGTGCTCAGCTAAGTTGCGCGACTCTGGCGAATGGGCGCACTTACAAGGAGACGTTCGCACAGTCTACTTGCTACCTCATCGCGGAGATAATCAACTCTTCTACTCGCCTCTGCATCTGACGCGGTGCGCTCTCGTTGTAGCTGTTTGGTCTTGTCATTGAAGACTTGTAGCGTCGGCGCTGCAGCTTGTTGTAGGGCATAATGGCGACGAGGGGATGGAGGCAGCCGCCGCCGTATGGCAGGTCTGGGTAGAAAAGGTCGCAGGGAAGCTGGCTTCATATTGAATCGTGAAATCTGCTCTGGTTTGAGTCGTTGCACCTCTATAGTGCACTTTCAAGGCTCTATGTGTTTGATCTTCATTGCATCACCATTTACCAGCTCTCGAGCGCCGAAGATTAGCCCCAAGAGACCTCCGCGTAGTACCCGCAAAAGGGTCCCCTAGCTCGCTAAGTCTCCGGGGCATTCCATCTTTGACGCCAGTGGAATCGACTCAAGCTACCCTCGCAGAGCAGCAAAATCGGCATACAGGCCCATCTAAGAGCCACATATTAGGCAACCCCAGCTCATGTTGAGTACTGTTAGGGGGATCCCTTTCTTTTGAGGAGTTTTGTGGTGCGAATTTCAGAGACCACCGTTCATTGGACCATAGGGATGCTCTCATAAGAATGTATTCCCAAGCTGAGCGTTGAAATATCCAAACACTTGGTTGTACAAGATCCAATTCGCTCAGCATATCTCTTCTACGGCGTCTCGCCAGCGCTCTGAGTCTTTGTTATCCTCTCCCTCCGAATCGGTATCGGACGATTCAATCATGTCGCCCTTGAGAGTCATGTTCCCTTCATCGATGGAGTTTCTAGTTCTCGAATTCTCAGCGTTCACAAGGCTATCGAGTAGCTTCTCAAAAGCAGTGTACCATTTGACCGGATCATAATCGCGTGGCTGCTCGGAAAATGTCGACCAGTCATCATTGAAATTCTTGCGCCATTGAGCAAACCGTTTTGCCGTGTGGCCATCACAATTCCCCTCGTCATCCATGCAGTCCGGCTCGTTGAGGCTTTTAGAACTCAATATGTGTATAGTCTCAATATCGGCATAGTACACCGCGTAACGGAGCCATGTGGATGCATAATGGTCCTCGACGTTGTAGTCAACATTAGAGTGGTCGAGTAGGACTCTCAGCGCCTCGTGACTACAGTTGAAAATCGCGAGATGCAGAGCTGTGAGCCCAGTCGAGGTCGTGGCGTTGATGTCGGCGCCCTTCTTTAACAATGCAGCCACTATGTGGTGGTTATTTTTTAAGGTGGCTCTATGCAATGGCGTATGGCCGTTCTGCTCTCGAGTCTCGACATCCGCTCCATATCTCAGCAGAATTTTAACCAACTCCACGCCCATGCCAGATGGAACTCCTTCTGAGGCAATCGCGCATAATGTTGTCCTACCACACACATCTTTCAGTTCCACTTCCGCCTTCGCTCGAAGCAGGAGCTGCAATGAAGTCTCGTCTTCGGAATAAATGGACCAATGGAGCGGGCTTGCGTTAGAAGCATCGGTGTGATTCGGATCTGCGCCGCAGCAAAGAAGTTGACCCATCGTTTCTTTATCACCCCTTTGCGATGCCCAAGATAGGACCGTTCTCCCAATAGCGTCCGTTTCATCGATCGATGACCGCGGTCTGGACGAAAGTACGCTCTCAAATGTCTTACCCGAGACCCCTAAAAATGCCTTGTGTAGGTCGGAAAAATGGAATAGATCGAGTTGCGAATGGTCGCCGAAGAGTTTGCAAAGTCGATGATCATTATCGTTCCACCTACTCCGTTCCTTACTTAACAGGGTTTCCCAGGCTATAGTGTATGGTTGCCTTGCAATATATTAGCACTTTGGTCTTGACTTAGAATCTACACAGAGGGTACGCACATCCCTACTTCATCTTCATGGAACTTGTCGGCACCTGCACGTACCAGTAACTCAGCGATCTCGAATTGACCGTGACCAAGCGCAATCTGAGTGCTGAGTCAGACATTTCGAAGTCAATATCAGATGAGGTCTTACATGAAGAGCTGTACAGCTATACGAATTGACATCAACTATAGAAGCTTTTCCGCCTTCTAACAAGCGCTTGGTCTCTTCCACATATCCATATCGCGCACATTTGAAGATGCGAGCATCGTTGGGGCGCATTTGGAGTACCCTGAGAAGAAATTCCGGACCCGAGCCTGGCTGATTACATGATAGTGTGATGGCAACAGTGCGACTGAAAAACCACCTAGGGAACATGTAATGAATCGTCGTATGACTTTTGCGGCAGTGTGCGTTTTGGCATCCTTTAGAGGACCAAGGTGACGCTTCGTAGCCAAGAAAGAGTGATCCGAAGATGCTGTCCAGGAATCCTGGACTTCGAAAGCGAAAGGATTCGTGGCATGCACAATTGCAATCGCCGTTGCAGATATTTCTTATGAGACCAATAGTGGTAGCATAAGGCTGTTCTGGGGGATATGCCAAAGCAGTTTCGGCCCCATGACTCGCCTGACGAAAGGATGGAGCGGGCCTGCGAGGGTCTGGTACCGATTGAGAGAAGGGCGGCATCCTGACGATTGAACGCTCAGACAAATCAACTTCATAAGGGTCTTCTCCCGAGACAGCCTCGATCGCAGCTTTTTCGCCATTTCGCGACTGGATTCCTAGCGTCTGCATTTGAGCATGGGTTCGAAGGGACGTGGACCTGTAATTATCAGCATGAGGTCCTGACGCAGTTGCATTGTCTAGAGGTTGTTTGACTCACGAGGTCAGAATCGACAATGCTGACGATAGTGACGATTTATCCTCTCGGATCTCATTTTTGATCTGATACACCTTCGCTTCTGCTCGAAGCCATACAGATCTGTCAAGCCTTGCTTCATTACCATTGCGCTTGGTTGTTGTGAGGTCGTACGCTAGTAGAATTTCCAGCTTGGAGAGGGTCTGCTTGGCTTTCTCCAAGGCCCGTACAAGGCTTCCCAGAGGCTCCTGGCCCGTAGTGTCCAAGCGCTGTCGTAGAAGGCTGTTAACATCTTGCAAGATGCATTGGAGGTCAGCAACCTCATTGTTCAGGGCCAGAAAGATGTCAGGCGCATTCCTTAAATTGACAATTTTCTTGAGACCTTTGCCAATGGTGCCGCTGATTTGGACTATCGCAATGATGCTCGCAGTCAAGGACAACGGATCCATTTAACATGATCAGAGGATGTTGTATTGGATGTAAGAAACCCAACGTAGCTCTTCTCTGACGCGACGCTCGTCGAGCTTTCGGCATAAGCCCAGGGCGTGTGAAAAAATCCCAGTACCTTTGCGACTGGTGTATATATACTTATAAGTATATATCAGTGATGAGAAATGGTAACTTCGCTTGAGCTAAGCTTGCAGAAAGGTGAGGCTTCTGGTCGAGCTTAAGTTGGCGCCTTAGATGTTGCATCGCGGGGTAAAATACGGAGTACAAAAGGCCAATGGGTGGCTAGA
>JAABUP010006942.1_pt1 | contig 15620 bp, 14 predicted proteins | sample 5559201 | NCBI WGS metagenome assembly JAABUP01 (sample SAMN10711887, study PRJNA513373) | rock metagenome | isolation source: Antarctica rocks | place: Antarctica
CCCACTATACAGAAGTGGGTAATCACATCCGACGAATCGATCGATTGCGACGGTGAACCTAATTGTGTGGGTATTGAGATCAAATCTCCTGCCTACAATCTTTCCGAAGCTACAATTACGCAAGTGGAAGCAGCTATCAAGCTACTCAACGATAGATTCGATATTTTTGTGAACGAATCATGCGGACTGCATGTCCATGTTGGCAATCAGCGAAAAGGGTTTCAACTTCAGACGCTCAAGAACTTTTGTGTGCTAACTACGGTATTTGAGCGGCAGCTCAACACCCTACATCCTCCAGATCGCGTTTCCGGCCTCGGCATGAGCTTTGCAAAAGGACCAACACAAGCCTTCAAAGGTATAAACCCTTGGGACACCGCCCTGCTACTTCAGTCCGCCCCAAATCACAGAAAGCTTGTTCAAAAATATGCGAAAAAGGGCAAGGACCGAGATCGAAATCAAGCATATAACCTGATGCCACTCGTCGACGAGCCGATGTACAATACCATTGAGTTTCGACAGCATGAAGCCACAACTGAACCATCGGCAATCCGCAAATGGATCGAACTTACCTGCGGCTTGGTCACAAAAGCACACAGCATTCCATTAGACCATCTCACACAGCTCATTCTTGATTTTGCTTTCGACCAAAGGCCACCCGGCGTCTCTATCATCGATCTGCTTCACAGCTTGCAGCTGCACGGAGCGGCCGAATACTACAGCCACCGCGAACGCTACGTGCATCCGAGGCCGGGGCATGCTTGGGTTGATAGTACGTTAGAAGATGGCATTGACCTCCCCGCAAACAAACTCGATGTGAGCTCCATTGGTGGGAAGAAAATTGTCAAGACGCTCTCGCGACGGGTTGCACTTTCCATGGGATTGGTAGACATTAGAACCTCCCGAAGGTCATACACGTCATCTCCGATGTCTGATGAAATGACTACGAAAGTCGAGTCAACAGAAGAATTGCCTCATGGAGAACAGGATTGCCAGGCAGTGCCAAGTCCACCGTTGACCGCGGAGCAACAGCGGATTCGGGATATCATAAGACAAAGCCCTAGAAGTGCATTTCGCAATATAAGAGAGGCGGAGCTGGCAGCGGGCTGTGATATCGAAAGAGTCGGGTCGAGTATCAGCGTGGCTTCAGATTGGAGTGTTGATTAGATAGCAGAGATGTGTTACGCTTTCTTTGTTTTGTCTCAAATGTGGCACTTCTCATAGTCTGGTCGTAACATAATGAAGCGTGATTCTTGCGTAGAGTAAGTGACAACTCCTCCTGTGACGAGTTCTGCTGCCTTTAAGTCGAGCAAATTTTCCGATAAGTTCCCTCTGATATCGTTAGACGACACACCTTCATCCAACATCAAGATGTAGTCAGTGGAGATTTGGAGATTTGGCACAGTAATCCGATTCAACTAAGTGATCTCTATGTATCGTCATTGTTCCATGCTTTCTACCTCGAGAGATAGCGACTAACCCTATCCAAGCTCCTCGCATCCGAGTCACCACTCCATGCCTAGAACATTGTGTATCCGCCTGCATGGACGTTAGCCTTAGCCTATATCATTCCATCATCGAATTTTACCATCAACCTTGATATCAGTCCCAGTAATAAACTTTCCGGCCTCACTGCAAAGTAAGATCACTGCCCCTGTCAAGTCCTCTGGATCTCCAAGCCCCATTGGGCTTTTCTCTAGCCACACTTTTCTCAGGCCAGCTTGGCTTGGCCCACTAGAAAGCCTCGTGTTCATGATGCCAGGAGAGATGCTATTGACGCGGATGTTATGCCCCACCCATTCGGCTGCCATGGAGCGTGCCAGATGGTGCACGCTGGCTTTAGAAATTGCATAGGCGGAGTGTGGCTGCGGTTGATTGACTATGTAGCCCGACATCGAAGCGGTAAAGACTATGGTGCCGGACCCGGAGCGAGCGATGATGTCCCTATATCAACCTTAGCAAGTAGAGTCGATGATGAACTGTAAAGGAGACTACCTCGCGACAGCTCGAGCAATAAGAAACGAGCCGTGAACATTGACATCGAAGATCCTCCTCCAGGAGTCGATAGGATACTCTACCGCAAGTCTTGATTCAGTGATACCTGCAAAGCAGAGAAGTATGTCGACACCTTCAAACTGCTGGGCAACACCGTTGACAGCCTCATCAACGGAACCCTCGTCCGTCACATCTACTAGCTTGAAAATAGTCTCTGGCGGTTCACTGTTCTGATACAAACCTTGGAGATGTGCTAGGGCTTTCTCTCCACATTCGGGGTTGACGTCGAAGATTGCCAAACACGCTACCCCGTGCTCGAGTAGTGCTCGAGCGCAGACGAATCCTAGTCCTTGGGCACCGCCAGTCACTCCAGAGACTTCAGCTGAAAGACCAATTGGGATGGTGCTGCGGAGTCTAACCAATGGCTTTCTTCCCAGCGAGTGAAAACCGTACTGCCGCTCGCTCCGCTGGAGACTTTTCTGGGTACTGAACATCGGGAATTGGCTTAGATGGTGGAGGGTCTTCGGCGATTGGGAATGGTGTCATGAGTTTGATCTCGCCCTTTGGTGGACCTGTGTCGGAAGCCATCGCTGTTTTTATATATGTTGCTTTTCAGAGGAGGTGAGAATAAAGTAATAGATCTAGGTGAGAATAAAGTAATAGATCTTTTGAAAACAGAATATTGGATTAGTAACATTAGAAAGTTCGGAGCAAAGGGACACGCTCTCGCGGGTGACCGAAAAACCGGCCCACCTAGCCAAGCCCTCTTCCTTTCAGTGGGATAATTATTCGGCAACCAAAGATAATGGACCTAAGCTCTAAACTAGAACAGTCTTTGCAAAGATTCTATTCTCCAACTTCATAGTCAAGTATTTGTGTCAAGATCAATATCTGGTTTTTTTGTGCCAAAAGAAGGCTGGCTGAGTCAGCATATCTCTTGGCATAGCTCTGACTCGAATTCAGAGCTCAGTATGATATATCTAGAGTAAAGACACTTCGGTAGCCGTGGATCCTTTCATGTCTCGGGTAGCTCGTCGCTTTCATTTGCCATACGCTAGGCTCTCAGCGAGGCAATTGAAGCAAAGCAGAATGATGACTTCCACAGAACAGCAGCAGCCGGATTACTCCAACTGGAGCACCAGCGAGCTGATTGAGCGCGTCACCGCCCTCGAGCGGCAATTGAAGGAGCAGACTGCAAAGTGTGCACCCACTAGAGCCGTTCAAGCTACTGTAGAAAATGCTGATTGCGTAGGTAGAGGAATACCGAACCGAAGTTCGCCCAATCCCACATCGCCAGTTCGCAAACCCAAGAATGTACGCGTCAACCGAGAATTTGACCCTTCGAAATATTCCACGCGTCTCATTGCTCTGAAATTTGCCTACCTCGGCCAGCGCTACAATGGCCTCGAGTTTCATACCAATAACAAGACGCCGTTGCCGACGGTAGAAGAGGAGCTATGGAAGGCATTGAACAAGGCAAGACTAGTGTTTCCTACTCCGAACCCTGAAATGGAGTCTGGGAAGCCCAACTGGGAGGGATGTGAATACTCCAAATGTGGAAGAACAGACAAAGGTGTGAGCGCCTTTGGCCAGGTAGTGGGAATTAGGGTCAGGAGCAATCGGCGTGTCAGTCGAGCCCACACGCCTACCTCTGCGGAGGATACAGAATTGAATGGAAGCTCTGGAGCACACCTACAGTTCAGAGAAGAGCAATTGGAGGCACCAGCGCTTGATCCAGGCGCTTCTGGTGCTCCTTGCGAAATTAGAACGTCTTTGTCTACATCCACAAGCACTACCTCAGATGACAGTGCTCCGCCTTTTCACTCAATCAACGACGAGATTCAATACTGTCAGATCCTCAACAATCTTCTGCCATCAGATATTCGGATGCTTGCATGGTGCCCGGCCCCACCTCTCGACTTCTCGGCCCGCTTCTCGTGTCGAGAGCGTAGATACAAGTACTTCTTTACGCAGCCCGCATTCACACCCACCGCTGGCGCCGAGGGTCTTCTAGATGGGACAAAGGGGCCCACACCTGTGGCAGGGCGAAGGAGGGAAGGTTGGCTTGACATTGAAGCAATGCGTAACGCTGCCCACAGATTCGTCGGCTTGCACGACTTCCGCAACTTTTGTAAGGTAGATCCGAGCAAACAGATCGAAAACTTTGAAAGGCGCATTTTTCACGCTGATATCCAGGAGTTGGATCCTCTTTATGACCCAGTAGGATACATCGGCTGCGCGGGCTTTCAACAGTACGAGGATCTGAACCCAGGCTGGCGGCTCGCTCCTTCCATAATCAACGGTGAGCCCTTCACGCCAAAACTCTACACTTTCACCCTTTACGGCTCTGCATTCCTGTGGCATCAAGTGCGCCATATGGTTGGCATCCTTTTCCTCATTGGCCAGGGTCTTGAATCACCTACTCTTGTCGATGAGCTTCTCGATGTGCAGAAGACCCCATGTAAGCCGCAGTACGAGATGGCGGATGATGCACCCTTAGTACTATGGGATTGCATTTTTCCTAGGGAAGGCAGCGGCAGCCGTGATGATACACTGGAATGGATCTACGTCGGTAGCTCAAAGGGGCCGCAAAATGGTAGTGAGAAGCCCGGAGGCGCGAGGAATAAAGGGAGATATGGTCTGGGCGGAGTGGTTGATGAGATGTGGAGAGTTTGGAGAGGAAGAAAGATGGACGAAGTGTTGGCAGGAGCCCTGCTGGACGTCATCGTCGACCAAGGTAATCGAGACCGTGCTTCTGCGGACACCGAGATCGAGGAGAGCGCAGGCAGCAAACACCATAGCAGCCAGAAGGTTTTTCAAGGAGGCGATGGAGCAAGACTCCTTGGAAAATATATACCGGTACTGAACAAGCCGCGGATGGAGAGCGTGGAAGCTATTAACGCGAAATATGCGAAAAGGAAAGGCTTCGAACAGACAGAAGAGATGAAAGGCTTTAGAAGAGTCGCCGCTGACCTCGATGGAGTTGCTCCTGCCTAGGAGGACGCTCCTGCCCAGAACAAGAAGCAGCCACGGATTCAGGCAATTCCAATTGCACGATCTCGCCACGCTCCAACAACACATCCATATTCATATTTTGGAACAAACATGCCATTCTTAGATCGTGTCAAGAATAAAAGTCGGATAGGCAGCAGATCAGCATCAGGAAATGCAGCCTCAATTGACCACAATTGCTCCAATCAGAACGAGACTCCCGAACAATCACGGCCTGCTACCCCTGCTGCCGCAACTCCAACAGCGAGTCGGTCTCCCAAGGACGTCTCTAAAAGAGGAGGCCCCCTTAGGATCATTACGAATTGGAGCAATAGAGATCAAGATCTAAGAGGATCTCGGGTAAGAAGCCCAATCTTTGTTACCAAAATTTGAACTCGAACGCTTACGATTCAGTTTTCCGTCTCTCCCGAATCTCCCGAATCTCCCTCATGCGAATCACCGTTATCTGCGTCTGCAAGCCCACCCCAACACATTCCTTGTCGGGACGCAACCCCAAAACAGTCGGCCCTGAAGAGATATTATCCCCTTCCACCCAACCCTCAGACGGACCCCCTACCCATTGATCGTGACGCTCTTGAGATTCGCTCGAACCACCATTCTGCCCAGTTAGCGCGCCTAGCAGACAGACTCGAGCACGTCAACGAGTGGATCGAACGAGACGGTCTGCGCCTTGACTGCTTGATGGCAGCAGCAGAACAACAGTTCGAAAGGGATGAAGCCAAGAGAATCGAGGAGGTAAGGCAGATCAAGAGCTGCAACAGACGCTGGTCAAGGGTTGCTTACCATATTTAGGCCGAGAAGGAAATAGTGAAAAGGGCTCGGAGTATGCTACCCACGCGGCCCCATACCCCTTTTCAGAGCGACAACGGCAAGGGAAAGGCCCCAGCAAGAGCCATCGGCTTTGGGGAAATAGCCCCTCTATCGAAAGACGAGACCGTCTTCGCAGATCTCAACGTCAAAGATATCAGGGAGCGTATCCTAGCCATGAAGAGATTGCGTGCAGATCTGGGAAGGAGCATCAACTGGCAATGGCAAGAGCACTTGAGAATCGATAAGAAATTCGGAGTGGATAACACCCCAGAATTAATAGAGGAACCAAAGAAACCAGAGCTGGTCCATGGATGGCGGGTTAAGGGCAGGATATGGGAAAAGGACTGGGGCCGGCTACCGTTCATGTGGGAGTGGAAGAATATGCTGGCTAGGAATAGGTTTCAATGGGATGAGAACGGTGCGAGGCGGGGACTGACTATCTGAGATAGGCGTCACGAACTAGAAGTGGAGCGTAGGGTTATCGTTTAGAGAAAGCGTACGTAAAATTATAGATACGGTAGAGCCGTTCGTACGCATAAGGTCCGACGGCATATTGATTTTCCAAAGGAGATTAGTCGCGTTGCGTCGTTCTTGAGGCCGCGCTATTACGTGATCGTTCAAACGAGATACGGCAGCTAGTTAAACCACAATCTGCAACATAGTACGTATATAGGCGTTATCATGGTTGGGTATCATCGCAATCGCACAACTCAATCGCTGAAACCCTCGAATTCCTCAAATCTCTCTTCTTCCACTTTCTTTGCTCTCACTTCATCAATCATACACTCTAGCTCCTGCTGTTTCTCTCTCTCAGCGGGCGTCATCTTTTCCCACTTCTCGCGGTCCCGCTTCTTATGCCTCTTATTCCTTCGCAACTCCCTTTCGTCTCGTGCATCGAGCTTGTCACTCCAGGCTCTTTTGGTCTGCTGCCTCTCAGGCTTAGGCATCGTATCTTTCATCTCAAGCGCTTCTAGTCTCTCTGCAGCTGATTTCTTCCGCTGTTCTTCCCTCTTCTTGTCCTTGTAAGCGTAAGTTTTCCAGTCGACATTGACCCCTAAAGACTTGTCACCCTCCCACTTCTTCAATTCCGGCATCTTCGGAAGCTTGAGCAAACCCCATGCCTTCCCAACGTCTTCCCAGTCAAGATCGGCGATACGGAAGATACTGCTTGCTTGATGCTTGCTATAAGCTTGGACCCAGCTAACAAAGCCACGTTGGGCTTTGTCGTGGTAGGCACGATCCGTCAGGACTGTTTGTCTCATTTTCTCGGTCACGTCTCGCGTATCCTCGCTCGTGATCTCGACATTGGGCGTGCTCAGAGGAGTGACTGGCGTTTTTCGGATCTCCAGAAATGGTATGTAGTCCTCCTCTCTTCCGGGCTGCAAGAGTATCACACTTAAGCCGTTACGGCCTGCTCGCCCAGCGCGGCCGCATCTATGGAGGAAGACTTTAGGATCACTGGGAGGGTCAAGCTGAATTACAAGGTCCACTTGCGGAATATCCAGGCCTCTTGCCGCCACATCGGTCGTCAATAGGATCGAAGGCGTGCTCGCGTTGGCGAAAGCTTTGAAGCTCTTCTGTCGAACTTTGGGAAGCTGTTTGCCGTGGAGGGTAACGAGCGTAAATCTCTGGTTATCTTTTGTGAGAAGGATAGCGGGTAGGACGTGCTGAAAGTAGTCGACAGCAGCACAGGTGGAGAGGTAAATTATTGTCTTGCTGGGTGAAGGCTCGAGCGATGAGAGGATCTTCGAGATGGTAGGCAATTTATGAGACGCGGGCGTGACCAAGTAGCTCATCTGAAGACTGGAAGGCGTTCTGCGATCAAGTTCTCCATCTGGCCCCCTGACTTTCACCTGAATCTTGACTGGATTTCGTAGGCCAACCCTTACAATCTGATCGACAGCTTCACTGACGCTGGCGCTGAATAGGCCCGTCCTTCTTTGTTTTGGTAACCTGCCCAATATTTTCTGCAGATCCTCCTTGAAACCCAAGTCGAGCAGCCTGTCCGCCTCGTCTAATACAAGCACTTCGAACGAAGATTGCGGGCAATGGACATGTGGTGATGATAACAGTTCTAAGAGACGACCTGGAGTCGCAATCAGCAGGTTTGGGGAACCTTTGAGGAAGTGGCTGAGATCTTGGGCAACGGAAGTGTCTCCTCCAACAAGCAGCTGTGGTATCACGAGTGGACTTGATGAGGGGTATGAGGAAACAGGTTGTTCTACGTCCGTTGAATCAGAGTCTTCGTCTGCAGGCCTCATGGCTGCAGCCGAAGGACCATGGAAGGCTAGTAATGACTGTAATACACCATGTATCTGCGTAGCAAGTTCCCTTGTAGGCGAAATGATGATGCTCGCCACATGATGCCTTTTCGTCCGCTCCTCCAGTCGTAGAAGCTTCTCCACCACTGGCACGAGAAACGCAAGGGTCTTGCCAGACCCCGTAACGGCTTCTACCACGACGTCTTTATTTCCAGTGAACAGCGGAATAACGCTGGCCTGTACAGGCGTCATTCGTCGAAAGCCCATACTGGATATCGCGTCAAGGATCCATTCTGCCAGTGGAGGCGTTAAACCTTCCCATGCTCGTGAAGAAGAAGATGCTCTTCTTTCCTGTTGGCTTCGGGCTTCTAGGGCCATGGTTGATTCGGTATCCTTGACGAGAAGGAAAGAGTGATATTTTTCTTGGTGTGTGGGAAGATGTTTGTTATCTTAGCGCGCGGTTAATTTGCGGCTGACTCGGCGAAGTTTCTGGGAAAATACTTGACCCGATCATGATCATGACCGTTTCCTGTCATCAACCCGGTCAACGACAGCAACGAAGCCTGCTGGCTCCAGAGCTGGGCTCATACTTACCTTCTTACACATCACCTACCAAGCTGGGCATCTCTGAAAAGCCGCACGCGCCCGGGCAGTAGCCCCAGAAAATCGTCAAGATAGCGGTCAACGCCCAAACAAACAATACCCTCCACTCTTCTTCTAACATAGTATACCCATTTTTGCGATATTATTTGACCTTCATAGGTCTTGAGCCGGCTCTGCCGCCATTTCACTCCTTTGAGACCTTCCGCGTCATGTCACAACAGTATCAAGTGCCTTCTACGCCCCGCATCATATCTCCTACGCCCACGCCCACAGAGAACAAGAATGATAGCTACTTCGCTCCCATAACGCGCTCTGCCGCGAAGCGCCATATGTCGCCGGACGCCATATCGGAGGATTCCGAACCCTCCGACTCAGACTCGAGCCTCGAGAAGCGCGCACGAGCGCGAAGTCGCAGTCCAAAGACCCACGCCAAACGGCAAAAGGCTGCCTCACAACCGAAGCAGAAACCTCCAGATCCAACTCCTCAGCCGAATGGCCACCTCTCACCCTTCTCCGCCGCATCATGGCGTGAAATATCCCGTTCGCCTTCACCTCTCGGCCTGATTCCCATCCACAGACATTGGCGCTCGTTCGTCCACCGTCATGAAATACCCCGCAAAGCACTACATGTCTCCATCGGCTTCTTCACGCTCTACCTCTACTCCCGCGGCACCCAGCCAGAAGCCATCCATCCATGGCTGCTCCGCGCATTGATACCAATCGCAAGCGCCGACTACCTGCGCCACGCCTTCCCAGCTTTCAACCGCTTCTACATAAAGTGTTTGGGCGCACTCATGCGCGAGAGTGAAGTGGATGGCTACAATGGCGTCATCTGGTACCTCCTGGGCGCGTGGACAGTGCTCAGATTCTTTCCAAATGATGTAGGCGTAATGTCAATCATGCTATTGAGTTGGTGCGATACCGCTGCGAGTACGTTTGGGAGATTGTACGGGAGATATACAGCCCGGCTACGAAAGGGCAAGAGCCTTGCAGGCAGCGCCTCGGCACTTGCTGTGGGAGTTCTGACGGCTGGAATGTTCTATGGATGGGCAATTCCGCATTTCGGATACCACACGGACTTTTTGTTCAAAGGGCAACTGAGTCTGCCAGATGTGATAAGAGAGCCACTTGGCCTGTCGAAAGAAGATTCGACTGTGGGTGGGTGGGTCGCGCTGGGAATAGTAAGCCTTTGGAGTGGTATTGTAGCGAGCACTAGCGAAGTGGTGGATATCTTCGGCTGGGATGACAATGTTACGATTCCAGTACTGAGTGGCCTGGGCCTCTGGGGCTTCTACAGAGTCTTTTGTTGACACTTAATGAATGAATTTGAGCTCATGACCGTTCACTACGCCCATATCCCAAGCCCTGAAACTCCTTTATCCACTGTAGTCAAAGTAGCCACTCCACCTGCCATGCTTTTCCGATAACCAACATTAGATTCCAAATCCCTTCTCGCTCCAGCGAGGCCATACTGCAGGAAGGTATCTCTCTCAATCTCGACCAGTCCTTTGATCCTCAAAGTTGTCAATAGACTAGCACCAGCCCATGCACCAAGTGTCTCGACGCCACGAATGACTCCAGAAACTGTAGGCTTCACGCCCCTGTTCTGATCGCGTCGAAGCTTCTCTTCGATTGGATCGGGAGGTAGTGGCGTTTGTGATGCAGGTAGAGCAGGGGGTAGATCTGTAGCTTTACTTGAAGCATCTGGCGGTTTCTGTCTGTTGTGACTGATCTCCTTGAGTCTTTTTCTTCGCTCATCGGCAGCTTTGCCCTCGACTGCGTCCCACCCACGTTGTTCTTTTAGTGCAGATACCTCGTCTAGCAAGCGCGTCTTGAGGCCGGGAATGTTGGAGCCTCCACCCGTGACGATAATCCTGGACATGCAGACGGATCGAACGTCGGGTGGCAGGCGGAGAAGAGATTTGAATATTAAGTGGTGCAGGGGTTGTTCGTGGTCGTCAAGGTCGTACTTTTGACTGTTCTTTGCGAGGAAAGTCTTCTCCGCGGGTTCAGCGAATTGGGGAAAGGGTATCAGTATACTTCTGCGTGGCGAAGAAGGAGATGGGATAGAAACATCATTGGTTGTTGCGCTTTTAGTGTCGTCTGCGGGCGCACTAGAAGCTGTCTCGTCATTGGCAATAGATACTTGACCTAACTGATCGGAGGTATCGTTCGAAGCAGAGGTCCCTTGCATAGCCTCCTGCCGGCTTTTGCACCATACCATTCGCGTAGTCACCTCTTCAGCTTGATCGAGTTCGACGCTGAGCTTAGTATTTTGCTCTTCCCCCTCCTGTTCAGGGGCTCTTGCTGGCGTCTCCCGTTTTGACATCGCGTCGTATTTCTCCATGATCTTGGCCATCTCCAAAGTTGCCATTCTCATTGCCCGCGTAGTCCTAGACTGATATAATTCGCGATATTCATAAACACCAGTCACAATCGTCTCACTCCACCCAACATCCACTATCAACGCTGATCTGCACCCCGCAGCCGACGTAGTCAAGATTGCTGGTGACAGTAGTGTAATGTTAGGAGTCTGAAAGTTGCTGAACAAGGTACCCAGTACCGTAGAAAGTAATTGGTGCGGCATCACACTCGGTAGAACGACCATCAGTTTTCTCGACTTTGCATCTAGCAGCAAGTACTTCATGTACGCTTCCCTTACAGCTCTTTCGATCTTGTCCTCTACGAACCCCAAATCACAATTCCTCAAATCCATGTTCCACAGCTCGCTTTCTTCTCCCCACTTCTCCGCCTGCATACCATTCCTCTTCCGCTCTTCATAGCCCGGTAGCCATTGTCGATGGTCTCCCACGCGCCTCGACTGCTCGGGTCCAAAGCTCAGTCTGCATCTTGGAGCGGGCTCGCCTGCAAATCCAGCGCTGAAATGGCGCGCACCAAATTCGAAGATGAGGGGGTCTTCTTCGGCGCGGTAACTGACTGAGGGAGATGAGAAAGTGGAGGAGAAGGTGCGATTGGGAGTTTTGGGGGAGGAGGGGTCTGGCTGGAGATGGGAAAGGCCTGGGCGGATGGACGAAGAGGGATTGCGGTCGAAATAGGAGGCTGCCGTTGTCATTGTGGATTGGGAGCCACCAGGTCGCTTCTTGCTGTGTAGAGCAAGGCTGAAGATGTTCCCCAGTGCAACCAAGCCGCGCCGGATTTAGCTCGGCTTTATAGCTGTCCGCCAGATCCCCTCGAACACGCATCAGCCTCTATTACACAGTTTGAGTTGCTCCTTAGTATGGCTAATTTGCAATTTTAGCATAAGTTATGGGTATTCCTGGGTAGGTAGTCTCCTACATTGGGTATTATTTCTAACTCACATTTTCCTAGCATCTACAAGCAACTCGGCCCCGGAGAACGGATCGCCCTCTCAAAACTTGCTGTTGAACATCTCGAAAGGAATGGCAGACCCCTCCGTATAGCGGTTGACATATCGATTTGGCAATTTCAGATACAATCAGGACAAGGTGGCAAAAACCCAGCCCTTCGAACACTCTACTACCGTCTCCTGCGCCTGCTTGCTCTCTCCATCCAGCCTCTCTTCGTCTTTGATGGCCCTCACAAGCCAAGTTTCAAGCGTGGCAAGAACATCGCCCATGGTGCGGCATGTATGTCCAATGCTTCGACGAAGGAGCTATTAAAGAAATTTGGGTTTCCCTATCACACGGCGCCTGGAGAGGCAGAGGCAGAATGTGCCCTGTTGCAGAAATCTGGGATCGTAGATGCAGTCCTAAGTGAAGATGTCGATACTTTGATGTTTGGCTGTACAAGGAGTCTGAGACATTGGACAGCTGAGGGTACACGAGGAAATAAGGAACCCACGCATGTGAATCTATACGATGCAAAGGCTTGGAAAAATGAGACAGGATTGGAGAGCGAAGGAATGATCTTGGTGGCGCTGATGAGTGGTGGAGATTACATACAGGCTGGGGTATCAGGATGTGGGATAAAGACGGCCTGTGAAGCGGCCAATGCAGGCTTTGGAAAGGAATTGTGCAGAATTGCCGAGGGTGATATCGATGGGTTTGACGAATGGAGACAAAGGTTGCAACGAGAATTGAGAACGAATGAAAGCAAATTCTTCCGGCAAAGACACAAGGCCGCAATAATCCCTGAAAACTTTCCAGACATGACTGTATTGGGCTACTACAAGCATCCGGCTATATCATCTCCAGAGAAACTACTTAAGCTGCGCCATGCAATTCAATGGAATCAAGAAATAGGTATACAGGACCTCCGTGCGTTTGTCGGCGAAGAGTTCAATTGGCCGAACCTTGGGGGCGCAAAGAAGTTCATTCGTGGACTTGCCCCAGCATTGCTAGCCCATCGACTATATCATCGAAGCACATTGCCTAATAGAGATAGTGAAAGTCTTGAAGTTAAAGAGAAAGAGGAAGCTCAGATTGTTAAAGCCATCTGTGGTCGACGGGCTCACTGGAATACCGACGGAATGCAGGAGCTCAGAATTGCCTATGTCCCAGCTGAAATCATTGGCTTGGATCTCGATGCAGAGGAGAAGGACGACGACCAGGACGCTGTCAAGAATGCCTCAGACGGCGAGCAAGTAGGCTCTGGTGACGATAAGGGTAGGAACCGTTCAAGAAGTCCTACGAAAAGGCGAGCACCTTCAAACTACGACACTCATGAGGTCGAGAAGATCTGGATGCTAGAGACGTACGTGAAGCTTGGGGTGCCATTGCTAGTAGAGACTTGGGAGGAGGACATGAGGAATCCGAAGAAGTTCGCGAGTAGGAGAGTAAGAGAGAGGAAGGCAGTGGACAAGGCTGCTACGAGAGCTGGTGCCATTGACCGTTTTCTTAAGGTGTCGAAGCCCGGGCTTTACAGAGGTGAGACAGAAGCCAGCAAAGCTAACGATCGGCCACCCTCTCCAGTCTTCCTGGCTGCTGCAACACCTCTATCTTCCATGTGTCCTTCCGAAAAGGCTTCAGCTGAAAATCGAAAGCCAATGAGAGAGAAGCTCGGGAAGAAGAAACCACCGACGACAAATAAAGCAAGTAAAGCAAAGTCGAAAGCTACGTCCTCCGCAGACCAGCCAGTGTCCTCGTCTCCAGCAGACAGCACTTCGAACCCTTGGACCCTTTCCAAAAGACCATCCGATACCTTGGGCTTCGAGTCTCTAACGCGATACTCTGCTTTAGGAATCTACGCACCAGACGATCCCGAGAGCCTGGAACAGGAGTCTAAAGAGAGACAAATAGATCCAATAGTACGGCAGAGCCTCCCGTCATCTCCCTCCTCCCCTACACCTCGAAAGCGGCATTCCCGTCCTACCACACCTATCTCTGACATCGAAGCACCTTCCAATCACAAGTCCACTGCCACAAAATCTCTCAATGCTGTTGGTGATCCCAAACTTTTATCAACACCCAGACACCGCGACACATCGAAGCCATCGCCAAGGAAGAAGCGAAGCCCACTACAACTAGCCAAAGACCTCCACTTATCCGGTCAACTGCGCACACCCACCTCCATCCGCTCTGAGACGCAGCATGACATGACCACGTTAGGCAATGAAGAGAAACCCTTGACGGCTAGGAGGGTCAATTGCAAGTTGGACTTTACAGCTTCCACAGCCAAACAGGCTCCAGCTTCGCCTGCCACTGATATCTCGGACTTGCCTTCGCCGTCGGTCCTTTTCTCGCCAAGAGGCCTCGAGAAATCAAACGCCGTGGATACAAGCTTAGCTTCGCCATCCAAGAGACAAGCAGCACCCCAGGAGAAAATTGTGGCAAGGAAATTCGTTGCACTGAGAGAAAGCTTGGAAGGCACATGGAAGCATGTAGAGTCGTGGGAGGCTGTTAGGGCTGGCAAGGGCGTATTTTCTGGGGTTGAGATCTTGGATTTGACAGGATAATCAAGTAGACTACTACACATGCGGCAATACAGCTACTTCCAAAGGGTTACATACTATCCAATGATCCGCACCAAAATCTCAATGCACAGCGGACGAGAGTTGTGTATTTAATTTAATTCTTGCCGATAAAAATGCTCCTTATTGAATGCTTGGGTATCTCTGCTATGCTGAACAATGCTTTTAATGACGTGTGCTGTCCTCCTTAACATGAAGAACCCTGCAGCCAGTATGAATCCATCCCTTTCCATCCCTAATGCTTGTGAAAAGAATCGAAGTATTGTGAGGAACTTGTGAAATTGGTGTTGGTCTTCGTCCTGACAAAGACGTGTGCTGTCCTCCTTAACATGAAGATAAATACATCCCTTTCCTCCTCTAGTGTTCGTGGAATAATCGCAGTGTTGTGAAAATAGACTCGTGTAATTCGTGTTGGTCTTCGCACTGACAGTGCCACTGACACAAATCGTAAACCCCCCAAAGTAGGCCAGAGCAAGGGTCACCCAGGGACATGGGCCAAAGTCAGTCACACGGCAAAGCCGCGGACATGCACGATGGTCAGTCACCCAGTTAGTCCACCTATTCTTCCCTTCTCCAGCGAGTCCACCAGGCAAAGCAGAAGCAAGGATCAATTCAGGAGACACAATACCAAAGAGTCAATGTGGCAGAGCCACAGACATGCACAATGGTCAGTCATCCCGAAGAAGCCTTCTACTCCTCCCATATCCAAGTGTTACGTTGTGTTGATTGGTCCATCGATGAAGAATGGTTGTGTTCAAGTAGCCACCCCATAGGCGGCGGCCTCATAATAAGAAGCCACACCCATATCGAACTGATTCTGGGCCGCCTGGTCATCGCCCGGCGTCCAGCTGGCGTCGATCACGTCCTGTACCCTAGAAGTGATTCTCAACCCATTCCCCTCCATATCGGTCCCGGGCCCCTCCACGTCAATCTGGCCAACTCCTCCAGAGCGCGCCACGTCTTCATTATTCTCGATGGCGTCAAATTCCGCCATTAAATCCTCATCAAAGTCATCGACGGCCACCTTACCGTCATCCACAGTGAATGAAGTA
>JAABUP010006944.1_pt1 | contig 15619 bp, 22 predicted proteins | sample 5559201 | NCBI WGS metagenome assembly JAABUP01 (sample SAMN10711887, study PRJNA513373) | rock metagenome | isolation source: Antarctica rocks | place: Antarctica
CGATGACGTGCCCCTTGTCGGCCGGCGCCGCCAGGCTGCGCGCGATGAGCTCCGGTGACACGCCAAAGTTGATGTAGCCGTGGCTGTTCAAGAAGCGCCAGGCCGCGCGCGCGTACTCGCGGTAGCCTGCCCGCGCGCCCGCCGCTGCCGCGCCCTCGGTCAAATACCTGCCGCGCGGCAGCCTGCTCGAGGCGGCGCAGTGGTGGGGCAGCACACAGCGGTGCTCGCGCCGGGGTGCGTGGCCATCAGCCTGGGGATGGAGACGAACCTGGACACGTCCTGGCGCCAGCGCGTGAGCACATAGTTGCGTGCCTGCGCGCGGCCAGGCTCGTTCCTCAGCGAGCGAGCGTCGCCAAGTGCTGCACAAGCGGAGCGTGCGCTCCGACTGCAATGCCGCCGCAAAGCCACGCGGAGACCGGCCGCGCCTGCGCATAGAGCTCCTGGTCCGCGCCAGGGAGCAGCATGCTGCGCTCTGTCTCGTGCGCCTCTGCGTAGTGGAAGCCCAAGGCATGGGCGGTCTGGTCCTCCTGCTCCCATTCGGTCTGCTCCTGCTGGTCCACCGGGTGGGCTGGGAGGCGCCCCTCCGGCGGTGCGGTCTCCTGCAGAACGCGCGCAGCTGGACTTGCCCGCCTCTGACGACCGAGGCGCCGCTCCAGAGCTGCAAGCAACAGCGCTTCCGACGCACCGGCTCATGTGTGTTCTGGCGTTCCAACGACTGCTGCTGCTCGCTGCCGCTGTCGCTGCTGCTGCTCTCTGATGCCGCCAGCGAGATTGACACATCCTCGTAGGACACATGCGGCCCCCTGTGGCGCAGACTTGCGCGCGCCCCTGCTGAAGGCGGGGCGCTCGCGTTCGGCAGCACTGCCTCAGGTGCCTCAGGTGCGGGAGACACTGGTGACGGCATGGCGCTCTCTTACACTCATCGGAGACAAAGAAACAGACAGGCAGAAAGTGCTGCAGTGCACCTATTTCAGTTCAACTAGTAGAAAGTCTCAGGCAACCCCTACAGTGTTGACATGCAGACATGCACTTCACCCTGCTACTCGGCATCTTTTGGCATGCTAATACTTGGCTAAATACATAAATCCTTAATAAGCCACACACAAGAGGGCACTGCAGGAGGCCAAACAGCACCGCACACCCATTTCTGCTCAAGTAACGCGCTTGCCCGCTCCTGCCCTGCCCTAGCATCACGTGGTGTGCTCCAGCTCAGCATGTCCTCACTGTCAGGTGCCTGCTGGCAGCCGCCCCGGCAGCTGTTGGTGCGCGCGAGCTCACGCGCATGTGCACGCCTTCGCCGGCGCCCAGCCCGCCTTGCTCGCCTGCACAGCGCATCACGCCGAGCCTGCGCATCAGTGCGAGCGATCTCAGCACACCAGCACTGATGTCCAGGCACCGGGCCCTCGGAGGGTATTGGAGCACATCATGCAGCACTCCCATGCGCGGACGACGCGGGGCGCGCACTGTGCGAGAGCGCGACGCGGTCCATGGCTTCAGCCTCGCGGTCGCGCCAGCACGTGAGCATGATGGTGAACACCAGCAGCGCCGCCGCTGAGATGTACCCAAAGCCCCACCTGCACCGCACGGCGCCGTCGATCGAGCCGGTCAAGCGCACATGCTCTTTGCACACCGCTGCGCTGTGGCTGCCAAGCTAGCGGCTGGGCAGCTCTTCAGCAGGGGCATGCATGATGGGCAGCAAGCATGGGAGGCGCACGTGGCCACGAGGAGAGGCCGGTTGAAGTTGGCCCCTGTGCGGCACCGCCAGGCGTGTGAGCTGCGGAGCGCACCGCTGACGCGGCCCAGCAAGAGCATGGCTTGATTCAGGCCGCGCACCGTATGTGCCCACCCATGCGTTCATCAGAGGCGTGAAGCTGAGGAACTGCGGGCGGACACGCCCCGCGTGTCAGCTTCCCAGCGCTGCTGAGGAGGACCACGCGCAGGCCTGCTTGCCGGAAGCAGAGACGCACGTGCGTCGCGATGTTGGCGATGTGCAGCGCCGTGAACAGGCTGGTCGCCACCAGGACGCCCTTGCCATACTTCTTCCGCGGGTGCGACAGCGGCTTGCGGCTCAGGAGCATGTAGTAGATGGAGAAGCACTGCCGCGGCCCGCACGTGTCAGTGCGCCGAGACGCAGCGACACCGACAGGGCGCAAGCATTGGACTCCAGCAGGGCCGCACCGCAAAGAGAATCAGGATGATGAGCGCGAAGAACGCCGACACGGCGGCACCGTCAAACAGCCAGCCCCTGTGGGCGGGGTGTCTCGACCGTCAGCAGGCTGAGAGACAGCGGTGCGCCGACCGAGTTTCAAGCGCACGCTCACCAGGCCTCCTTGCTTATGCCGACCGGGACGGCGGGAAGCTCGTCTGTTATCCTTTTGAAGCTCTGCAAGGTCCGCGCAAGCCGGGTGAGAGGGTACGCGCGGTCTGCGCACAAAAGCGCATGCCAATGCCAGCCTGCGAACGAAACAGAGACAGAGGCCAAAGACTTACGGTGAAGGTAGACAACGCCAGGAAGCAGAAGATTGTGCTGAACAGCAGGTTGAAAGCCAGCGCTGCCCAGACCCATGGAGTCCACGCGGAGCCGGTGTCTGCCATCTTCCTCAGCGTACAGGCTGCACGCCACCTGCAGCGTGTTGCCTTTCAGCACGGATGAGCGCCCAGGCAACACTATTGTCTGCCCTCCTCCACAGGTGCCCAGCAGCAGTGCGACTTACCCTCAGGCCGCCTGAGCCAGGAAGCGCCTGGGTAGTTTACTTGACACTATGCTCCGCCTGGATGGACTCGATGTTGACAGGAAATGACCACTACGCGCATTGCCTGCCCGCGCTGGCACCTGATTGGCTGCTTTCTGCATGCGGCATGTGCGCATGCAGCTTGCTCAAGTCGACTCCACCGAGCTCGAGAACTCGGCCTGACGGCCCCCGTGGTAAGTAGCTCTAGCAGGGACTGGCACGCTCGCCGCGATGTTCAAAAAGAGCGTTTCGGTGCAGACGACGCGCCCGCTGTCGGGCAAGGACGCGAAGGCGCTGCGGCGCTCCGTCCAGCTGCAGTTCCCGGACGCAGATGAAGACGAGGTGGCGCAGCTGCTGCCCGCCAAGGCAGAGATTGCGCTGCTGAAGCTGAGCAACCGCGCCGCCTGCTACACCGTCAACGGCGGCAGCCCGCTCTTCTTCGACCCGGACGGCCGCGGCGATATCCTGGCGCCCACTGTGTACGCGCTCTGGCTCTGCCCGCAGCTGCTGCCGCCAGTCTTCACCTACAGCGAGGTCTCGCCCAAGGCGCGCCGCCGGCGCCCTGCGCACGGTCGCATGCGTGACCCGCTGCCGCCTTGCTGTGCCCATACGTGGCGCTGGCACAGTGCGTGCACTTGCAGCACAGGCAGCAGGCGGTATGGCGACGTGCGTGCACCGGGCTGGCCTGCGTGCAAAGCCGCGTGCCGGGCGAGGCACCACGCAGTATGCCGCGGGGGCGCAGGTGCTGGGCGGCGCCGACCTCTTCCTGCAGGGCTTCATAGTGGACGGGCCGGCGGCGCTGGGCGACTTTGCAGCCGGGGACCTGCGCTGCGTGCGCATCCCGCAGAACGCATTCCCGTTTGCCGTGGGCACGCTGGAGGTGCGGGCCCGTGGGCCCCTGCCGCGCACGCGCGCCTCTTCACGTAGGCGGCGCAGCGCGGTGACGCGCGCGGCCGGCCGCAGGTCGGCAGCGCGGACGTGGCGAGGACGGGCCTCAAAGGCAAGGGCCTGAAGCTGCTGCACTGCTACACGGACCAGCTGTGGGCGCTCGGCGACAAGGCGGTGCCCGACGCCGGCTTCACGCCGCAGCGCATCTTCCCCCAGGTGCGCTGCGCGCGCCGGGCCCGAGCGCTGCCGGCGGCGGGTGCACAGGCTCGGGTCCGCGCGTGCCTGCCTGCCAGGCTACCTCATGTGTGTGCGCGTACCCAGAAGCGCGGCCCGGCGTGCAGACTGGCGGCTCGCCTGGCACAGGTTGCGGCGGGCGAGCCGGGCGCCCCAGCGAGCGCAAGCGCGCCGGCTCAGGCACCGCCCCCCCAGGACGGCGGCGCCGCCGCCGGTGCAGCGGCGGGCGGCGCGCCGGCGGGCGCCGCCGCCGGCGCGCCGTCGGAGGAGGACAGGGCGGGGGCGCCCGACGCAGGCGCCACCGCCGGCCGGGAGGCAGGCGCCGAGTCGGGCGCCAATGGCGCCGCCAATGGCCACGCGGGCGAGACACCGGGCGACGCGGGCGGCGGCGTGGCAGGTGCCGGCGCGTTTGCCAAGCGCTCAGTGCGCAAGCCCTGACCAACAAACTGCAGCGCTGTGTCTCAACGGAAAGCAGGCTGCCTCGGTGCAGCTGCCTCGGCGCAGCTTGGCAGGCTGTGGAGCGGGCGCGTTTTGGCGTGGGCGGCGCGCTAACGCGGCTGTGCCCGGGCAGAGGCGGCGGGCATGCCGGCGGCGGGCGCGCCCGCGGCGGGTGCGCCGGCGCCGCCGCCAGAGAGCCAGGACGAGCTGCTGCACTACTGCCTGCTCGCGGGCCTGCGGCGCGTGCCGCCCGGCGAGCTGCCGTGCCTGACGTCCGACTTCTACTCCAAGTACATGCTGCCCGCAAAGCCCGCAGGTCGCGCCCGCGCGGGCTGCAGGCTTTCCACTGACCATGGGGTTGCAACGAGACGCGTTTATGCTGGAAGGCTGGTACTTGTGAAAATGCACAATTGCAGCTATGCCGAAGGCGGCCACCGCGCACAAATTGTACGGGGAAGAGCGGGAAGAGATGCCCTGACGGCCGACGCGAGCCACCCTTACGAGTCGTGTGGGGCGGCGGCCGCAGGCGCAAACGTGGACGTGAAGAAGTCGAGCTACAAGAAGCTGTCAAAGCTGCTGTCCACATTTGAGAAGAAGGTGCGGCGCGCGCTCGCCTCCCTTTGGCTGGCGAGCCTGCCTGCGGCCCCTGTCCGGGAGGCCTTCTGGCACTGCGCGCCGCACTGCAGGCGGTGCATTGTTGTGCACCGCCTCCACTTTTGTTTCACCGAAGACGGAGTCGGGATGAGCCGGGGCGTGCGCACGGCGCCCAGGGCGTCCTGAGCCAGAAGGTGATCCACAAGCAGGACAACCTGAGCGCGGTGCACGCGTCGCACGCGCTGCTCGCGTCCTTTGAGGAGCGGGCGCCCACGGAAGCGGCGGACGTAGGCGAGGCCGGCGCGGCAGAGGGCCGCGACGGGCGCGGCGCGGGGCCCAGCGGCGCGCCCGGCGCGCCGGACCCCGCCGGCGGCCGCGGCTCGAGGATCAGCGTCACTGTCGCGTACCGGTGGGCTCGAGCGCACGTCTATCTCGCCATGCCGCGGGCCACGGCGGCTCGCCTGTGCGGTGGCTGTGCAGGGATCGACACCATGCGCTGCCACGTGTCAAAGGCACTCTTTCTCAATTACCGCGCAGGGCTGCCGGCGTCTTGCGGCTGAGCATGGGGACAGACGCGCGCTTGTGCACTCTTGAGTGTCCCTGCGCTGCGTGGCAGCGAGCGCCGCCCTGCGCGCGCCGCAGGGTGCCGGTGTCACTGCGGCCGGTGTTTGGCGCGGCGGCCGACGCGGACCGCGACGCGCTGCACAGCGCGGACGACGCGCGCGCCGCGCTGGCCGCCTACGCGGACCGCCAGGGCCTGGGCGCGGGCGCCGGGCGGCTGCGCCTGGACGCCCTGCTCGCCGGCGCGCTGTTCAACAAGCTGGAGCCGGAGGCGGCGGGGAGCGAGTGCGCGGCGGCCGACGTCGGCCGGCGCCTGCTGGACAAGCTGACCGCGTTCCACCGCGTGTCGCGCCAGACAGAGCAGGCGCGGTGCTAGGGCTAGGGTTTCAGGTCTAGGGTTTCAGGGCTGGCAGGAGGGTTGTTGGAGGCGGGCGACCAGGACGGCGGCAGCCTGGCCGGCAGGGCAGGCATGCGCTGCTGTCAAGCGTCTCGCTCACTGGTCGTGCCAGGGCAGGCGAGGCGGCCGCGGGTGTGCTCGGCGAGGGCAGGCTCCGCGCACGCCGTCGGCCTGCCCTGAGAGCTCCTGCGCGGCGGCAGGGCCCCGTGGAGGTGCTGCAGCGCGGCGCGGTAAAGCCGATCCAGGTGTCCATGCAGGACCGGCAGGTGCGCCGCCCGCGGCCCCCAGCGCGGCACTGGCCGCCACACTGCTGGTGCACATCTGCCGGAGCAGGCTGGTGGCAGAGCCCTGTGCATCGCGCTGAGCGCTGCAGGCCCGGGGCTGCAGGGCGGCCGCAAGCACATCACGCGCGTCATCCATGCAGAGTCCTTCGCCATCGACCCGGGTGGCGCCCGCCGCCGTGCCCCCCCTGCCATGCCCCCTCCGCCTCGAGCTGGAGGCTGCCTCGCCTGCAGCTTGCAACCACGCTGAGGAAAGGGCAGCCCTGCGCGGCCTGGCAGAGGGTCAGGCCGAGCCGCGACACGCACACTGCTTGTCCGCAACCCGCACTGCCACTCTGCATGTCTGGCCAGCCAGGCTCAAGCGGACTCAGTCGCCCGAACGGGGCTGCTTGACTGGAGCCCTGGCGCGGGCATGGACCCACTGCCAACCCTGCGTTTGATGCGGCGCAGACGAGCTGGGCGGCGTGCTGCAGCGCAAATTCCAGACGTCGGCCAGCGTGACGCGCCTGCCGGGCAAGGCCGACACCGGCAAGGAGATCGCGCTGCAGGGCAACCTCTTGCACGTGCGCCCCCCGCGGTGCCGCGCGCAGCTTGAGCCAGGCCGCAAGCGAGCTGCCCTGCCTGGTCGCCGCACCGTTACACGTGCATGCGCCTGCTAAGCCATGCCGCACAGTGGATTGTTTCCTGGAATGTGCAATGCAGCAGCAGAGCGCATGGCATTGCACCGCTGCGCTGCCTCTATCTGAGTCGCGCATGCGCCGCGGCCGACAGGAGGTGGGCAAGGTGTTGCAGGCGGAGTACGGCGTGCCCCCCGAGTATGTTGACGTGAAGGCAAAGAAGTGACCGGCCGGCGCTTGCGCTGTGCCGCCAGTTGTAAGCATGCAGCTGCAGCCCAGCCGCACGCAGAGCGCGCGGGGTTGGGCAGCAATTGCTCCTGTCCTCTAAGATGGCCACGGCATTGACTACAAGTGCTTCCAGACCGCCAAGTGCTCCGACCCAAAGCTACAGGGAGACCACCAAGACTGTCGACCACTCAATGAGCTTGATGCAGCTCCCTCGTGAATCGACGCCCATGCAACAACAAAATCCAGCACAACGCCTGGGGAGGCAACAACTGACATCGCAAACGCGGCCGACGTTTCAGCCGCCCGCCAGGCACACGCCCACCAATGTCACACCGAACCCAGAAGGCCCTAGAAGGCCTCCGCTCCCGTGTCCAGGTAGGCCGCCCGCACGTCCTGCGGCAGCAGGTCGACCACCCGCAGCATCGAGAAGGGCGGGCTGGGCGCGTCCAGGGCCGCCTGCCGCAGCGGCGCAGCACCCGCCTGAGACGGCCGCTCACGTGCGCTGGGCATGCACACAGGCAGGGCCCGGCATGGCTGGAGGCGGCACCCAGCAGCATGCACCCTGGCACTTTACGTGCTGGCCAATGTGGTAGGTAACCCTAAACATACTTCACGGCGCACTGAGCAGGCGCTCTGAACGCGTGCGGCCGCTCGCGCGCCTGGAACTCCGGCTCAGAAGTGCAGCGGTCCTGCAGTGTCCCCGTGAACTCCTGCGCGCGTACGCCCGCTTAGAGCCGCCCTAAACCTAACCCTCACTTCCACCATATCCACGCCTGCACGTGACCGCCGGCTTGCAGCGCGGCACGCTGTGCGGTCGTGCCGGTGGGTTGACTCCTTCACGCCTGACGCTCAAGGAAGCCAGTGCCTTGCGCGGCCTGCGTGGCAGCGGGTGGAGGCGGGGCGGGCGCGCCTGCCAGGCGTCCACGATGTCCTCCGGGGGCCCGCGCGCGACGGACACCCAGTGCCCGTTGCCCAGCTCCTGCAGCACGAAGCGCCACCTGCGGCCCCGTACCATGTCTGCGCAGCGGAGCGGGAACCGGACCTCATTCGCGGGCATCACGCGTTGGCAGCGGCGGCCGCTGAAGGCAGGCGGCCCCGCAGCCCTCATTGTGGCAGACAATCAGGTCAGCGCGCGGCGCGCCGCGGCTGCACGCGGCCCTCGATGAGCACGCGCGCACGGCTGCGGTCGCGCCCCTCGAAGCAGAACTCGGCCTTGCCCAGGTCGAAGCCCAGCCCATCGCCGCGCGCCTTCACCAGCGCCTGCGCGCGCGCCGCCGGCGCTCGCGGGCGCCGCACGGCTCGCACGGCGCAGTGGCAAGCCGTCCTGGGCGCCAATGATCCCAGCCATGCCGCTCCCGCACTGCCGCCTTCCCCCCGGAGCGCTCGCAGGTGCCGAGCAAGGCACACAGGCTCGCCGCCCTGTGGCTGCATGAGCGCGCGCTGCAGCAGCCCGGGCGCCCGGGCGGCGCGGGCGCACCTCCTTCAGGCTCCAGTGCCGCCGGAACTCGTCCTCCTTCTCCGCCGCCGTCGCGCCCGCATTGATCATGTCCCACTGTCGCACGCAATTTCAAAAGCAGTGTTACGACTTTCTCAAGTACAGCACTGCATGAGACGCGCGATTACGTGCCTGAACTGTTTTACAGCACCTCCCACTTTCTGCAGTGCAGGTCAGCCAAAGCTGTACCCGGTAGACAGCTTGAGGCGGACGGGTGAGCTCTTGGTCCATCGTCTCAACATGTGTCCAGACAACCGTGCTGCCACAGGGGGCGCACCTCGCGCGCGGTGAACTGCTGCTGGAAGACCTGCTGCAGGTCCTCGATGGCGCTGCCGCGCCGAGCGCCGCCGGCCGCGCCGCGCGCGGCGCGGACCTGCTGCGGCGCCGCCACGTCCACGCCCACGATGCACACGGGCTCCGAGGCCAGCACAACATAGTCGCCCTGCAGCCCCGCGCCCCCTGAGGCCTGCCCCCGCGCCCGCCGCACGGCGCGCTCCGCCGGCGCAGCGCAGTGGAGCGCTCGGCTATGCAGCAGGCCGGAGCCGCCTGCATGTGTCCAACCAAGCCCTTATGGCAAGCTCGCCACAGCCGCAGGGCACCCACAGGTGCAGGCGCAGCGGACGAAGGCATCTGCGTGGTCTCAGCAGGCCAGCAGGCCCACACCAATGTTAAGGGGTGCCCTGGGGGGAAGTTGTTTATAAGGGGGGGGGGGGGAGGGGTGGATAGGAAGGCTGATGAGCGCGGCTGTGCCTGGACGCTGCGCATACGCGTCCTGACACCCAAGAAAAAAGAACCTCCGCGCACCTCGTGCGAGACGTTGAAGTTAAAGTTGGGCGCGTGCGGCCGGGCGGGCGCGCCGGCCGCAAAGGGCTTCTTCGCCTTGGTGCGCTTCAGGTGCACCCTGCCCCAGGGCAGGCCCAGCGCGACGCTCACGCAGCGCCGCTGCAGCAACCGGCTCAGCAGCGCGCGCTTCTGGTCGTCCTTGAAGCGGAAGAACTCCACCTGCCGGTCCCGCAGCCGGTCGGAGCGGCCAGGGGCTACGTGCGCAGCAGGCCGTGCTGCGGTCCAAACGGACTGCTGCGGGGGGGGCGTCGGGGCTGACAGCCAGGCCACAAATCGCCCGTGGCCCAAGGAGCACCACTGCCGCGGCGCCCGACCCGCAAGCTGGCCGGCTGTGTGAGGCAAGGCCGCGAGTGGCCTGTAGCCCTGGTAGCGCCACTGCCGCGGCGCCCGATGCCCAAGCTGGCCGGCTGTGTGAGGCAGCAGCGCAGACACGCTGGGGACAAGCAGGCACACGTGGGGCGGCGTTCAAGTGCTCACACAGGCAGCGCCTAGCTACGGTGCTCTCAGCCGTGCCGAGCGACCGCGAGAGCGCAAGGTGAGGGCCGCTTGGGCCGCACCTGCCGCTGCTCCTCCTCCGGCAGCAGGTCCAGCAGGAAGAGCCACTCCTCGCCGTTGGTCTCGGGGTCCCACCGCGCGCTGTTCACCGCCCAGCGCAGGCACGCGTCCTCCGCACAGGGCGGCGCCGCCGCGGGCCGCCCGCTCGCGCTGTGCGCGGCAGCGGGCTGCCGGGCGGGTGCCGGCGGCGGCACCGAGGGCCCAATGTCCCTGGATGCTGCAACATCCCCCGCGCGGCCCCCTTGCTCCGCCGCGGCCGGCGGCTCGGCTGGGGAGCTGAGCGGCGTGGACGTGGGCACGACCGACTGCGAGAAGCACGCGCACAAGCCCGGCCTGGCCGGAGGGGCCTGCCCCAGCGCCCCGTTGTCGACGCCCATCCTGCAAGCCCGCCTTCGTCCCTCGTCCTTAAGAATAACTCCTGCTTCCCAGCACCCCCTCCCTAGCGCTTTGAATTCGAGCAAGGCAAGGAGCTTAGGGCCTAGTAGGGCACACCTGGGCACTTGCGCTTGCCCAGTCACTGCTTTTGCAACGCAGCAAGACTCTGGGCCGCGATGTGTCTGTGGCTGCCCAGGCCCGCGCTGCTGCGCCTGAGCGCGCCCGCGTGCAGGTGCTCCGCCGCGCGCGCGGCGCCGGGCGCCGACCCGTGCCTGTGGCGCAGCGTGCCGCCGCGCGCGCTCGCGCGCAGCGCGCTCCCGCCGCGCGCCTGGGCCTGCGGCTTCCGCAGCGGCGCGCGCCGGGGCGCGCCGCTGCCGCCGCGCGCCAAGTTCTGGAGCCGCGAGCGCCTGCCGTACGACGAGGAGTCCGGCGACGCGTGGGGCGCGGACTCGGACGTGGAGGACGACTACAGGCGCGCGGACCCGGTCTGCAGCTTGATCGAGGACGCGCGTCCTGGGCGCAGCCTGCGCCATTCGCTCCCGCCAATCACCCACAGCTCTGGCAAGGCTGTCGGACACCTTGTGGCCTAACCCACTGGCACGGGCGCTGAGCCTGCAGCTTGCTCCAGTCGTGCGCACCGCCGGAGCTGTCCGGCTGATCGGGCGCCGGGGCGCGCAGCCCGCCGCTGGAGAAGCAGTTTGACGGCGCCAAGGCGTCCGCGGCGGCCAGCCTGTCGCACCGGCCGCACTCGCGCGCCGAGCTGAAGGGCAAGCTGCGCGACAAGGGCTTCGACGGCGCCGCCGCCAAGCGCGCGCTGGACCGGCTGGAGGAGCTGGTGCGAAATTTATACGACAGTCGTGTTGCCGCAGCCACAGGCCTGCCTGGCGCGGGCCGGCGCAGCTGTGCGCTGAGCGCCGCGCCGCCCGGCGCAGGGCATGCTGAGCGACGCGCAGTTTGCCGAGACCTTTGCGCGCTCCAAGTGGCGGCAGGCGCGCTGGGCGCCCTCGCGCATCCGGATGGTGCGCGGCCCCGGCCGCCGCCGTGCGCTGCCCGCAAGGCAGGCGACGCGCGGTCGGCGCAGCAATGTCAGGCCTTGGGTGCGCAGGAGCTGTCCCGGCGCGGCCTGGCCAAGGCAGACATCGAGGTGGGCCTGCACGCCGTGTTCGGCAGCGACCCCAACAGCGTGCAGCTCTGCCCGCCCGGCGCGGAGGAGTGCGCGCTCGACGACGCCGCGCATGAGCCCGACCGTGCGCCCCCGACCGCTCGGCGCCAGCCCTTCGCCGAGGACCCGTGCGCCTGCGTGGCAGGCGCCCGACTGCACAGCCTGCCCCGTGAAGCGCGCCGGCCGTGCCTGGGAAGCAGGCCAGCAGGGGGCTGACGGCAGTGCGCGGGCCGCGCGCAGGCCTGGACCAGCAGCTGCTGGGGTCGGTGCGGCGGCAGGCGCACCTGAGCCGCGGGCTGCCGCCTGAGACGCGCCGCCGCCGCCTGGTGGCCTGGCTGCAGCGGCGCGGGCACACCTGGGGCACCGTGTCCGCGCTCCTGCGCGAGCTGCACCTGGACGGGTAGCCTGGCAGGGGCGGAGCGTCTGCGCACTTGTATGACGAGCGGTGCGCACGGGCGGCGCCTGTACTCTGGCGGCGCCGCGAGCGGTGGTGGGGTGTGTGCCGTGCACTTGTACGTGAGTCTTGAGTGATGAAGCTGAGTGGTCGTGAGCGTGTGTGGGCACTGTTGATGCTGAGAGAACTTGTATTTTCATGTATCTGCAAGGGTGCTTCTGTGATGCAAGTGGAGTGCTGCATTTTGTCTGGAGGCGGCGAGCGCTGGCCGTCTTGTGGCACGCGCCTTGTGGCGCCAGGGCAGCCTTCTTCAATCGCATAATCAGAGAGCCTGGTAATGAGCACGGTGTTCAGCCTCTGCCATCTGATGTCAGTAGCCTGCTACTCCTCACGCAAGCTTCATGGGCAGAGCCCCAGACACCCTACCCTTGGACCCCTTACTTGCGAGACTCCTTTCGGACCTTTCCTATGCCTGCTCATTCAGATAGTGTGCTCCCAGACCTCTAAGGCGTGCTAATAGAGCAAAGCTCAGGTGCACTTTGCAGCGTCGCTTGCCATCGGCACCAGGTGCGTCACAGCCGGCCGGGCTGTGCCTGGCGTGCAGCCTCGCAGGCTGCGTGTGCTGGCTGCCTGAGCGCATGGTCTGCACGCCTTGCTGGGTCTGGTCGTGTGGCGCTTTGCTAAGCCGCGGGTGCCGCCAGCGGCAGCCGCATCGGCCATCACTTCACATTCACCAACGCGCTTGTGAGGCCCCGCAGGCGCGAGTGCGACACGGCCGGACGTCCCGCTGCACAACAGCCGCGATGAAGGGCGCCTTCGCTATCGCACAGGTGAGCCGAGTGGGTCGAGGCTGGGGACGTCATGCACCACCACCCTGTTCAAAGGATGCTGCGGCGCCCGGCCCAGCAGGTACCGACAACCACCGTGCAGGCCGCTGCCTGCAGCCGCTGCGCAGAGCCCTGTGTGCTGTGCTATGCGCCGGGCACCTAGCGCACAGGCCATCATTTGGCAGTTTTGCTGCCGTCAGGAGCTGGCTGCGCTCCTGCGCCCTCAGCGCCCTGCCTGCCGTACATGTTGTACGTGGCAGCAACGGCGGTCATGCACGCCGGGCATCAGCCGCCACCTTGCAGCCCCTGCACTGCACAGCGCGGGTCCGCTGGGCAGCTTCTCGGCGGCGGCGCCCTCGCCTGCGCCGCGCTGCGCAGGCGGGGCCGGGCGATTCCAGCCCAGCCTCTGTCCCGCCGGCCGCGCCGGGCGCGGGCCGACCCTGGGCCGCCGCGCGCTCGCAGGTCGCGCTGGTCGCGCTGCTGGCCGCGGCGCAGCTCGCGCGCGCGCAGCCGCCCCGGCCGGGCCCGGGCTTCCGCAACTTTGTGGAGAACCTGTCCAAGGTCGTCGCGGCGGAGGGCAGCGAGTTCTTCAAGGCGCCGGCGGCCACCGTGCAGACAGGCGCGCCCGCCCCGCCGGCCGCGCCGCGCGCCCGCCGCCCAACGCCCGCTCGCCGTCCGGCTGTGCTGGGAGCTCCAGTTGGGCTGCGCTGGGAGCTTCACTTGGGGCGCGGCCGGCGGCGGGCGAGGCTGCTTGCATGGCGGCTCCGCGCGCAAGCTGCGCGGCTGACGGGCGTCGCGGCACGCAGTGGTGTGCGGTGAGAGCACGCTGGCCGTGTTCGTGCAGCTCGTCGGCGGCTCCTGCAACGTGACGACCGAGCAGACCTCCAACGCGGGCGCGTCCAAGCAGGGCCCGCGCGCGTGCTCCGCCGGCGAGATCTTCCCCGGCAAGGCCTGCACGGCCATGCCAGGTCGGGGCCCGCCCGGCAGGCGTGTCTGCTCGGCTGCCGGCCGCCCCCATGATGCGGGAGCGCAGCCTCGGGGCCGCAGAGGCGCCCGGCTGCTGGCTGACTCTGCTGCGCGCGCGCAGGCGCGCTGACGATCACCGTCACGCCCGGCGCCAACCAGAAGGGCCTGGTGAAGAGCGAGACCGAGCCCGACCTGGCCGGAGCCATCTCGCAGCTCGGCCTCAGCGGCCTGTCGGCGCGCCCCCGGCCCGCTCGCGCACGCTTCGCTTGTGTGACCCCTTCTCTGCATGTGGCCAGTGTTCGCCTAGCGGCGCCTGTGCCCAAGCACGCCAAGCAGGCGCGCCGGCTCATGCGGTCGCCCCCTGCGAGCGCATCGGCTGGCCGGCAGCGAGCGGCGCGGTCGCGCGGCGCAGGCGCTGGGCGCGCTGTCGGTGGACGTGCTGTTCGGCGACTTTGTGCACGTGCAGTCGCTCGCGCTGCTGCCCAGCCTGCAGCGCATCACCGGCGTGCCGGCCGCGGCGGCCGCCGTCACCGGCCTGCCGCAGCCCATCATGAGCCAGCTGCGCGTCACCGGCGGCCTGGGCACCAGCTCGCCGCACAGCTTTGCGAGCGTGGCGTTCCAGCCGACAGAGATCAACGGCATGCTGCAGGCGCGCCGACCCGGACGCCGCCCCCGTGCTCATGCGGAGGCGCGCTCGGGCGGGGGGCTGACCGCGGCGGCCGCGCGCGCAGGTCACGGCGACCGCGCTGACCTCGCTGGACTCGTTCGCGCAGCTGCAGGCGCGCCCCTCACGCTCCGCGCCTCCCCTTCCCCCGGCCTGGCGCCCTGGAACGGGGGCGTCCGTCAGCAGAGCGCCCTGCTCGTATCAGCGGAGCGCCCTGCTTGTGTCACACAGTGCGTGTGTGACGCTTGCTGGGCGCGCAGACGGTGGCGGGCGACATGATTGTGACCAACAACAACGACCTCGCCTCAATGTTCACCTCCAACATCGTGAAGCTGCAGGCGCGCAAACCCTATCCCACCCTCAAAGCTCGGCCGGTACGGGCGATCCGGGCGGCCTGCGCTCGAGCGTGCATGTGCCTTGTATGCCATGCATGTCTGGCCGAGAGAGTGGCGCGAGCAGCGCGCGAGAGGGGCTCGCGCCATGGGCGCCAAGCTGCGCGGCCGGGCTGAGTGCGCGCGCGCCGCGCAGACCATTGGCGGCGGGCTGAACCTGGCGTTCAACCAGAAGCTGCAGGCGCTGGGCGCGCCCATGACCGCGCTGACCAGCATCGGCATGGACCGCTCCGCGGGCTCGCTGCTGCCCAACGGCCTCACGGCATGCCCCGCGCTGTGCATGCCCTAATACCAACCCTACATCTTGACGAGCTCACCATGCGCCACGAATACACTGTTGCATGCAGCGCCCGCTGTTTCATCCCCAGCCGCCTGTGCCCTGACACAACAACGCTCGTCCGAGGCGCAAGCCGCGCGCGCCGCCGCCGGCCGTGCGGGCCCGCATGCCGAGCCGCGCGCGCCGCGGCGCAGGTGGTGTCCAACCCGCAGCTGACGTCCTTCAAGGGCTTGGACGCGCTGTCGAGCCTGGGCGGCGGCCTGCTGGTCGTCAACAACTCGGCGCTGGCCTCGCTGGAGGGCCTGAACGCGCTCGGCGCGCTCAACGCCACCGGCGCCGCCTCGCTGCACGGGCCCAAGGCGCGCCCCCGACACCACCCCGCTCCATGGAGCCCCAACACCACACCATGCCAATACCTGTAGTGTTGTGCGCAGGCCGCGCGACAAACGGCAGTACATATTGGGGCTATGGTGGGCCTGTGTAAGAGCCCAGCAGGGGCGCTCGGCTGCTCAGTGTGGGGCCTTGACGCGCGGGCGCCGCGGCGCAGGTGCTGGGCCTGGACGCGATCAAGCTGAGCCCGCCGAGCGTGCTGGTGACCGGCAACCCGGCGCTGGCGGACGTCTCGGCGCTCGCGCGCCTGGCCGGCTGCGCCAGCGGCGACCCCAGCGGCACCACCGGCATCGTGCTGGAGGTGCACCC
>JAABUP010006946.1_pt1 | contig 15617 bp, 20 predicted proteins | sample 5559201 | NCBI WGS metagenome assembly JAABUP01 (sample SAMN10711887, study PRJNA513373) | rock metagenome | isolation source: Antarctica rocks | place: Antarctica
CTGATGGCGCTTGGTTTAATGTAAGCTAGAAATCTTACTTCCTTTGCCAATCTTCTACTAATCTGAGACAATTCAACAGCACTGCAGCATGCTGCATCGTCCGAACAGTCCTAAATTGGCAAAATGTGCACTCGGATCAAACATGGGAGGTCATAGATAACTGGTACTGGCGCTCTGTGGAAGTTTGCATCGGCATCATCGCAGCATCTATTCCCGCTTTACGTCCAGGCTACAGAACGCTCTCCTCCAGCATCACATCCTACCTCTCCCACCGGTCCTCCCGCAAAGCCAGCGCCTTCGCGCTAATCAATTCTGAAAATCATCTCCAACCCCATTCGGACGTCGAGAGACTCGCTTGTCCCGGTGACACAAATTATAACGCCTTTGGAGTCGCTGCACATACAGCTTCGGTCGAGGCCGACCGTGCGAATGCCTATGGGGCTGGTGAGGAAGGGTTTGCAATGAAATCTTTGCCGGGAGACAACAGGCCTGTTGACCAAGGAATCAAAAAGATGACAACAATTGATGTCAACCTCAGTCGCCCCGGCGAAAACGAGAGGACCCTTGGTTCAGGGGATCCGGCAAGTCGCTAATCTGCGCTGACAAGTTTTGAATGCAATACGCTTCTCACTCTAGATACTAATGTCACGATCGTTTAGAGCTTGGCTCGAAGAGCTCTCCCTGGGAAGTTTCAAGGTGCCATTTGTGCAAATGAATCCTTCATCAGATTGGCCAGACGCGCATCATCTTATTACAAGCCCCTTTACCATAAAAGTCCTTTACTCAATCTTCACATGTCATGTAACGAATTCAAGAATGCGTAAGAAAAAGATTCGAAACCCTCCCACCCCTCCCATCCAAAATCTCCACATTAAACCCAAAAGACCCATAATCAATCATGAACCCCACAATCCCCGCAATAGCAGATCTCAGTATCTTCTGGGTCATATGTCGTCCCCCATACGCGATAAGCAGCACGTTTCGCAAGACGAATTCATGATCTGTGGCTAGCGGTGTGTCCCCCTTCGCTGCTAGCACGCTGTCGAATGCCTGTAGCAGGGCTTGTATGAGGACTCCTAGCACTTGGGGGATCGGTAGTGGGTCGGCGTAATCGGAGAATCGGAGGGTGAGGTCTGTGTTGGGGACGCCGAAGCTTGATGGGTCTTTGGGACGGGGTAGGACTCTGTTACATCGTCTCGTTAAGCACCTGTGCCAGTGAAATGCAATAGTCGGGCTTACCCAACACCAATGTTCGTCAATGCGGTTAGGTTAGAAATGGAGCTGAGTGAGGCGAGTACTTCCGGGAGCTGTGTAGAAGCTGAAGGTAGGGCTATACGCCCGCTGGAGGCACCGGACTCGATGTCTGGTAGCGCGATGGGACCTGCTGCAAGACAAAATGGGAGAGATTGCGAGAACGCAGTCAGAAGGGTTCCCAAGACCTTCATTCGGTTTGTGTATACCATTGTAATCTGTAGAGACAGGGATGTGATAGTGACCTCGAATTGAATGTTACCGTCACGATTGACGACTTTAAGCGCTTGGAGCTATTCTATTGATACTTTGCTTTCTAGAAAATCAGAACATCGCTTAAAGAAATGCGACTTGCGCCAAGGCGACAGGATTTCATCGCGTACATGGAGCGCATCATGCGCATCATTCGAAGTACATGGAGAGCCCGAAGGCGATCCCTAGTGCTCGGTAAATTGCAGACTTACAATTGCAGTCCCAAATCGAGCGGATGTAAAGCTCAAGCCTATTTACAAATGGTCATATGAATCGACTTGCCTTGCATCGACCTTAATGTCCGCTAGATTGAGTGTGGAGTTACGCTTGGGCTTCCCCCCTTTTGGAGCTCCGGGTTGACGAAGCGCGAGTGTTGGGAGTATTCTCAACAGTCGGCGTCGCTTGTTGGACTGGACTGACGGTGTCCAAATTGATGACGTCTGGCTTCGTCGATTGGATGACGGAGCCGCCAATTTGGAAGACAGGTCTCGGTGGGTCACGTGTACGGCGATCTCTATCGTCACGTTCGGCCACACCAGTCGTAATTCTGTCACGGAGTCGGAACGGTGGGGTTGGTTCTTCTGGATCCATACTTGCAGAGTTTGACCCAATTGCCGTGGAAAGCGTGCGAGGAAGATGATATCCTAGCTTGCCGAGAGGCACGCTTAGACCATGGACAACCTTCGAAACATTAGAAAGTTTTCTCCGTCGAACGAATCCAGGGTTGACTTACAATACTGCAGATAGCAAGAAACCATATGACCACAGTAAAGACATCTTGCAGCTTGGCGGCATCTTCACGAACGACACCATCGACAGTGATCTGTCCTAAAAACTCAAGACTGATGTATAGGTAGAAGACTGCGCTGACCCCAATCGGCCCAAAGAAGCCGACAAACAGAGCCTGTTGCTTTTCTTCGATTTGCCAGATTTTCCAATGTAAAGAAAACACTATAGGTACGCGGCGGAAGAGCAGTATGAGGATCCCGAGGGGGACCAGACGATACAGAGGTATAACATCGTTGTGGAGGAAACTGGCCCAAGGGCACACGGCACCAAACCATAGGAAGACGGACAGATTGAGTAACATGTCTATGGTGGGCTGCAGTGAATCGTCTAATGTTTCTAAGCGGAACCAATCGCTGTTTTCTCTTGGATTAGATTTGTTGCTCTTAGAAGACTGTGGGAGATGACCCACTCAATTGTGAAGGCGTTCCCAGCAACGAAACATGCTAGCACGTCGTCGCTACCGATCATACCACAGGTTCCAGTAATGAACAACTACAACGATTAGAGACATGGTTCAAGATCATGATGTACTTATTCGCAGTGCCAAGATGCCGGAAGTATCAGAATCCACCGTGGCTGACAAGTGTCAATGCTTCACGCTCTTGCAGCATGGACTCAAAACGGCTGTAACAAGGGGAAGTCCTCAAAGATGGGCTTTGTAATGAAGGGTTTACTCACAGCCAGGGTAATCGCAAAGACAAGGAAACTTTCACGGTCCACGTATTTCCTCTCTTCCGCCCAATGAAGTAACTCCTTAGCAATCCAGCCCACGGTGGCCCCGTAGATGACGCTTAATAATATCGTATAACCCCAGGTCTCTCCGAACCAGTCACCCATGGCTAGCCTCGCACCCCCTGGCTGTCCCGCACCTCCTTCGCCGACGTACTTGATCAGATATAAAGCTAAGAATAGAAAGGGATATCCAAGTCCATCATTTGCCCCGGACTCTGCTATGATTATTTTCTGTAGATCTTTGGGTATGTTTTTATCGGCAAATTTCCCCTTCACGATGGAATTCGATAGGACGGGGTCCGTAGGAGTGACGCACGCTCCAATCGCGAGGGAGTGTAAAAAGCTGATGTTCGGAACCATACCCCAGATCAGTAAGCTACTGCTAACCCACATGGCAGTCATGCCTGCAAAATAGATCAGCTTCTGTGTTCTCATATCGGAGGGGTGCTGTGTTGAGAAAGAAACAATCTGTTTGACTAGCGAAGAGCTTGTATAACAACAACCAGGCCGCGACAAAAGTCAGCACACCACTCAACCCTGATCTTGGCAGGGAAGTGGTGCAGTGACTTTGGTCGCCCGCTGGTGTACGCTGAACACAAGTCTCCCAAGTAGACCGCTAAGGATAAAATGGGAGTTGAGCAGTGTAGTCCCACTGTTCAAAATCTCCTTTCCTTCACAGTCCTTGAGCGGAATGTATGGTAACTCGGTTCATTGGCGATTGACTCGCAACATCCCAGATTGACAGAAAACAAGTTGTGGGGGAAATACCTGGACCCAGCAGGAGCGCAAGACTTTTCCATTCTTTCAGCAGGTATTTGCTCGGTAATTGTATGCCAGCAAGGACTAGCTGTACCCCTAGCACTAGACGGGTGAAGTACAATGTGATAGTAGCTAGGTTTTCCTGAGAGCCCAGGGCGTATTCCAACGGTCTGATGAAATTTGCAGCGTGCGGTGAGAAAATAACGCCGAATATCAGAGATATCAGGGCTTCTGAGAGGTAATATCGTTCTTTGCAAAGGTAAGATACCAAGCCGCTGCAGTAGATTAGCGAATGGAAGATGGTCGTTACGACAGTGGACATTTACAATAGGGTGATGAATGCACCGAGAGTGGCTGCATATTGGGCATCAGTAAATGGGATGGCCAGGGATTTCAAGGGGCCTTTACAGCACACAATATTGAAGTTTGTGACAACAAGGGTAGGCATGTTTGTCGCATTGGCAGGACCGCGGCCAATAAATCAATGCTAACGACTGGTCGAGCGCTCTTCAAATTCTGGTATCAAAGCTTCCCCTCTTGTATCCCAGGCAGAGACGCGTGGGTTCAAAGCCAGTGTTATTGTGACTCCCTGTGTGTGTTGGCCAGAGTTCGTAGCAGATTGAGACCCGCCACCTTGGAAGACTTATCGAGGCAAATCGAATGCATAGGATTAAAAATTTGTGAATATGTGAGGCTGTGCGAGGCTTGCGGACTCTGCCCGAAATTGAGAGGTGTATACCGCAAAGTGCAGGATGAGAAATGGAGACCTCGGTGAGTGAGGGAAGTTGTTGACATAGATATTATCTCATCGCCAAGCGAGCTGTCTTGGCAGACTACTCTACTCACCAATCACTGGCCACTCAAATTTCCGATGAAAAGCTGATAGTGCAATTTTAGCAGACCCAATAGGGGGGGTCCTTGTCGGTCACTCAACGGTCTCTGAGAGAGTGTATTATCTAGTCAATGGCGACGATGGTTTTGCCAGTGTACCGAAGTGGATATCAATTGCCTGCCTATATGCGCCGCTGCAATGCAGCAGTACTAGACCCTTAGAGCATGCAAGTGGTATCATTTTGGAATAAAGCTCCTGTGTAAAAGCCACTCAACCCCCAAACACCCAGACCCTTTCACTCGACCGGGCCTCTTCTTGCCCCATCCACTGCGAGCTTGTCGGCCTCCACGTTGCCCGGATGATTGGCATGTCCCTTGATCCATTCAAACGCCGTCTGGACGTTCAGCTTATCCCGTTCTTCTATCCTTGTGAGTACGTTCTCGATGATGTCCTTATTTTCGACTGCTTTCCCCGCCGATGTCTTCCATCCATTCCGTTTCCAATTGAAATGCCATGAAGTGACGCAGTCAATGGCGTATCGACTATCTGTAATGACAACAACGTTTCGGTTCCGAGGTACAATCTCGAGTGCTCTGAGGACTGCAGTGAGCTCAGCTCTTTGATTGGTTTGCCGAGACCCAGGTAGCGTCTCCGAAACATTCCTGCAATTGATCATTTAGTGGCAGCAAATGCGTCAATTTTTGATTACGTGCATACCTTTTATCACCTGGTCCGAAGTAGACACCGACTCCTGCAAACGCACCGGCCTTGCCGTTTCCTAAAGAACTCCCATCTGTGTGTATACGGATAGGCTCTGTCTGAGCCCCAGCCGACGGCCGTAACTTAGTAGCTTGACGCTGCTCTTGTGTTTTGTAGACAATTTCCCCTGTCTGGGGATCCAGTGTGATGTTCGGATCAAAACCGTCTTCAGCATCCGGAGGTAAGGGTCCGGTGCCAGGCTCGAATTCGAGCTCGTTGTACTCTAAGATTGCTGGCTTCGTACCATTGGCGTTCTTCTTCGCCTTCTTTTGCGGAAGTGGCTGGCTGTCAGTCTTGGCTGCTCCATTTGAAGCATGATAAAGTACTGAAGTGCCGTTGTCGCCTTCGAGAGTGTTTGCAGTATCTGTCGTCCGGCTTTCGTCCTCGTCAAGAAACCTCTGAGCCTCAACACGAGTGGTAAAACAGCGGTGTCTTGGTTTCTGCCATCCTGTGATCTGTTCTTGCGCTGATGGCCAGTCCGTGTATATGCCAGGGACTCTTCCACATTTGACAGCGTAGAATTTGGCGGGCAGAGATGCACCGTTGCTTCCATTCTGAGGAGGGTTCTCGCCAGCGACGAAGCGCTCAGCGTCGGTCAATGTAGAGAATGATTTGACTTGTAGGACACCATTAGCGTTTTTGGGCTGCTGGACTTGTCATCCAAACTCACAAGTTCCCCTCTTGAAGCCCTTCACTTGCTCGAGGCAGTCAGCCCAGGTGTGATATACACCTGGTTGATAACCAACGCGTACGGCATAATATTTGACCTCATTGCCCCTCTTTCTCTTAGTGCCATTGGAAGCTGTTGTACCTGCTGGCGAACCAGATTTGACTGACATTGTATCATCCATGATGGCAATTCCGAGGGATTTGAGGAGGTGGGAGAATGTAGGTGGAACACTGTAGAGCCAGGAGAAGTGAGGCGTAGTTTTAGGCAAGAGCCCCACCCTCTTCGCTGCCCGAAAGTACGCGGCGATGTTTGTTGTCGCTACCAGGGAAAACGACCTTCTGAAATATTGTTCGTCCTTTGGTTCGTTTGAGAATCAAATGAATACTGTTTGGAGGTGGTGTTAATTCCATTGAGAACTTACCACACACTCGAAACATGCAAACAAAGTGAAGTCAATTTGGTGGCCCGTGCGCACCTACTTCCATGGAGCATGTGTTCTCCGCTTTTCCCAATAAAATGCATATTGGTGAGGGCAGGCCACAAGAATCCTAGGCATACACTTACGAGGGAGCCAATTGGTTACTAGGTGCAATGATACATTACTTCTAACCATACTATGCATACACAAGACAATTCAGCAAGCGTCCAAGCAAGCCTTCTAATGCCAGCCCCACTGCCATCCTGTAATTGTACAGCCCGCCGACAACATGGGTATATCCTTCTGACTAAACACCAGACACCTCGCTCAAAGCAGTGGACCTGTCTCCTGTGAACTCCGCAAATACTTAGTTCGATAGCTGGGACTTTGCTCTGCGCAATTGATAGTTCTGTATGGGTAGTCAGCCATCAACTCTCGATCGAAGCCATCTGAAGTGCTCACTGGAATATGATCAAACCAGTCAGTCTCCCTATTGTATCTATAAGCCTTGAACTCGACGCCGTATGGTTTCTAGTCTAGTCAGTCGCTGGCATTGGCTCTAACCGACAAAGCGCGCTTACCGGCTCAAGCACATATAGCATTCCTAAAGGCACATCCAGGTCCGCAACGTCTTCCCTCTTCAAACCTTTGAAGTAGGCTAGGAGTACCCGGGCGACAGATCGGTGCCCAACAAGGAGTACATGGTCTGTCATCCTCTCGACTTCCACTATCACCGCGCGCAGGCGATTGATGATGTCTAGGTAGCCTTCTCCACCAGCTCCAGGATATCGATAGTGCAGCTTATCCTTCTTGCGCAGCTCGTACTCATCGGCATGTTGTGTCATGATCTCCTCGTACGTCATACCCTCCATGATACCCGCATTCAGCTCGTCAAGCATCTTCATCTGCTTAATATCGAATTCCTCTTCATCGAAATATTGAGCTGTTTGAACACTTCGTTTCAGCATTGATGTCCATACGCAGAAATTCATCGCGGAATGGCCATCTTCGCCGTCGCCGTCGCCGTTGCCAGTACCATGGTCATAGTCGGGATTTGGAGGTGTAGTGTCTCCCGGTTGAGGGGGGAAGTGAGTAGACAAAGCCTTGTTGCGTTGGTATACATCCCAAAGCTCTCGCTCGTGCTTGACGAATTTGGTCAATGCCCTTGCATAAGCCTGGCCAGTATTGCTAAGATCTGAATCTCCGCCAATCTTGCCGTTGACATTGTCAACGGATTCGCCGTGTCTGGTGATCCATATCTGTCTCGGGGCAAGATTGAAATTGAGGAGGTAGTACACAGTTTGGGCGGACAAAAAGCCTCGGATCTGGTGAGATACCACCTTCCGTCCAACATCGATCATCTGAATGTAAGGCATGTTGTTGCTTTCCTCATAGTCTCCCAATGGCACATATTTCTGTTCGTACAACGCGACACGCTTTTTGAAGTCTTCTAAAGCTACCACGGGATCTTGGTCTTTGTAATCCGGTCCAGAAAGCTTCAGTCGCATGTTCGACTCCAACAGATTTTCATCAATGCACAATGACTCCAAGAAGAGGACACCAAGCTCAGGACCAGCTCTTTCACGAACCTTTTCCATGATGAGCTTTCTCCTTTCGAGCGTGCTGTTGGTCGCATCGAATATCCCCACCGATCCCCCTTGGTCAAGAATGTAATCCAGCAACTCATCCAAGGTACCCATCGCTATCTCGTCACGGATGTGCGCTGCTTTTTCATTGTTTGGGTCAAAGAAAGAAGCGGTCTGCTCCATCCGCTCAACAGACTCTGTCCTCTTTAGCACTGGTTCTGGATGGTCAGGTACTAGTGTTCCTCCGTTTGCATGGCCATTGGACAAGTCTTGATTTCCAGAGTGTTCCGAGGGCAGCTGCTTGTCGGATATGTCCAGAGCCTGCAGTGGGAGGTCAAGAGGTGGTGTGGCAGGGGGAGGTCTGCCGTTGACCAGGATTTGTGTCGCGGGCGAATCCGATGACTTCATTTCTTGGTCGTTCAATACACCGTTGAGGGAGACTGTTGTAGCGCTTATGCCTCGTCCTGCGCTTCCTGGTCTGGAGTTTGTTGGAGGGGCAGACTGACCACCTGCCGCAAAGCGTCTTCTTTCACCAACATTGAATATCCGGGTATCATGCTGAAGCCAATTGAGATACCGAGCAATCTTCTTGGTGATATAGCTTTTCCCTCTGGCAGGTAAGCCTACCATTACAATTACCAGTTTGGAGCCCACGTCGCGCTGGGCGATTCTTCCGTCGGGAGAGACCTTTGATTTGGTCAGACCTGGTATGTCAAGGGTGGTGGGTCGATTGCGGGACGGGGTAGAAGTACCAGAGTCCCGCCGTCGTGGTTGACTATAAACATCAGCTGAAGTCGAGATCGAAAGGGGGCAAGGTTCGGAAGAACGGATGCCGACAGTGAAAAGCATCTTACATATTGGGGCTGTTAGGGGCGGTGTTCAACGGCGTGTCTGTCAGAGCAGTACCATTGGAAGTTACTCCTTTTATTTTATTAGAGGGGGCGGCCAGATTGCCTTCCAAGCCATGGGAGCCGAACGATTTATGATCGGTTTCTTTCTTCGATAGGTGACTTTCCTCTGGAGTCCTTGCGCCATCGGTGCTGGGAGTGGAGAAGTTGTTCATTGCAATACGAGCTGTGACAGAGTGCTGGCTTTGCTTTCTCGGAGGGGACGAGCGAGGGCCTGGGTCTTTGCAATCTTGAAGCGGTTCGCCGAGAGAAAAGGGCTCTCTGTACTCGCCATTGCCTAGAAGCGGCATAATGGCGAGTTGGAGACAATCTCAGAGGTAAAGTCGTCTGTTTCTATCTTCAGCGCTTCAGCGCGTTTTGTATCCCCAGGTGACTAAAGTATTGAGTAAGACGGAGTTAGGAAGGGCTCATTTTGAGGCTTTCCTTCTTCAGCAAGTAAAGATCTCCGTTTCCCGAGTCCCAGGAGTCCGGTCCTTTATGCAGAGGGTGCTTGATATTCCGATTATTCTGAGAGAGGTTGAGAGATGGATTGTTGAGAGCAAAGATTTGATGAAGAGCTCAAGGTTTGATCGGCCCTGATGACCCCTGCCGTATCACTTGAAACACTCCCGCGTAATTCTGGGGCTTCCAGAAATTTGCCGTTCCGGGCTAAGCGCGCTTTCGCCGAAATTGATGGAAAGGTAATCTCCCATTGCTTGTAAGGGTGATTATACAAGGTCAATGTATGAATACCGGATGCTATGTGTCCATTCTTTGAGCCTCGTCTGCTTATCCGCAATGACTACGCCTCTATTCTATGCCTCTCTTCCCATACTACATAGACACTCCCTCCAATCAGAGTCGCCGTGTCAGCACATGCGCATACGACTTGCATTCCCGCTTGCCCTACAGCCCCACACAATGCATGCCATGTCAGCTTGCGCGGGCGAGGGAGACCCAACCGGTCACCGATATGGAAACGACCCGAATTGGTGACCCGAAATCTTTCAGCCTTTCAGCTTCAATGTCAAGGCAAACAGACACGCATATGCTGCAATAGATATCGCTGTCAGAACAACGACGACATTTCCTGAGGTCCGAAATTTCTTGTGGTTCAGACCGTCTTCCCCGATCTCCTGGAAGAATTGTTTGTTGCCCTGCTGTCTGCGGAAGAGTGCAATGACGAGGACTCCTGCGCCATACAGGGCGAATAAAGCCCCGATGCTCTAGAAAAGTGGGCGGTCAGCATTTCGTGGTGACTTTTGCGAATGTGTGTGGATTCGCATATGATTTACTCACATAAAACTCGCTCGTGAAAATCTTGAGGATGACAAGAGAGAAACTGAATTGGCCGAGCGCGGTCCTGATGTAGGCCCCCTGATGGCTCGCGTCAGGAAATCGCACCGCAAGGTGTGGGATGATGCTGTACCTCGAATGTTCGCTGGGCAGCACGGATCTCTACCAACTCATCATTCGTAAGTACGACCTGATGACGGATTAATGGCCACTTTGGTAATCCTTGAAATCAAAAGCACACCCACACTGCGGGCTCGGTGGAGTCTCAAATGGTAACGGTCGCCTGCGTGAGCCTGCCCGTCATGTTCAGCAAAACCCTGGGCATCAGTAGTATGACTAGACAAAGTACCTCGAACATTACGGCTGTTGGGCCATTCAATGATATTGAGTTTCTTGACGATAGTCGACAGAGTCAAGAATCCCCGCAGCGGTAGGGCTGGGCATGGAGCAGATAATGCGACCAGCATTCTCAACATTCTGTAATTCAATAATAGTCAGAAATTTTAAATTACCTCACATAATTGATCTTTGCTTTACAAATGACACTACGCCTTGGAAATATCGTAGCTATATCTCTAGTTGGGATAATTGCCATTCCTCATTGTGATTAGCTTATAATTTTATCTACACCGTCTACATAGAAGGCTTAGTCTATTCATTCAAAAACAATGTGCAACCCGATGACACTAGCGAGTCTCAGGTATTCGAATAGCACAGGAGTAGAACCGATTGGCCGATTCCGCTGGAGACTGCAGTAGAGAATTGACACATCCGTGCCCAAACGAGCCCAAACGGGGTCCAACGGCTCATGGCACTTATAACAAGTAGCTGCAATCCGATTTTAGGCGTGTACGTCCGCTGCTGTCTGCAGATCATCATCGCCAACCCAGCTCCAGGTCAAGAACTTCCAGTTAAGTTCCGGACGCCACCACAGACCGTACGTGCAGTACTCGAAGTCTGAGCCATTGGTGTCTCTGTTCTGGGTTCCAAGCCCACCAGTCAACATGCATTCACCGAAAACAACTCTTCCGAACCTGGAGTGATTGATAGCCATCGAACACATCACACATGGTTCATGCGTAACGTATAGCTCAAGGTCATGACATAAGTAGCCACCAGCTGCTAGTGTGGACTGTTCGTAGAGGTCGGTCTCCAACGATGTAATCGGCTCGTCCACGAAAAGTTCTGGAGTGTCAGCATTTTGATGACCACTGTTCTGTCCGACTAGGAATGACCGTCGCTTCCGTGCGACCAACCCAATAGCTCGCATGACGGCATGGGCTGCTGCGTTGCCACATCCTTGTCTTGACTCTTCCGAGATACCTCTCCATCGAGCGTCGCCAGCCGCTGCAATAACCACAGCACTGCTCCCCGAAGTACGATCGACAACCACAGCGCCGACGGCTTCTCCCATGGACATCGTAGAAGTAGACCGTCCTACTTTCACCCCCACCTCCATGAACTCTTTCACCTGACCCTGAATCTCATTTTCGGCCCGAGCAACGATAGCCGGGTGTGGTCCAAAGGGATTCCCTCCTTTGTAGGCAGTCGGCCAGTAGTCTTGGCTCAGCTGCTTTGCTTGAGGTCCAGAGGTAGGCGGGGATAACGGTACTGTAATGACGCGGAGATTGGGATCCAGTCTCTGGTCCGTGTAGGGGCCGGCCTGTATTAGCAGCTTTTCAAGGCTTTCGTATGGTAATGCAGACGTCGCGCATATTAGGAAATGTAAGCTTGGCTCATGCCATGGCTTTGTTGGAACGCAGTCCCTTCCGAGCTCGGAATCATCATATCTGAGAGCCGAGCCATTTGTGTTATCCTCGATTGAATCTGGGGAGCTGTGTAGATCTGCTCCAGCATGCCGAGGTGGTACTGTCGCATCGCGGCATTCGAGATGGGCAGGAAGGTGGTCTGGCTTGATGAAGCGTCGGAGATGGTGAAGATCGATGAGGTCTGAGCTCTGAATGGCAGCATCGACAGTCCTGGAACAGCTATTAGTGTGTTTCCGTTCAATTTTGTCGTAGAGCCAAACTTCAGAATAGTGTTCGCAGAACGAATAGGAACATCAGCAATGAAAGCCTCCACGGTTTCAAGCTTTGCTTCTACTCCGGCCTTTGTGGGTAGAGCAACCAGATGTCGTGGATTTTCAAATGCCATAGGGCCGCCATAATTCGTTGCTCCTCCTAAGCAATGGCTTTTGCTAGACTTGTCGATGATACATGCTCTCTCGAAGAATTCGTCTGATTATCTGAGTATCCTAGCATAGTAAGGCGGCAAACAGGACTTCGAGTATTATAAAGTATTATAACTCTAGTCGTAAGTTTTTTTATCTCAAGACTTAAATTTAGTCTAACTCGGTAATTGGAGGTTGTGACTGCGAATACTTTTCTATTGTTTGCACATGTAGAAAATACTGAATAGCTACGATGTCTCCACAGGGTGTATGGATGTCAATCACTAAAGAAGCTCTATGCTAAAGCGGTGGGAGGAAGTAATTTCCAGATCTATCTGCACTCTACTGCGTAGCAGGTTTCAGTACCTTGCCATAAAGGGCTACGCCTGTTGCCCTCTCTACAAAGCGACCTCTTTTCAAAGCTAGTACTGGTGGGTTTGGCTCATTTGTGGTGACATTGTATGTAGCCGTAGTGTTGACTACCGAGAATTGAATGGTAGAGTTGCCTTCCCTATAGGTGCTTTTGGCGGAACCGACGGTCATGTATCCTGTAGTCGCCTTGGTCAAGCCTGTGGCAATATCAAGGCCGTTGATTGCTCTGTCAAATATCTCTAAAGAGACCAGCGGCTGGTAGAATGGAACTTCATGTCTGGATGCGATTTGCAGTCAGTATCTCCGTGGACAGAGCTCGGGTAGATTACATGTGTATGGGCATAGATCTTGAGGAGTTAGGAAATGGCGTCCATTACCCTGACTCGTAAATTCTCACAAATGAAAAGGCAGAGCTCTGCTTGACTTGGCCGTGAACGATCTGGTCGGACGTAGTAATATTGACATAGCCTGCGGAGGAAAATCCTGGTTGATCGACTTCTAGAGAAACTACTTCGCCCCCGAGCCTAAAGTCATCAGCGAGAGTCGCTGATAATCAGTAGATTGGAACGAGAGACGGGGATCTACCAGTTGCAGTTATAGTCGGCGTCTCCAGTATATAACATAACTGTGATTCCTTGCTCAAGGAGCTCTTTAATATCCTCAACCGTGCCATCTTCTCTGCCATCGTCACCAGTAGTATTGAACGCATTACCGACAGCCGGAGAATACTCGCTGAAGTTGACGAAAGCTCCAATCGCGGTCTGAACCTCAGGTGTATTCAGATACTGAACATAAAATTGTGGAGGAAACGGATCGGGGTAAAGCTCTCTGATATCGTATTCGTCCCTGTTCAAGACGTCGTCATATATCGATTCGACATTCTTAGCGCAATAGTTGTCTGCTGCCGAGCAGATGACGTTGTCCCCAGTATTGATACAAGACGTCAACTGATCTATGCAATTGCCTGTCCCGTAAAGGTTGTCATACATTTCATCAGCAATGGTGGCATTGAAGGGCGCATAATCATATGTGTTTCCCGGGAAAACCTGAGGCTCGTTAGCCAATGGTATTTTTTCCGTGGCCACGTAGCAAATGAGACCGTGAAGTTGTAATATGCTTGATACTAGACTGCATATTAGCTTGCGATGAATCGCTCATGCCCTAGAGAGTGTACCTGAATTAACGGATTGTACCATCCGTTACCGACAAGGAGCGACTCTATCGATAGAGATATCTCGTTAGTAATGAATGACATCGACGCGTTGGAGACTCACTGAGGCTGATCTTGTGAGCGCCTGAGATCGCTTTTGCGTTCTGGCTTTCAATATACTCGCTGAACACGGGACCGTAATGGCCTGGACCAGGAGTCAACTCAATCGATACACAGCGATAGTGATTGCCCCAGGGATCCTCACCTCCGTAGCTTTCCGTCGTGAAATGGAAAGTTTCTCGTGCATACTGGGGGAAAACGCCCATGAAGCCCTGCAGGGTTGCCTATCTTTCATCAGAAACGTACGGAAAATCACATTTAGCAGTATAGTACCCAGAACGCTGGCGCAGCTGCTGAAGTCGTCGTTGGAGTGTCCGCGACAGGCATTGAATATGTCCCGCATGTGCCCTGGGTTAGATTCCCGGCGGGACATGTATTGTTCGGCAGAATCACAACAGTCCCATCGGTTGGATTTACATAACCAGGGACAGGCTTTGAAAAGCTAAACCCAACCTGTGCAGGTTGATCGATGAAGATCATGTTACTTTTCTCGTTCCAAGCAAAGGGATTGTTCTGGACCTTGCCATCCGAGTCGACACTGCACGGTCCGTTCTCTTGGAAAAGACCTATCATCGAAGATGACCTTGGTCCTCCATTAATCCTAGGGTAGCACTCAGCTCCGATTGGCGTCCAGAATTGCATTGAATTACCATGAGGTTAGGGGAGCTTTGGATGGGTCTCCCGCCCGTGTTTCGAAGAACCAGAAGAATATGTGGGTATCATCAGATACATCCACATAGCCCGAGTACGATTTCACGTCTTTTCTTTGTTCACAGATTCCCGCAGGAACCTCTTTGTCTAGTGACATTCGCCCATGTCAGCTTGGCTTTGGAGTGATTTAGTCTACATAAAGGTCCAATCGGTACTGCCAGAAGAAGCCTTCTAGCTCAAGCTGTAAGACATACGCCGAAAGCCGGAGAGGACTCACATCTGACCTGGTATCCAGCATAGCCTGTGGCGGTAATTAGGTCAGCTGGAGGAGCTATGAATTGTGAATAGACAGCGCCAACGCCCACTAGGAGAAGGCTGAATTTGAACATCATAATTGACATCAAGCCAAAAAGCCATGGAATTGGAGGAGGATGTACTTATAAGTACCTCAAGACGCGTAGGCGGCGAGAGCGAGCTGCATGTTGTACCTGCCGAAATCTAGTCCAATGAGGAATGTCCACGGGCATTGTTCAAGATAAGGTTGAGAAGATTGGATCCGTTTCGTAGTCCTGATGCAGGCTGGTATTCTTCCGGAAGGTGTATATGCGGCACCAGTAGCCGTGGATGTTGCATAACTGCAATAGGAAGCTCGGAAGAGAGGATTGATCTACTAAGCGAGCGCCGGCCGACCGAGCCGCAGGTGCTGCAACGTGCACATACATACTCTAAGAACAATGCATTCGCCATGCGAACCATCGATTTCAATAATGTCGACCTTGCAGCCAGTAAGCGTTGCACTCTCCTTGACACCAATCGGCATGTTGCCGACCGAGGCAAGAAAGCTGCACAACGGCATGGCGATGACCCTTAAGAGTCAATTATGGCTCAAAACATTGCAAGAAGAAACGAATCCTCAAACTATT
>JAABUP010006948.1_pt1 | contig 15615 bp, 20 predicted proteins | sample 5559201 | NCBI WGS metagenome assembly JAABUP01 (sample SAMN10711887, study PRJNA513373) | rock metagenome | isolation source: Antarctica rocks | place: Antarctica
TCTAGGTGAACACCGTCTGCCCAGCGGCCTGTGTCTACCCGCAGACCATGGCATCCAGTCCTAAACCTGCTGATTAACCTTCTATTTGACACACACTTGACAACAGACAGGTTGTTGGCAGCACAATGCTGAACGGGCTGGGTATCTGGTACGTCGTTTTATACTAGTCTTGCAATTTAGCAAGCACGAACCTGACAATTGGCCTGGGCTCTGACATGCATCTGTTGCTGCAGCTTCTTCCTTGCGCGACTGTCCCACGCGTTCTACATGTTTAGTCCAGACAGCATTCCCCCAATTCCCTTCAGGGCATTCGGCTTTGTAGGATCATTTGCTCCGATTGCCATTGCCAGCTTCTACAATGTTGTCTATGGCTTTCACAACAAATATTAGCGTGCTGGCCTGACGTCAAAATCAGGACAATATGACAGCTATCAGGCTGAGAGACTGGCAGGATTTTTGATGTCCCAAATGGCTGAGTCTATACAGTCTGTGATTGTCCTGGGACGCAGTAAGATGTAGTGTTTTGTTATCACATCTCTTTGTATGCTTGTATGTGTGTGTAGATGCCAGCTGATCATGATCATGATGTTGAATTCAGAGGATCATAAACTGTTCGTTAGTCAACGTCGTTAGTTAACCTTCAAATTTGCTCATCCCAGCTGCTTGTTGTGGTGGTGTCAATGAGATGCTCTTTAACACGACATGTATCGGCACAAGCACCTTGTACAGCTTTTCTGTTGGTCTTGCCACTTTCACATGTGTGATGCATCGATGGAAATCCACATTGCACTCTAGATCTACCACACTTTCATGCAGAAAATGATTGTGATAAGCTTAAGACATGTTGCCAAAAGCATACATGGCGTGCTGCAGTGTATCGTAGAATGACATGGTGAACGGTGAAGTCAAAGCTGTTTTCCTCTCAAAGCATGTACATGTCGACATGTCGAAGCTGCCGCAGTGCAGTGCAGTGCAGTGCAGTGCAGCTGTGCAAGAACATATGTGTATACACTACCATAGAAAGTACATGATTGATCTGTCTTGCACAAGCTCGTGACAAGCCTATACACGACTCGAGTACGCTCAAGGTGCTGCTATATTGATGCAACCTGCTTCTGGCACAGAGTCATGTCGTTGACTTGGAATAGCAACTGGACCTGACCTCACTTTGAACATCTCAGTAGAGTTCATGCATCTTCTTCTTACCAACATTTAGAATCTTTTACCTACGAAATCAAACAGCAGTGCCCTGAAACAAGCGCGTCGCAGATGTCGGCGACGGACGTCGGTGTACGACAAGCAGTTTCGACACAGCACTACATGTTTTGGAAGCATGCCTTTCAGACCATGTAGCAGGTTCAAAGTACTACAACGCTAGTTAGACCATCGTGCTTGCAAGTCAAATAGGGACCGTGACCGTTTAGTAAGCGAGCATAAGCAAGCATCAGGTCTCCTCGCCACGCACAAAGTGCATTTGCAAGTTGCCATCAGCGCAATGTCCGCAAACGAGTCCCCAAACCGCAGCAGCAGAGATCGGATCAGAACTTCTAAGTTCGCTCCTTACCAGCTTGCACAGCTCGTCACCCTGCAAGTCCAGAGAGCACATCATGCAGCAGACGACTTCATTGAACATAACTTATCAGAGCTCGCAAAAGTTGCTCTGGTCAGTGGTGCATTGGCTATTGCAGCCATTCTTCGTCGACGCAAAAGCAGAGAGGAAGAACCTTCTGACTCTTTGCAAAGCCAGGTTCAATATTCCAGTACATTTGCTGGTAACCACCAATTTTGCATTTTGCTTATGCATTTCGACAATGCAGGATATTCCTTTTTCATACCTTGAGACAAGGCCTGTGGAGCTGGTCTACTTTGCATTCCTTGAGGCATACTTTGATGACATAGATGAGGAAGAGAATTACAGTGCTTGCTGTCGAGATTTAAGGGCAATACAGGGTTCTGCAAAAGTCAAGGTAGAACTACACATGTGTTGAAGTACATGAGCATTGCAACATGGATGGCTTCAAGTTGCGCTCTAAGTCAGCAACAATATGCAAATAGCTGTCTTGTTTATAAGGTGGAGTTCAACAAGGCAGCCAAGAAATGTATCATTTTGTTGTCGTACAGAAGGAATTGTTAGGCCATATCAAAATGCGCAAGACAGACTGCTTTGGAAAGACAAGATTTGTCCCGCACGTACCTAGCTCATCATGACCTGGAAAGCGTTGTTAGTATTATTGTTATTACAGAGGCCTGCTGCGCAGGGCAAAGCAATGAGACGTCAGCTCTGGGATCTAGGAATCTTGGACTTCCTGATTGGTGAAATGCGATTTGAATCAGACCACCCAGTTGTGCTGCCTTTGGCCCCACCACAGCAGTCAGCAGCACCAGCTGCGCAACAAACGCCGGCACGTCATACCAATGCTTACAGCGGACGTCTTCCAAACAGCAGCACAGTCAGCCCTAGCAGACGCTCAAATCATCAGACTGTGTCACCCAACAGACCTCCTGGCGCAACCTCTGCAGTCACTGCTGCTTCTGGTGCTAGCACAAGCAGCAGTAGCCCTGTGAGAGTAGGCAGGACTGTAGGCACACCTAGCCCCAGCAAGCGTGTCCCAGTTGTTGCTGAGCACAATGCAGAGCCATCTCCTGACAGGGGGGACCTGTTGCATGTGCCTGTCAGTGCTCCTACCTCTTCTTCTGCAGCAAGTGCAAGCCCTTCACCAGTACGAAGGGCTCTTTCGCTTGTGCCATCCCCATCTGCCAACAGGGCCTCCACATCTGCCAGTAGGGCATCCCCATCTGCCGTGAGGGCATTCACAGGAGCCAACAGGGCACCTTCACTGCTGCCTGTGAATAGGCCCTTGAACCCATTGTCATCACAGTTCAGCTCCCGGCACATGAGCGATGATGAGTCGCCAACAAAGATCCACTTCTTACCCTCCCAGCCAAGACGGTCATCAGATCAGTATCGTGACGAGAACAGGCCATTGGAGGGCTCTGACTCAAGGCTCAGTCCAGGGGCAAGGGATGCGACTTTTGGTGGCTTAGATTTTCCTGAAGGGTTCGAGTCCACTGGAGATGTGAATGAGGATGTTGCAAACTTGATTGCTTTGGAGGTGGGCTATACAACTGTCCATGCTCTGCATGAGCTTGACCCGGAAGCTATGCCAGCATCCTTGCTTGCCTTGTGCCTGCTGATAGGCCAGCAATGTTGTTCAAGCGCATCTGCTATGCTTCCTCGCTCCCTGCCAGCACACACCACTTAGTACATAAGCTGCATCTGGCTGATTGTCGCTCATGCAGCACATACTGTTGGACTGTGTACCAGCAGTCAAAGGACTGATCCCACGCTACACATGAAACCCATCGGTAAGCTCAGTCCGAGAAGGCCAATGCACATTTGTGTTCCAGGATGCTGGGAAGGCTGAGCACAGCGAGGATGAGTCCTTATACAACTCTTCAGATGATGAGGAGCTTGCACAACCAGGCCCTGCCAGCTCAACCCATACCTCTCTTGCCAGCAGAAGGCCTGCGGCCCTAACAGGCCTTAACATTGCTGGCACATCAGCCAGGAGAGATGTGACGCCGATTGCGCTGCCCAATGAGCCTGACAGTGATTCAATAGACCAGGAGAAGCCAAAGCAACGCATCTACAAACACGCAGAGAGGCACCTGCTGGTAGGCTGTCATCTGTCCTTAGTCGTATGCCAAAATTGTATGCATGGCTGCTCACAAGTAAGCTACACTTGAGACTGCAGCAGGTAAATTCCAGTTCAATGATTATTGGTACTGTGTTGGTTGGTTGATTCCAAACCCAGCATATCAAATGATCATGCACTCCATTGGCAAACTGAAACGCTGCATCAGAATGGCTGCAGATGGTGCAGCTGGCATTGGAGCTACTAGTGAGTGAGTCAGGGGAGGTGGACCAGGCCTACTGCGCCACTGACCTCTCTGATGAGCAGAATGTCAGTGTCCTCCAGAAGCACCTCAGCAGTGCCTTCAATGCTGACCTGGCAGGCCCTCTCTCTGACTGGGCTCACAAGGCAGGAGAGCCAACTGCAAGGCTGCTGCGCTTGGCTTGCAGGTGAGATGCTTTTCTACTTCTTTTACACAGTTTGTTCCTACGGCCAGTCAGTCAGTCAGGGATGTTGCAGTCTTTGAAGCCAGCAAGGCCATAGCAGTAAATCCTCTGATTCTGTACATCTTCTTCCTGCTCTTCTTCAGCTTCTCCCTTGCCCCTGACTCTGTGCTCCCTCTCTTTTGGTGTTCTTCTGTCAATCCTGCCTCGTGAAATCCTCTTCACTCTCGCCATCTGCCATGGTGTTGAACAGGTACAGTATGCATGCCTGCAAGCATATGCTCCTGCATAGTATGCTGTACTATGCATGCTGGTCTGCTCAAGGTAATAGATTCTTGCCTCATCAACATAGTTCTTCTTCAATGCCAGCATAACAATAGTAATAATAAAAAATAACAACACTAATAATAATTACAAGAATAATCATAGTAATTGTGCTGGCATTGGTCTTCTTCAATGCCAGCATGTATCATGATAATAAGGGCCGACTTGCTCAATCGCCTGTGCTTGTGGCTTGCAGGTTCCTGTTTGATGCCAACACATACCAGGACAGACACCACATAGCTGGGGGCGCCTTCTCCCAGGTCCATGCCTGCAGGTCCATAAGGGCCCAGTCTGAATCAGCACAGCTGGCACTCAAAGTGTCAGAAATCCCATCAAGAAGTGATAACCAGAGGACCCAGGTAAGACATCATCAGGCTTTGTTGGAAGTGGCTTGATCAGCTTGGCAGCACTTCTTGCTCAGATCTGAGAGCACGCCTGTGTAGCTGCAGCCATCTACATTCATACTTGCATTGCTTGTTTGTTCATCAAGAGAAACCACCACACTGTGCATGTATCAGGCCAAGCTGCTGTCAATCCTGCATGCACTGACTAACCAGCCGAGTGTCTTCTCCAACTGTTTTGCTTGATGCCCTGCTTCTTCTTTGACTGTCGCTTTGATGGCATGTTCACCTGACTTCTGGGTGCACGGAGCAACTTGGCTGTCCTTGTCTTGCTTGTTGGCAGCAGCAACAGCTGCTGTCAACAGGCTTGAGTTACGTGTTCTTGGCCAGGCCTCTCACGCATTGTGGGCTCTGCAACACCTGCTGTATGTGCTTTAATAATAATAACAATAGTAATAATAATAATAACAACAATAATAATAATAAATAATAATGGTATCGCTTTCCACTTGCTGTGTATCCTTTGCTGCAGCTGATTGCTTTCACAGAGGTTGGCATCATGCACCGCCTCAGGAACATCCCAGGCGTCTGCAAGCTGCATGACTACGGCATTGACCAGGAGCACATCTACCTGGTGATGACTAAGTACAGCTGCTGCCTGCGCGACTGGCGTGAGAAGCAGAAGAGCGACCCATCTCAGCAGCTCAAGCTGTACTTGAACATTTTCTGTCAGCTGGTAGAGCTTGTCCAGGTATGGTAAATCACTGTAGATGACTATAAAGCCCCCTCACCCAAAGTAATTGCATGGGAAGTGCAGAACCCAGCAAGTCTTCTTTGCTGAGCAGGAGTACTGACCATATTGTCTGACCTGTTTGTGCACTCACTGCTACCCTGCAAGCATCAGATCTTGCTTGTACTTGTCATGATGGGGTGCTTCTGCATTTGTGTGTACACGTTCAATGGCCCCCCAGTCATAACACCAGCAGCTTCAGCCTGTAGGCGCTTATGCTACTTATGGTGACCGTCTCCAGGACAGGAAGTATAGCCCGAAAATGGGCTGAGACATCATTGCCAGATGATGCTGCCTGTCCCTTGCATGCTATGCACGTACTGCAGACATGCTGGTGTTGCAAATCATGTTGTCAGTTGCAGCTGCTGTGTGCAAAACCACCGGCCACCTATTTGTTTGACTTGAGGCTTACCCAGATGTAAACGTATTCCTGGAGGCAGTACTTATGCCTGAGGCATTGCAGGAAAATTTGGTATGAGGGAGAGTGCATGCCATATGTTCCTTGCAGGATGTGCACAAGGAAGGTGTTGTCCACTTCGACCTCAAAGGCCACAACATCCTGCTGGAGAAGCTGCCTGGTGCAGAAGAAGAGGAGTTCTGGCAGCCCAGCACAGACCGGCCGCCCTTCAGGGTGGTCCTGGCTGACTTTGGGGACAGCTGTGACTTCAGTCTGTCTGATGACCAGCTCACCACCAGGTAGCCAATATTTTATGAGGTTATGTATTAGGGTTTATATCAGCTTATGTATTAGGGTTGATGTTAGTTTTGTTAGGCTGTATTAGATATGTTTCTGCCTGCAGGCTGCTGGCTCCTGTCATGCTCAGATATCACCACCATCTGCCTCATGGTACCGAGTCCTTGAGTGCCCATGCAGTGAGTGCCCATGCAGTGAGTGCGCGTGCATTGAGCGTACCTGCAGTGAGTGCGCATGCAGTGAGTGCGCATGCAGTGAGTGTGCGTGCAGTAAGTGGGCATGCAGTGAGTGCGCATGCAGTGAGTGCGCATGCAGTGAGTGCACGTGTGATGCTGGCGCAATCAGCAGTGCTACATGGGCAACTGGAACAGTCATGATGGATGCATAAACTCTGCATGCAGCATGCACTTGGCATGCTGCGTTTGCATCTATGTATTGGCAACAACTCTTCTGATGGCTTTTGCTCTTATCTCCTTTGCAGTCCTCAGAACTTCGTGTTCGAAAGAGTTTGAGGCAAATGTCAAGCGTAGAGGCCGTGCACAGTCGTTTCTTCGAGAGGCTTCTTCAAGAGGGCATGACTTTTGCATGACTGAGTCTGTGTTATTGCAGGAGCTTGGGGACAGAGATCAACCGGTCCCCTGAGATGCTGACCACCTCCCAGGGCAGGGCGGTGCAGAACGGGGCAGGGCATGTTGCAGGCAGCAGCTACCCTAGCGATGTCTGGGCACTAGGGTGCCTGCTATACGAGCTGCTCACACAGCAGCTGTTGTTCCAGGAGTACGGCAACGACTACCCAAAGTTCCATGCTGTTGTGACAGGCGTGTGTGGCGAGGTAACTTCCTGCAGTGCAGTTACCTTGCGCTCTAGATGACTCTCATGCTGCCTAAAGATTTCCTGATAGGTAGTATACAGTATGCAAATAGCAGGACTTTAGACTACCCCTAGTCTAGCCCTACACCCTGAATATATGATCATGACACATGGCCTCAAGGGTGAGCCCCAACAGGGTCTGCAGAATGACATTGCTGTGGTCATCAGCAGGCACAGTGGCTCTTGAGCTTTGACCTTGACGGACATCATGACGTGTGCAGTATGGCGCTGACCATGGATGTGACCATAGTTTCTGTGAGTGCAGGTGCTTTTGTCTCCTGAAAGACTGCGCCCTGTAGAGCATATGCCAGTGATTGTGGACCTGCTGAGCTTCATCTTGCAAAGGGATGACAAACGGCGGCCCACTACCAGTGACATCGTTGCCAGGTAGCTGCTGCTACACCTTGTGCAACTACATGCACATGTGTGTGTTTGTGGGCGTGTGTGTGTGCTTGTGTGTGGGTGTGTGTGTGCGCAGATATGTGTGCGCGTGTGTGTGTAAGTGTGCGTGCCTGTGTGTGTGTGCTGGTGTGTGTGTGCGCGCGCGCGTGTGTGTGTGTGTGTGTGTGTGTGTTTGTGGTGTGTAAGTGTGTGTGTCTGTGTGTCCGTCTGCTAGTGCTAGTGCTACAGGAGGCACGCTTTGTATGATGAACAGGTGTCTCATTTGGCATACACTCAAGTATTTGATGTCATTTTGGATTTGGTTCACAGCTCACTGCAGCAGAAACCGTGCAAGATGCACAGTAGCAGTGGCTATAATCAACAATGTTATAATGACATGCATGATTTCAGCTGCTGTCAACACATGATTGTGCTGCAGGGTCAAGACCCTTGTGCAGGCAGTGTAGCCTGAGTTTGCTAGGTCTCTGACAGGCGTCTTTGTGCACATTCATGCAAGAGCGCACTTGTAGTGTTGGATTGAAGAAGAGCAGTCACGAGGCAACAACGGCTGCAGGCCCTGTAAGTGTCAAATGAAATAGTTACAGATTGTCTAGACACTGAAGTGTTCAGCTTTGTATAGTCTAACTGTTTAAAAATAATTACTACTGGTAAGAAATGCAGGACTCTGATCAGCCATTTGAATACAACACAAATAACCGCATTGTATGCTGTGCAAAATGCCGCTGCACTTCATACAACGTAGCATAGGACACCAAATCTAGTTGCAAGTGCCTGCTGACTAAACAGGCAGTTGACAGGAGCGATTTAATTTAGAGCGATTTAGAGCGATTTAAATTTACAGCAATTCAGCATGACCTAATCATCATGTGTGAAGCTACACCCACAGCATGTCATAGAAGTTGATGTAGAAGTCTAGACGGATCTGCATACTTATTGCTCACATGTCCTATATGCTCAAGCCAGCTAGTTAGAACTGTACCAACAGCCAATACTTTGCAACATAGGCGTGCTGCCTGTGGACCCCAGGTTTGCTCTTGCTTTTTGTTAAAAGTAACATGGAAGGCATTGCTCTTTGCATACTTTCAGGAGCGTCTACTAGAGGTACCAGCCTTCCTTTTTGTGTAAGCCGTGCGTTGAAACACAGAGCGCTGCTTGGCTCCAGGCTTGTCTGACAACCAGCTGTACTTTGTGCTTGATGAATTGGTCACTTCAGCGGCACTGACACCATTTCTGTAACTGTCGAAGTCAGCAGCAATATCGGGACAAACAGTCTCCAAAGAGTTGCACTCACAAAGTTTATGCCCAACACAAAAAGGGCACCCTGTTGCCCTTCTAACAGAATTTCGCTCAGCTGGGCGAGCATGCCAGATGTGCACCTTGCCCTTTGGACACTTATGGCAATGCCACCAAATCAGCTTGTTACTTTTTAATTTTGTGTTGTCCGGGAAGTTTCCATTTTGTGCGTTTCTGTCATGATCCCATTGCTCCAGCAAGGCATGCTTTGCAGTTGCAAATGTAGAATGCTTCTGCCTGGTGCCATCTGTTTTCTTGCCGCCATTTGCCTCAGCGCACTTGGGGCACTCAGAGTTGCTTACTGTCTTAACAAACACTCCAGCCTGCCACTCGTGCAAGCAAACACCGCATTTCCAATGCGCTCTTGTACTGCTGAAGACACTCACTTGGTCTGGCAACAGCGGAAAATTCTTGTTGGCATCCCAAAGCTTTGCAACCTGTGGTGCCTTTCTGGCCAGTGTGTTATGCTGGCAAAGTGCTTGGCCTGAGCAAAAAGGACAGCCTGCCCCTTGAGTCCTACTGTTGACAATTGCCTCCCAGACATGGGGAAGGCTGTCTGGACACTGATCACATGACCACCACACCTTGTGGCTGCTGTACGGCCTGATGACACGGTTGCCAAGGTGCCTGTTGCGCTCTTTTTGCCACTGTGCCTGCAGCTCTTTTGCAAGCAGGCTGATGGTGGGCCCAGCCTGTTTGGGCTGCGCTTTTGGTGGCTGTTGCCTGCTCTCATCAAAGTCTGTCTCTGCAGATTGACATGTATGTCTCAAACTGAATGTACATGCATTATCAGGTGTTGTAATTGCTGAGGACTTAAGCGGGCAAGCAAGGTGACACACCTGTGCAGAAGGCTGACTGCTGCTGCACACAGGCAGTCATAGGCATATTTGCAAGCATACACTGCCTTGGACCTGATAGCCCTTGACCATAGCTGATCAGCAGCGTGGCGCAATGTTGCACCTCTGAGGATTGCCTGAAAGCACCACAGCCAGGTCTCAAAATTCGCAGTTGACTGCAGCGGTGCATGCTTGATATGCTGATATTCTTGACAACAGACAGTCGGGGTACCTGCCATGACGGACGGTACGAGATACGGCTGCTCCCATGTCGTTGCGGTGTTAAGACCGTCTGATCGGAGCAGATCAGGCTTGCAACTGCTTTCGCTGTACTGTGACTACACAAGCGTATATTTTACTTGTACCGCTGCAGTTGACGGGACACTTCCGAGTGGCGTCTCAGTGGGTTTACAACCGGCAGGCAGTTACAGCTGCCGTCAAGAATCTGTGTCCCTGAGCAGTCTCTGCTTAGCAGGATTACTCGATGGGCTACGTTCAGGTAGGCCTAGCAGGCCATTGTACTCAGAAGCAAATCAGACCGGTGGAGACGATGATGCCCTTGGCGCCTGCCCTTGACTGTGCGCTGAGCTAGACAGTTTGATGTCAGCCAATAGGGCCAATGGGTTCTGGACACATTGTGGTAGCTGTTACAGATGAAATGCACATCAATTTTAACTGACATTGTCCAGCTCTCCACACACTTAGGCTGCAGTAAACTCCTTTGTTTTCCACAGACACCAACAGCATGATGTCTTTTTTTGCACAACAAGGTCACATGCAAATTTTCAAGTTTGTTCTGAGCTGTCTTGATCTCTCATACACTTGACCTCTGTCTTTTTCTGTATGCAATGAGACTTGTTGGCTGCCTAAAGCATTGTAGCCTGTCTCTTTCTTTCTCTCCCGGCAGGGGGGCAACTTTGCTGCTGTAAAGCAAGCCCAAAGCCATGGGCGGGTTTGAAATGTCCAACGCTATGACCCTGAAGTGCTCTGGACAATAACTACCTACTGCATTGTGTCCACACACACATACACACACTCATCTTCAAGTGGTCTTCATCTTGCATGTTACCAAGCATACTGCAAATGCATATTCACACGCAGACTAGCAACCAGTGTCAGACACAAACCCTTTTTTCACGGCATAAGTGCACAGCGCCAGATACGCTCAGGGCAGCAACAATAAAGTTACCAAGCTGTCGGCTAAGTCGAACAGTAGCAAACACATGCAGATGCTCAAAGCAAACACCATATGCACCTGGTCAAACACTAGCAGCTATTGGCATGTTATGAGCATCACAGAAAGCCAGGGCGGTGTCCTCTATGAGGTCATCAAAGATCAGGTTGGCCAGCTCCATTTTCATGTTTGCTTCTTGCCAGGTGACACACTTGGCATCCACCTTTTCTGTCTGCAGCACCAATACACAATGTTGCTGAGGACCAGCTTGCACGCAAAAGCCCACACTTGACTTGCCAAGCAGCTCAGGGGATGCATCATATCCTACTCAGGGGATGCATCATATCCTACTCAGGGGATGCATTATATCCTACTCAGGGCATGCATCATATTCTTCTCAGGGGATGCATCACATCCTACTCAGGGGATGTTTCATATCCTACTCAGGGGATGCATCATATCCGACTCAGGGCATTTGTATGCATTGCTGACACCTGACCTCCTGATTGTCTGATACTTCTCAGTGTGAGGTGACTTACACTGAGAAGCGCAGCGCTCATGAGGTTCTGTATGTCCTGCATGTCTCCCTGGCCATGCTGACTCAGCTGGCACATGGCAACCACATTCTGCTGCACAGCCTGGGCCACTTCTGCTGGGGTCGTGGGCAACTTCCTGAGCAGCCGCCGCTGCTGCAGAAACGGTGGCGATTGCTGCTGCCATGCCTGCACGCCAGGAAACGCAAAACTTGTAACTGTGCATCAGGGTGTCTTCATGCTACAACCACCCTCCTTGACATTCGCCAGGAGGTTTGCATTGGCAGGCTCAGCATAGGTCCACAATCCGGCAGACCCCTGTGTTGGCAGGTCACATAGCCCGTACTTCACAACACAGCTTTTGTACTATAAGATCAAGTCAAGGTGTGTATACACCTTTGCCAGCCAAGTTGTGGTCAAGCCAGCTGACAACCACACGGGCATGTGAGCAGAAGCTGCGCATACATTCCTGTCAGGCAGGATGACATCAAGCCAGCTGACAACCACACGACATGTGAGCAGAAGCTGATGTTGCATCTCACACACGGGACTGGATGAATGTTCTGCTGATGGGTGCTTACATCTACAATGCACTTTGCAATGGCCTCGTTGAAAGCATCAAAAATGACAGCCATGCGCACGTACAAGCAGAACCTGCTGTCGAATGCCATACAGGGGATTGACTGGTGTGGCAATGGGTGCTTACATCTACAATGCACTCTGTGATGGCCTCATTGACAGCATCGAAGATGAGCTTGTTGTAAATGTGCTGCTCGTCACTCAGGGCCGGTCCTGCCCTAGCCAGCTCAAGGTAGTCATCCAGCTCTGCATTGTCACCTTGTTGTCACCAAATGTCGGCTGATTGAGGCACATCAGGCAAACACATAGAGAATGACTGGACTCTGGGATCAGCAAAGGATAAACCTAGGCTCCAGTCCAGGTGCAAGCTTGTCCATCTGTTTATCATTGCTTTTGGGTTGGTAATATGGATTGCCTCAGCCTCTGAAAAGCAGTCAAACAGACAAAACAAGCAAGGGCACAGTACAAGGGAAACCCTTGCTTGTTTTGTACTCCAGGCACTTGCAAGAGCTTAGAACAGCCTCGTAATCTAGCTGCTGGTGATGAAACCATGCAATGCAGCACACACACACACACATACACACACATGCGCGCACACACCTACACACCAACACACACACTATATGCACTATATGAGCTCAGCAACAAACAGAAAGCACATGGACTGACTGACCAAGGGTGGCAACACCGCCTCTGGCTTCTGCCTGTTCTTGCATGACAGCCAACAGCTGGCTTGTATACTCCATCACTGCTTCTGGCCCTGTACTAATGGCCTCCTCCCCTGGCATACCTATGTCTTCTGCACAGTCACAGCTACAATGGGTGGCCAATGAGACACATGCCGCATGGCTGATGATGCTGATTACTCCAGTTGACTGTGCACCAATTTCAACTAGTCACAGCAACAAAGTGACTGTGCATAACAGTATGTTTGCAGCAGCTGAATGACAGCAATTGCCCAAGCATGACGTGAGTCAGAAGCTCATGTCCTTGATGGTCCCTTGCAAGAGTGGCATCACCAGCTGAAGAGTCAGCAATGTGCATAATCTTATTTGATATGCAAGGCAGCTGCAAGACCAAAGCACAGCCAGACAGAAGCAAAGCAGCAAAAGGCAAAGACACAGTCAGGCTACACAACTCAGCACCCCATATGATGCACAGACCTTCTAACATTGTTTCAGTCATCTTTGTGTAAAATCCTGTGTGCGTGTGCGTGTGCGTGTGCATGTGCGTGTGCGTGCGTGTGTGTGTGTGTGTGTGTGAAAAGTTCTGTATTCCCCTATGCCTTGAGGGTTGTTCAAATGAATATCTAGATTAGAAAGCCCTGTATTGAGCTTTGGGTAGGAAAGAGAATAGAAAGACAAAGATCACAAACAGATGAGTGCTACCTGCTGCAGAAGTCATTGCCTGCAAGCCTGCATCTGCGGTTGAGGCAGTGTGCTGCTGGCGCAGCGTCTGCTCTGGAAGTGGGCCCTGAGCCTTGGGGGCAGGGTGGTGACCGAAGGGGTCCCCACCTGGACCTGGTCTGTCATCAACACCATACACCGTATACATGCACCATTGTCACAAGATGTTTGTGTCTCTTTGTGCTTCGTGTGGAACACCATACACCCTATGCACGCACCAATGTCACAAGACGTTCACCTCTCTGAGGGTTTCATGTGGAACTCAGCCATGCCAACAAAGAGACTGTTGACCACGGTCAAGTCAGCAATGTCTGTGCTTGATAGAGCCTGGCTTTTGACAAGGGGAACATGACGTATATGATCGCAGTTATAGCATTATACAAATAGTGTTTATACGTACGCAGAGCTGGCAGTAGTTCTAGGACAGGGCAGATTTGTTTAGGCAGAGAGTGAGGTTTCAAGAGGTGTCTGATGCACATGACTCACTCATCAAAGTCTTCTTCCTCAGAGTGTGAGCTGGGGTGCCAGGAGAATGACTCATTGCTGAGCAGGTCCACCTCAGGGCTGCTGCTGCCTGACTCCACATGCTGCTCCACAAGGGCAGGAATGCTCACATGCAAACCTGTATCAGAGCAATTGTGCTGAGGATCTACACATGATCCACACATGGTGCTCCACAATGGCAGGAATGCTCACATGCAAACCTGCATATGCATCAGAGCAGTGGTGCCGATGATCCACACATGATCCACAAATGATCCGCACATGATCCACACATAATTTCACACATGATTCACACATGATAGCAAATGTTGCACATGCATTGCAAGCTGGATGAGAAGCTGGTCGATGTTACTGATGATGCAGGTTGCGTGACTTAGCCACATGAATTTGAGATGCTGATGAGTCAGGGATGAGTCAGGAATGCATGCAGCACAAAGAGCAGGAGCGCACTGGGATGTGTCATTCAGGTGCCTTGCATGACAAAGTCAAGAGACATTCCATCCGTGAATGGCACAATTACCAGGACAGCATTACTCACCTGCTCCTGTCATGGTCTGGACTGCATCGCTAAGAAGTTCATCAAACAGCTCTGCAGCTATGTCATCGGCAACCTGGTCATTTGCATGATGTCCTGCTTGCTGCTCTGCCAGATCAGGACTGCTGGGACTAGGCAGCTGGTCAGGGACTGGCTTTCTCTCAAGGCTGGGGATCTGCCCCATCCCAGAGTCGCTTGGCAGTAAAGCTGAAGCTGGATCACTAAGGACCGAGAGTTGAGCAGCATGCTCAGAAACAGAAACATAACTTGTTATCTGAGCTGCTACAAGCTGATGTGTGCTGCTCTGTCTGAGCGTCAACTCTGCCTCAGCAGACTGAGTAGGTGAGTCCTTGGCAGCTGCTTGTGCAGCTCCTGCGCCCATGAGTGGAGGTGATTGTTCAGCTTCTGCTTGGCTGCCTGCTAGAGCAGCTTCTGCGTAGGCCAGCAGGTCTGGCGCCAGATGCCGTTCTTCTTCCTCAACAGCTGTAGTAAGCTTTGCAATGGATGTTTGAGCTGTGTCAGTTGCTCCACCGCTGCTGCCTGACAACTGATGCAGGTCTTGAGTCAACAGCACATGACCAGCATCGGGTATACCAGCAACCACGTGAGCATGCAAGGCACCTCCTTCAGTGTTTGTCTGTGTGACTGTGCCTGATCTGGGTGAGGGCTCTTGACTGAGTAGACTGTACTCCAGATCAGGGTCTTCAGACACACTGCTGGCTGTTGATGCAGAGTCGCCGATGCTGCGACTCATGCCATGACTGAGCTTGCCAGCTGGTGCTGCTGACTGAGTGTGGTGTGTGATGTCTGACAGAGTGTCAGCAGACTCATGCTGTTGTGAATGGACATCCTTGGGGGAAACGTCAGTCAGCAGCTGCTCTTCATCATCTTCATTGCCCACCTGGCCTGTGTGCTCCACAGCAGCTGAGTCAGCATGTGCTGATGTGTGTGCCTTCAAAACTGTATGTCCTTGATCCTCATACTGTTTCAAAGCGGCTTCAGACAGCATTGACACAGACGCACTTGCTGCCTGCAGGGCTTGGTCTAGATCTTCCTCATCTGGCTGCTGTGCTGTGTGGTGACCAGAAGTTGCAGCTGAAGCTGTTGACTCATCATCAGTCAAGCCGCGACCTGATCCTCTTCCTGTGGCAGCTCGTTGTGACTGTCACTGAGCTGGGAGGCTGCGTCTGAAGCCCTGTCAGAAGCTTCCGGGCCAGACAGGTCATCAAAAGAAGCCATGGCAGCAGCCTGTTGCT
>JAABUP010006949.1_pt1 | contig 15615 bp, 23 predicted proteins | sample 5559201 | NCBI WGS metagenome assembly JAABUP01 (sample SAMN10711887, study PRJNA513373) | rock metagenome | isolation source: Antarctica rocks | place: Antarctica
ACCCTTATTAGTAATATAGTTTTACTAGAGTAGGCGTATAAATAATTAAATTAAATTAAATTAAAGCTCCTAGGTTTTTCCGAAGGTTTTTCCGATTTTATAAGTTAGACATTTTCGACTATTACCTAGGGCTTTCGTACTAAATAACTATACTACTTCTCCTCTTTAAGACTATATAGGCTTTAAGATATAGCCTTATACTCGTACCGAAGCTAGTTTATAGCCTTATAGCTATCGTACTAACCTCGTCGTCGCTACCTAAGTAACTAGGCGAAATATTAAAAAAAAAGTATTAGCGCCTTAGTATACGATATATTTAAAATAATTAATAATTATTACTTACGTAGCTACTATACTACACCTACGTAACGATCTAATAAAAGGACCTTATAATATAATTATTAGGATAATTTAGAACTTTTATATAACTCGATTACTTAATTAATAAGGCTAACCGGTTAATATAGTAGGGTCGATTTATAGATTTAATAGAATTAACTTACGGCGGTTACCCGCGCAGTTAGTCGCGCAACCGCGGAAGCTAGCCTAATATAGGGGGGGTGTTAATATATTAAGTTAGGGGGTGTTAATATATTAAAAGGGGGTGTCAACGTATTACTTCCCAAAATGACTTCTCAGAAATAATGTTCTAAGCTATAACTCAGCCCTATGAGCTGTTCATTTGGGGAGTGTGTTCAGTTGGCCGGTTAACCCTTCTAGAGCTGAACTATACTTTTGCATGATTCATGTCTCCTCGCCCCCACCTCCCACTGTCGCCAAAGAATGTCTGACCCATGCCAGACAACACCACCTGTACCCGCCTTTTCGACCTCACATGTCCCAACCGATGGAGCAGGCATCACCGGCTTAGTACTCGATCAAGCATCGAAGAAGCATCATGTATCGTACACGGTCTTTGAGAGGGATGCAACAGTCTAATCGCGCAGACGAGGATGGGGCCTGACCATCCACAGGTCGCTGGAGACACTGATTGACTTGCTGCCTCAAAGCATAGTCGAGCGATTGCCTGAAGCCTATGTGAAACCTGAAGCAAGCAAGAGCGGCGATAATGGCAACTTTCTGTTCTTCGATCTCCGCAGTGGGGAGAGGAGGTGGAAAGTCCATCCAAAACCAAGGATCAGAGTGTCCAGAGAGCGACTGAGGAACGTACTTCTTGATGGACCGGATATTAAGGTGCGATCGTGCCCCTCTTATGCTCTGACCGCCGCGTTCTGATCTTGTGGCAGTGGAACAAAACGCTGACGTCCTTCTCGGAACACCGCCAAAATACCAGCGTACAGCCCACTTTCATGACTCAACCTCCGCTACAGAGGCTCTCCTTATTGGTGCAGATGGCATCAGCTCTCGAACCCGGGCGGCTTTGCTCGCCTCAACCCCAGAGCTCGGCCGGAATCGGACGACCCCTGTCCGTATGCGATATACTGGCGGGCAAGATGCGCGCCTTAGATCCTTTCTTTGTCTAAGGTGGCGACTCGAATTCTGATATACACATGTGGTTTTCGTTCCTGGATACTCCCTCAAGCAATCTGCGCTATGAGCATCCAGCTTCATACGAATGTCAGATCCTTATCAGCTGGCCCTATAAAGATGGCCTCAATGGCAAACAGGAGCCCCTAGAAGCACCGGCGGCGGATCATGTTAGAACTAGCCTGATAAAGAGCCTGGAAAATGAAGAATAAGTGGCGGAAACATTTCGAAGTTGTGTGATGGCTATACCAGAAGGCACGAAGGTGCAGAATGTGAAGCTTGAGGACTTTGTACCTCAGAAGTCCATATGGGATAACTCTGAAGGCAGGGTCACTGTGGTGGGCGACGCAGCTCATGCAATAGCTGTGTATGCGTTGAATCTCGCTCTTATCAGGCTAAAGAAAGTTCTGATGAGAAATAGTCCGAGGCGAAGGCGCAGATCACGGCATCACTGATATCTCTGTGCTTTTGAGAATTGTCTTATCCATGGTTTGTAGACCTTCATCCCATCAACCGCACCAAGAATCTCCGAAATCACTCGAGAGAGCAACATATGCCCACGAAGCTGAATTGGTTCAGCGTACCGCACCGGCAGTGCTCACAAGTCGCCGCGCCTGTCTGGACGCTCATGATCATTGTCGATTCGGCAATCAGAGCCCTTTGATTTCGAGAAGAGCTATGGTGACGCATGAATGAGGCGATAAAGGTCGGCTCATTCTGGCATGGCTTTTTGGCACGGGGACCGCGCAAGCGCTGTGTGGCAATCCTGAGCCAGTCAGCCTAAGTCAGAATGGCATCGAAAATCGCTTCGCTGTGGCACTCTGCTATCCTGCCTGCCCCCGGTCTAGACAAAGCTTGAAAAAAATCCATTGACTAACGAAGTCAAAGCTATACTCAATTTGCAAACCTTGTACGGGCTGACAGCTTCCCTCACATCTAGACAGTCAGAGGTCGGATCTATCAAGAAACTCAGATTCCATTGTCGATCTCCTTGGGTGCCATGGCATTAGAGGACGGAGAGCGATAACCTGCAGACCAGTAAATAGGTAAGCACTGCAATTGAGTAGGATGCCATTGTTGCTCCCAGCAATACGTACGAGTCTGTTTCGTACCGCCCATGATTCAGCAGTGAGCAATACGCTTTGACCCCCCCTTGTCTGAGATGGTCGGTCTAGCTTCTCTTGTTTATGATCGAAATTCGGCGATGCGACTCGATACAAGAATTCCAGTCTGTCAGGTCTCCAGTGGCATTGTCCAGTACATGCGCTGTGCTTTGAAGTTGCGAATTGTTCCGCGGGTCTCTGACGTCTATCTTCCACTGTGCTTCGTCCTTTGACCGTTCTGTGCCGAGCATTGGGTGTCCCAGTTCGATATGTTTCTGTAGGTCATGACGATTGCAGAAGCCAGTGAAACATTTCCCAGTCTCCGAGGCTCTGGCATATATGGCAGACCAGTCTGTCTCTGTCTCGAATAACCAAGTACGTCTGGGGGCTCTGAAGGAGTGGCTACCTAGACCAACAGTCAAAGAAAGACCACACTCGGATTATTCCGGCGAGTCCCTGAGACTGCTGGGTTCGTCTTAAACACTTAAAGATCCTGGTTGCCGAATTGGCGATGCAATTTGTATGCGAGCAGCGGATCGGAAGCACCTGCACCTATGACAACTACCGTGAGTGTCAGCTGAGTTTCAAAGACTGATCTATAGATCGACCTTCCGGCGGGCTCGCTGATATGGCCATTGGACACTGGTGCTAGCATTTACGCTCAAAGGAGTGACCCAACTTGCACTTTTGACCATTCAATAGATTCCAAGTCTTCAGGGGCTCATTCCGGCTTTCATCTGAACTGTAACGATCTCTTCGATTCACAATCTCTTGACCAACAGTGTTACAAGCCTCCACCTCCATCATTGTTGCTTTACCCAATCATCAATTATCCAGGGTTCGTTGTGTGACATGATGAGTTTGAAATATTCACTTCTACGGCCGGCGATTCCTCGGAACATCCCTTTAGTCTCGGTACAATAACCCTCCGACACACAAGAGGCCTGCAGGGAGTGTTCAGTTTTCAACAACACCAGAAGTAACACACACCATCCACTCCTTGTCTCTACCATCATTGTAGCGTGTCATTATTACCTCACTTGCACTCAAAATGACAGACGAGCTGGGAAGTTCGACTGTTCCTGCGGTTCGCGTCCTCTATGCTCTGGGAACTGGAGCAGCGGCGGTAAGTTGTCATGTCTTTCCTGAGAATGCTCTCAGTCACCGCTCTGACGCCTTCTGACAGATTCTCATATACTGGTTGGGAGCAGCTTTCTACAATGCCTATCTCCACCCAGCCAGCAAGTTTCCGGGACCAAAGCTTTGGTCTGCCTTTTACGTTTTCAAGGACTTGACATGCGCCAGGGGCGATATTGACAACAAGTTGATTGGCCTGCATGCCAAGTATGGCCCAGTCGTGCGCATCTCACCAGATGAGCTATCCTTCGTGGAAGAGCAGGCTTGGAGGGACATCTATGCTCATCCAAATTATCTTGCCAAATGGCCTAAATTCGCATTCGCACTTGCCAAGCCTGACACGCCAGCTGATATCATTCAATCTACTCATCCCGACCATGCTCGGATCCGACGTCAATTCTCACATGCGTTTTCCGAGAAGGCCTTGAAAGAGCAGGAAGACCTTATTACCTCCTACGTCGATTTGCTCATGGCAAGGCTGACGGATGCCGCTGCCGACGGAACTGTGATTGACATAGTGAAGTGGTACAATTTCACAACCTTTGACATCATTAGCGATCTTGCCTTTGGAGAATCCTTCCACTCGCTCAAGACCGGAGCCTATCACCCCTGGGTTTCCTCCATCTTCAAGAATATACGCACATTCAGCGTCATCCAATCATTTGCCACATACCCGGGCGCTAAGATCATTATCGGCTTGCTGGCTTCTGCAGACATGAGACAATCTAGAAAGATTCACCTGAATTACAGCCGTACGACTGTCTTGAAGCGCCTCTCTAAGGGTACCTTGGAGGAGCGCAAAGACTTTATATCTTATGCTCTCAAACACAAAGACGAGGACGAGCAAGGTGTAAGCGAGGGGGAGATCATCAGGACTGCAAGCACATTCATCATGGCGGGTTCCGAGACTACAGCAACTTTGCTCTCGGGAGTGACTTATTTGCTTTCGTTGAACGCAGATGCTCGGCGAAAGGTACGTTAGCTCAAAGCGTCGTCCCAGCCAGCTTACTTTGCAGCTGATCTTGCTGATCAAACTTCAGGTTACCGAGGAGGTCCGGACCGCATTCCAGGCGGAGAGCGATATCAACTTCACCACAGCACCATCTCGGCTCACTTACATGCAGGCATGCTTGGATGAAGCACTTCGTCTCTACCCACCAGCGCCATTCCTAAGCCCGCGATTGACCCCTCCAGGCATTACGGAAATTGCGGGTCATCAAGTTCCAGGTGGAGTGAGTCTCCTCTTTCCCATCCGATCCAAAGAGATGCTACAGTGAGGACTTACAAATCGTTCTATATCTTAGATGGGAGTTGGAGTAGCACGCCTCGCAGCGGCTCGCTCCCCTGACCACTTCCATGAGTCCGGCAGCTTCCATCCAGAACGCTGGCTTGACTCCGCCACCAAGAATCCTATGTCGCCCTTCTATAACGATGCTCGAGGCTCCTTCCAGTCGTTTCTTCTCGGCCCTGGGGCATGCTTAGGCAAGAATCTCGCCTATCATGAGATGCGCACCATCTTCTCGAGGATTCTATGGAGGTTCGATATCGAGGTATGCGCTGAGAGTAGTGACTGGATGAAGGGCCAAAAGACGTTCGTGGTGTGGGACAAGCCGGCTTTGATGTGCAAGCTGAAGGCGAGAGAGCTGTGAATTCGAAGGATCCCTCTAGTTGCCTCCTGGCAGATGCAAAGTGGATGGTTTGCAGGCATTCAATCACATGATAGCTCATTATCACTACACAGCTAGTGATCATTGCATAGGTTCTATGCTCTCAGTCACAGATAGCTCTTCATTAAGATCTAGAATTTGCTCATGCAATACTATTCTAGCCCTATTGAAGTCCTTTTGATTTGTCGCGACATATCGGTGACACGCTCGAACCTTGCGACTTCTAGGTATCAGGTAAGAGTTGGCTCATCCTCTGACACGAGATTCTCCTTTATGACCGCAATGTCTTCATCACTTAGGCCGCACCGGGCTTTTACATAGCCCTCAACGCTCCCGTACTTCGTACTAATCATCTGCAGCGAAGCCATCATGTTCTCATATCTACGGGAAAATACGCTTAGTACCATAGCCACGGCGGAGAGAACGGTCAACACGGTCAACACGAGAAAACTTACTTCGCGCTCGCTGCTTTCTCTGCTGTTTCCTGGCTTTCCGACAGCTTCATCAAGTCCTTCCAAGCAGCCAGGCCGATTTGGTCAAGTGATGTTCTTGCGCGACAACCTCATCCGAGCAACCCGCAATTTTCAGCAACAATGCCACAGTTACCCCTGTGCGATCCTTCCCAGCGCTGCAGTGACAAAGCAACGGCTCACTAGGCCGGTCACGCACGTGCAATAGGATCTCACGAAAGGCGGCATGGCCACGCTCTAGTATCTCAGAGTACGCGAGCACAAATCCTTCAGCTCCAGAGGAGTCAGTGTAGATGGCACGCCACTGTGCTATGGCCTCCGGGCTCCAGTCTTCATTAGCAAACACGGGAGTGAAACGGCGGGTGACACCTTCAGCAATTGGATCCGTTGCAGATGGTTCTTTTGCAAGCTGCTTATCGATCTCTGGTTGGGAACGAAGATCAAAGACTGTTGTGATACCAAGCGATTTGACTTTGGACCGTCCATTGGAGGTGATGTAGCAGGGGTCGGCACTGCGATAGACGAAGTTGTGACGTGTAGAACGCTTGGGGGAGGAAGTAATGAGAGGATAACCGCCTATTGAGCGAAAGTTACTGATGCCTTCAACCTGTTCAAAAGGGGGCTCGTGTATGGATGGCATTCTGGCCGATAAATCCAAAATGCAGCTTTGGCTTCGAACTTCCCCTGAGTGATCTCACTAGAGTCCAAGTATTTCCAAAGAGATGTTACTTACAGATGTATCAAGAGACTACTTGTAGTATCTCAAGTTGTCTTGTTGTGTTAGGCAGCAAACGCCGGTCCAATCGGTCCCTCCGTTCGGGACCAACCTCGCTTAAGCAAGCGCTCCCGCTGCTTGACAACAGCGGCTCTGTAACGTCCACGTAACATACTTCATAAATCTGCACCGTCAATCACTGGATAATGTATTGGTAGACAGGGACCTGAGGATCCTGGTGAAAGGCATACAGTTAAGCGGACTTTCGTCAGAGAATGGAGCCATGGGCTGCCTTACGCACAATCATGCCAGTCATACCTAGGCGGTCGGCTGGCTTATCATACAGGTCATGCCACAAATCTCGTGGGCGACAGAGAGACGCGCATCAGACGAGATTCAATGGTACTCTATTGTCGAAGCTGATATGGCCCTGGTCCAATCGTTAGCAGAACCCTAGGATCGGCTAATGGAATTATCAATGAGAGCTCCATATGATGCTCGTTCTGTGGCCAGTCAGTATCTTGTTATCAAAGAAGCTCACTAGCTAATTGGTCCAGGATTTGATCCCGTGATCTGGATCAAGTAATTTGGACGATATGGTTGTTCCTCCGCAGAAATTTGCCCTTAGGGCCAAATTGCCACTAGTGTTCACTTTCCCTGGCCGTCTCTACTGCGCAATACTTTACGACAAACACAGACGATTGACAACACCCAACTCCTTGTCAACATCGTTTACATTGACTCAACGATGAAGCTCCAGTTGAAGGTACGCGGCCTTCTTGACCTGGTATCGGTTGAGAAGGGTGAGATCGGTTTCATGACATGCGCAGTCTACGACACAGCATGGGTTTCGATGGTGGCCAAGGAGACTAACACCGGCAAAATCTGGTTGTTCCCAGAGTGCTTTCGCTATGTCATTGACTCCCAGCTACCAGACGGAGGTTGGCCTGCGTACGCTGCACCTGTCGACGGGATTCTGAACACCGCAGCGTCTCTACTCTCCTTGAAGGTCCATCAAGCAAGCCCATATCAGATTGCTGAGTACTCACCAGCAGACCTGAAACATCGCGTCGCGTCCGCAACACAATCTCTGCGTGGACAATTGCAAACCTGGGATGTTGAGGAAGCCATTCACGTTGGCTTTGAGCTTCTGGTACCCACGCTTCTGAAGCTTCTAGAAGAGCAAGGGGTCTCTTTCAAGTTCCCTGGAAGTGGGCTACTGGCAAATCTCAATGAGTCAAGACTGTCCCAGGTCAAACCCGCCTATCTTTACTCTGAAACTAAACTCTCAGCTCTCCATTTGCTTGAAGCCTTTGTAGGAAAGCTCGATTACGACAAAGTTCGCCATCATAAGACTTACGGCTCATACATGGCTTCTATCGCCTCCACAGCGGCGTCTCTGGTATACTCTTCTTCCTGGGACGTTGAATCAGAAGAGTACTTGAAATGGGTCTTGGCAGCAGGCGAGGGGCAGGGCAGTGGAGGAGTACCAAGCGCATTCCCTTCTACAATCTATGAAGTTACATGGGTATGTTCCTGAATCCGAGTAAAGGCTGGTCGTCTCGCTGACTGCGCTTCATTGCAGGTTCTTACAACACTTCTAGAAGGTGGCTTCAGTGTCGAGGATATTGGGGAGCCCCGCGCAACACATTTCGCCACCTTTCTGAGAAAATCGCTTGATGAAGGAAATGGTCGGACAGGTTTCGGTAATCAAGCATGTCTTAGATCAATATAAATAGATTTACTAACTCATTTCTGATCTATAGCTTCCTCGGTTACGGTTGATGTAGATGACACCGCGAAGACATTACTCGCTCTGAGTCTTCTTGGTCACCCCGCACCGCACCAGGGCCTTTTGGATGGGTTCGAAACCGAGACCCATTTCAAGACCTATGACAAAGAACGCAACTCCAGCTTTACTGCCAATTGCAATGTCTTGGTTGCTCTTTTGTCACAGCCCAAAGTTTGGACCTTGAGCCCGCAAATCATCAAGATCGTATGGTTCTTGAGCAAGGAATGGGGGAAATGTGAGGGCTTCATCAGTGATAAATGGGTACGCTTCTCCCTGCCATTTCTTCCACATCTCCAGGAGTGACTTACTGATGACTTCTTTGATAGAATGTTTCCAAGTTCTACCCTTCGATGCTCATGGCAGAAGCGTTCTCTAAGCTCCTCAAAGTCTGGGACCGAGGCGATCTGCCCAATATCCCCAAAACACTCATCGCCGACGAAATCATTGTCTCGCTCTATCAAGTTTTAGTACGGACACTCATGACGCAAGATTCCAATGGATCCTGGGGCACCTCAAGCTGCCGAGAAGCAAATGCATATGCTACACTCACCATCTCCAAGGCTTCAATCCTACCGTTCTTGGGACCTATTGAAGCACACATTGGGAGCGCTATCGAGGCCGCCCAGGCATACCTTCTCAGTACCAATGAAACTACACCATCTTACCTCTGGGTTGAAAAGGTCACTTATGGCTCTGCTGTCCTTACCAAGGCCTACGTGCTCGCAGCACTGAACGCATCTTCAAAGCCGCACTCGACTCTGTCGTTCAAAGTAACCTCACTCGTCACGATTCCACGCGTAGATATCGAGCAATTATCTCACATCTGTTTTGGCTCTCAGCTCTTCGACCCTCCCGAGGCGTGGAAGCTACAAGCAGCGTTCATTGAGGGTAGCCTTTTCGGTCCGTACTTGGGGCGGCTGGCAAGTGAGAACAGCCCTCGTAAACAGAAATATGGAGCTTTGGTGGCCTTCCCTTTCGTGTGGGTAGCGTGCAATTACATGGGATGTAACTCCCTGAGTACTAGTAGCCTGAGGCAAGGAATGCGCGCCTCACTACAGTCTAGCGGAGCAGCCAGCGGTAACTCGAAGCAGGAGAGCCCGGTTGCAGCCGACATCATAGAGAGCGCGAACGAAGCCTGCACACGAGTGTTGGGGATCGCTATACCTATGGCGTCCACAACTATACCACACCACCCCATCAACCCACTCTCATATGGGTTTACTACCAATCTTCCGGGCCCCTTCCTTAGGGAAACAACCACATCGAGCGACTCATTCAGCGGGTTGGTTCCCTCAGTACAAGATTGTATTCCGTCTCGCGCCCCTAGATTAGACCGACGGTTCTCGTGCTAGTAGGTCTGAATACCTAATACCGAGGGAGAAATTCCCGTGGTTTATATAGGTTGAGGGTCGTGTTACCATAGATATGCATAAAAATAGACTGGAATACCTCAGATATCCCCATCTCGCTCTAAAATTCCCGAATCCCATAAACACAGAAGTGAATAATCCTATATGTAACGTCTTTTCATTGGCCACCGTCCAGTAGTATTATACTCTCACTATCTAAAATCTCTAAACCTCCTAAATATAGAGAGTAACTAATCCCATGTAAAACGTCCTTACATCGGCTACCATCCCGTGATATCATAATCTCACTCTGAGTTTCCCAAGCCCTCCAAAAACAGAAATTGGCTAATACGATATAGAACGTCCATACAAAGGCCACCGTCCCGTGATATCTCAATCTCGCGCTAAATTTCCAAATCTCCAGAATACAGAAAGCGACTGAGGCCATATGAAACTTCATTACATAGGCCACTGTCCCTCCGTCTAGTGAAGCCAATCTCATTGGCCCTCCATCAGACCTGCTGTTGATGAGACGGTTCCTGTACAGTGTACATACTGTGGCGGTGGCTTCTGATTCATTGCCATATGATCTGACCCTCGTTCCACATTCTTGATCGAAGGAGCTGTAATACCAGCGGCAAGGAAAATAATGGTAGCGATCATTTCTTCGATGATCGCCATGCACAGTTGCACTGTCGCGTTTCCACCAAGAATGCTAAAGGTGCTGTTGTTCGCAAAGTCGGCGAGAAGACTGTAGAGAAGGCGCACGGCGAGCAAAGGTAAAGCTGCTAGGACGGCAAGGAGGATGCGCTTCTCGCCCGAGGGTAGATTCCGGATTCGCGCCATTGTGAGGACGGCTATCCCAAACAGACCAACGTAGCCGATCAAGTATAGTATCCCCCCAGCTTTCTCGAACTTTTCGCCTTCACTCTGCTTCGAAGAGTCAGAGGATGAGAGCCGTGTACCTCCAACAATAGACAAGATCAGGCCCAAGATGATGGGTAGGTGGAGGAGACGAAGGGCAAGGACCACCTTTTTCTTGTCACCGAGAAACTCGTTGCTATCATCCTGTGAGCTCGAGGTCGACTTTTCCCAACCCAAACGACGTACCCTCTCTCCAAAAGGTCTATCCCCACCAAGAAGAGCGGGCTTAGCCCCACTGATCCCAAGACAGCAGCCCAGATAGCATCAGTGATGCTGTTAGGATGCTTTGCATAAATGATGCCCATTATGCCTGAGGCTATGCGTAGAGTACAGAAGATGACAAGGTACAGCCAGCCAAGTTGCTTGATAAAGCCATGACGGACACACACATAGACGGCCAAACAGAGAAGTGGCAGGTAGACCGCAACTTCGGCGATTGCAATGTCTTCCCTTTCAGACAACATCTTGAGGAGCGTGGAAGGATTCAGATAATGTCGGACAAGGTAAGCGGCTGGTGGGGTATTGGAATATCTTTGAAAACCAAAGGCGAGTGCGAAAGGTGTAGTTTTGGGTTATGTGTATGCTATCAAGAAAAGAAGCCAAGCCTACATTATTCTCATACTTATGTACAAAAGTCGCGAAATGCCCTCCAAAGCCGTTGGCATCAGATGACAACATCAGTGCGAGGTACTACTCATTGACAGCCCGCCACAGCCTGGCAGATAATGTCGCGGTTCGCTCCATAAAGGGCAAAATGTTTCGCAACTTGCCCTTAGCTGAATATTTCCTCAGAGACCTTGCGCTTGAACAGGCAAAAATGTGGCTGAGAATGTTTCCCTCAACTAAACCCGAATAGGTAGCCACCTCGCAGAGTAGGACCTTCCTAATTCCACTGCCAAACATGATGAGATAGGCTGTGGCTCAGATGCTCTCCATATCTAATCCCTCACCATAGCGAGTCTGACGAGAGGTTTCATGCCGAAACGCTTTTGAGGCGTTTATCGTGAAGGTTGCTGGAAAGGGAATAGGCATCTTCGTAAGATTAGTCTTGAACTTTAGCGGGCAGCTAGCACCGTTGCACCTTTCCCTTTGCAGAATATTTCACGAAAGCTAATAACTTTAATTACAGACTGCGCCTTGCTTATTTCTGCTACCACAAGCAGAGCCGGGGAGCTGACGGGATCCAAAGTGCAATATGTCTCTCCCCGAATCTCCTTCATTTAAGCACGAGCAAGACTCTCAACGTGCATCTGCGCATGTCTGCATCTGCTGGGAAGAGCCACTTTCTCTTCACTTGCGGGGGGTTTTACCAAAACGAGGAATTTTACCGTAGGATTTAGATCAGTTTATATCGCATCAACAGCTTTTCCTATGCTAGACACCAGATAGAGCCGTTCCTGTTCCAAACCTCGCTTCTCCGTTCCAATGGGCCGCCACGTCGGACGCAGTAGAGGGTGCCGAGTGTGCCGCCAGCGCCGTATCAAGGCAAGCACATCCACACCACACCATGCATCCTACTATCAGACATATGAGTCGTCCCAAACAGCGGCTAACAGACCAAACAGTGTGACGAGAAGACGCCAGAGTGCTCACAATGTCTCCGAGCTGGGAAAACCTGTCCGGGTCCACTGCAAGGGACCTTGTTCATTGATATGGTCAATGAAGGTGTCCAAAACTCAAAGACTGTCAGAGGTACGCCCCGAGTGAAAGTTTCCATCATTCTTGAAAAGTTGTAAAGTAATTCGCCAACAATACCATCGCGCATAGACAACAAGCCAAGTTCCTCACATCAGCCCGAATCTGCTACGATCAACACGTGCCGGAGCCAGTCATCTACCCGCAGCGATCTAGATGCAACTCGAGATTCTATGGATGCAGAGGAAATCTCGACGCTGGCGATGAACATTGACAAGACCCGGTCGATGGTGCCTTTCGAGGACCCTTACACGTCGACAAAGGACCACAATGCAATATACCATAGTGTCCAGATTGCAACGATATACCAGCCGTTCCACGGAGAAGGCGATCAACCATTATTCATGCAGCATTTCATATCAGCTTTCTTTCATCCTCGGTCCCATCCTGGCTGTTCGAATATCTGGATTTATGAGCTACCATCCTTCATTTCCGTCGCGCCATCCACTGCTCTGATCTGCTCCATTCGCGCCGCCACCATGGCCCATTATGGAAAACAAACTGGTGATCTTGCCATGCAATTTGAAGCTTGCCGCTGGTACGACCGGGGCCTGGAAAGCCAACGCTTGAGAATGAGCAGACGGAGGTTCAACTTGCCAATGGGGGCAACGTAGAGAAGATAAGCGAAGCTACGCTGTGTGCTCCCATCATGTTCTCCTTGCTTGAATCTCTTATGACCACCTCATTCGATGCATGGGCTCAACATATGAGTGCCGCAGGCAAGATGCTTGAGATGAGAGGGCCTGAGAATTGTCAAAAAGGCGTTGTCCATCAGATCTTTCGGACAGTGAGGCTTACTTCTGTAAGTATAATCCTTACCTCGACTTGCCTATTTGCTGACACACGTTTGTAGATCTACATCGGGATAGCATTTGAGCGACCCTCGGTCTTTGACTCCGAGAAATGGTGTACAGTGCCATTCGAGCACCATCAGAAACGACCTTTCGATAAGCTGACGGATATTCTTCTCCAAATTCCCGGTATTTATCTTCTTCGCAACAGCATGAGACTCGACAGAGAGTATAACGGAAAACCTTTGGAGCCATCTCGTCAAGCGGTTGAGGATAAAGCGGCGCATATGATTTCATGGCTAGCAAGGTTCTGGGAGGAATGCGGAGATACGATCAATTATGGATACGACTACTCCCGTTTTCTTGAAAGCACCGGCTTTCAGGCCGACGCCAAAAATTGGATAGTTGAGGAGATCATGCCTGCATACTTCCAAGACACGTTTGCAGCGACGAGCATTGCCCTGTATGATGCCGGGACGATAGTTGCCAATGCTCTCGCATGGGAATCTGCATCATCTAAATCGGACACTAATCAGCAGCGTATAGTCATACATTGCGAGTCCGTCCTGTCGACCGTTGCATATCACGAATCCAAAGGGCCACGAAGTGGCGGGACTCTTGCCATGATATTTCCCTTGAAGATCGTCTGCCGAGTAACACCTTCTGATCACCAAAGACAAAGAGCCAGCAACGCTCTTCATAAGTGGGGAAGCAGTCGAGGTGTTGGTGGTATTTGCGGATTTGTGGGGCCAGAGAAGCGCGATATATACAGTGTGATTCGTGAGATGGAAAAGACCCGCGCCACGAACAATCTCTTCGAATCCAGGAATCTATCAAGGGATTCCTCTCTTGACCCATCCAACGTACCTCAGTTTCTGCGCGAAAACGGGCCGACACTACAAAATACTACGCACGCGGAGGTTAGTGCTTGAAATCTCAATTAGCGAAAAGTGTCGGCCACAGTCGCAAGAAGAGCACCTCTGAAGTCATGCTGCGAGTACCCATGCCTGCAATTCGTGAGTTCCTTCAATTTCACGCACCAAAAAGCTCGAATGAAACGTTTGCCTGACACATCTAAAGACCCCGAACGGCAAACAGGGAATCCCTACTCGAGCCAACTCGGAGCTGTACAGAAGGCTCATATGGAACGCTGAATTGAATCTAGTGCACACCGCACCAATGGTTGACCACGAAAGAATAGGTACTTGATCAACCAAGAGCAGAACACAAAGCTAGATCTGGAGAACTGTCAGAAACACTTCTGCCAAATCGTGGATCAGATGCACTTTCCTCGAGGGTACGAGTAATGGCCACCGATGCAATGACGCGCATATCGAGCATCATTGATGATTGATGGATCTACGCGCCAGCAAACGAGCTTCTCGAATTTACGGTCGTAAAACATCAGTCACCCGTCGCTTCGCTACTACTCTCGAGAGCCGCAAGCTGCTAGGATAACGGTACCAGCCGAAACGGCCGGGAAATTGACTGGATGGAATAAAGCCCCAATCCCTACACGCATGGGATATCAACATAACAGAGCTATCGTGGTTCCTAATCCTGCGTCTGACGACATGTACTATGCAGCCCACTGGGTCATGTTGGGCTTTGGGATTTCTGTTTATCCTCATCCTTGCGATCAGTACCAATACAACCGCTACATCACTGCCCACGCTTAGCGATCACTACGACGAGTCAATAATCATCAACGAGGGCACAGTCCTCGTCAATCACCACTCTGGCACCGATAAACGAGAGACCTCAACTCTGCCCGGAAAGCAGCTCTCAACCTATGATGATGCTTCGCTCAGAAAGAGATCGTCCCAGCCAGAGCAAGCCATCACCTCAAAAGACGTCACCTACAACCATTGGTACACCTTGCCCCCCTCCACCTCAATCGCCTCAATCCTCCTCAACGCCTACACCCGAATGTTCTCCACCGCCATCCACAACCTCACAAGCCACATCACATACCTCCCCCTCCCCCTAACCCTCGGAGCCCTACGCGGCACCCTCTCATCAAACACAACATTCCCCATCGCAAACGAGACCATCGAAGAGATCGCAGCATACCTGTCGCTCCGACTGCGAGGCGGACTGCTGTTCCTAGGCCAAGTGACGTTTTGGTCTGCTGCGTTCACGACGCAGTATGTCATCACGATGGGGATGGCGCGAGCTGCGTGGGGGGCTGTGGGGCGTGGTGATAGAGGGCCGTTGGCGAATGTTGTTCAGCTTGATGGTAGGGACGATGGAGGGGGTGGGTTGAAGACGATGGGATAGATAAATTCTATGATCAAAACGCTATTCCACACCCTCCAGTACACATCGATCTCAACCGCCAAGCCATCGAATCCGTAAACACGATGAACTTGAACGAAGGACCCTAAGAAACCCACAAGTGGGACACCAACGACAACGGTAACGCCCACGCTTCTGCGGCAACGCAGCTTCCCCTCCACTCGTGAGACAGCCAATAGGGTTACG
>JAABUP010006950.1_pt1 | contig 15613 bp, 20 predicted proteins | sample 5559201 | NCBI WGS metagenome assembly JAABUP01 (sample SAMN10711887, study PRJNA513373) | rock metagenome | isolation source: Antarctica rocks | place: Antarctica
AGGCTTGCTGCCTGAACAAGCTTTCCTTTGACAGAAGGAGAGCCTGTTCAGTCAGCAAGCCTTTGTTTTCAGTGAAGTAACTTGCATATGCACAACACAGCAGTTTACTTACCAGCTCCAAAAAAAATGCCAGAGTTTGGACCTCCCCTTGCCCCTTGACTTTGACTTCCACGCAGACGCAGACGCTGACTGCTGACTGCGCCAGCAGCTATCTTGCTGAGCAAAGGCTACCCCAAATTTTGAACGAAGTCTAAAGCTTTGGCTTTCAAACTTGGTCACGTAAGATGCAAGACCATGCTGAGTCACTGGGTTGTCATGGTCTTGAATGGCAATGCACCGTGCCGTCTCCAGCAATGCAAATGTCCTGATCAGGACTTATGGGCCCCACTGTATGTGGCAGTAGTCATGCAGGTCCTTTGCTGAACATGTGTCGATCACACTGTGTCTTTGATCACTGTTGTCTTTTCAGGACATTTGTTTCCAGCATACGGCATCAGCAAGTGGGTCATCAGCATCATGGCTCCTTGCCAAGGAGATTTCAAACTCTACCTGCAGATGCAAACACTTATGACTTGTATGCAACGCATCAGGAGCCACAGAAACAGCAGCCAAGTCAGCCACCAGATGTCTCAACACTGCAGAAAGCTTCTTCTCCCAGCCGAGAAGCTTTGCTTGCTGCTATGCTGCTCAAGGTGAGGACAGGTGACCACTCAAGCAGCAATGGCTCAGAATGGTCCAGTGACCCTGTGTCTCCAATGTCACCAGCGCTCACCCTTTTGAGCGCTCTGGCCCACTAGCCACACTGTGCCAAGCACTGGCCAAGGGCAATCCAGGTTCCTCCTAGTGGGTTGCCAAGTGCATCAGCATGGCTTGAGGCCCACTGCTGAACATGTCTCAAGGCAGACAACAAGGATGTTCTCTGAACAGATAGATCGCATGGCGGCTGATGTCAAATTTCCAAAGGTGTTGCAAAGATACTATGGCGGCAGCATGGCATTGAGGCCCCAACTCTCAGGCCATAGCAAGCATAGCGGTGTGAGCATCAGTCAATATGCTGCTGGTCATGACTGTCTCAACGGCGATACGTTGACAGTGCTTTGCATACACACAATGCAGCCTCTTCAGCCTGAGATAAGAGAACCCTCAGTGGTTTTGCATTGGAAGCACTGCAGTCTGTGCAACACTTGAAGTGTCCTATCATATCATACAATCAGCTGAACACCAAGCGAAAGATTGGAGATGGGTCCAATGGTCAGGTATATTGGTTGCCTCTTTCTGTACAACAGTCATCAATGTCCGTTGCCTTTCATAAAGGTGTGAGGAGTGTGACTATGCTTGCTTTTGTACACATGTGTGGCCTTTTGTGAGTACCATGGTTACCCTGTGTGCTTACTTGGAAAAACCTAAATGAGTTCAGCACGCTTATGCTCATCATAAACACTGCTTTGTGTCATGCAATAGTCTCCACACCAGCTCTCATCAGCATCAGCCCAGGAGTTTCTGAGAACTTTAGTTGAAGTTTTGCTCAGTCAAGTAGCCTTTAAGACAGAAATCTTTTGTGAGACAGGTGTACTTGGCAAAATGGCAAGAGACATATGTAGCTGTGGTCATCTACCCAGATGCAAAATCTGTTTCCCTACCATGGCCCCACCCCTAAAACCCTGCCACCATGGTGATGCAGTAACGCCACCAATGTGGCAATGCAAGACCCTTCATGGACTTGGTGGACACAGCGGCGGACCACATCAGAGCTTTGCAGGGTGAGCTTCTTGACACTTGAACAGAAAACAGCATCGATTTTGCTTTGAGTTGTCCCTTCATCAAGAAGGTTGCTACCAGTCCAATCTTTGCTCAACTGCTGGACTGGCCTAAAAGGCTCAACATGGCCTTGGGCACAGCAAACATTAGTCTGTTGTACTGCCGGCATGGCTGTCACCTCTCATGTGTCACCATCATCATGCGTTTTCTGGCAGGGGCGCTGGACATGCCTGCATGAAAGCATACTGCCTGCTTCTTTGTTGCCTGGTTGGTTGGCAGAGCAGATATAGCACGAGCATTCACTAAGCAACTCTGTCTGTTTGTGATAGCAACTGCAACCTGCATGTCATGATATGCAATGTGCATGTCATAGCAAAACCGTTTGGCTACATTACACTTGGCTTGATCTTGAACAACGGTTGGCTTGATCTTGAACAACAGTTGGCTTGATCTTGGACAGCTGGCATGCAAACAAGTCATGCATAGCAACTTCACGATGGGTTGCTGCTGTTCAGAGACAGGTAATGCTGTCTTGCAGGGCATGCTGCAGTTGCAAAACCACAACCCTCCCATGTTCCATGCAGATCCAAACCTGCTGGTTGACAAGCACTGGTGGGTGCAGGCCATTGACTTCAACCTCAGCAGCATGCTGCGCTCTGATGCAGACCTCTATGGTGTCCTCTGCTGTGTTGCCAACAACCTTTGTTGGCTGGCTCCTGAGGTACAGCAACTGTAGTTGCGTCACGATATATTATTGCATTTGGTTGTGAGATCTTCTGATCTCCTGAAGCTCTTCTGATGAGTCATGCCTGCCTGAGCACTGTGCTTCCAGATGACGTCACCAAGCCTGTGGATGACAGGCTTCACAGGTTTGCTTTCCTCATGTGACTCCTCATGCGGCTGTGAACGCGCATATAGCTGAATGAGACATGCTGCAGTCATTGACAGTTCTATGCTGCAAATGACTGTCAGCATGTGAAAGTGTCTTGCATTGCAGGCTGTGGCCTCTCAGGATTACAGCACGGCAGACATGTACTCCTTTGTAATTGTGCTGTGGGAGCTCATGGCCTGGTAAATCCCTTGGGGTCACCACAACCCCTCCCAGGTGAATGGCTTCCTTTTGCTTGGATCTCTGGCCTATGGTGGTCGCTTTCTGAACAGATGAAAACTCCAGCATCATTGCTTTTTGAGAAATCTGAGGCAAACAACATGGTCCACCATAAACTTGAGCAGGTTTGCGGTGTGTAGATCATGAACCTGTTGCCTGAACAGCAGGCAGAGCCTGAGTTACCTGCCTATGACAGCTTGCCAGGAACACCTCTTCCTGGGATTGAAGACTATGTCCAGCGCATGCAGGTGTTCCCTGCCCCAGATTGCTTGTGTCCCAAACATGCTGTAGGACAGACTGTGTACTGCATTGCTGTAGGCAACACAATGCCTTGCCAACATGTTGTGCTGTGTTGCCTAGAGACATGCTTTCTCAGTATGCTTTGATGCATACTGTTTGCCTGCAAGATGTGAAGTCTTACAAGACTGTACATGCAGCAGCAGATGTGCAGGCTGTCTTGCACACAAATGTGTGATCATGCTTGTGATGTGTTATGTCATGACAAATCAGGTTCAATCTTCTGTCGTAACGCCGGCTGCAAGATCCAGAACAACAGCATACCAATGAAGGGGAGGAATGAAGGGGGCCGCATGACAAATCTGCATGAGTTCCTGCAGGCGTGCTAGCATGAAAAGCCAGATCACTGTCCGGGCTTTGAAAGCATTACTGGGAGTCTGCGTTTATTGCTGCATCTGTCTGCTGCTATGGGGTCAAGTGCAGATGTGTCTTTAGGTGACACCTGCTGCTTGGTTTCTGCCATACGATACTGAGTAAGCACATTCTCATCTTGCGAGAAGCCACCATCATGCATTGGCCGCTCTAGCTAGGCAGACCTGAACTACAATCTTCCAGTCATCTCAAGACCTGCAAGCCTGCTGCCAATGTGCAGCAAAGAAGCCCTCCTTGCATTGTTGTTGTGTCATACACAATGCTTGACTTGCTGTCTTGCCGCTGCAGAACTGCCAGCTCAGTTGAGCTCCAGCACTGCGCTGGGCAGCCCACCAACGGCGGCAGGGCATGGGCATACATCATTTGACACGTCTCTCTTGTCAAGTCATCACGTCCCCTGGACATAAGCCCTCAGGCTTCAGCTACAGTGTCTGCAGCATTGAGAGAAAGGGTGCACAGCCAAACCTCACGTCCTGCAGAGTCAGTCAGAGACCTTGCTTGTGCCGTTCTTCTACTTCAGGCTCTCGGCAGAAGCTGAGCCTTGCTGACAAGCCGCAACAAGTGCGCAACCCTTTTCAGGGGTTATCCATTACAAGCGAGAAGTAAAGTATGTCTGAAGCACTACCTATATAGTGCTTCAGATACACTTCATTACATCAAAGGATCAGCTCAATGCCTCTTCCACAGCAATACCTACAGACAGATTTCACATTGGTACAACCTCAACAGGGCAGAGGAGCCTGCCCACTAGTGTGCCCAAGTCTGCCATGAGCATTACTAACAGCTACCTTCACACTTACTTGCCAGCTCACTCACACAATCATTTACTGATAGATCACTCATGCATTCACCCGCTTACAGACTCACTCGCTCAATCAATTGCTCACTCACTCATTCACTTGCTCAAGTTTTGTTTGGAGGTGGTTTGTTGATATGTGTTGAGTATCAAAACCTAGTATGAGTCAACGTCTTGTCCTGCTGCTGCAGGAGATAACGATGGCAGCCAACTATCCAGTGTCAAACAATTTGACAAACTGTAGCAAACTCAGATGCCAATCAGGCAATGTTTGTCTCACAGGCCATAGGCATTGTGTGAACGTTGCCTGCTTGGTCTTACAGTACCCTTCTGACGTGAAACACTGCAACTTGGTTGCACAGTACTCTCTCGTGTGTACCTGCAGGCATATGAGGCAAATATTGGTCTGTAGGCAACTGGGATGGAAATTGTCTGTGTTCAGTGCTAGCATGCAGCAGGGAGATGATCGCGTGCTTAAGCTTGTGAGGTTGGGAGTTGTCTCCCTGTACATGTGTGACATATGTGTTTGTGATGCGGGCTGCCAGCTCAGGCTGAGGCCACAGGTGCCAAAGTGATATTTGCAACAATAGTCTGGAGTCAATATGAAAAAGTGAGGCCACACCTAGGCGTGCAAGTTGGTGTAGCCAGTGCATCCACATGACATCAACTTGAGAAGTGCATCATCATTCTGTGAACCACATAGGTAATGACCATTTACGTAAATAACATTCACCAATACGACCTGGTGTGCACACATGTGATACCAAGGCAGTGAGCGCAACTTCCGCAGCTACCTCCGAGAGTCTGCATTGAGGATTGCCCATCTCGTGGCCACAGCCTCGCATTCAAGCTGTATGTGATGCGCCAGTCCACTTCACGCTCATCCCGTATGCATCCTGACTGCATGCTCACACAGACAACCTTGACAGCTTGCAGAGCCACTCCATGGTGGCCGCAAGCTTCAGATGCGTGACATGCCCATCACATGGGATTGAAAAGAGCTGTAGGGATGCTCCATCGGATGCTCAATCGGAAGCTCCGTCGGATGCTTCATCGGATGCTCCATCGGAAGCTCCGTCGGATGCTTCATCGAATGCTCCATCGGAAGCTCCGTCGGATGCGCCGTCGGATGCTCCATCGGATTCAACGCTTTGGGCCCGAAGCCATTCGGAATCTCATTTGCCCGAATCAGTCCTCGGCACATCCCGTCCAAGACCTTGGTACACCTTAGTGTACGTACACTCCAAGAAAGCAGCATCAACACTCGTCTCCAAATCTTATCCAAGTCTCATCCATCGCACATGCTGCATGCCGTGAGTGGGGATCTTGGCAGTGGTAACATCAACTGGCTTGGCGCCCGTCGGTTCCCTTCAAAGCAACTAGCTTCAGGTTACATTTGCAAACAAGGTCGTCCACGAGCTCCACTTCAACAGGACTCTGCGCGACAGGATGGCGACGAGCGGTTGCGTGTGCTGTTTGATTGCGTTGTTGGCAGTCTCCGCCTTGCAAATCTCCGCCAGAGAGCTTCAAGGCAGCCTCAGCAGTATGATATGACTAACGCAATGCCAGCAGTATTGACATGCAAGCCTTGTTCTTTGTGACTTGCATCTACTTGCACGTCCGACGCTCAAATCAACTGGCTGCGTCAATGGGTATTGCTGTGATAGTGGCGCCTGGCTGCCACACGCTGGTCCGCAAGTCCGCCGCTTGGTGTTCGAACTCAATTGAACTCAAGGTCCACGGTGCCATATGTATGCAGGGCTGTCGCTGGGCGATCATGAGTTGAAGCGTATCCGCGTGGGCAGGACCCTGCAGCAAATTCCAACTGACCCCTCTCAGCTGGCGGCTTACATCTTCAACTTGCTATCTTCGGGCAACACCCCGAGTGCAGCAACTGCGATCGCTCAGGCAGCCACCCAGGGCTCATCGGGCGCTACCGCCATTGCAACTGCTCTAGCAACAGCATCTTCCACGGTATGCGATTGCGTTCAGACACGTTGCTTCTTCTGCATTTACCTACCGGGCACCTGCTGTAACGGAATCCGTATCCGATACACTACAATAATAATAATAATCAAAACGCTTTCCAGCTCATGATGAGCTAGGTACGTGCAGGACAAGTCTTGTCTCTCCAGAGCAGCCTGTCTTGTGCATCCCTATAAGGCCTACTAATACGACAGTTTTGACAATCACGTAATGCAACATCATTGAAACTAGACCTAGGGCGGCCAGGTGGGCGAAGCCCCTTGACTTCACCAAACAAAAGCTTCTTAGGCAATCTATCGTTAGGCATCCTGAAAACATGACCTAGCCACCTGAGTCTTTTGCTGTACTAACTATGACTGATAAACTAATGAACTGGATATCAAATTTTCACAAAAAGTGGTAGCTGCTATTTGCTGCACTTCAACAAGGCTTGCAGCTCTGCTCGAAAGGGAGGGGGTGTATACCGAATACACATGGAGTTAATGGCCACAATAGCCGTAAATTTCTACAGGTCCCTTTTAGCAAGCCATCTAGATCTGTTACAGTATCACCTGCTGACTCAGCGGCTAGGTTTGCCCTGCTCATTAGCAGGTGATCACCTGTTGGTGAGCCAGTGAGTCAACTTTGAGGGAGGTTTCCATGACACATGCCTTAAGCATCATGCTAAAGCAATGATTGCTGGCAGAGCAGTACTGCTAGTATTGAAACAAGGACTACAGGACCCATGTACCCAGTCTGTCTGCTGCTGCTTGCATGTAGCTGTGATCAATGTGTCATGTTGCGTGCTTGCATGCAGGGCAACTCGACTGCCAGTGCAAATGCTGTGTCCATGGCTTTGAGCCAAGGCGCTCCAGCAACTGCTATCAGCCAGGCTGTTGCTCAAGTGGTGAGGTCACATGTCAACCAGCTGCTGATTCAGCTTTTGCTGCTGTTGGCCAGTCTGACTCGAGTCTGATCTATTCCAGCACTCAATCGTAACCCTTGATGCTGACAAGATTTGTTGCTATGCAGACCGGCAACGCTGCTCCATCATCCCAGGTACTTGTTATGCGCCTTATGCATGGATCAGCCATGTTGCAATCCCAGCTGCTGCGTACTTCTACTTGTACTCTGTAACCAGCATTTGAGCGCCCAGTAACAAACCTGATCTGCAGCTGCGCACTTTCCAGCTTGGCATTGCATGATGTAAACGTGTAGCCTGGTGCAGCCTCTTCAGATGATGATTCATGATCACTGCAGGGTCTCAGCAACACTAATGCAGTAGCGACTGCTCTAGCCAACGGGGCCAATAGTACGCTTCAGCTCTGCTGCACCTCTGCTGCAGCTGTGCCTTTCTGTGACCTGGTCCAAATTCGTCATTGCATGGTCACTGTTGTGCATAAGCAAATGCATTTTGGCATACCTACTGCCTGCGGTCCTGTTGCAACTCGTTATATTTTGTTGCATGCAGACACACTGTAATAAGCCTGAAAATTGCCAAGTTCATGTTACTGCAAGGCAGGGAAAATTGGTGGTGTATACTTGCAGGCATGGTGACATCAGTGGCCAGTGCAAATTCCCAGTCAATCAGTCAAGCCACCAGTGCCACCTCTACTGCAGTGGCTCAAGCTTTTTCAGCAGTAAGCCTTATGCCTCCTGATTAATTTTGACATAGGCTTTGTACACATAGTTGCAAGCGGTCTTCATATGATTATTCATCATGGCCTTTGACATAGCGATGTCTGAAGCCAATGCTCCTTCTCATCAAACTTCTCTTTTGACTGGTCAGCACAGACAATCAAGCAGCCAGACCTCAACATGCTTGTATGATTGCTGGACTTCTGAAGGGAGCTTGACAGTTCCCAGCTGGCCTTGATGATACATTCTTACACGCGCAGGTGAAAGGTGGCACATCTGCCCAGGCCGCAGCTCAGGCAGCTGCTACAACCATTGCACAGGCTGTTGCTGTTGCAGTTGCGTCAGCAACTGCTAAAGTCACCACCTCAGGTCAGCTGAGTGATGATACCCATGCTAGTCTCTGCAAAGCCTTGAGCATACGTACCACTGCTGACAACACAATATGCCACAGGTCAGGGCTCTTTTGGCAGTGCTGATGCTTCCGCTGCCTCCAGCGCTGTGGCTAGTGCAACCGCACAGGCCATTGCAGCCGCTGTTGCCAAGGCATCCAACAGTGAGTGCAACGCCCTCTGACCACGGCCGTAGAAGTCTTGACTGTTGGGCACGTGAACTACACTAGGCAAACGGGCATTGCATATTGGTGAACTCAGTTGGTGATCATCTAGCTCTCTGTGTATCTGTTTTGGCATACACAGGCAGCTTAGGTTGCTGAAAACGCTTTTCAAGGCAACCTCAAGAGCATGCTGAGTCTTGTACTTACACTCTGTAAGAAGTTCCTGTACGCCATGTAACAACGTTCACCAAGTTGTCAAGAGCCTTGCTGAGCGTTCAGGGTGTGTTGATGCAGACAATGCACAAGCAATTGCGGCAGCCAGTTCCACCAGTCTCACAAACAGCATCAAGGTGGCTGTAGCTAAAGCCCAGGCTTCTGCAACAGCTGCTAATGGTAAGCTGTTCAGTCAGCCGTGGACTGCTTTCCCTGTCTGACCTTAACTGTCAGGGTCATTAAAAGGCCGTTTTAGCTGACACCTGCGTTGTGCAAACTTCCGCGGGCCAAGTTTGAAAGTGGATTGCAATGCATGGCTTCTGCCTTCAAGCTATGAGGATAAATGTCAAGACTCATTTCTGCTGTCTGTCAGATTGCAAGTATAGTGCTAATGAGGCCAGGCATGTCTACAGAGATGAGGGAACAGCCGCACTGAGTGGTCTGCAGCAGGCAACATTGATGATGGTGTTACAGGTGGAAATGCTGCTGCATCCAGCACTGCTATCTCGACAGCTGTTGCAACAACTGTGGCAAGCGCCCTGGCCAAGGCCCTAGCTACCGCTGCTCCTACCCCAGTCGGATAGACAATGACTGATGTGCCTCTCAGCAGAGGGCATGTCATATGGGGTCACATCACGGCAGTAACTGTTGAGTCTTAGCATGTTTGATACGGCTTGTCTGCTGTCCTGAAGCTTAAGCAAACACATGGGCTGAGTAGGTTGTTATGTTGACAATTACTGTTGGAATCTGACGATTACACCTTTGCTTATGTCATGTGCATGCCTTGTTCATGGCACCTCACTACTTTGTGACTATGCATTACTCTTGGTACATACATTAGGCACATTCTGCATGTATACATTGTACTCCCGTTTATTAGCTTGGGTGAGTGAAGCTTGAGGATGTCACATTCACAATGAGTGCTCTGTATGTTGCCATGACCCATTCACTTCAGTGGACTTCGTTCCTTCGTAGTACTTAGGCCTCGATTTCCAGAGTGGGGGTTTTAGCCCTGCCTTATCTTTGTTGCCGTTGATATTAACAGCAACTAGACAACACACATAGGAAGACCTCTGTCATCCACCGCCCTGTAAGTACACAGACGCAAAAAGCTGTTGCATCGTCCACGCTACGCTCTTCAATGGGGACTGTGTAATGGTCCTATGTCGCATGCCTTCCTTTACACAACGGCAGAATGTCAACAAAGCAAACAGTGCATTCCCTGCATGCACGCTGAAGTAGCGTTCAGGGCCTGGGTCAAATGTTAGAGCATATACACCATTTCACTCATCACACTTACACAGTACTGTCCCTGAATGATCCCCAGGTTTTGGGCTATTCTTCAAGTCATGGCAGTTGGCAGATTGGCCCTGTGCTATAACGTCCCGAAAGTCTTCCCTGGTAAAGCTTTTGCAACCCAATGCCCGCAAGTTCTTTATGGATGCGTGCACTCTACAGGTAGTAACACTGCAGCGTTTTGTGGTTTTGCATTCTTAGGACAGTCTTCATGACAGCCTGGCAGCATGCATGAGCTTATGCGCAAGACAGCATTTTGCGCTTGTGCAACACAGCAGCAGAAGCACATGTTTAAGCATATCTCTGTACGCTAGGCACATGATTTGTTGACAGACAAACATGCTTCAGGCAGATGTCATATGCCAGCAGCCCAATGCCTTAATATTCAGTGTGGTGCCTCCAGCTGTAACTACCTGGCTAGTGCATTTGGGTTGCAAGCATTGATTGGCACTGCATTTTACTAGCTGCAGGCCCAAACAGTGAAAGACGTGGTGAAGATACAGAAGGGGCAAAAGGCCAGCTTCATGATGCAGGTGCACATGAAAGAAGTGCACCACATCTTCCACCAGTTTGTCACCACCGTCATTGCCAAGTGAGTAAAAAGCAACGTGTCCGAGAGCTTGCACACAGTACATTCAGCCAGCACAAAGCGTAAAGAAAGAGCTGGCTCGAATTCATTGTGGCGTTTGTCGCCACAGTTTCTGTTAAACTTCACAGCATCTCATGAGTAATGATGCCCCTCAAAGCATTGTGGCAGAGGGTCGCTGTGTCATTGCACCTCTGCAGCATCAAAGCCAGATGCCATTTGGCATGGCAAGGCTGAAGGTTCATGAGTACTACCCAGTAATGGATCCCTTTCAACTTCCAGCATTTGTGTCCAATCAAATTGTATTTGAGCTGTATTGATTCTGCTTTGTTGCACACATGTCTCAATCAGCAGCTGCTGTCAGCAATCCCAATGCAGACAAGACACAGCAGCCAGTCAGAAGCTGCAGGACTGTGTGCCATGCGTTTAGGACACAGCACAGCTGAGCTCTTCAAGAGCGGGCAAAGTCCAGGACTCCTAGCAGGGCACTGAAAGTGAGTCACCGTGTACATAGGCCTAGTAATTGCTATCACCATGCAAAATACCAGGGTACAGCGTTAGTAGGCCTGGGATGCCTTGGCAGCCAAGGAGCTGCTCTTCTAATGACTGGACACAGCCTTAGTGCTCACTGCTTTGGGTCTGTAAAAGCAGTCCTGTGCTAGCAGGTGCAAATACAGAGCTCGATGTGGGTACTAGCGCTAGCCTTGTTGAGGCCCTTGTTTAATGATAGTTGCGCATTGACGGCATGGTAGATGATTAGCTCTGTAAGGCACAAAGACTTGTCCTCACTTGATATTCACCAGGACTATTCAACAGCACCTGTTTCACTCTGACTGCTTGGGAGGTCAAAATCCAATGCACATACAGCTTTTTGTGCATGTCTTGCACAGGTGTGGGACAACTTTTAGACACACTGTCAGAACACACAGTACCGCTACATCAGCTTTGGGACAGCAGCATTGGATCAGACCTGTTGACTGTCTCGTCACACGCTGCCAGAGCTGCATCTCCTGCACTGAAGCATCCTTGCCCTGAATGTCACAGCTCAGCATGCAGTCGCAAGGGGTCATGTCCCTGCTGGCTGCTACACACTCCTCTTTGAGCTGAGATGCGTGATAGTACTGCCTTGCTTGCTACCCATGTTTCAATGAGTAGCTGTCGTCGTGCGCTGCCACCGCTACCCAAAGGGTGGGAATCTGCACCTCTGACATTTGTGTTTTGCTGCTGCATGGTGTCAGCACCGGTGGTCCTTGGCATTGTGCACAGCGCTCCTCTTTGTGATTGCATGCAGGTCTGTATTAATGCGTGCAGTGCTGCTGAGAGTACCACACTAGCATGTATGCATATGGGTGCTTTGTCTCTTGCTGCCCTGTTGCTGCTCATGCAATCCCACGAGCATGCAACACAGAAAACTGTGAATATAAATCTCACTGCGTATGTCATAGCACTAGCCTTACATTACTCTGTCAAATGCACAGCTATGCATTGTTTTTGTTGCTGTGATTGCTGATGAAGGCCTTGACAAGCATTTTGTATTCAGCAGCAACGCAGCTGGTGGGCAGAGTGCACTCCTGAGCATGTTGTGCCTGTCAGGCATTCCTGTTAGGTGTTAGGTGAGACCGCTCACATCAGGTACGCTGGAAATACCTGTTTGAAGCATATCTGCATGGCAGCTGCCCTCATCATGCAGCTTGTGATTGCTGGCTCCTATACTGCCAGCCACATACACAGCTGCAATGATTGGCAAAAGCTGCAGCGACTTCAGTGTTGTGGGCTGCATGTGTCAGCTGTAGAGCAGTCATTGTCTACTCACTCCTGAGCTTGTCACACAGCTCCTGCCAGTCAGTGTCCTTTCAGTAGCAGTGTTGCAGAGCTGCCCTGGCTGTGCTGTGGCTGTTTGACTCAGTCTCAGCTAGAACCAACCGTTCACAGGTGTATGCTAGTAGGACTTGTAGACGAAAATTGCAGCTCCTGTTAATGAGGCCAGTCATTGTCCGAACAATGAATTCTTGCAGCACCTTGTTGTCGCAACGCTACACAGGCTGCAGTACCATTCAGCAGTAGCTTACAGCTTGCAGCATTCCTGGTGCTATACCTGTGAAGCTTGCCTGAACAGATTGATGAGTAATACAGTACACTGACACCTGCTGCAGGGAGTCACTCTCGTGAACCTGAGCCTTGCTGCACGTTGCTGCAAGCCATCACTTTCTGGTTCGTTCAATGCTGGTGCACAGGGCTGGTGCTGCTGCTGCTTTCAGCATAGCAGGTCAGACTTGCTTTGTTGCTTTTGTGACCTGAGGAGCAGCCATCTCGATGTAGAGAGCTTCGATTGTCTTTTGTTCTACCTGCAAAAGTTATGCACAGCAGCAGCAGCAACAAAGTTAGTCACAGCTGTGCCTGCTGCTGTGACATGCACTCCAGCTGGCAGTGTAGCTTTGCAAAAGCACCAATCAGGTTTGATTGGTGGTGAGATAGTTAGAAGGACGGAGAAGGAGTTGCCAGCTAGCTGCTGCAAACCAGTGATAGCCGCCTAACTCTGGCACACACCTGGTGTCAATGCCTACGTCTGACCTCCTAAATAGATGAATGATGCTTATGCTCAGTACTTACTGTGCCAAAGGACAAGTGAACGGTGATAAGAAAGGGTCAGCAACATATCGTAGAGTCAGCAGTGCATAATTATTAAGAAACACCGATGGCTGCAAATTCACAGCAGATGCAAGAAAATTAGTAGCGATTGCAGCGACAATCATGCAACTTCATGGCTTCGGCTAACGTACATTAAAACTTTTGAAAATAAAGTACTTCTGTACCTTGTGGCTCATGAGTGATCACCCTGTGCTTAATCACAAGCACATCAGAAGCAACATCCCCATGGCCATGCTATACAGTCTGTCAGTGCTGCCTGAGATCATGTACCATACACCATGATGTTGTAACACACTATGACTTAGTCAAGTTAGTCACTGAATGGTCAGTACATCTTGATTTCCAAGATATGTCTTCATCATACTGGTAAGCCTGGTGCCATGGCATACCGCCCCACAACAGCTTTCCGTTGCAGCAGCTGCCTGGGCCTACTAGGAAGTGGGGTAGTGACAGTATCAATAGCCGGCTGGCCAGGTGCAGCAGCAAGACTTGCAGCCAGGTATATACATACATGCATTCTTGCTCTCAATAGCCAGAGGCTTTCATCAGAAAAACGCAATAGCAATCCTCAACACACTAAGGATAGTGTTACCGATGTCGGAGGCTGTTGAGGAACCCGATCCCGATCCCCCATTTCCAGCCATGCCCCTGAGTGCAGCGGTGTTGTCACAAGTGGTACAGTCATAGCCAGTGATTCTGGTATTGGGCAGGTCATCCCGGACGACGTCAGCACATGGCGTTGAGTCTTGTGCAGAACATGAGTCACAGATCATGACCCCATTGCAGGGGGGTGCTGGGGCTGGTGGGGGCGTGGCAGGAAGCGTGGTGCACTTGGCAACTCCATCTGGACAATGAGCATAGTTTATGTTGCCTTGCGCATCTGGCTGCCAGCAGCAGTTGACGCAGGTGTTTACGTCGAAAGGTCCTGGGTATGATTGCAACAGTTTGCGAGCTGATAGGGTGGATGCGGGCAAGGACGAGTTCCCCTGCTGGATGCGAAGAAGGAAACTGTCATGTGCCCCCTGGCAGAGGCTGTTGCAGGCAGAGACATTATGGGGCTGCTGCAGCTCAGCCTCCGCCCAAGCTATCTCATTCAGCATACATGTCGCATTGCATAGGTTAGCAGGTATGCCTGCAAGTCAACATGGACCTTCAAGATTCAAGCTGTGGTGTTTGCAATTGGCCCCTACTTGTCAGCCCTGGCAAGGGCCTGGGAATACTGACCTCTCAATGCTCACTGATCTAGCACTGAGCAAGCAAAAGGTACAACACCAGCTTTGAGCAGCTCGCAATACTCTATGCTGAGATGCAATCAGTCAGATGACAAGCAGCAGCTTCTCTAAAGTGTGTCACCTTCGACCATGTAAAGGTAGGCAACCTCTGCGCAGTTGCCCTGGCATGTCAAGATGCTGGCGTTGCCTGTTGCATTGGGTAGCGCTGCACTGTCAGTGAAGGGCAGATTCCCCAGAACACTGCAAAAAAAGACAAATCCTGAGATTGAACATGTGTAGAGGGTCTACAGCATCACATGCTTGCATCAGCCCTCCATTGATTGGGAGCTTAACCAGCCACAGCAGCCTAGTGAGAGCGCAGTGCTTGCTTGCGGACAGCATGGCAGGCATAGATACATGCTCAGGTTACTGACACTCAATCATGTCATGTTGGCCAGTTGCTTGTCCTGCGGTGTCTGCTCTGCACCTACCTTCCCCAGCTGCTCCCTCTCATATGATAGTTATCAAGTGCACTGTGTGACAAGCACAGTTTGCCTATCCTCTAACTGCTCAGTGCAAGCACACACCTGCCACAGGCTGTGCATGTAATGTTGGACCCAGCTCCTAAGATGCAAGGGGTTGTGTAATTGGCTGGGGTGCCATCTGGGTTAGTGCAGGCCGCAGAGCAAAGGCTAGGTGGGCTGACTGTACCATCAGGTTGGGTGAAGGTGCATGGGGACGAGCCTGCAAACAAACAACGTATATCCATGGTTTTGCTCACATACAGTGCGGTTTGACAAGCAGACCAGCAGAGCAGATCTGTGCCACATCTGGCCATATCACTGTTTTCTGAACACAAGCCACAGTACTCAACATTATGTGTCATGCACAATTGTTCCGTTGGTCAACATAGGATACATGTTTGGAAACTGCTGGCCTGTCACATCATCTGTGTCAAGGGCTGCTCAGACTGCAAATGTCTCAGACTCCTCTTGCAGTCAGTATTGACACCAAACACAGCAGGCTAAGGAAAGCCAGGTTTGCACTTCAATCTGCACACTCAAGATTGCAAGGCAAGACATCGGATCAGATCACAGTGTGATCACTTCACATGGGACAATGACTGAGGAGGTCCATGGGGGGGTGGGGGTTTAGAGGCAGTGGACAGGTC
>JAABUP010006952.1_pt1 | contig 15609 bp, 16 predicted proteins | sample 5559201 | NCBI WGS metagenome assembly JAABUP01 (sample SAMN10711887, study PRJNA513373) | rock metagenome | isolation source: Antarctica rocks | place: Antarctica
TGAGCACGGCGGCTGGGCCACGCTCTAGATCAACGTCCCCATGCCGCCGTACCGCCTCTTGTGGCTGGAAATCGCCGAGCGGCAGTACCTCGACCTACCGGACGATGCGCGCGGGCTCGTCGACGAGGCTTGGCGCAGCTAGAGCGTGACCCTCTTGGTCCGCCGGACGCGGTCTACGACTCCTCGTCCGACCAGTGGAGCGCAACAGTCGGCGCTGGCTTGGTCCTTTACGCCGTCGTTGCTGAGCCGGCGACCGCGATCGTGCTGCGTCTCGTTGTCCTATGAGGCAATGCCGTCCCGATGGACGTTCCACTTACGGGGATGCGGTTGCCGCGGCAGTACCCGCTTGCTGACCACCGTGTTGACCTCAACCACACTTCATCAGCGAAGGTGAGTTTGTGCGGGTCCTAACTGATGAAGACGTGCGGGCAGTGCCAGCCGCGACGGTGCTAGCCGCCGCGCGCGAGGCTCTGCTGCAGGCTGGCCGCGGGGAAATAGCGGCCCCTCCGCGGGCAAGCGGTGAACTAGGCAGCGTGGACTACCTCTTCACTACGGGCGGTCTCGCGGACGGCACCAGCGGATTCCGCGCCTACCGGACCGGCCAACCGGCCGGAGATCAGTAGGTGGCCGTCTGGGACGCAGACGGCCGCCTGCTCGGCCTGGTCGTGGGCGACGAACTCGGCGCCCGGCGTACCGGAGCCCTCGGCGCCGTCGCCGTCGACGCCCTCGCCCGGCCTGAGGCAGACATCGTGGGAGTCATCGGGACTGACCGGCAGGCCTGGACTCAGCTGTGGGCTCTAACCGCCGTCCGTGATCTCACGCAAGTTCGCGTGCACAGCCCCAACGAACAGCGCCGCCGCACCTTCGCAGTCCGAGCCCACGACGAGCTAGGACTGGTAGTCACTCCAACGGTCGACGCGGCGTCGGCCATCCGCAATGCCGGCATAGTCGTTCTGGCCAGGACCTCGCACCGAACGCTGCCGGGGGAGATATCGCGTGGCGCGGCGCGTCACCTCAGCGGACGGGCACCCCGTGGAGCGGTGAGTTCTCCTTCACCGTCACAACATCCGGCGGCATCACGAGCCCATCGGCTGTTGCTTGCCGACCATTGCGCCCGTCCGAAGCTCTCGCGTGCCTTCGGTTCCGATCAAGGGGCGCCCTGGCCCTCCTCGTGCTCGGCGTTGCGCTTTGGGCGCGGCGCCGGGCACACGGCTGGGAGGGGGCACCTGAGCTATATCGCGGTGAAGTCCGCCCAGGCGCCAACCTCGAAGCCGGTGGCGTCTCTGCGGACAACCGAGGTTGCCCCATGGCCCGCGAAGTGCGCCGGGAACAGCGTTGCTCCGGCACGTGCCGCCGCGTCGAGCACTGCTCGACGTGAGGTGCGAGCCGCGCCGGCGTCCAGGTCGAAGGCGCAGGCGTCATCAGGGCGGGTGATCTGCACGGGCGTGTGCATGAGGTCGCCCACGAAGACCGCGCCCTCGCCGGTCTCCAGCCACACAACCGAGGAGCCCGGGGTGTGGCCCGATGCCAGCTCTAGCCGCAGGGCAGGGTCGATGCGGTGTTCCCCGTCCCAGGTCTGGAGCTGTCCGGCGTCGGCGACCGGCGCGATGCTGTCGGCGAACACGAGCTGGATCCCGGCGAAGCGAGCCCGCTCGTCCTCCGTGCGCGGCGGTCGCATCCGCTCGGCGTTCTCGGGCCGGAAGTAGTCGTAGTCGCGCCTCGGCACCAGATACGTGGCGTTCGGGAACGTCGGCACCCACGCTGATCCGTCCAGCTTGGTGTTCCAACCGACGTGGTCATAGTGGATGTGCGTGTTGACCACGACGTCCACCACCGCCGGGTCGACCCCGACGGCGGCCAGACGTTGCAGGAAATCGGTGTGCAGGTGGTCGAACGTCGGTACCTGCGGACGGTCACGGTCGTTGCCGACTCCGGTGTCGATCAGGATCGTGCGTCCACCGGTGCGCAGCACCCACGTCTGGATCGCGCAGCGGTATGCCCGGCTCGAGGGCGTCCAGTGGTGTGGTGCCAGCTCGTCGGTCCACGCGTCGTGGGGCGTGTCCGGGAACATCTCGTCCACCGTCTTGATCGGCCCCGCCCACTCCAGCACCCGCAGGACCTCGGTCGATCCGACCTGCACCTTGCTCATCGTCTGCCCTCGCTTCATCGATCAGTGCGGACAGAGCGAGCCGACTTCTCGTCCAGGCCGTTCACCGTGACTGCCGCCAGCTGCCTCCCTGCAGTCTGCCGGGCGACCTTACGCGCGCCGGACCCGGGGCTGTGGGAAGCGCTGGCCGCGTGGCCCGAGATGGGCGTCGAGGTGGTGACCCAGCTCGATGGGCCGAGCGGGGTCCTTGCCCGATGGCCGCCACATCGCCGAGGAAACGTCAGTCCGTCCACCTCGCTCGGGTTGCTCACCGGGCAGATCGTGGCCATCGACGAGACGTCGCCCGCGCCTGGTCCTCGAGCGGACGTTCGAGCTATCTGGGTGGGAAGCGCGACACCGGCGGCTGGGCAAGTGCGTACTCAGTGTCGATTGCCATGACTACTACTAAAGCGGCTGGACAGGCGCGGAGTGGGACGGCTGCTCGAGTCAGCGGCCCGTCAGCTGGGCCGGAAATGCGCGCACGTTCCGGTCGGCGGTCGCCGTGGTCGGTCAGCTTGACAAGCGCCAACGTGTCGTTGGCGGCCGGCCTGGCCTCCCGCCGCAGAGGCGTCCCTCCCTGGCTCACCAACGGTCTCCTGGGCTGACGGCCGGACGTGCGGCACGCAATTCGCGGCCGGCGCGGCGTGCCCCCGGCGCCCAACCGCCGGCATCCGCGACGATGGGGAGCGTCATGAGCCTCCTCGAACGCGTCCGTCCCACCCGCGCCCCAGGCGGCATCTCCCTGCGTGGCAGCGAACCCGTGGACGACGATGCCTGGTGGCACCCGGTCCTCAGTGGCGCGCTCGCCGCCGCGGCGTCCTGGCTCGTGCTCGTCCTCCCCGCGATGTTCGTCTGGTTGGTCACCCCACGCACCACCGTCGGCTGGGGCCAGGCGATCGGCGTGGCGAGCGCCGTGTGGTTCCTCGGCCACGGCAGCCCGCTGTCCGTGGGAGCGACGAGCATCTCCTTCGTCCCCCTCGGGCTGTGGGCGATCGCGCTCGCGGTCACCACGCGGGCGATGGGTCGGCTGCTCAGCCGGACCCAGGCGACAGCGCGCGGCACGACGTGGCCGCGCCTGCTCGCTCGTCGCCACCTCCCCGGCTTCGCCGCAGGGTATGCCGGGTCTGCCGTCGCTGCCTGGCTGCTCACCTTGGGCGGCCCTGCGCGTCCGAACCCGGTCGGCATACTGGTCGTGCTCACCGTCCCGATCCTGGCTGCGGTCATCTGCCTTGTCCGTCGGCACGCCAGGGGAGACGCGTCACTCCTGCTCGGGCGCTGGCTCGACGGCCTTCCTCGCTGGCTCGGGCGCGCCATCGCCCCGGGGGTGTGGGGTTCGGCGGCCCTACTGCTGCTCGGAACGGTGCTCGTGGTGGTCATGCTCGTCGCCCGGCTCTCGACCGTCACGGGCCTCTACACCGCCCTGGGTGCCGGCCTCCTCGGCGGCCTGGCCCTGACTCTCGGGCAGCTGCTCCTCCTGCCCAACCTCTCGATCTGGGCACTCGCCTGGATCGCCGGCCCCGGGTTCGGCGTCGCGGACGGGTCGGCGATCACTGTCTCGGGCGGCCGCCCCGGCCTCCTGCCGATGATCCCGTTGCTCGGGGTGCTGCCCGCGGAGGGCAGCTGGTCGCGGTGGCTCGTCCTCGTCCTCGCCCTCCCCGTCGTCGTCGGTTTCGTCGTCTCCGGGCGGGCGTGCCGGTCGGTCGCCCGGCTCGCGAGCTGGCGCACCAAGCTGACGACGTCGGTGGCCGCCGTCGCCCTGTCAGCGGGGGTCATCGGCGCTCTGACGGTCCTCGCGACCGGGTCGGCCGGCGTCGACCGGCTCCGTCACGTCGGCCCGAACCCCCTTGCCTTCACGGCGGCGCTGCTGGGCGAGCTGGTCATCGGAGCGGTCCTGCACGTCGCGCTCGAGCAGCTGCGTCAACGCCGCGGCTGACTGCACGGGACCGCTGGTCAGGGCTGGAGGAAGCTGCCCACCAGGCTCTGCTGGTGCTCCTTCAGACAGGCGGTCTTCGCCGTCTCGGTGTTCGCGCCGGCCAGGCAGTCCTGATACGCCTTCAGCGGCTGGTAGAGGGCCGCCTGCGTCACCGCGGCCAGCAGCATCCCGAGGAACCCGAGGGTGAGGAAGGGCCCGAACCGCATCAGGGCCGGTGCCTGCTCCCGCCTGAGCCGCATCAGCTCGCGCACGGAGGTGACCGCCGCAAGGACGATCGGGACGAGGGCGACGGCCCGCTGCGGCAGGGGCAGCGCTGAGGCAAGCAGGATCAGCAGGAAGAGCGCGACGACCGTGACGGAGTAGCCGCCGCGCCGCATGATCCGCTCACGGGTCCGCTCTGCCACCTGTCCTCCTCGCGCCAAGCCACCGATGACGGGGGCTTCGGCTGCCACCCATCCTCCATGATGGCAACGACCGGTGGCCGCGCGCGGTGCCCACTGCACGGACCCCAGCGGAGCGACCAGCCCGCGGCGCTCGGTAGCCTGTCACCCGTGACGGCACCTGCACCTGTGACGGCACCTCGCGCGGACCATCCCCGCGCCATCGTCGTCCTCGTCTCCGGCAGCGGCACGAACCTCCAGGCCCTCATCGACGCCGCCGCCGACCCGGCATACGGCGTGCGGATCTGCGCGGTGGGCGCCGACCGCGACGACATCGAGGGGCTCGCCCGGGCTCGGCGCGCCGGGATCCCCACCTTCGTATGCCGGGTCAAGGACTTCCTTACGCGGGCGGACTGGGATGTCGCGCTGGCAGCCCGGGTGGGGGCGTACGAGCCGGAGCTCGTCGTCCTGGCGGGGTTCATGAAGCTCACCGGACCGGCGTTCCTGGAGAGGTTCGCAGGACGCACCGTGAACACCCATCCGGCGCTGTCGCCGTCCTTCCCGGGGACGCGCGGTCCGCAGGACGCTCTCGACTACGGCGTCAAGGTGAGTGGCTGCACGCTGTTCCTCGTCGACGAGGGCGTCGACTCGGGGCCGGTCATCGCCCAGACCGCCGTGCCGGTGGAGCAGGACGACACGGCCGAGTCGCTCCACGAGCGGATCAAGACCGCCGAGCGGGCCCTGCTCGTCGACACCGTGGGCCGGATGGTCCGCGACGGCTTCACCGTCTCCAACCGAAAGGTCTCGATCCCGTGAGCGAGCAGGCCAGCACGACCGCCAGCGCGACCGCCGGCGCCACCACCGCTGAGCGACGCCCGTTCCGGCGGGCGCTGATCTCGGTCCATGACAAGCGCGGGCTCGAAAACCTAGCGCGGGGGCTCTACGAGTCGGGCGTCTCCATCGTCTCCACCGGGTCCACTGCCGCGGTGATCGCCTCCGCCGGAGTTCCCGTCACGTCAGTCGAAGAGCTGACCGGGTTTCCCGAGGGCTTCGACGGCCGGGTCAAGACGCTCCACCCGAAGGTGCACGCGGGGATCCTCGCGGACACCGGCAACCCCGAGCACGTGCGCCAGCTCGCGCAGCTCGGCGTCGAGCCGTTCGACCTCGTCGTCAGCAACCTCTACCCCTTCCGCAGCACGGTCGCGTCGGGGGCGTCCGTCGAGGAGTGCATCGAGCAGATCGACATCGGCGGCCCGGCGATGGTCCGCGCCGCTGCCAAGAACCACGCCAGCGTCGCCATCGTCACCAGCCCCACGGCATACGAGCAGGTGCTTGGCGCCGCGGCGGCCGGTGGCTTCACGCTGGCCGAGCGGCAGCGGCTCGCCGCGCAGGCGTTCGTCCACACGGCGACCTATGACAACGCCGTGGCGAACTGGATGGGCAACGTGCTGACCGACACCAGCGACGGCACTGGGTTCCCGGCCTGGACCGGCGCGACGTGGGACCGGGTGACGCCGCTGCGCTACGGCGAGAACCCGCACCAGCGGGCGGCCTTGTATGCCCACTGGCGTCCGGGGATCGCGACCGCCGAGCAGCTGCACGGCAAGTCGATGTCCTACAACAACTACGTCGACGCGGACGCGGCGGTCCGGGCGGCCCACGACCACGGCGACCAGCCGACCGTCGCGATCATCAAGCACGCCAACCCCTGTGGCATCGCGGTCGGCACCGACATCGCCGACGCCTATGTCAAGGCGCACGCCGGTGACCCGGTCAGCGCCTACGGCGGCGTCATCGCGACGAACCTCCCCGTCACGAGGGCGATGGCCGAGGCGGTCAAGGACGTCTTCACCGAGGTCGTCGTGGCGCCGGACTTCGACGACGAGGCCCTCGAGGTGCTGCGGGCCACGAAGAGCATCCGCCTGCTCAGGCTGCCCGCCGACATGGAGGGCTCCCGCGACCCCATCGAGTTCCGGCCGATCACCGGCGGCATCCTCATCCAGAGCGTCGACCGGGTGGACGCCGTCGTCGGCGCCGACGAGGGCGAGGCGGGTGCCGGCGAGGATGCCGGTCAGGGTGTCGGCAAGCAGGAGGTGGGGGAGCAGCGTGGCGGCGACGACCCGTCCCGCTGGCGGCTGGTCTCCGGCGAGCCGGCAGACGCGGCGACGCTCGCCGACCTCGAGTTCGCCTGGCGCTCCATCCGCGCCGTGAGGTCCAACGCCATCCTCCTGGCCAAGGACGGCGCCTCGGTCGGTGTCGGCATGGGGCAGGTCAACCGGGTCGACGCGTGCCACCTCGCCGTCTCGCGCGCGGGGGGCGACCGCGCGCAGGGATCGGTCGCGGCGTCGGACGCGTTCTTCCCCTTCGCCGACGGCCTGCAGGTCCTGCTCGACGCGGGGGTCGCTGCGGTCGTGGCGCCGGGCGGCTCGATCCGCGACGACGTGGTCATCGAGGCGGCAGCGGCAGCCGGCGTCACGATGTACTTCACCGGCACCCGCCACTTCGCCCACTGATGGTGAGCACCGACGCTCACGCCGGCCGCGCCCCCGGACGGGTCCAGCTCTCCTGGGCCGTCCTGACGCTGGTGGCCGGCACGTTCCTCTCCCTCCAGTCGAGGATGAACGGTGAGCTCGCGACGGTGTCCGGCCGCGGGCTGGACGCGGCCATGTGGAGCTTCGGCTCCGGGCTCGTCGTGGTCACGGGCATCGTCCTGGCCTCGCCCCGGGCGCGGGCTGGCTTCGTCAGCCTGCGAGACGCCTTGCGCGCGAAGAGCATTCGGCCGTGGCAGTGCCTCGGCGGCGCCGTGGGTGGTCTCTACGTCTTCAACCAGGCGTATGCCGTGCCGATCGCCGGCGTCGCCCTGTTCACCATCGCTGTGGTCGGGGGCCAGACGGCGAACGCGATCGTGGTCGACCGGTTCGGCATCGGCCCGGCCGGCCGGGTGGCGGTGACCCGATCGCGCGTTGCGGCCGCTGCCCTCGCGACCGTCGGGGTCGTCATCGCGGTCGGTGGGCGGGTCACCGGCACGAGCGGCGCCGTCGTCATCCCGGTCGTGCTGGCCTTGGTCGTCGGCGCGCTGATGACGGCGCAGCAGGCGACGAACGGCCGGGTCAACGTCGCCTCCCACAACCCCTTCACGACGACCTGGCTGAACTTCGCCATGGGGACGGCCATGCTCCTCGTGCTCGCCGTGCCGGGCGCCCTGACGGGGAGCTTCGGGGGGCCGGGCAGCATCGCCGCGCCGTGGTGGGCGTGGTTCGGTGGCGTGCTCGGGATCGCCGTCGTCGCCGTGTCCGCCGTGGCGGTGCGCCAGCTCGGCGTCCTGCAGGTGATGCTGCTGATGCTCCTCGGCCAGCTCTCCTCCGCGGTGGTGCTCGACGCCCTCAGCCCCGCGACCCGCGGCCACATCACCCCGGTGGTCATCGTCGGCCTCGTCATCACGCTCGTTGCCGCCGGGCTGGCGGGTGTCGCGGCGCACCGGGCCGCACGGCATACGGGGACCCCCGTGGCAGGATAGGCGCTCGTGACTGCACAGATACTCGACGGCTTGGCCACCCTGGCGACGATCAAGTCCGAGCTCAAGCAACGCCTGGCGGTGCTGGCCGAACGCGGTGTCGTCCCCGGTCTGGGGACCGTCCTCGTCGGGGACGAGCCTGGCAGCCGGTGGTACGTCAACGCGAAGCACAAAGACTGTGCGGAGCTCGGCATCAGGAGCATCCGCCGCGACCTGCCGTCGACGGCGACCCAGGCCGAGGTCGAGGCCGTCATCGACGAGCTCAACGCCGACCCCGGCTGCACCGGGTTCCTCGTCCAGCAGCCGACGGGGCTCGACGAGACGGCGCTCCTCTCGCGCGTCGACCCGACGAAGGACGTCGACGGGCTCCATCCGATGAACCTCGGCTGGCTCGTCCTCGGCAAGGGCGCCCCGCTGCCCGGCACTCCGATGGGCTGCATCGAGCTGCTGCGCCGTTATGACGTGCCGATCGCCGGCGCCAAGGTCGTCGTCGTGGGGCGTGGGTTGACCGTCGGCCGACCGCTGGGTCTGATCCTCACCCGTCGCTCGGAGAACGCCACGGTCACCTTGTGCCACACCGGAACCCGGGACCTCGCGGCCGAGGTGCGCCAGGGCGACATCGTCGTCGCGGCCGCCGGAGTGCCGGGCCTCATCACCGCCGACATGGTCAAGCCGGGAGCCGCAGTCCTCGACGTGGGCGTCTCCCGCCTCGACGGCAAGGTCGCCGGTGATGTCGCGCCGGACGTGTCCCAGGTCGCGGCATGGATCAGCCCCAACCCCGGTGGTGTCGGCCCGATGACCCGCGGCCTGCTGCTCAGCAACGTCGTCGTGGCCGCCGAGAGGCAGGCCGGACTGCGGTGAGGTGGAAGGCGCTCGGCGGGCTGGGGATCTGGTGGCTCGTCGCCGCCGGCTCGGCTGTCGGGCTGGGCATGGTCGTCCTTGTCGGGGCCCTGCGGACCGGGGGCCTCGTCATCGCCGCCTCGTTCCTCCTCGGTGCCGTCCTGCGCCTGGTCGTTCCCACCCCTCGAGGGGGCGGGCTCGAGGTCCGCAGGAGGCTGCTCGACGTCGGGCTCCTCCTCGGCCTGGCGGCAGGCATCGGGCTCGCCTTCGCGCTGGTGCACCTCACACCGCCGTGACCGGGTCGGGAGGGGCGATGTGTTTGGCGTTGCGTCCGGCAGCTGCGTCGTTGGAGGCGCCGACGTGCCGGACGCACCGGCTCGTCGGGTGCTGCGTCCGGCAGCTGCGTCGTTGGAGGCGCCGACGTGCCGGACGCACCGGCTCGTCGGGTGTTGCGTCCGGCAGCTGTGTCGTTGTAGCCGCCGACGTGCCGGAGGCACCGGTGCGCACGTCGGCGGGCCGGTATGCCGAGTGGCTCGCGGTATGCCGGGTGGCTCGGCTGGCCGTCGGTCAACCGATGAGACCGAGCCCCTTGACCGCCTCGCGCTCCTCGACGAGCTCGGCGACGGAGGCGTCGATCTTCCCGCGGGAGAAGTCGTCGATCTCGAGGCCCTGGACGATGGTCCACTGCCCGTCCCTGACCGTGACGGGGAAGGAGGACACGAGGCCCTCGGGGACGCCGTAGGAACCGTCGGACGCCACGGCCATCGACACCCAGTCGCCGTCGGAGGTGCCGTCGATCCAGGTGCGGGCGTGGTCGATCGTCGCCGACGCGGCGGAGGCGGCCGACGAGGCGCCACGTGCCTCGATGATCGCGGCGCCGCGCTTGGCGACGGTCGGGATGAATGTCCCGGCGAGCCACTCCTGGTCGTCCACCGCCTCGGCAGCGTTCCGGCCACCGACCTCGGCGTGGAAGAGATCGGGATACTGCGTGGCGGAGTGGTTGCCCCAGATCGTCATCTTCCGGATCTCGGTGACCGGCACTCCGAGCTTCTTGGCCAGCTGGCCGATCGCCCGGTTGTGGTCGAGCCGGGTGAGCGCCGAGAAGCGCTCCTGGGGGATGTCCTGCGCGTTGCTCATGGCGATCAGCGCGTTGGTGTTCGCCGGGTTGCCGGTCACCGTGACCCGGACGTCGTCGGCCGCCACGGCAGCAAGCGCCTTGCCCTGCGGCGCGAAGATACCGCCGTTGGCCTCGAGCAGATCGCCGCGCTCCATCCCGGCACCGCGCGGACGGGCACCGACGAGCAGGGCATGGTTGACGCCGTCGAAGATCATGTTCGCGTCGTCGCCGATTTCCACTGTGGCCAGGGTCGAGAAGGCGCAGTCCTCAAGCTCCATGACGACACCCTCGAGTGCCTTGAGCGCCGGGGTGATCTCCAGGAGCCGCAGCTCGATCGGGGTGTCCGGGCCGAGCAGTGCGCCGCTGGCGAGCCGGAAGAGCAGGCTGTAACCGATCTGGCCGGCGGCGCCGGTGACGGCGACCTTGACAGGGGTGGTGCTCACGGGTTCCGACCCTTCTACAGCGGTGTGGAAGCGGGACGTGCCGACGCTACCAGCCGGGTCCGCGGCACCCGAGCGCCCTTCAGGTGGCCTGGATCACGAACCGAGCGGTGAGCGCCAGCGCGGCGGCGAAGAGGATGCTCGTGAAGCTGCCGATGAGGAAACGCTCGGCTGTTCCCTCGGTCGCTCCTCGAAGCTCGCCGTAGCGCCCCAGCCCTTTGAGGGCGACGACGACCGCAACGCCTTCCGGCCATCCGGCGAGGATCGCCAGGAACACGCCGGCACGCTCCAGCCAGCCAATCACTCTTCCGCCCCGCAGCGTCGAGGCGGCCTTCATGACCTGAGGCGACACTCCACTCGGGTCGCGGTCGACCCGGTTGAACACCCAGGTCGTGAGCGGGCTGCCCGCGAGGATCCCGGCTGCGCCGAAAGCCAGCCCGATGACCATGTTGAGGATGAGCCCGTTCACCGCCACTCCTTCGGTATGCCGTCCAGCTCCGTTTTACCGTCGACGACCGACAGGTGGTGGGTCGACAAGGACTCGGCGCGGACCTGCTCGGCCCAGCCGGAACGGCGAACCCGCTGGCTGACCGCTGAGGGCGAGATCTTGAGCTGCTTCGCGATCTGCTCCTGGCTCAGTCCCTGTCCGAGCAGGTCGGTGACCTCCCAGCCTGATGCGGTGCGAGTGCGCAGGACGAAACAGAGGAGCCACAGGGCCGACTCGGCCCTGGCCGCAGGAGGCCGCCCTTGCGCCGAGGCAACTGCCAGCTGCGCGACGGTCGCGTGTGCGCGGGAAACGGCCTCGCGTGCGGCCACGAACGCCGGGCCGCGGCCAGCTCGCGCCTCCTGAGGCAGGGGAAGCTGCACGGGCCCGATGCCGATGCCGAGACGCCAGTCCTGGCTGCGCATCAGGCTGACCACGACGTTGACCACGGTCTCCGGGGCGTGGGCGACGCCCTGGATCTCGTCGCCGGCGGTCCGGTTGAACTCCCGGACAGGTCGGGGACGGACCGCGTGAAGCTCGTGCAGCGCCACGGGCACGAGGTCGGGCCGTCGCCTGCTGCGCCGTTGATCTGCGGTGATGACGAACATGACCCTCCCTTCATCCGGTTCATGAAGGCTATGGCCTTAAGACCTGATAATCAAGACTGTATCCTTAACCGGATGCACGCGCGCTTCGGTGGCCCTCAAGGCCGGCCGGCAGCGTCGGGCGAGACCTCGACGGACTGGATGCCCCCGGTGATGTCGGCGCTGCTGCGGTCGACTCCGGTGATCGCCTCGAACGACCAACCGGCGATGACCGCACCCACGAGCGGCGCGACCCAGAACAGCCAGAGCTGCCCCGGAGCCCCGTCGCCGTTGAAGAAGGCGACCCCGGTGGATCGGGCGGGGTTGACGCCGGTGTTGCTGATCGAGAGCGAGACGAGGTGGATCACGGCGTAGGTCAGGCCGATGGCCAGGGGCTCGAAGCCGCTGGGGGAGTGCGAGGTCGTCACCCCGAGGATGACGAAGAGGAAGAAGGCGGTGAGGAGGATCTCAACGAGCAGGACGGCGCCCAGGCTGAACCCGCCAGGGGAGTGCTCGCCGTAGCCGTTGGCGTCGAGGTTCCCGACGACGGCCGCCGAGCCCTTGGCGCTTCGGGCCAGGCCCCAGAGGACCGCGCCCGCCAGGAGGCCACCGACGACCTGGGCGACGATGTAGGCGCCGACGTCCCGGAGGTTGTCGAAGCGCCTGGCCGCCCACAACCCCAGCGTCACCGCGGGGTTGAAGTGGGCCCCGGAGACGTGCCCCACGGCATACGCCATGGCGACGACCGTGAGCCCGAAGGCGAGCGCGACGCCGAGGTGACCGACTCCGACCTCGGCGCCCTGGGTGTCGGTGACATCGCCGGCGGCGAAGAACCGCTGCCCGAAGACCGCCGTGCCGCAGCCACCGAAGACGAGCCAGAAGGAGCCGAGGAGCTCTGCTCCGAGTCGCTTGCTGAGTGGTGGCTGCATGGGGTTCTCCTGGTTCAGCCGACGGCCGGTATGCCGTGCCGCCGTGAGGTCGGCCATGGCAGGCGCGGTGCGGGATGGGCGGTTCGCAGGCTACCGGAGGAGGTGGCCGGCTCTGGGGACTGGCCAGGCTTGGAGGAGCAAAAGCTCACGGCTCGGCCTCACCGATTGGCTGAAGCCTCGGGCAGGATTTCTGAGGGGGTTGGTGACCGGTCCAGTGGGGTGGGCGGCCCTTCCGTCTCAGGCGGACGAAGGACGGACGCGATCAGCTTCAGTCCCCGGCTTGGGGATCAGTCGCAGGGTCGTGGCCGCAGCGGCGGCTCCCACCATGGACGAGCTGCCTCGGTGCCCGTACTTGTCGCGGTAGGCGGTGTCGACGCGCTCACGCAACCCGGCGCGTCCTTCGCCGACGTCCTCGACGGCGACTTCCGCCTCCAGGCCCGGGACGCGGATCCGGGCTGTGTGGGAGCGCAGTGCGTGGCCGAACCAGCCGGTGTCACGTCGGTACCAGGTCCGCACGTATACATGCCCGTCGGTGGACACGACCCAGATCGGTGTCCAACCGTGCAGGGTCCCGTCGGTCCGCCTGACAGCGATCTGCAGTTCGGGGGCCGCCTCGATGAGCCGCAGCTCGTCCCGGGACCAGGCTTCGGTCATGGCACGAGCACCTCCTCCTTCGCCGGAGCTGTCGGTTTGGGTGGGCAGGCGTCGGACAGGGTCGCCGGCCTCGACAATGAGGTCATGTGGTGGCGATGGTGACGGTCCGGTGCACGTTCTCGGTGGAGCCGAGCTCGGTGACCAGCCATGCCGCCAGGTCGGCTCGGCTGATCTTGTGCGCCTTCTCGCCGGTTGCCGGGTCGAAGGCCCGTACGCTCCCGGTGGCCGGGTCGTCGTTCAGGACCGCCGGCCGCGCGATGGTCCAGTCCAGCCCGCTGGTCTCGACGGCCCTCTCCATGGCCGCCTTGTCCACGGTCGAGCCCCGCAGGAAGGTCTTCAGCAGTACCCGCAACACTGCGGTGGCGTTGGGCACGCTGTCGCCCACGCCCAGCGAGGAGATGACCAGCAGTCGGCGGACAGCGTGGCGCTGCATCGCGGCGACGACCGCCTTGGCCACGTCGGCCTCAAGCGTGATCCCCGACTTGTACGGCGTCTTGCCGCCGATGGTGTTGATGACGGCGTCGTGGCCGGCCACAGCGGCCGCGACGGAGCCCGCATCGGTCGCGTCGCCCTCCTCGACGGTCACCCCGGCCGGGCCGCGGTAGTCGCCGGCGGAGTGGACGAAGGCAGTGACTTGGTGACCGGCGGCCATCGCCTGCTGGACCACGGCGCGACCGGTCCTGCCGCCGGCACCGAGAACGAGCACCTTCATGAGACGACTCCCTTGATAAACTGCGCTGATGTGACAACGAACTTATCAGATAACTGATATTTTCACGCCTAGCTCGGTGGCGACTATTTTCACTACCTAGCTCGGTGGCGACCGCACGAGCAGGCACCGACGAGAAGGAGCAGGAGCGTGACGGCGGAGAACTTCGAGGAGCGACTCACGTACCTGATGCGGCGCGTGGGCACAGCGCTCGCCCAGGACGTCGACCGTGCGCTGCGCCACGTCTCGCTCACCCACGCCCAGTACGGTGCGCTCGCCCAGTTGGGACTCGTCGATCCCGAAGCCCTCTCCGCCGCCTCCATGGCTGAACGCAACGGGATCACCGCTCAGTCCGCCTCGTCGGCCATCGCCGGCCTGCTCGATCGGGGGCTCGTCCGACGCGATCCGCACCCGACCCACGGGCGCATCCTCCAGGTGCGCATCACGCCCACCGGATCCGAGCTGCTCGCTCGGGCCCACGCAGCCACCGGCGAGGCCGAGCACCGAGCCTTGGCCTGCCTCGACGAGCGGCAGCAGCACGTCCTTCGCGACGCGCTGCGCACCACGATGCAGGCGATGGGCTTGTACCTGTACTTCCCCACAGGCGACGACGACCGTCGACCGTGAGCAGCACTGGCGGCTTATCCGAACATCGTCCTGTTCGAGACCGTGTCGAACGGCATCGCCGTCCAAGCCGCCAGCGGCACCACCCGCGACGACCTGCAGCAGGCAGCCGACGCGGCCCTGATGCCGTGGCCGTCCGCCTGACGCGGCGGTGAGCCCAGCCCGGTCATCCGCCCGCCGGCTGTGGGCGACGAAGCCTTCGTGCAGGTGTTGATCGATGCAGAGGTCGACCCGTGTGGTCAGTTGCTTCAGGTCGGCGACAAACTCCTTGTGGGTCGCCTTGACGACCGGGGTGTAGAACACGGTGCGGGAGCGGGCGAGAGCGGCATAGATCTTCGCGACTTCTTCTGCGCGCGGTCCCCAGCTGGTGAGGAGATCCTCGGCGGTGTCCCAGTTGGCGTAGCGACGGGCTGAGAGGGTTTTGCCGACGCCCGCGGGGCCGTAGCAGAGGCCGATGTAGCCCTCGCGACGTACGGCGTCGGCGAACTCGACGAACCGGCGGTGTTCTTTCGTCACGATGAATCTGCCGGCGCTGCGCCGGCGTACGGTCGCGACGTCGTTCATGTGTCCTCCTGGAGGTCGTCGGGCTTTTGGGCGCGGTTGGGTTGGTCGGGCGGTCCTCCTGGTAGAGGTGCAGGCCCGGTCGCTGCGGCCGAGCCGCATCTGTGACGCGGCCGGTGTGCCGTGCGGCCGTGGTCCTGACGGCAGGGGCTTCGGGGGCGTGGATGGGGAGGTACTCGGCTACGGCGATGCGGCGGAGGGTGATCTGCTCACGCAGGTCGCGGCGGTGTGCGGCGCGGGCCGCCTGGATGTCTTTGAGGGTGATGGCCGCCCCGGCGTGCTCGGGGCTGATCGCCCGGCACAGGAACCTGTCGCGATGGAACACCCGGATCTCGGTGACATCGCGCGGGTCGTAGCGGATGGTCACCTGGCGCCCGACGTAGGGGGCGAGTGCGGGGTCGAGGTAGCGCAGGCCCTGGAAGCGGATGCCGTCGCGGTGCACGGTGCGGGGCTTGGCGACCATGACCAGCAACAGGTCGAGGGCTGCCAGGCTCTCCGGACGCCGCGGCAGCCAGCCGTCGGCCTGCCACGCCTGCTGCGGCGGGATGCCGGTCTCGCTGTGTGGCCGGGCGTGCTAGCGGGAGTTTCCGGGCTATTCAGGTCTTGATCGGGTGAGGCGGACGGGGCACCCGGGCTGACCTGCGCTTGTACGGCGTGTCGGCTGTCTCAGCGGGTCGGAATAGTGTATGACCTA
>JAABUP010006954.1_pt1 | contig 15607 bp, 14 predicted proteins | sample 5559201 | NCBI WGS metagenome assembly JAABUP01 (sample SAMN10711887, study PRJNA513373) | rock metagenome | isolation source: Antarctica rocks | place: Antarctica
TGACGATCGGCATGCCGACCAGCAGCACCGTGGCGAACACCGACGTGAGCCACGGCCCCCGCAGCGGGCTGCGGAAGCGAGGGACCGGCAACTGGCGCATGCGGCTCCAAGGACGGTGATGGGCTGAGCACCTGTTAGTGCAGCCCGGCCGGCAGGCGTTACACCACGCCGGAAGCGTTTCAGCGACACCATGCTGTAGCGGGCCCACCTGCCCTTCGAGTACTGGACTGATAAGTCCAGCGCCGCGGTAAACTATGAAGATGAGCGAGTCCACGCTGACCCGGCGGGGTCAGCAGACCCAGGCCCGGATCGTGGAGGCCACCGCCGACCTGGTGCTGGGCCAAGGCGTGCGAGCTACGACGCTCAATGACATCCAAAGCGCCACCCAGACCAGCCGCAGCCAGCTGTTTCACTACTTCCCGGGCGGCAAGGCGGATCTGGTCCGGGCGGTCGCGGTGCGGCAAACCGAACGGGTACTCGACGGGCAGCGTCCGCTGCTGGACGCGCTCGACAGCTTCGAGGCGCTCCAGGTCTGGCGGGACGCGATCGTCGGGGCGCAACGCGACCGGCAGTGCGTGGGAGGCTGCCCGCTGGGTTCGCTGGCAAGCGAGGTCGCCGAGCACGACGAACAGGCCCGGGAGCTGCTCGCCGCCTCTTTTGCACAGTGGCAGGCGCACCTGAGCCGCGGGTTGCGCAGCATGCAGCAGCAAGGCGCCCTGCAGGCCGGTGCCGACGTCGAGGACCTCGCGCTCGCGACCATCGCCAGCTTGCAGGGCGGGCTCTTGCTGACACAGATCACCCGAAACATCAGGTCGCTGGAGGTTGCGCTGGACGCCGCGTTAGCCCACCTGCGGTCCTAGGCCAGCTGAGCTGGGGTTTGGTCTGGGCTGTGTCGCCGAGACTTGGCCCCACCCTAACGGGGGGCCAGTTCAGACTGACAGGACCAGTGGTTGAGGGCGGCCCTTCGGGTCCGCGTTCGCCTCCAACGGGCGAGCAAGCACCCGATGAGCTGCAGGCGCAGAGCGGCCCGTTGCCTTTGCCGACGGACAGACATGCCGTTAAGGAGGTCCCCAGCATCGAGCCGGTGTCGGGGTGGTCACTGCCTCCGGCTGACCGGCTGCAACTATTCGGTCCGCCTATCGGCACCGGCACCGCTGACGCTGTGTAGGTGCTGCGCGGAGGTGGCAGCACCGCCCAATACACCCCGCGCAGCAAGCAGGACGCACGAACCGCGACATAGGCGAAATACGCCGTCCACGGCCACAAGGGCGGCCCTGATCTCGATCGTCAAGTCCGAGCGCTGGCAGTTTGCCCAGAACAATGGGCGCTGCATCTTCGCACGACCCTCCCAGCGCATCTCTTGTCGGCCGGCCCTGCGCCGCCGGCGTCAACGGCCGCTATACCACGGTCGCGACCTCGGTGAGCCCTTCGACTTCCTCACGTGGTTCGAGTACTGCCAACGCAGGCGCCCCTTTGAGGAGCTGGTGAACCGGCTCCGCGCCACCTCGAGTGAACGGGTGTCGAGCGAAACACCTGGCTCGCTCGCTGGCGCCATCGGGCGGGCGCGGGGGTGCAGCCGACTCGGCTCAGTGCAACCGCCTCCTGCTCTCAGCCGTGTTGGACTTGACAGTCCAGTGCATGCCCAGGCACGGTGGACCACACGGTCCAGTCAGATTGTTCAACCCGCAGTGCTGGACCGCCCGTCATGGCTCGAAGCCAGCGCGCCATCCACCCATCAAGGAGAGCTCATGACGATCGCGAGCACCACCACCCACCTGGCCAACGGCCAGCAGCTGCCGGCGTTGTGCGTGCCGCGGGTCAGCGGCGGCACCTTGTCACTGCCCGATGACCTTGCCGGCTCCTTCGGGGTGGTCCTGTTCTACCGCGGTGCGTGGTGCCCGTTCTGCGTCGCCCAGCTGTCCGGGTTCGCCCAAGCGGCCCAGACCTTCACCCAGCTCGGCATCAAGGTCGTCGCGCTGTCCGTCGACGACGAGGCGACGTCGGCGGCCCTGGTCGACAAGCGCCACCTGAGCTTTCCGGTAGGGCACAGCGCCGATGCCGACACCGTCGCTGCGGCTACAGGTGCCTACGTCAACGACGAGCCGCGCTACCTCGAGTCCACCGGCTTCGTGCTCGCCCCTGACGGCAGCATCATCACCGCGGTCTACTCCAGCGGCGCGATCGGCAGGTTGCGCGCCGACGACGTCGCCGGTCTGGTTCGCTACGCCACCAGCCACAGCTGAGGTCGTCGTGACCCCGACCGGGTCCGATCCCGGCGGTGGGACTGGGCAGGTGGAACAAGCTGAGCTGCTGGCCAGGCTCAGGGCAGGTGACGAGGTGCTGTTCGCCCAGCTCGTCACCGAGCTCACCCCGGTGCTGACCCGCCTTGCCCGCAACTACACCCCGAGCGCCGCCGCGGCCCAGGACGCCGTCCAGGACACCTGGCTGACCGTCATCGACAAGCTCGACACGTTCCAGGGACGGTCTGCGTTCAAGACGTGGGTGTGCGGAATCGTGGTGCACACAGCGCGGCACAGCGGCGTACGCGAAGCCCGCACCCGGCCGTTCAGCAGCATCGGAGACGGCGACCACTGCCCGGCGGTGGACCCGGCCGTTTCCACTCCCGCGGGGACGCTGGCACGACCGGCAGCTGGTGCAACCCGCCGGTCCGCTGGGACCAGATCCCCGAAGACCGGCTCGCGAGCAAGGAGCTGCGCCGGGTGATCGACGCGGCCATCGCCGTGCTGCCAACCCGGCAGCGAGGTCATCACCGCCCGCGACGTGCTAGGCATGGACGCCGCCGAGGCGGCGTTGACACTGGGCGTGAGCAGCGGCAACCAGCGCGTCCTGCTGCACCGGGCCCGCAGCAAGGTGCGTACCGCGCTGGAGTGCTACGGTGCCGACGTCCTGGCCGAGCCGCCACCCCGCACGCGGCCGCTCCGCCCGAGCACCCGGGCAGGAGGCTCAGCATGAGTGGGCTATGGCGTCGCCGGTCGCTGGCCTGCCAGCAGCTGGTGGAGATGGTCACCGACTACCTCGAGGGCGACCTGAACCCCAGCGTACGCGTTGCCCTGGAGGCTCACCTGGCGCAGTGCGAGCACTGCACCGGCTACATCCAGCAGGTCCGGCGGATGCTCGAACTCACTGCCGGCACCATCGACGAGCCAGCCGACCTCCCGGCAGACCTGTTGACCTCCCTCACATCGCGCTACCGTCAGCGCCACTGACCGCCGGACCAGAACGAGCGTCGGGGAGGTCTGCGCACGCGACGCATCGCCGTGTCGTGCCGCCCGCGGCAGCCTCTCGCCGGCACTTGGTGCTCCGCCCTTTTGTGGCCGCAGGCTTGCTTGGCCGTGCCGCTACCTGGGTGCGCTGCTGGCCGCGACTGCCGGCTGGGCTGGGGTTGCCGTGAGCCTGTTCCTGCTGCAGTGGGCAGTCCGACGCCGGCACCGGCGCTGACGCACATCCGCTTCTTCTACGTTCGGCAGCAGTACCGGCCGGCCGCCTCCTCGGCACCGATCCGGTTCCTCGCAACTCGCCCGCCGCGCCCGGACGACCAACGGGCGAGGGTTAACTGACGCGGCGCTGACTCCCACCTCTCGCGTCGAGCCCCGCCAGCAGGCGCTCGGTGATCGCGAGCTGGCCGCGGGCTGCCGTCGAGCGGGCTATGGCGATGGCTTCCTCGTACGCGTCCCGCGCCCCGGTGGTGTCGCCGCAGGCCGCCCGCGCCGTGCCCAGGGCCCGCAGGGCGAGGACCCTGCTCCGGATGTCCTCGGCATGCACCCCCACGGCGGTGGTCGCGACCGCGAGCGCCGCTGTGGGCTCGCCGCACTCCAGCAGGGAACCGGCGAGGTGGGCCATCGCCTGCCGGCGGGGAAACAGCAGTGTGGGGGCGTCCCCACCGGAGAGCGCCTCCTGCAGCAGTTCCACGGCCCGTGCTGGCTCGCCGCGGGCACGGACCACCTGGGCGTCGAGGACGGCCGCGGCAAGGGCGGCGTGCGGCTCGAGCTCCAGCCATGACAGCGAGGCCCGGGCGCGGGCCGCGATCGTCTCGGCGCGGTCGAGCTGCCCGGCGTCGAGCGATGTGAAGCCCAGCCCGACAAGCGCCAGGGTCCCGGTCAGGGGATGGGCGCCGTCCTCCGCGACGCGCACGGCGCTCTCGAAGTGCTCCAGTGCCTCGGGCAGCCGCCCCGCTGCCCGCGCCGAACCTCCCAGGGCTACCAGCGCCAGCGAGCGGCCCCAGTCGTCGCCGAGCGCCTCGAACAGTTCCTGAGCGCGCACTGCCTCTGCGTCGGCGTTGTCGAGGTCGCCCAGCTCGGCCGCCGCCAGCGCGTCGATCGTCAGGCAGATGGCAACGTCCCAGCTGGTCGCGAGGTTCTCGGCCAGCGGCAGCAGCCGGCGGGCCACCGACCGGGACTCCCGCAGCCGACCCTGCAGCACGCGCACCAGAGCCTCAGTCCCCGAGCACCAGCCGAGCCCGCCCGGATCGCCCAGCGCCTCGAAGATGCCGGCAGCCGAGGCCAGGCTGGTGTCGGCGAGCCGGTAGTCCCCCCGCGTGGTCGCGGACCAGGCCAGGTGCTGCAGCGCCCAGCCTTCGCCGCGCCTGTCGTGCACCGCCCTGGCCAACTCGGCCGCCTGGGTGAACCGGTCCTCGGCCGACAGCAACCGGCCGCCGTAGTAGTCGACGAGGCCGAGCTGGCGCATGGCGCCGGCCGCAGCAGCGAGGTCGTCCTCGTCGAGCGCCTCGACGAAGGCACCGAGCAACGCCTCGACCGCCTCGGAGTCGCGGCCCTGCTTGTGCCGGATGTCCCCGAGGATGGTGCGCGCCCGCCGCCGCAGCGCCCCGTCGGTGCTGAACAGCGCGCCCCGCAGCGCAACCTCGGCCTCGTCGAGCCGGCGCAGCCCGGCCAGGGCACCGGCGAGCGCCACCCGGGTCGGTAGCAACACCTCCTCGGGCAGGCCCTCACCGAGGTCGCACGCCCGCTGCAGGAGCTCGGCGGCCGTCCGCGGCTCGTCCCGGCGAATCGCCGCTTCACCCAGACGGGCGGCCGCGCTGTGCCCGATGGGTCGGACCGCCCAGACCGGCGATCCGGCCGGCAGGGCGACCTCGGTAGCCAGCTGCAGGGCCGCCCCCGCCTGCGCCGCGACGAAGGAGTCGACCTCGGCCCGCGGGCCGGTGAGGTTGGCGCCCGCCCACGCTGCCGCCCGCGCGTGCCGCCGCGCGCGCTCAGCCTTGGGCAGGCCGGCGTACGCGACGTCGCGTGCCATCGGGTGCAGGAACGACCACATCGTGTCGCGACCGTCGGGCGGTCGCAGCAGCTGGCGCTCGGCGAGCTCGCGCAGCACCTCGTCGACCGCGGAGGGGTCACCGGCCCCGAGCACGGTCAGCACCGCCGCCGGAAAGCGGGTTCCCAGCACCGAGGCGCTGCGCAGGACGCTCTTGGCCGTCGGCGGCAGCCCATCGATGCGGGCGGCCAGGACGGCCTGAACGCCAGAGGGCAGCACATCGCCCGGCAGGCCGTCGCCGGTCATCACCCACGTCTCGTCCTGGCGAACCAGCAGGCCCCGGTCGACAAGCAGGTGCAGCAGCTCGGCCAGGAAATACGGGTTGCCCTGGGCCCGCGCGAGCAGCGCATCCCGTGCGTCCTGCTGCAGCCGGGCACCACCGAGGTAGGCCCGGAGCAGCTGCTCGGACGCGTGCTCGTCGAGGGGCGCGAGTGCCAGGGACAGCGGCGCGGGCAGCAGCCACACGTCGGCGGGTTCCCGGCCGACCAGCAGCAGCAGCACCGGCCCGGACACGTGTCGGGCGACCTCGCCGATGGCGCTGACGAGCTCGTCGGAGGCCCACTGGAGGTCGTCGATGACGACGAGCAGCGGCCCTTCCTCGCTGAGCGCTCGCAGCAGCGCCGCGACGGCATCCACGCCCGAGTCGCCCAGCAGCAGGTCGCTGGGGGCCGACGCCAGCCGCCGCCCCGAGGTGGCCATGCTCGGCGTGTCGAGCTCGGCAAAGCCGGCGACCGACGGCTGCGCCGGGGCGGTCCTCGGGGGGATGTCGTCGGGGTGCAGCCCGAGCACTTCGAGCAGCCGGTCGGCGAACGCGTCAGGCAAGAGCGCTGCCGAGAGGGGCTCGAGCCGATGGACCGTCTGCCGCACGCGGCGGGCGATCTCGGCATCGTCGGCGTCGTCGGGGACGCCGCATGCCAGCCCGACGATCTCGAGCAGCGGCGACAGGTCGTGGCCCACCCCGTAGCGCGACGCCCGGCCCCACAGCACGCACGCGTCAGGGATCTCCCGGGCGAATCGGGCGAGCTCGGCGGCCGCGCGGGTCTTGCCGACGCCCGCCTCGCCACTGACCAGCAGCGTCGCTGGCCGCCTACTGCGGGCCGCCTGCAGGAAGGAGGAGATCAGCTGGCCCAGCTCCTCGTCACGGCCAAGGTAGGCGGCCTCGTCCCCGAGCTCGAGGCGGGGCGCGTTGACCGGGCGCAGCCCCACCAGCTCGTAGGCCGCAACCAGGTCCCGCTTGCCCTTCAGCTGCAGCAGTGGCAGGGCCCGCCACGATGCGACCCCCATCGTCGACACCGCCGTCTCGCGCCCGACGAAGACCGCGCCGACCGTGGCCGCATCTGACAGCCGGGAGGCGGTGTTGACCGTGTCGCCGACGACCGTGTACGCGAGCGAGGCCTGAACACCGGCAAGGACCTCGCCAGTGTTGACGCCTACCCGCAGCCCGAGGCGCCGGTCGCCGCCCGTCTCGCCGGCGACGAGCTGCTCGACGGCGTCCTGCATCGCGAGTGCGGCGCGCACCGCACGCTCCGGGTCGTCCTCGTGCGCGGTCGGCGCGCCGAACACGGCCATGATCCCGTCACCGGTGAGCTTGTCGACGTGGCCACCGACGTCGAGGACGGCCCGGGCGAGGGCGGCGAGCACGCGGTCGGTGACGTCGCCGACCCGCTCGGGGTCGAGGTCCTCCGCCCAGGAGGTGAAGTCGGACAGGTCGCCGAACAGCACGGTCACGACGCGTCGCTCGGCGGCGTCGGCGGGTCGGGCCGAGCCCAGTGCGTGGCCGCAGACGTGGCAGAAGAGCGCGCCGGGCACGGGCGAACTGCCGCAGGCCGGGCAGATCTGCGGCTCGGGACGCTGCCGCAGCTGCGGCTGGGCTGCGCTCATGGCGCGGGCGCCTCCGCTTCGAGGTACTCCAGCTGTGCCCGGACCGAGAGCTCTGCCGCGGGCCACAGCGACTCGTCGACGTCGGCGTACACGGTCTCGACGACCTCGCGCGGCGTTCTGGCTCCACTCGCCATGGCGGACCGGACGGCGACGAGGCGGTCCTGTCGGTGCTCGAGGTACAGCTCGGTCACGGCCCGGGCGCTCGGCAGCTCCGGCCCGTGTCCCGGGAGCACCCGCGCGTCGCCGAGCTCCCTCAGCCGCTCCAGGCTGGACAGGTAAGGCGCCAGCCGACCGTCCGGGTGCGCGACCACCGAGCTGCCCCGGCCGAGCACGGTGTCGCCGGTGAGCACGGCCGAGTCCTCGGGCAGCCAGAAGGACACGGAGTCGCTCGTGTGCCCGGGGGTCGCGATGACGTCGACTCGCAGGCCCCCGAACGTCAGGCAGTCGCCGGCGGCGAGGGGCTGCGCCGACAGCTGCGGGTCCAGGGCGAGCACGGGCGCCCCGGCGAGCTCCGAGCAGCGGGAGGCGGCTTCGCTGTGGTCCAGGTGCCGGTGGGTGAGCAGGACGGCGTCGACCCGCGCGGGCTGGCCAGAGCTCGTCCCGGCGGTGGCTGCGCTGACGACGGCGGCGAGGTGGCCCTCGTCGAGCGGCCCGGGGTCGACGATGACCACGCCCGTGCCGTCCGGCTCCTGCAGCACCCAGGTGTTGGTGCCCTCCAGGGTCATCGGGCCGGGGTTGGGAGCCAGCACGACGCTGGCTCGCGCTGTGACCGAGCGCGCTCTGCTCATGTCGTGCCACCGTCCGGGGTCAGCACCACCGCGGCCTGCCCGTCGACGATCTCGATCCGCGGCTGGACCGTGTGCACCGTCCTGTTGTCGGCGGCGGAGAGGACGGCAGCAGCCGAGGGGAGACCGCCGATCTGCTCCAGCGTCACAGCGGTGGGCGGCAGCATGGCGAGCTCGCCGTCGCGGTGCTGGCGAAGGGCGGCGGCAGGAGTCAGCCAGGCGGCGTGGTCGGCCTCGCCCCCGACGTGGCGGGCTTTCTGCAGCGGTGGCAGCGCGGCGACCAGGAAGCGGGTGTCGTAGCGGCGTGGCTCGGCCTCAGGGGTGATCCAGCGGGCCCACGGCCGCAGCAGGTCGGCGCGCAGCAGCAGCCCGCGGGCGCGCAGCAGGTCCGACAGGCTGGTCTCGCGGGCGAGCAGCGCCTGGCGGTCGGCCTCCCACTCCGGGTCGCTGACGTCGACGACGGACGAGGCGTCGCGGCCGGCCAGCAGGACCCCGCACTCCTCGAAGGTCTCCCGGACGGCGGCGCAGACGAGGGCGCGCGCGAGCGGGACGCCGGCCGACAGGGGCTCGGCCCACGCGTGTGCCGAGGGCCCCACCCAGCCGATGTCGTCGCCGCTGTCGGCGGGGTCGACCCGGCCGCCAGGGAAGACGTACATCCCGGCGGCGAAGGCCATGGTGCTCACCCGGCGCAAGAGATAGACCTCGGGGCCAGAACCAGTGCCGGTGTCGCGCAGCAGTACGACTGTCGCGGCATCGCGAGGGACGGCCGGCGTTGCACCCGGCGCCACGAGGCCGGCCGCGGCACCGGAGGGAAGCACCCACTTGTCCGTCACCACTACACACTAGTGCGGGTACGAGCGGCCGGTCATCCTCAGGCCGGTACGACTCCGGTAGCAACTGACACGACAAGCTCCACCTCGACCGGCGCCCCGAGCGGCAGCGCCGCCACCCCGACCGCCGAGCGCGCGTGCCGCCCCGCATCACCGAACACTTCGCCGAGCAGCCGGCTCGCGCCGTTGACGACGCCCGGCTGGCCGGTGAAGCCCGGCGCGCTGGCGACGTAGCCGACCACCTTGACCACCCGCCGCACCGCGGCGAGCCCCCCGTCGTCCGCGAGAACCGCGTGCACGGCGGCCAGCGCGTTCAGCGCGCAGGTGGCGGCGAGCTCGGCGGCCCGCTCGGGGTCGACGGACGCCCCGCTGCCCAACAACGCGGGGCCGACCAGCCCGGTGACGGGAAGCTGACCACCGACGAGGGGCAGCTGCCCGCTCGTCCACACGAGGTCGCCGTCGCGTACGGCCGGGACGTAGGCCGCCAGCGGTGCGGCGACAGGCGGCAGCACCAGCCCCAGCTCGGCGAGCCGGGCCAGCGGGTCCGCCCCGCCGCCGGACGGGGTCGCGTCGGGGGTCGAGCTCACGGCCGGGTCAGGAGGCAGCCGGGATCGGCCGCTTGAGGTAGGCGACGAGCTGCTCACCGGTAGGGCCGGGCAGCACGGTCACCAGCTCGTAGCCCTGGTCGCCCCACGAGTCGAGGATCTGCTTGGTCGCGTGGCTCAGCAGCGGCACTGTCACGTACTCCCACTTCGGCATGGCGCCACCCTAAGACCGGCCCGACCTTGCCGGTACCGTCGACAGGTGCCTGCAGCTGTCGACCATGCTTCCGGTGCCGGCGCTTTGGCGGCCACCGCTGCTGCCTCCCTGGGTGCTCGCGCCGTACCGACCGGGGTGCGGCTGCACATCGTCACCGGCAAGGGCGGCACCGGCAAGACGACTGTCGCCGCGGCTCTGGCTGTCGCACTCGCGACGGGTGGCCGCCGCGTCCTGCTCGCCGAGGTCGAGGGGCGCCAGGGCATCGCGCAGGTGTTCGACACCCCGCAGCTGCCCTACGAGGAGCGCAAGGTGGCCTCCGCCCCGGCCGGCGGCGAGGTGTTCGCGCTCGCCATCGACCCCGAGGACGCGCTGCTCGACTACCTCGACACCTTCTACGGGCTCAAGCGCGCCGGTAAGGCGTTCAGCCGCTTCGGCCTCGTCGACTTCGTGACGACGGTCGCCCCCGGGATGCGCGACGTGCTGCTGACCGGCAAGGTCAAGGAGAGCGTGGTGCGCACCGACAAGGGCGGCCGGCACACCTATGACGCCGTGGTGCTGGACGCGCCGCCGACCGGGCGCATCGCCCGCTTCCTCAACGTCACCGAGGAGGTCGCCGGGCTGGCGAAGGTGGGCCCGATCAAGGGGCAGGCCGACGGGGTCATCGCCCTGCTGCACTCGCCGGAGACGGCCGTGCACATCGTCACCATCCTCGAGGAGATGCCGGTTCAGGAGAGTGTCGATGCGGTGACCGAGCTGGAGCAGGAGGGCCTGCCCGTCGGGGCTGTGCTCGTGAACATGGTGCGCGAGCCGCTGCTGTCCGAGAGCGACCTGGAGCGCGCTCGTCGCGGTGCGCTGGATGCGCCGGGCATCGCCGCCGAAGTGGGGGCGGCCCTCACCGCTGCCGGCTACCCTGCCACCTCGCAGACCGTCCAGACCCTCGTGGCCGAGGCGGTCGACCACGCTTCGCGCGTCGAGCTCGAACGCGAGGGTCGGGCCACCCTCGCCGGGCTGCACCGACCCCTGGTCGAGCTGCCGCTGCTGCCGGGCCCGGTCGACACCGGCGCGGTCTACCGCCTGGCCGAGCTGCTGCTGGCTCAGGGCGTGTTCGGGTGACGCGCCCCGCCGCCGTCCCCGAGCGGGAGGCCCCGTCGCTTGACCTCGATGCCGTGCTCGCTACCAGCCGCATCGTCGTCTGCTGTGGCTCGGGCGGGGTCGGCAAGACGACCACCGCCGCCGCTCTCGCGCTGCGCGCGGCCGAACGGGGGCGCAAGGTCGTGGTGCTCACGATCGACCCGGCGCGGCGCCTCGCGCAGTCGATGGGCCTGACCGAGCTCGACAACACGCCGCGGCCGGTCAGCGGCGTCGACCGCGCGGCCGGCGGCTCGCTCGACGCGATGATGCTCGACATGAAGCGGACATTCGACGAGGTCGTGGTCTCCCACACCACGCCGGACCGCGCCGAGCAGATCTTCCAGAACCCCTTCTACCAGTCGCTGTCGTCATCGTTCGCCGGAACCCAGGAGTACATGGCGATGGAGAAGCTGGGCCAGCTCGTGGCGTCCGGCAGCTGGGAGCTGATCGTCGTCGACACGCCGCCCAGCCGGTCGGCCCTCGACTTCCTCGACGCTCCGAACCGGCTCGGCCGCTTCCTCGACGGACGGCTGCTGCGGCTGTTGCTCGCTCCGGCCCGGGCCGGCGGCCGGGCCTACCTGAAGGTCGTCAGCGCCAGCGTCCTCGCCTTCAGCCGCCTGGTCACGCGCATCATCGGCGCGCAGGTTCTGCAGGACGTCAGCCAGTTCGTGTCGGCCCTCGAGACGATGTTCGGCGGCTTCCGGCAGCGGGCCGACGAGACATACCGGCTGCTCAGCGCGCCCGGCACCGCCTTCGTCGTCGTCGCCGCACCCGAGCCGGCGGCCCTGCGCGAGGCCTCGTACTTCGTCGACCGGCTGGCGAGAGACGCGATGCCGCTCGCCGGTCTCGTCGTCAACCGGGTGCACCGCACCGCCCTGCCGCAGCTGCGCGCCGACCGCAGTAGCGCCGGCGCCGAGATGCTCGACGAGCGCGACGAGCACCCGCTGGGCGCCGCACTGCTACGGGTGCACGCCGAGCGCGTGCTGGTCGCCGACCGCGAGCAGCGGCTGCGGCAGGGGTTCACCTCCGCGCATCCCGAGGTGCCGCAGGTCGAAGTCAGCGCCCTCGCGGGCGACGTCCACGACCTGGACGGGCTGCGGATCGTCGCTACCGAGCTGACGGGTGCCCTCGCTGCGGCCGCTCCGGTCGGGGGAGCGGCGACGGCAACGGGCTGACGGCGTGCCGGGCAACTGCCTTACGCGTGCTCCGAGTCGCTGCGCTGCCGCGGTAGGGCGGGGAGCCCTTCGGCGGCGGGCTCGGAGTCGGCTGCGCCGCCGGGCAGCTGCAGCGGCCGGCCAGGCATGACAGCGAGCTGGGCGGTGACGTCCGTGTCGCTCATCGGGCGCGCGTAGTGGTAGCCCTGCGCGGCCTCGCACCCGATGGCGACCAGCTCGTCGCGCTGCTGCTGGGTCTCCACGCCCTCGGCCGTCACCGTCATGCCGAGGACGTGGGCCAGCTCGGTGACGGCGGTGACGATCGCGTCGGCGACGGGCTCACGGCCGACAGTGGCGGTGAACCCTTGGTCGATCTTGATGATGTCGACGGGGAACTGCCGCAGGTAGCTGAGCGAGGAGTAGCCGGTGCCGAAGTCGTCCAGGGCCAGCCGCACGCCCAGGGCGTGCAGGTCGGCGACGACCGTCGACGCGTGCTCGCTGTCGCTGAGCAGGATCCCCTCGGTGATCTCCAGCACCAGCGCCGTCGGGTCCATCTGGGTCGCGGCGAGCACGGCCGCCACGGTGCCGGCGAAGTCACGGGCCATCAGCTGCCGCGCGGAGACGTTGACGGACAGCTCGAGTGGCCGGTCCGGGTACTCGCGCAACCAGCGGACCCGGTCGCGACAGGCCCGTTCCAGCACCCACGCGCCCATCTCGTTGATCAGCCCGTCTCGCTCGGCGACCGCGACTGCTGTCAGCGCCGGGACCCGGCCGAGCAGGGGGTGTGTCCAGCGCAGCAGTGCCTCCACGCCGGTGACCAGCCCGTCGGCAGTCCGCACGATCGGCTGGTAGGCCACGTCCAGGTCGCCGGTCGCCGTGGCTGTACGCAGGTCCTGTCCCAGGGTGTGGCGGGGCCGACGTCGCTTGCTTTCGCGCAGGTCGATGACGTGGTGCGCGGAGCTGCCCCGGCGCTTGGCCTCGTACATGGCGGCGTCGGCGTCACTGACCAGCTGGTAGCTGATGGACTGACCAGGACCGGAGTAGGCGATGCCGACGCTCGCTGAGACGGCCAGCTCGGTTCCGTTCACGCTGAAGGGGGCGGCGAAGGCCCGGTCGATGCGGGCGGCGAGCAGGTCGGCGTCCGCAGGCGCTGCCAGGTCCTCGCACAGGATGACGAACTCGTCCCCTGAGATCCTCGCAAGAGTGTCGCCGGGGCGCACCAGGACCGACAGGCGCGCGGCGACCTCGACCAGCAGCCCGTCCCCGACCGCGTGGCCGTAGGTGTCGTTGACCTGCTTGAACCGGTCGAGGTCGGCGAACAACACCGCGGCTGTGGTCTGGGAACGCTGAGCCCGGGCCGCGGCATGCTCGAGGCGCTCCGACAGAAGCATCCGGTTGGGCAGCCCCGTCAGGCAATCGTGCAGCGCGCTGTCCTGGAACCTGTCGCGTGCCGCGATGGCCTGCTCGCGGGCCTGGGCGTTGAGCAGGTAGGCCGCTGCGACGTTGGCCAGGGTCTGGGCCGCGGCCACGTCATCGGGGGCTAGTGCCGCCGCGCTGTCCCGGTAGAGGTCCAGCGCGCCCAAGCGCCCCTCGCCGTGACCGAGCGGAAAGGTGAATACGGCTGCCAGTCCCGCTGCCAGCGCTGCTGGACCGAACCGGGGGAAGGTGTCGTCGGCGGCGAGGTCCGGGATGAGCACCGGCTCGCCCGAACTGTGCGCCAGGAGGCACGGCCCCTGCCCGAGCTGGGTCTGCAACCGCTCGAAGCGCAGCGCCGCCGGACCCGAGGCCGCGACGTAATGGGGGGTGACTCCCGGTGTGATGAGGGTGACGCCGGCACCGGAGATCGGCAGGACGTCGACGATCCGCTCCACGAAGTGATCGAGAATCGCCTGGATCCGGAAGTCGGTGAGCATCGTCTCGGCGAACTCGCTGAGCACGGACGACAGGCTGTTCTCGTGTACCACTCAGCCTCCTCATCGCGCAGACAGTCCCGTGTGGTCTGGGCGAGCCTCACAACAGCGGGCATGGACTGGACCCGCTATCGGCAGCTGCGCCGGCCTGCTGAGGTGCGGAGGTGTTGTCGCCGAGAGCTCACGCACCTGGCAGCTCACCACTGGCCGTTCTGACCGAGCCGGGACCGGCCTGGCTGGCGCCTCGGCCTACGACGGCTGCAGCGTCTGCTCAGACACCGCAGCGGTCCGATCCTCCGGACCTACCTGAGGCGCTTGCTCGAGGACGAACCGGGCTCGGTACCGCGAGCACATGCCGAGCCCGACCAGCTCCATCAGGGCGACGACGACCGCCGCAGCTGCCCTACTGGTCGGGCGCGCCAGCGACCAGGTCCCTCACCCGGTTCCACCGGGCGTCATAGGACACACCGAAGCGCCGCTCGGCGCGGGCCAGCCGGCGCGGTCGCCGGGGGTAGCGGCGCCGGGCCCACCACGAGTCCGGCTTGGCCAACCGGATCGCGCCGACCAGCGCCACCGGCTGAAGGAAGATGCCGATGATGCCAGTGAGCAACTTGCCCTTGAGCAGGCAGATGATCGACAGCCCGCAGGTGACAGCCAGCACGACCAGGGAGTTCCACCAGGCACCACTGCCGACCTTGCCGGTGAGCAGGTCGGCGCCACCGATCAGGATGCCGGTGACGGCGAGGACGCAGAAGATCGCATCGACCGACTGCCGACCCTCGTTCGTCCAGTAGACGTCCTCCAGATGCAGCCACAGCGCGAACTCGTCGAAGGTCAGGCTGACCCCGACTCCGAAGATCGCGGCCGCCAGGTTGAGCGCGTCGCCGACCGGCGTCCCCGCGATCAGCGCCAGACCGGAACTGAGCATGATCACGATGCCGAACACCTGGTGGTGGATGTGCACGCCGCCGATGACGATGTCGCGTACCGGCCCGCTCGACTCGCCGCCCCCGGACCGAAAGCGGATGTACCGCGTGACCGTGCGCGTGACCACGAACGTCACGAGCAGCCCGATGAACATCCAGAGCACGGGCCGCAGCACTACTGTCTGCTGATCCTGAGGTGCAATGCCATCCCGGATGCTTACCTTCGCGATGGCGACTGCGGCGGCGCCAGGCGGGCTGCCCCCCGCGAACAGCTGTCCGACGTGCACCGACACGTCCACCTCCTGCCCCGACGGTAATCACGTCGTGAGTCAGTCTGGTCGGCCACCGCCAGAGCACCGCTGGATGGCGGCCCAGACCCACGTGGCTGTCAGCGCGCACGGTGTGGGCACCTAGCGGCCGAATGGCGTCCCGGCCGCCTCGGAGGAGGACGCGGCTCAGGTGTGTGACGACATCGTTCGATGCTTTTCCTGAGACGGCGCGGTACGGCTATCTGCTGCGCTGCTACCGGTGGCTGAGCGGGTCACGACCTCGGCTTCGGGCGTGCCCGCAGCCCGTAGCGGAGGGGCGGGCCGGGTTGCAGATGGCCAGCGACACACCCCCCTCAGCCCCCACAGCGCCCCTAGCGCCCCAAGCGCCAGCTGCGAAGGGATACGTCCGACGGCGGCTCGTCCGCCGGTGGAGCGTCGGCCGGCTGCTCGCCCTGGGCTTCGTGCTCGCTGTCATCGTGCTGTCTATTGTCGGCGGCGGCTCCTAGTGTCGCGTATTTGAAGTTGTTGGACGGTTGGCTTTGGTGAGGATCTGGTCGGCGGTCTTGGTCCAGACGAATGGGTGTGCGCGGTCGTTCCAGCCGTCGACGAAGGTGCGGATCTTGGTGTTGAGGTCCTTGACCGAGCCGAAGGTGCCGCGGCGGATGGCCTGGCGGTC
>JAABUP010006955.1_pt1 | contig 15605 bp, 18 predicted proteins | sample 5559201 | NCBI WGS metagenome assembly JAABUP01 (sample SAMN10711887, study PRJNA513373) | rock metagenome | isolation source: Antarctica rocks | place: Antarctica
GAGCGGCAAGCAGTTCCCGGGCGTGAGCGAGGTTGGCTTTTCGGCGTCCACTGGCAAGCAGGCCGTAGTGGCGGATGCGGTGAAAGCCCTTGGGCAGCACGTGAACGAGGAAGCGGCGAATGAACTTGCTCGGGCTTTAAGGTCCTGTCGCTGCACCTGCGGGAAACTGTGGCGGCGAACCTTGGGCCTCGATGAAGTTGAGAAACGGCTCGGCGGCGTCGACCGCCGCCGGATTTTTTGCATACTCGTCCAGCATGAGGGTGTAAACCGTGAGCATCGTCATGGCGAGGGCCGCTACCTCTCCCCTACCGAGGGGCAGTTCGTCCGACAAGGTCGACCACGTCCCATGAAGGATGCGAGAGCGAGCGGTTACGATGCTCACGGCAAAATCTTTCACCTTCACCGCGGAGCCGGGGGAGATGGCGTCTGATCCTTTCAACCCGAAGATACCCTTGATCGCCTGCAACAGGCGCGCGGTGCTCTCCTTCAGGTTTCCGGCGCCGAAAAGGTTCTCGATTGAGGTCTCGAGCTTTGCGACCGCGACAGTGTCGAGCGGCTCTGCAATCGCCTCGTGGAACCAGTAGGCCGCGTCGCACCACGCGAGACCGAGTTCTGGAAGTGGTCCACTCCCGGTCAAGTAGGACGAGATCCGTGTTCCGGCTGAGGAGAAGAGCGGGCCCGCCGCTGTGACGATCGCGTCGAAAGCGTCCTTCCCGAGCCCGCGACCAGGCTGCATGTTCGTCACCTGCGGCGAGATAGTGTCGGATGTCACCACGACAGAACCCTTGTAGGGCGGCAGTGTCCGAGCGGTGATGCGAGATGCACGAGCGCTAAGTTCGAGCGGGATGGCTAGCTGAAGAGCGGCAAGGGCGACGTCAACAGTGAGATCCGCGACCTCACCCGAACGCTCTGGCTCACAACGGTCGACGGGGACAACAGCGATCCAGCTTGCCGCCCGTTCCTGCATCGATGCAAATAGATTGCCGAAGTAGGTTTCCGACCCTTCCTGGGCGACCCCGAACTCGGTGTAATCGAAATCGGCAGCGTGAAGGAAGCGGACCGGGCCGATGGAGAAGGCTGAGCCTGGTTCGGGCATGATGGCGCAAGGGATCAGATGCTGACGTGAAACAGCGGCCGCGGCGAACCACGCGGCGAGAGCGCTCTCCAGGCTGTCGACATCTTGCTGCTGGACGGGGCCACCTGCCCTGCCCTCTTCAGCGTCACGAGCTGGCTAATCAACATCTTAAGGAACGACCGAAGCTGCGTACCCCGAGCGTACGCGGGGTTGGCGGAACGGAAAGCTTTTGCGAGCGCCAAAACGCCGGGCATGCCTTCAGGCTTGAACCCTATGATCCTTCCATGAAGGTCGGCACGGCCGTGCACAATACCCTGCGCTTTGATCCAAGCGGCCGAGTCCACGCCGGCGGGCAGGTCTTTGATTGCCGGCGCTTGCACTTCGACTAAGTCAGCGAACACGGCTACGAGGTCGTCCAGGGTTCCCATTCGGCATCACTCCCGCCTCGGCATCTGAAGCGCCGATCGGCAGCAGCCTACTGGTGACGCCCGGGGCAGGCAAAGGGCAACCACACGCAGATGCCTCATATATTATCTAGTCGACTTCGCCTGCAACCCACGTCCACTAAGCTTCGCTAGAGCACCGAAGGCAGACAGACCACCTCCGGCCAGGCCCGGCAATGACGGGTCAATCAGGTTGCCCGCAAGCAGACCTTCCAAGCATCCGAGAAGGGTCGGAAGCAGCCGATCCCGATAGGTACCAAGCGTCGGATTTCGACCACTAGCAGGAGCATAGATGGCTGCGGCCGGGACGATCGTTAACCTTTTCTCAACCATATCGGCCGAAGGTGAAGCCTTCCTCCCAAACTTTCGGGCCGTCCTTCGGGGCGGCCCCTTTCGTTTGGCGAGGCCGCGCCCTGGACCCGCCACGCCGGCCGCGGCATGATCGGCCATGCGCCATAGCCGAACCGCAGTCCTCGCTCTCCTGACGATCGCGCTCGCGGGTTGTGCCGCGACGCCGTCCCGACCATTGGACTACCCGCCCGGCGCCTTCTACACGCCCGATGGCAAGCCGAAGGTGCCGCCCTGCATGGCGGGCGGCTTGCTGTGCTTACCGCCGTCGTGAGCTGCCCCTTGACGAAGCCGTTCCCGCGAACAAAACAGGAACTGGAAGAGTCGAGAGAGGTCCGGCATGGTTCAGCGTTCACGCGGTCGAGGCGACGTGATTCCGCATTCGGCGGAGCTGTTGAAGGTGCTCGGGGACTGTCGTAAACGGGTTATCGATGCCAGTAGAGAGGTGCGGCCGTTCGGTGCCGCCTATCATGCGCTGTCCATGGTCACGACGGCGATCGATTCCCTTGCCCATTTCATGACGGGGCGGCCGTATTATTTCGAGGCCGGCGGCTCCGTCCCGCCGGAGGGAAGCCGAGGCATGATCCTGGCACCTCGGGCGACCGACGATCCGAATTCTGATTGAGGGGTCTTCTACTCCTGCCTCACGGGCCACGGCCGCGCGCTTCTAGCGGACACGCTTGGGGGTCGAGGACCCGTTCGCGCTGGGACCGGCGGAGATCGTCAAGCGCGTGCTGGCGGCCGGGTACACGCCAAACATCGACCGGTCCAGTGCCGAGTCCTGGCCTACCTCGGGCAGGGTTACGGTGGTCCGTCGCGAGAACCAGACGTTCCTCGTGTCGGTCTGCCGTGACGCCGAGGAGATCAGCATGCAGGAGATGCGGGTGGACAGATATGCGCCGGCCGAGTGAGCGTTGACCATGTGCGGACGGTTCACACAGCGTTACACATGGTCCGAGGTTCACACGTTCCTTTCGGTGTTCGGGACGCCGAAGAACCTGCAACCGCGCTACAACATCGCGCCGACGACGCCCGTCGACGTGGTGCGACTCGACGCCGAAGGCAGGCGCGAACTCGTCTCGATGCGATGGGGGCTGGTGCCGTACTTTTGGAAACGGACGCTCAAAGAGGTTCCCGCCACGTTCAACGCGCGGGCCGAAACCGTCGCCGACAGACCGATGTTCCGGGACTCCTTCCGCACGCGGCGCTGCATCATTCCCGCGTCGGGCTTTTACGAGTGGACCGGGACGAAAGACGGCAAGATCCCCCACCTATTCACCGCGGCCGATGGTTCGCCCGTGCTTGCCTTTGCGGGCTTGTGGGAGCGGTGGAAGAGCCCCGAGGGCGAAGAGATGCTGTCATGCACCATCATCGTGTCGGGCGCGTCCGCGTGGATGGCACCCTACCATGATCGCATGCCGGTCCTTTTAGGCGAGAACGACATCGCCGGATGGTTGGACGGCTCTCTTGGCGGGGAAGCCCTACGGCCTGCGGCGGAGAACACCTTGCGGGAATGGACCGTGTCGACGCGGGTCAACAAGACGGGCGAAGGAGACGACGATCCGACGATCGTCGAGCCTTTGGCTCAAGCGGGGTGAAGATGCAAAGCAGAGGCTCATTCAGAATGGCGCAGATCAGCCGGCATTGGCGAGCCTGCTACATAGGACTGCAAATCTCTGAACAGATGTCTCTGCTAAAAAAGAGTAATTATCTTCGGACTAACGCCCGCGGCACGTTCGTTCCGTGCGGCCCGTACCAACCCCAGAGATGATCGCAAATATCCTTGTCTCGACGATAAGCAGCTAGAATGTGCTTCGCCGTTCCGTCGTTGTACTCATTAAACTCGGCTTCGGTATCAATCCCCTCTCGTTGAAACATGGCAGCCATATGCTGGGGATCCAGTTTCATATGCCGACAACGTTCCTCCACTAGTATTCCAACTGCGACGGCATTCTGAGTGGAAAGGTCCGCGGGGCCTTCCGCCGTAGCTGGATACTCATTGTCTCCGGCTTCTTTCGCAGCGTCCCGACCTGGATCGCCGGATGGAGGATTTGCTCTGTTAAGGTCTTCCTGAACGCCATTTTCGACAGCTGGTGATGTTAGAAACTGGTCGACATAGCCGGGCCTCTGAGTGGGGTCTTCTCGGAGTGCCTCGTCTGCAGCACCCTGCTCCAGGAGCGATCGAGCGTCGGAAACCTTCTTTGAACCGTTGGAACCTTCAGCCGGTCGTGTGTCCACGTGTGTCGGCTGGGGCGCCGCAGCCTGCTGAGCCTCGTCGGGGTGAGTCTTTAGATACCCGAACGCCGCACCGACGACCAAAATGATGGCCCAAGGAAGTTGAGACTTCGTGTTTGAAGAAGCCATGACGCGCTCCGGCGACGAACGATGTTTCGAAAAGTTTCAGCGACCCGACCGGCTACCACTAGGATTACGACCCCTCGCTGAGGACACACCCCTGCATGTCGTCCGCCCTAACCTGCCAACCATTTCCAACCAAGATCGACATCGCTCTTGGGAGTTTCGAAATCCACTGAACCCTCATTTATACCTTATAATCGATGGTGCTCGTTCTGGCCAGAGCGCTCCATCCCGCTATGGACGTGAGAGTGAGAGTCGGTCTCAATGTAGCGGAGCTGCGTAGGAGCAAGGGGTTGACCCAGGAGGAAGTCGCCCATCGGGCGGCTGTCAATCAGACTTACCTAAGCGATATCGAACGTGGAAAACGCAATCCTAGCCTGCGAGTCCTCGATCGTGTCGCTCAAGCGCTGGCGGCCGATCCTGTCGATTTACTCAGGAAGCGTTCCCCGAGCTGAGTTTTTGCAACTGGTTGCAAAAAATCAGAAAGGAAGCTGACCAGACTGGCGCTCTGGCGCCTGTACCGGCCCTAGCTCTCTAACTTCAACGCCAGCCTCTTCGCATAGCCATTCGGCGGCCATTGAGCGGTGACACCAAGAGCCAAGGCGATGCAGGTTGCAAAAGCACAAAAGAACTGGTGGGTTGGCCGCACCCGCGAGGTGATGGACGTCGGCGATGACGCGCGTTGGATCAAGCCGGTGAAGCTGATCGAAATATAGGGATCGGTATGTCTCATAGTCGTCCGTGGTGTTAAACCACGGACCCGGCGCAAGCGGCATGTAACGTCGATAACCAGAGGGTACGCCACGAGGCAGACCTCGGGAGATACCAATGCGGCCGGGTCCGCGATATTGAAACCAAGAAGCAGTAAACACCAAGGCAACTCCCTGTGTAGGTTGAAGGGACATTGCCTTATGTATCTGCTGCGAGGAAGACCTGTGACGTTTTGGAATAGCCTCGGAAGGATAATTTCCGATGTGTGGCACGAATCGCATCAGAGGCTTAGGTACTAATGAGCTTACATCTAAGGTTCTACCGAATAGCTAGTCGACGTGAATAAATACGTGCTGATCGAAGGCCACTGTGCCGGGGACTTCAATCTGGCATGGGACGGTCATCCTACTGCAATGGGAGAATATGAAGCGCCGGATGTTGGATGATGCATTAGAGAGATCGAGGCGAACGCCGTTGACATCGTCGGGGCTGGTATACATGAATACGTTGTCTTCATTGAGAATGGTGATGTAACCATGTACGAACACTGCCGAATCGACCATATTTTTCCCGTTGGCTTGCAGGTCCAACACACTAACCGGCGTTAAGTGATTTTTTTCAAGGTAAGCCGCACGCAGCTCGGCATCATGCGCTGCTTGGGCTCGTTTTTGGGCGTGCCAAGCGACGACCGCCTGCTTGGCACGGGCCTGCTCATCCAACTTAGCCTGGGTGCGCTGATGGCACTCCTCCACCTGCTTGTCGAGCTGTGCGCGCAAATGCTCCTGGTCGGGTCCGAGATTTACGTCAGGTGAAGGAATGCCTATCTTACACTGATCAAGGTTGCCGTTTTGGTCAAAGGCCCAAGTACGGTTACTCCTGACCGCCTCTTCATATTGCCGGCGTATCGCCGCGTCCTGCGGATTGTTGGGATCGTAAGCCTCTGCCCGCCCTGAGACGATCGTCAACGAAGCCAGCATCAGACAACCAAATGGCCGGAAGGCTAGACGCAGGGTGGATGTCGAGTAGCCCATCGTACCTCTCCCAAATGAAACGGCACCGGATCGTTTATGCCTTATATCCGATGGCAATCTGCATTGCGAGATCGTTGCGATGGCCAACCACAGGGAAGCAGGGTTCACGCACGCGAGAGCGAGCAAGGCAACATTCCGCTGATGGCCAGTGCAGACTCGCTCAAAGTCAAGGCTGAGGTTTAGGAGCGCGGGAGTATGCCTTCCTCGCCAGAACAGTGCAGACGAAGGGTCCCTCATACGTCGCGGCCGCCCGCCTGACCACGGCGAACCGCAGGCCGGGGAAAACTTGCACCCGGCTGCAACTCCGTAGCGGTCAGACCGTCAGTACCAGCACTCGGCTGACTTGGGTGGTCGACCATGCGCCGCCGCGGGGCGTCTGAATGCCTTGCCGGTTCAGCTCGGCGGCGACCGCGGCGATGGCGAGGCCCTGGCCACGAAGTCCGGTCACGATGGGGAGAATGTCAGCGCGGAAGGCCTGGGCGATGTCGGTCCTGCGCGCCCGGCCCGCAACGCGGCCCGCTTCCTGGTTTCGGAGGTTGGCAGGGCTGCCGAGCCTGACGCCGCGGGCCTTAGCAGCCGCGAGCGCCGCGGTGGTCCTGGCGGAAATCATTTTGCGCTCCGCCTGGGCGACCGCGGCCATGATGTGCACCACGAGTTCGTTGGCCTCGGGCATATCGGCCGCGACAAACCGAACCCCGGCCTTTTGCAGGCCTGTCAGAAAATGCAGGTCGCGGGACAGCCGATCCAATTTCGCGATGACCAGCACGGCGCCAGTCCGGCGGCAGCGCGCCAGGGCTTCCAAGAGCTGGGGCCGGTCGGCCCTGCCGCCGCTTTCTACTTCTACGAACTCGTCCAGCAGTTCCCAAGTCCCCCCATTAAGGAAAGCGCTGACCGCTGCCCGCTGGGCTTCGAGGCCGAGACCACTGGCACCCTGCCGGGCGGTGGAAACGCGTAGGTATGAAACAAAGCGACCCGAGGCCATGGCAATTCCCCTATGCGGAGTGCGCCAACACAATGTGTGAGAGGGTGGTTTAATGGAATGTGTTTCAATCTTTAGCCATGGATCGCTGGCGAGCAAGGCCGTGAGGGGCCGAGAGCGAGGTAAACCGGATGCGCCCGCCGAACCGTGAAATGTCCCCCCTGAAGTTGAAGTCGACCCGATTTAGTGGAGCCCCTCAAGCTTTCTCAGGAGGCTTCAAAGATGCCTAGGACACACCCACCATACTCCCCTGAGTTTCGTCGCCGGATGGCGGTTCATTGTGGGCCGCTCGCGCGCAGCCTTTCACCGCATTGGCAGCCAGCAACGCATCGAGATCGACCCGCCACTGCCCGAGCTTGGGCAGCGGTTGAACCTCACGCTTGTACTCGATGTGAACAGGAGTTGGGGCCGACAAACCTGGGGCGGTTCAGCAGGCGTCGAAGCCGCGTATGCACGCCATGAGCCGGTATTAACGGTTCGGCGCATGTTGTTAGAAGGTGCCATCGACCGGCGACCTGAACGGGCCTGGAGAGCGCCGAAGCTATCCCAGATTATGGATTGAGCGCTAAAAAGGAAGGGCTGCTGGCGGGCGCTTCGCGATCTTAGTGAGCAATGATCCAACACTACTACTTGGCGAGATGAAGTTGGTGGCAGCATCCTGAACGAGCGAGTCGACAACGGCGCGCATGACTGGCGGCGCAACGCCATTCCCGAGCAATCGAACCTTGTCGCGCCGGGTGCCATGGTCGAGCATGTAGCTCTGCGGAAGGCCCATTGCAGCCTTAAGCTCCGGCACCTGTAACATTCGCAGCGTTGGACCATCGCTGTTCCACTGCACGAGGCCGAACCGGTCCAGGGTGGTCAGGGTGCGAAGCGGACGATCAAGAGTCTGCCACCCGCCACCCTTGTCTGAACCGTAATAGACGATCAGGAACTCGATGCCTTCGCCCAGCGTGCTGATCGCGGCTTTCGCGCGATCCAGCGTCGCCTGGGCTCGGCCGGGCTTGAAGAGCGGAGAGGTCTTCCAACCCGACCGCCGATCAATAATTACCGACGCGGGCTGTCGGGGTACGACGCCTTCGAGCGTAGGTGGATGCCGCTGCCGGTCTCCCACTATGAACACACGACGGCGCTGTTGGGGGACACCGTGGTCGGCGGAGTCCACCCTCTGTATCCTAAGCTGGTACCCTTCGTCTTCGAGCGCTCGCTTGAACTCCGCAAAACCGTCCCAGCGGATCATGCCACCGACGTTCTCCAGCACGATCCAACGTGGCCTGAGCCTCTGCAGAAAGGGCATGATCAACCAGCCAGAGCGTCGGCTCGTCTCACAGCGCGGACGGGAGCCTCGGGCTACCGAGTGGTTTGTGCACTCGGGGGAGGCGAGCAGCAGGTCTACCCTGCCCAGAGCCTTGAAAACGTCGGGACCAGAACCGGGCTCAAGGCGACGCGTTACGACATTTCGTGATGCGTCTGGGAAGTTGTCAGCGTATGTCGCGGTTGCAAGGGGGCAAGCGTCCAACGCACCAACCATCTGGACGCCCGCCAAGGACGCACCCAAGCTGCTGCCACCGCCGCCACAGAAAAGGTCGATGGCACGAATGGCCATATGATCACGACTCGGTTGCTCTAGGTGCCGCCAGGTTGCCAGGCTCGGCCGACAAAGGCAAGCGACTTGCCAGAGCCAAGCCCAGGCGAGCGCGACACCGCTTCGGCGAGGCCGTGACCTGATGCTCCCAAAGTCGAACGACAGTCCAGCCATGCACTCTTAGCGCACGCCGATTCTTCGCGTCCCGACGAATATTGGCGGCGATCTTGAGTTCCCACTTCTCGGACAGTTTGAAACGCCAGTCTGCAAAGCGCCATCCGTGCCAGAAATCACCGTCAACGAGCACTGCGATCCGCTTCTCACGAACAACGAAATCAGGGCGCCCGGGCAGATCGCGTGCGTGTGTCTCATACGCAACACCCAAGCCTTCTAGCATCTTGGCGACAGCGAGTTCTGGCTTTGTGTCTCGGCCTTTGATCCGGGACATGACGGCGCTGCGCTTCTCGGGCGACATGATGTCTCCGCGGTGCTCGCGCTTGGTCGTCGCTCCTCTGGCTGCCCGGTGCGGTAAATTGTTGGGGATGCTCAAATCATTTTCCCGGAAGATGCTGGCTGTAGGTACACTCACGTCAAATGGGAGAGGGCGGCCTCGGGTGCGTGTTTTCATGTCTCCATCGACGGATGGTCTGGAGCTCCCACCCGTCGCGTCGCGGCTGATGCAGTCGCTGCGCTCGGTCGGATACACGACTCACGCCGCCTTGGCCGATGTCGTTGACAACAGCGTGGGCGCACGCGCAACCCGCATCGACATCGATTTCGCTCACACTCCGGAAGCTTTTCTCACCGTCCTTGACGACGGCACCGGGATGTCGCGCGAGGAGCTGCTGGCCGCTATGCAGTATGGCAGCCGCGATCCTCGAGAAGAAAGGACTGGAGGGGACCTCGGGCGCTTCGGCTTGGGCCTGAAGACCGCCTCGTTGTCGCAGTGCCGCCGTCTCACGGTCGCCACGGTGAAGAAGGGCGAATTGAGCATTGCCACCTGGGATGTCGACGAGTGCGAGCGACGTAACGCTTGGTGGCTCGCTACGCCCGAAAGCTCGGCTGTCCCGACTGCCTTGCTGAAGGCATTACGGGCTCGCTCGAACGGAACGGCAGTGATCTGGCAGGAGCTTGATCGTCTTCTTGGCGACGGATCGGCGAACGCAAGGAAGGCGCTTGATGAGCTGATCGTGTCCGCCGCTGACCATCTCGCGCTTACCTTTCACAGGTTCGTAAACGGGAGCTTCGGGCCGAAGATCGCCATCACGCTGAACGGCGCGCCGCTGCCGACCTACGATCCGTTTCTTGAAGGTCATTTCCGCGGTCAGGCGCTCCACGCCGAGCGGTTTTTAGTCCAGGGTCACACCGTGACGGTGTCGCCGTTCGTACTGCCTTTCCCGTCCAAGCTGAGGAATGCCGAGCTAGAACGCGCTGGCGGGCACGAGCGGTTGAAGACGGGTCACGGCTTCTACATCTATCGGGGTGGACGGCTAGTCGTGCCGGGCGGCTGGTTCCGGATCGTGCCCGCAGACGACCTTGTACGACTAGCCCGAATCAGGGTCGATGTGCCGGTCGACCTCGACAACATCTGGAAGGTCGATGTGCGCAAGGCGCTTGCGGAGCCGCCTGCGGAGCTTCGGCCGCACCTCAAGCGCATCGTCGGTCAGGCGGCGACCCGCAGCCGGAAGGTCTATACGCACAAGGGAACCCCGGCGCAGGATAGCTCGCGCATCCCGATCTGGCGTCGGCAGGACCTTCGTGAAGGATATGCCTCGTGGCGGCTGAATCGAGAGCATCCCATGGTGTCTGCCGCTCTGAGGGACGGAGCATCCCCGGCCGACGTTCGGGCTCTGCTCGGCTTGGCCGAGCAGCTGCTACCCATTCACGACATCCACATCCACCTCAGCAATGACCTGCCGGTCGAGGAAGCGACCGCGACGGACGACCTCGAAGCCATGGTGCTTCGCCTTCTCGATGCCTTCGCCGATGACAGGGAGCAGCAAGGACGGCTCCTCGACACCCTGCACCTGATCGAGCCCTTCAACCGTTCGCCCGAAGGGGCGCGTGATATCGCAATGAGATTGAGGTCCTGATGCAGCCGACGCTCGAAATGCTGGTCAACATGACTGTCGCGGCGCTCAAGCTCGATCCTCCGCCCGCAGAGGAGGAGATCGACGCCGTTCTCGATCGGATCATGACGGCCTTCCCGGCCCCGCCCGAGTTGAAGGAACAGGCTCGGCGCACGCTGCACGCGCGCTTCGACATCAGGATGATTCTCGGAAGCACACTCGTTTCCCACGACACTCACGCGCCCTGGTTGGCGGCCCGACGTGGCGGCATCGATCCGTTCTACTGGCAACGCTACAAGACTATGCTGCTTAACAGTGGCTGGCCGCCCCTCGTCCTGGCGACCCTGGACCGCTCGACCGATGACCTGCTTGATCTGCTCGGCAACCCGGCTGAGCCGAACGCCTGGAAAAGGCGAGGCCTCGTCATGGGCGACGTGCAGTCGGGCAAAACAGCGTCCTATGCCGCACTCATGTGCAAGGCGGCGGACGCAGGCTACCGGATGATAATCCTTCTCACAGGGACGCTAGAAAACGTGAGACGACAGACCCAGGAGCGTCTGGACATCGGGTTCGTGGGCTTCGACAGCCGCGGCTTCCTCGGATCGAAGGGCGCGAAGCACAAGCAGCATATCGGCGTGGGCCTTATCGACGGACGGCGAGACGGGATCGTCTTCACGTCCAGCGACCATGACTTTCGCAAGAACGCCGCCTCGGCCCTGAACATTTCCCTGAACGCGGTCAACGAGCCCGTCCTGGTCGTCGCCAAGAAGAACAAGGCGATCCTGGAGCGTCTTGAGGGTTGGCTCAGGATGCGGAATGCGGATCGGGAGGGCAGAATCGATGTTCCGCTCCTGCTGATTGATGACGAGGCTGACAATGCCTCTGTCAATACGAGACGTTTGGAGAACCCAACCTCCATCAACAGGGCCATTCGTAACCTTCTCGGTCTGTTCCGTCACTCGACTTACGTCGGCTTCACAGCGACTCCGTTTGCCAACATTTTCATCGATCCGGATACCCGAACGGAGATGGAGGGGGACGACCTGTTCCCGAACGACTTCATCCATGTGCTCGAAGCGCCCGGCAACTACGTGGGCATGGACAGGCTGTTTGCCGCCCTCGACGCGGATGCCGAGCCAACCAACGACGAGCTGGACGGACCGCTTCGACCCATCGAGGACGCAGAGAACTGGCTGCCCGCCGAGGAAAAGGGCAACGCCGATCCTGACCGGCTGCCGGGCAGCTTGGTGGACGCGCTGCAAACCTTTCTGCTTGCTTGCGCCATCCGGGACCTTCGCCAAGCGCAAGGTCTCGCCGGCGGAGGTGGGGGCTTGCATCGATCAATGCTCGTCAACGTCACTCACTATACCGCAGTCCAAAACCGGATCGCCAACCTGATCCACGCCGAGTTGGACGAGATCAGGACGCAGGTCAGGCTTCATGGTGCGCTCGCTCCTGACCAAGCGGAAGCGCGCTCGGTCACAATTGCCAATCTTCGTGAGGTCTTCGAGCGTGAGTTCGGCGATCTTGAGCAGTCTTGGCCCGACGTGCTGGCCGCGCTGAATGAGGCCATCGGCCCCGTACGCGTGCAGCCGGTCAACGCCACCACCGGTGCCAAAAGCCTCGACTATCGCGTGGCCGAAGATTTCCAGGGCGTGCGTGTCATCGCGGTTGGCGGCAATTCGCTTTCGCGAGGGCTCACACTTGAGGGCCTGTCCTCCAGCTATTTCCTACGGAACTCGCGAGCCTATGACACGCTGCTCCAGATGGGTCGGTGGTTCGGCTATCGAGGGGGTTATGAGGACCTGTGCCGCGTCTGGATCGCACCCGAGGCGGAGGGCTGGTATCGTCTCATCGCCGAAGCCACCGCAGAGCTGAGGCGGGATTTTCTTAAGATGAAGAAGCGACACGCCACGCCGCGCGAGTTCGGCCTGCGCGTCCGCACGCATCCGGAGTCGCTGCTGATCACCGCCCGCAACAAGATGTCGAGCGGCATGGACATCACGGTCGCCACCCATGATCTCAATCTTCTCGGTCGGCAGATCGAGTCGCCCAGGATTTACAGCGATCGTCACCGCAGCCAGCTGAACCTGAAGCAGATAGAATTGCTCCTGAAGCGAGGTTCCGAAGCTGTTGGTGGTCCTGTCGAGTCGCCTCGCGGCAACGCCCTTCTCTGGAAGGGGGTGCCGGCGAGCGTTCTTGCCGACTTTCTGGAGCAGTTCCTTATCCACCCGCTGAACTTCGCCTTCCAGGCGGACAGCATCGCAGAGTATCTTCGATCGACAGCGATCGTGGATGACCCACGTCTCGCAAGCTGGACCATAGCGCTTCCGACGCGCGGCGACGCCGAGGATGACATCAATCTTCCCTCGATCGGGCGAACTGTCCAGACCCGCCGACGCAAGGTGAGGGAGGACGCGACACAGGCATCGCTCCTCATATCAGGCAAGAGCGCCCGCGTGGGCGGCAAGGCTGATGTTCGGCATGGCCTGAACCCGGGCGTTGAGGTGCCGACCGATGCGCCTGAGGAGGACGTCCGGGCCGTCCTCACGAGCCCGCTGCTGGTCCTTTACCTCTTGCGGGGCGAGGTCCGGGCGCAGGAGCCTGATGGCGAGCCCACCCGCTACAAGGACGGGCTCCTGCTTCCGGCCTTGGGCCTGCACTTCCCCGGCACACGCGAGGTGACGACCCCGACTCGGATGGTCAGATACCGCCTGACCAAGGTCGCCCAGCAGCAGCTGTTCGCGCCCGACGATGGCGACGACGACGCGAGCGACGATCTTGACGCTGACGATTTATGCGCTCTGGCGGGAGATGCAGGCGGGCGGGATGGCCGGCCAGCGCCGAGTCGACGCCGACCATCCCTGCGACCTCTACGCCGATTGTGAACCTAGTGGGCGGCTAGGGCTGATTGCGATCTGCTGCAGCCGCCCGGCCAGCCCGCCCCCGCTCAGCGCCATCCAGGTCGACATAGGGGAGCGGCCTGACTCCCGCTGGACGCTGCGGTACTCGCTGCAGAAGCCTTCGCTGCAGCCGATCTTCGCCGCGCTGTGCCAGGACATCGTGCGAGCGACGGCAGCCCTCCCTTATGCCGGGGATTGCGGGCAGGTCATGCTTGAACGGCTCCAGCGCTGGAGGACTCTCCTGGAGCGCGACCGTGCGGGCCTTGGACCCCCCGAACTGCTGGGGCTGATCGGCGAGCTTGCCACCCTGGAGCATCGCCTGCTTCCGCAGCTTGGCCCGGAGGCAGCAGCGACGGCCTGGAAGGGGCCGCATGGAGCCCCCCATGATTTCCTGCTGCCTGACGGGTCTCGAATCGAGGCGAAAACCATCGCTTGGCAGGCCACTACCGTGCGTATCAGTAGTTTGGCGCAGCTCGACACAGCGGCAGGCCCGATCAGGTTGACTGCGGTTCGAGTTCAGCGCGTCGATTCCGGATCGGCTTCGACTGTCAACGCTCCGCAACTTGTCGCGCGTCTGCGCGCGCTTCTCGCCTCATCCATTGTCGCCGAAGAGGTCTTCGAGGACGCGCTTGCTGCATTCGGCTGGCACGAGCACCCAGCGCACAGCGAAGTCTGCGTTCGGCTGGTGCGGATCGACGCCTACCTTGTTGATGAGCGCTTTCCCCGGCTGCTCGCTGCCGACATGCCCTCCGGGATCACGAACGTAGCCTACGATTCAGAGCTTCCATCGGCTGGCCAAGATGAATGGTTCTCCGCCCCATGACACTTGAAGAATTCCGCGCCGAGCTGTTGGCCTCCGCACAGTCCCGCGCGGAAGCGCACGCCTTGGGAGGTCGAGAAGCATTTGTCTCCGAGCTGGCAGAGTGTCTGCGCGACGCCGGAGAGATGCCCGACGTGGAGATGTGTCCCGAAAGCCTGACCGGCCAGAACAGGCGTCGACTTGAGATGGATGCCTTTGCATTCGACGATGCCGATGACTCCCTGCATCTCTTGTGTGCGGTCATGGACGGTGGCGACGAGGTGAAGACGATCACCCTCAGCGACGCCCGCGAGGCCTCCTTCAACCGGCTAGAGGGTGTGTTCGAGCATGCGAGATCGGGTTGGTTGACGGCCAATATCGAGGAAAGCAGACCGCTCTGGTCGCTTGCGCGACGGATCGAGCGTGGACCGCTGCCGTCGGCTCTCCGCCTTCACGTCCTGACCGACCGTCGCATCAGCGAGCGTCTCAAGCTAATCCCGGCCGGCAAAACGTCCGACGGCCTGCCGATCGACTATCAGATCTGGGACGTGTCGCGCCTCCAACGGATCCACGAGGCTCAGAATGCCCGGGACGATCTAGTCATTGACCTGTCCGGGCTGCCCGAGGGAGGGCTTCCTGTCCTCCCAGCCACAGTCAGCGGCGACGATTATGAGGCGTACTTGGCGGTCATTCCCGGGCGTGCCCTCGCCGACATCTACATCCTCCATGGAAGTCGATTGCTGGAGGGCAACGTTCGCACGTTCCTGGGCAGGGGCGGGAACATCAACAAGGGCATCGCGAGCACCCTTAGCAAAGAACCCTCACGGTTCTTCGCCTACAACAATGGTCTTGCCGCAACGGCGTCGTCCGTTGCGATCTCCTTCAGCGCGTCTGGTGGCAGGATCGTCACTGAGATCACCGACTTTCAGATCGTCAATGGAGCCCAGACGACGGCCTCGCTGGCCGCGCTTCGCCGCGAGGACAAGCTGCCGGAGTCGGGTGTCTACGTGCCCATGAAGCTGTCCGTCGTCGCCCCGGCGGTCGCGGAGGAACTCGTTCCTCGCATCTCAAAGTTCTCAAACAGCCAGAATGCTGTCCGCGCTAGCGACTTCTTCGCCAATCATCCCTTTCATCGCCGTATAGAGCAGATATCTCGCCGCGTTCTGGCACCTGCCCAGGTACCTGCTCAACCCGGTGCGGGATTCTGGCACCCGCATAGCGTATTGAGGATGGCTGCGTAGGCGTCGACGCCGGTGCGCGCAGCTGTTCCGACGACGGACCTGACGCTGGCGAAGAGATCGGCA
>JAABUP010006957.1_pt1 | contig 15600 bp, 12 predicted proteins | sample 5559201 | NCBI WGS metagenome assembly JAABUP01 (sample SAMN10711887, study PRJNA513373) | rock metagenome | isolation source: Antarctica rocks | place: Antarctica
TGAGGGCGTGCGGATGGATGCGCAGCAGCTCCCGCACCGGGGCGCCGCGGCGCGCGATGACGAGGTCGTCGCCGGCGAAGAAGGGCGCCTGCCAGTCGTACTGCAGCCCGTTATAGTTGGCGAGGCGAGGGTAGGCCAGGACGCCGCCGGTGGTCGCCAGAGGCACGGCGACGACGCGGTGGTGAGCGAGGGCGCGGTGGTGAGCAAGGGAAGGGCGGGCCAACCGTGCGGCGATGGTACAGAGGAGGGCGGCGGCGAACAGCAGGCGGGCAAGGCGGGCAACAAACATATCGACGGGTCTGTCCATCTAAAGGGAACACAATTCGCTGGTGGGCGTGGTCGGGGACAGCGGGGACAGCGGGGACAGCGGGGACAGCGGGGACAGCGGGGACAGCGGGGACAGCGGGGACAGCGGGGACAGCGGGGACAGCGGGGACAGCGGGGACAGTTCCTCTCCCTACTATACTGCATGAGCAGAGGGCCGCGGCATACTGCATGAGCAGAGGGCCGCGGCATACTGCATGAGCAGAGGGCCGCGGCGTGGTCATGGGCATGGCCCCCTACCCGCAGCGGGGCGTGGGGCGTGGGGCGTGGGGCGTGGCTGCACACGGTTCCCTGGTGGCCGCTCCGCTCTGTGGGCGGGGTCGCGCTGACGCTGTTGGTCCTGTTCTTGGCAGCGGCGCGGCCCTCCTGCGGCCGACGGCACGGCCAGCCTATGGTGGCGAGGCAGGCTCTACGCACGGTGCAGGCGTGCGAGTCGCGCGAAGAGCCCGTCGCGTGCGGCGTCCACATCGGTCCGATCGTGGACGCGGAGCACGGCGAAGACGTCGGCAGCCGTGTGTTGGAGGGTGGCCAGCTCCAGACGGCGCCCGATTCTAAGGGCGTTGACAACGACGGTCGGGACGGTCGCGGGGATGACAAGGCGCGCGAGCGCCGCGGGCACGTCATCGACAGCCAGGAGGAGCGCGCCCGCGGGGTGCGGGCGCTGGGATAGGGGCGGGACGCGGTACTGTTCGACCGCGCTGATGACTCCCAGGTCCCTGCGTCTGGTCGCCCAGATCCTGATACAGACTCGAAGGGAACGGTCGGGCAAGGGCCTCACGAAAAGCTTATCCACCCTTTTTAACACACTTTTGACACGCGCTTAATGGCCTCTTAACACGCGCTTGCTACAGTCGAAGTGGTTGCACGCGTCTCACCCGACGGCTAGCAGCGGAGAGGCACTGTGGGTATGCCCGTCAGCCGCGAACCACGGCTCATCCACGCGCTCCCGGGGCGGGCGCGCGTCCACCTCTCAGGGTGGACGCCGCGTGAGCACCAGGGGCTTTCGCTGCGCTTGCGACAAGCGCCGGGCGTGCGAGATGTCCGGGCCAACGCGCTCACCGGCAACACGCTCGTCCTGTTCGATCCCGGCGCGACGGATGTGCACGCTATCGTGATGGTGATGCGGGTGCAGTGGCTGCGTGCGCCGCGTGTTCAGGGTGATGGGCGCGTACTCGTCGCGAGCGACGGTACGCCCGGTCGGGCGCGCGCGGGGGCAGCGATCTTACCGGGAGGGGTGCCCGCGTCCGCTCGGCAGGTACCCGCGCAGGGCGGTGCCCGCCGGCCTCGGGGGGGCGGGCCGCCTGTTCCCTTGGTTAGCGCAGATGGCAGCGCGCGTCGGGGAGCGGCGCCGCTCTCCTCGACGGACCGGCGCCAGCGGTTCCGGGACGTTTTACGCGCGTTCCGCGGGTTGAGCGACGTCGTCGGCCTGGGGACCTGCATCGCGAACCTGCTGCGCACCGGGAGTGTGTTCGGCCTGATCGTCAACGGCCTCGAGTTGTTCCTCCTGTGCGGCGATGTTCTCGCGCGACGGGCTGAGCCGCGCCGCGTCACGGTGCTCTCATCGCCAGGGACGGATAGCGCCAGTGCAAGACGCAGTCCGGATCGCGGTGATGTGCGTGTCTCGCTGTCGCAATCCACCCCTGCGACAAGCTTTACCCCGATGCTGTGATCGAAGCGGGCGTCTCGGGTCCTTATTGCCATCGAGACATCTGTTTTACCATATCCTCCCCCCTCTCACGAGTATCGTTACAACCCCTGATAGTGTTGGCGACGGCGGCTTGCACCCGTAACCATGCCCACGACGCACCCACTTTTACGCGCAGGCACGGCCCTGAGAATGACTTCGCCACCAATATCAACCCCTGTGTAGCCGCGCCGGCGCGCTCGCTCCACAGTGTACGAGAGGGGCACGGCATAACATCTCCTTGATCGTGCCACGGCCGTGCCACGGCACGAGTTCCTTGGCGCCCGTCGTCGCATGGCGCCCGTCGTCGCATCGCGGTCACACAGTGAGCCCGGGTGAGCCCGGGTGAGCGATGGGCACGACGGCGACACGCTAGTGGCATGTCGCTTGCTTGGTGATACCGAAGGCGTGTGATCGGGGCGTAAACCTTATATACTTGCATACATGTATCCGCTATCCGTGCACGCCGTGCGGCCGGTGCCAGCAAAAAGGAGATAGAGATATGGCCCTCGACGATTATTTGGAGTCCGAGGTGGCGATCGCCGTCGCCGCGACTGCGGCCGTCCTCTCGCCGCGCGTGCGCGGGGTGCTGCGCAAGGGCGCGGTCTACGGTCTGGCCGGCGCGCTCGTCGCGGCCGACGGCGTGGGATCGTTCGTCCGCGGCATCGGGCGCGGCGCCCAGCGGACCGCGCGCCCGGCGGGCGTACCCGCCGCCGCGACGACCGCGACGGCGGGCGCGGCGAGCGACAGCGCCGGCGTAACCGGGACCGTCGCGCACGCGGCGGCGGGCGGCGCCGCGACGAACGCGCCGCCAAGCACACCCGAGGCCGCTGCCGACGAGCTGGCCGCCGTGGCTCAGGGCGACGGCGACGCGGCGACGGGCGTCGCTCGCCGGGGTCGCCGCGTGCGCGCGGAGCAGACGGACGGCGTCGCCAATGAGTGAGACCGTCGACGACGGGGTCGAGGGCGGCGGGATCGAGCAACGTCCGGCCACCGCCCGCGCCGAGGAAACGGTTGACCGTGCGGGCGAGCGGGTCGGCCACCTCGCGGTCCTGCTCGGCTACCAGCTCCGGGTGTTCGCGGCCCGAGCGCGCGAGGAGGCCGAGGATATCTGGGCCGAGGCACGGAGCATGCGCCGCACGGATGAACAACCGTAAGCGGGGCGGGGCGTGTCCTCCCCGCCCGTCGCCCGACGGGCGTGTCACGCTCGCCCCCATCGCCACACCCCTTTCCCTGCCGATCATCCCGCGCCCATCGACCCGTCGCCCCGGACACGGGCTCCCGGGCACTCTGGCGCTATCTGCGAAGGGTGACACATCCGCATGAGTATCGCCGTCGCCGCCGAGCCGCGCCTGCTGCGCACGGTCCCGGGCCGCGCGCGCGTCCATCTGCCCGGCCTATCGGAGCTCGACGCCCCGGTGGTCGAGGCGCAGATCCGTTGCGCGCCGGGTGTCCGCGTCGTGGAGGCCAGCCCCCTCACGCGCAACGTCCTGGTCCTGTACGATCGTCGCGCCACGAGCGAGGAGGCCGTCCTTGCCGCCGTGCGCGCCTGTGAGCGCGGGGCAGCCCCCGAGACGCGCGAGGCCGGCGAGACGGGCCCGTCTGGCTCGTCGGGCTCAGACGCGGCGGCGCGTGCGCGGCGGGACGCGTCCCCGGCCGGGCGGGCGGGGGCCCCGCGCGTCCTCTCCTCGGGCCGCGGGCGCGGCGGGCGGGCGCGCATCGCCGTGCGCGGCCTCGACCGCGACCCCGACCTGGCGCGCCGCGTCGTCGAGCGCCTGGAGCGTCGTCCCGGCGTGCGGGCCAGCGCCAACCCGCTCACGGGGCGCGTGTTGGTCTTGTTCGACGCGCACCAGGAGGACATCCGCACCCTGCTCTCCGATGTCGTCGCCGTGGAGTTGCCCGACCTGCCGGGGGAGGACAACCCGACCCACCCGCTCGACCCCGCCCCGCTGATCCAGAGCGCGGCGCGCACGACGGGCGCGGCCATCGGCCTCGGGCTCGTCACCGCCCAGCAGGTCGCCGGCGTGACGGTCTCGTCGCCCGGGGCGGTCCGGGCCTCCGCCGTCATCGGCCTCGTGCAGGGCTTCCCGGCCACGCGCAACGGCCTGCGCGCGCTCCTCGGCCGCAACGTCTCCGACCTCCTGTTCGGCGGCGCCAACATCGTGGCCCTCGCCCTCTCCGGCAACCCGCTGGGCCTGGCCGTCACGGGCCTGGAGTCGCTGCGCCTGCTGACCGAGGTCGTGGCGCGCCGGCGGGCGTTCGCGCGCTACGAGGAGCGGCTGGGCGCTGTCGCCGCGGCCGCGCCGGGCGCGACGATCCGGCTGGAGGCGGGCGCGCGCGCGCCGCTCGCGGCGACCATCGTGGAGGGGACCGGCACGGCCAGCGACCGCGACGGCTCGCCGGTGTCGGTCGGTCCCGGCGCGCCGGTCTCCGCCGGGGCGCGGGTGCAGGGCGGGCCGTTCGTGGTGACGCTGCGGGCCGACGAGCCGTTCAGGCCGGGGGCGCGCCCCGCGCCCCCGGCCCCGACCCTGCCCGACCGCTACCAGCGGGCGCTGGGACCGGTCTCGCTCGCCTACGCCCTGGGCACGGGCCTGGTGACGCGCTCGCCCGGACGCGTCTTCGAAGCGTTGCTCCTGGTCAACCCGCGCGCGGCCCTGGTCGGCGCGGAGTCGGCCGGCCTCAACGCCGCGGCGCACGTGCTGCGCGCCGGCGTGACGGTGGTGGGCTCGCGCCCGGAGCGCGCGGTGCGCCGGCCGGACGCCCTGGTGATCGACGGGCCGCGCGTGCTGACCGACGGGGTCGAACTGACCGGTATGGCGCTACTGGACCACGCCCGCGACGCCGCGGAGGTGCAGTCCCTCGCGGCCGGCGTGGCGGCGGCGGCGGGCTCGCCCTGGGGCGCGGCCTTCCGCGCGGCCAGCCACGCGCCCGCCACGGACGGCCTCTTCGACGGTACGACCGCCCGGGCCACGGTCGGCGGCGCCGCGTACACGCTCGGCCCGCTCGCGGACGGCGACGACATCCCGGCGGCGGGGCGGCTGCGTGGGCGCGGGGATACGTTGGTGGCGCTGCGCGCCCGCGACGGACGTCCGATTGCCCTGTTCACGCTGCGTGCGTGCCTCGCGCCCAGCGTGGCCGACCTTGTCGCGACCTGCCGCCGCCATGGCGTCGCGCTCGAGCTGGTCGGCCGTGGCGAGGCCGCGCGCGCGGTCGCCCGCCGGGCCGGCGTGCCGCTGCTGGACGAGGAGGACGCCGTGGCGGCGGTACACGCGCGCCAGGAGGGGGGCGGCCGCGTGGCCGTGCTCTCCGACAGCGCGCACACGGCGGAGGCCTTCGCCGCCTGCGACCTGGCCATCGGCCTGACCTCCGGCCGCAGCGGCCGTTTCCCGGCGCGCGCCGACCTGCTGGCCCCCGACCTCGCCGGGGTGGTGGCCATCGTCGAGGCGGGGGCGGGGCGCGACAGGGCGGCGCGCGACGCCGTGGGCCTCTCGGTCCTGGCCAACATCGCGGGCGCGGTGTGGGGCGTCCGCGGCGGCGCGGGCCTCGCGCGGGCCTCCCTCGCCGTCTACGTCGCCACCCTTGGCGCCCTGGCCGACGGCTGGGCCAGGTTGCGCGGCGGCGCGCGCGTGCCGTCGACCGTGGCGCGCCTGGTCGACCCGCGCCCCGAGCGCTGGGGCGCGCGCGACATCGCGGATGTGCTGGAGACCCTGCGCACCGGCGAGGAGGGGCTGACGGGCGCCCAGGCCGTGGAGCGGCACCGCTCCGCGCCGCCGCCGCCGCGGCGCCACGAGCTGCTGCGCGCGGTCCTCGACCAGGTACGTTCGCCCCTCGTCGGCATCCTCGCCGCCGGCGCGGGTCTCTCGCTTGCGCTTGGCTCGCCGCTGGATGTGGCCCTCATCGGCGCGACCATCGGCGTCAACGTGGCCGTGGGCGCGTGGCAAGAGCGCCGCGCCGGGCAGGCCGCCGACGCGTTGCGGCGCATGGGCGCGGCCACGGCGCGCGTGCGGCGCGATGGCGCGGCGGTGACCGTGCCGGCGTCCGATGTCGTGTCGGGCGACGTGCTCGTGTTGGGCGCGGGCGACCGTGTGGCCGCCGACGCGCGGCTACTCGACGCGTCCAACCTGGAGGTCGACGAGGCCGCGCTCACCGGCGAGTCGCTGCCCGTGCCCAAGGCGGCCGGCGGCGCGAGCGATGCGAGCCGCGTGGTGCTGGAGGGCAGTGATGTTACCGTCGGCACGGGCCGCGCCGTGGTCGTGGCGGTCGGCGCGGGCACGCGCCTGGGCGCGACCGCCGCGGCCCTGGCCCTCGACGAGACGGAGGGGAGCCCGCTCGGCGCGCGGCTGGGCCGCCTGTTCGCGCGAGTCATCCCCCTGATCGTGGCCGGGGGTGGCATCGTGGTGGCCGCGGGGCTGCTGCGCGGGCACGGGCTGCTGCCGTCGCTGGCCGTGGGCGCGAGCATCGCCATCGCCGCCGTCCCCGAGGGGTTGCCGCTGCTGGCCGGGGTGGGGCAGGCCGCCGTGGCGCAGCGCCTGGCCGGGCGCAACGCGCTGGTACGCCGCCTTGGGGCCGTCGAGGCGCTCGGCCGCGTCGACGTGGCCTGCGCCGACAAGACCGGTACGCTGACGGAGGGGCGCCTGGCGCTCACCCTCGTGGCCGATCCCGACGCGGACGCGCCCCCGGCCGCGGACATGCCGGTGGACCTGCGGACGGTGCTGCGGGCGGCCGGCCTGGCCAGCCCGCACCCGGAGGCCACGGACGCGGCCGCCCACCCCACCGACGTCGCTATCGTGGGCGGCGCCGCGCAAGCCGGGCTGGGCGACGACCTGCGGGTCGCGCGCGGGGCGGAGGCGCCGTTCGACCCGGTCCGCTCGTTCCACGCCACCGTCGTGGGCAATCGGCTCTACGCCAAGGGCGCGCCAGAGGCGCTGGTCCCGCGCTGCGGCCGCGTGCGCCGGGGCGGCGTGGAGGAGGAGCTGGACGAAGCCGGCCGGCAGGCGCTGCACGACCGCGCCGAGGACCTCGCCGGGCGCGGCCTGCGTGTCTTGATGGTCGCCGAGGGCACGCCGGGGACCCCGGTCGATGACCCGGAGGGCCTGGTGGCGCTCGGCTTCGTCGGCATCAGCGACCCGCTGCGCCCTGCCGTGCCGGCGGCGGTACGCCGGTGCCGCGAGGCCGGCATCCGCGTGATCATGCTCACCGGAGACAGCCCGGTCACGGCGCGCGCCATTGCGCGGCAGGCCGGCCTGCTCGAGGGCGGCGGCGCGGTCCTGACGGGCGCCGACATTGCCGAGGTGCACAACGGCGACCTCGCACGGCGGCTAGAGGGCGCCGCGGTGATCGCGCGTGTCACGCCGCTGGACAAGCTGCGCATCGTGGAAAGCCTGCAGCGCGGCGGCCACACGGTCGCCATGACGGGCGACGGCGTCAACGACGCCCCGGCGCTGCGCCTGGCCGACGTCGGCGTGGCCATGGGCCGGGGAGGGACCGAGGTGGCGCGGCAGGCCGCCGACGTGGTGCTCGCCGACGACGACTTCGCCACGCTGGTCGAGGCGCTGGTCGAGGGGCGCTCGTTCTGGCGCAACATCCGGCGCGCCCTGGGCCTCTTGCTGGGCGGCAACCTGGGTGAACTGGGGCTGGTGGTCGGGGCGAGCGTCCTCGGCCTGGCTTCCCCGCTGGTCACGCGCCAAATCCTGGCCGTGAACCTGATCACTGACGCCCTGCCCGCGCTGGCCGTGGCTCTGCAGCGCCCGGCGGACCGCAACCTGGCCGGCCTGGCGCGCGAGGGCGAGGCGGCGCTGGACAAGCCCTTGCGCGACGACGTGCTGCGCCGCGGCGTCGCCACGACGGGGCCGGCCCTCGCCGCCTACCTCGTCGCGCTCGGCACGGGCAGCCTGCCGCAGGCGCGCGCCGTCGCGTTCGCCAGCATCGTCTCGACGCAGCTCGCGCAGACGCTGGACCTGGGCCGCACCGGGGACGGGCTGACGCGGCCGGTGCTGGGCGCGGTGGTCGGTTCGGCGGGCCTGCTCGTGGCGTCCCTGACCGTGCCGGCAGTGCGCGAGCTGCTCCTGCTGGCCGCGCCAACGCCCCTGGGGTGGGCGCTCATCCTCGCCGGCGCGCCGGCCGCCGTCGCGCTCAACCGGCTGCTCGGGTCCTCGCGCGATGGCGTGGGGTCAGCATCGCTGCCGGCGCTGCCGTCACTATCGTCCCCGCGATTACGGCGGTCGCCCGCGTCAGCCTAACGTCATTCAAGTAATCGAAAGTCCGGTCGGCGTCACTCTTGACACCGTCCAAGAGGCCAGGCATTCTAGCCATGTTGAGCGTCAATGAGGCGTGCGAGATGCGCGCCGAGGTGGTTGATCTCGACCGGATCACCGGATTTTTGCGCCAGTACTGATTACTTGAATGGTGCTCTAGACATGCGTCGACGGGTCGTCGTGGTGCACGAGGTCGACCGTGCAGGGCAACCCAGGGTCAGACTCCGAGCCAGCATGCGGCACAAGCGGTGTAGCGACGATGGGGACGGGTAGCACGCAGGCGCAGACGGCACCCAAAAGCGCATGGCAGGGCGCAAACAGCGACAGGTCTGTACGAGGCGACGACCAGTCCAACCCCTCAGGGCCACGGTCGGCCACCAGCGCATGACCTCTCTGCGAACCGCCATGCGCGTGGCACACCCCGTGCATTGTTAAGCGGTTGTTAAGGGTGGGTTAAAACAGTGTTAAACAGGAGGGGCTACGCTGTCCGACCTAGTCTTGCGTTTCGTGCTCGGGGGGCTTATTGTGTCGGCCTTCGCTGCCCTGGGCGATGCCCTCAAGCCGAAGACTTTCGCGGGCATCTTCGGGGCCGCGCCGTCTGTTGCACTGGCCTCGCTCGGCCTGGTCTTCCTGACGAAGGGCGGCGCGCACGAGGCGATAGACGGCCGCTCGATGGCGATCGGCGGTATTGCGCTTGCCTGCTACAGCATGCTTGTGTCGCGCCTCCTGTTGCGGTACGAGTGGGACGTGGCCGTCGCCGCCATGTCGTCCTGGCTCGTGTGGGGCCTGGTTGCCTTCGGCCTGTGGGCGATCTTTGTGAGGTGAGGATGTGATGAGCGTGCAGTTCGACCCAGCGCGGGTGAAAAAGACCACGTCGCGCGCCTATATAGTGCGCTTCGTCTTCGGAGGGACCGTCGCCGCCTTCTCTGGGCTCCTCACCCTGAGGTGTGGCCCCGCTGTGGGCGCCCTCTTCCTCGCGTTCCCCGCCATCCTGCCGGCGAGCCTCACGCTGGTCAAGGAGCACGACGGGGAGGAGGCCGCCGGGGACGACGCGCTGGGCGCGGTCGCGGGCAGCCTTGACCTGATCGCCTTCGGCGTCATCGTGTGGCGGATTTCCGGCACCCTCCCAGCATGGCTCGTCCTGAGTAGCGCAGCGGTCGCCTGGCTGGGCCTCTCCGTCGCCGTGTGGCTGCTCGTGTGCCGCGTCGCACCGGGCGGCGCCCACAGCGAGTGGCTGCGCGGACAGCGCGGACGATCGCCACATAGACACTCCAGCCACCCAGTAAAAGGAGCATGAGACATGGCCGAGCACGCACAGCAGAGCGCGGAGGACCGTGGGTTGACCAGTCGCATCGGGCCGGTGGAGGTCGACTGGCCGCGGTCGATCGGCTACTACGGCGGCATCAGTGTGGCCGTTGCGGTCGGGATGATCGAGCCGCCCCTGGCTATCTTCATCGCCGCCATCCCTTTCCTGAAGATGCTCAACCGTCCGACTGCCTCGTGGCCCTCCCGCTTCGTCGGGCAGGTACTCGACGGCGCGGCTAAGCCGGTCGGTGGGAGCAGCGAGGCGACTATCGAGCTGACGAGCGCCAAAGCGCCGCCTACCCCCCGTCCCACTCTGTGGGCTGAGGCGCGCCAGCTGGCCGATCGCGCCCGCCCAGGGAATGGAGATCCTGCTGCACGTTGAGGTCATCGTGACCAGCGCGGACCGCGTCATATTCGCGCGTCGACCGAGCGCGCCGACGCTCCCGGTCGGGGCGTAGTTCTGCGCACAGTAGCACCGCTCGTGACGATAGCTACGTCACCCCACTCATCCTGCCGCCATGTGAATGAGCGTGGTAGCCACCGTCACGAGCGGCCGACAGGGGCAGCACGCGCGCGATAACCGAATGCGTTGGATCGAACTGCTGTCGTAGCCGACGTGTTGTTCAGGAGCAAGGTGACGCGATGCGGCTTGTGTCATTCCTCTTCATGAGGCGGGCTAATCTGCCAACGCGGTCAGAGACTGGAGATCCTGCATGAGCGGGGCCATAGCGGTCAGAGCCCCGCGGATGGATCGGGCTTGGGCGTCGAGAACCTGTTGTATCTCGGCGTGCCGGTCGGGCGTCAATAGCGCGGCCGGGACCCGAGCGAGGTGGACCGGCGCCCCGTCCACGAACCTGGCCAGCCTGGCGAAGCGCGGCTGCTCGTCCTCCAAACGGTCACCGATGTGCAGCAACAGCGCCCGGTCCGCCGGGTCTACCTTACCCGTGCGCTCCACGTGTCGCACGACCACCCCCATCGCGCGTAGGTCCGTTGACAGCGCGTCAAACGTCCGCGTCCACCCCTCGATCGTCTGCCCTGTGCCATGGGCGACCGTGCGCGCGATCGCTGAGAGGACGACGCCGCGCAGCACCGTCGGGCGGCCGGGCAGACCACGTTCAGCCAAGCCCACCGCCGAGGCGAGGTCCTCGACGTGGCGCACGATGGTCGCGCCGGCGTCGACGAGTCGCGCGCAGAGGGGCAGGACATCAGCGCTCATAGCCCCATAGTACCCGCGAACGGTCGTGTGCCGGTAGCACTGCCCGATCTCGTGTCGTCTTAAAGCGGCCTGTGTGCAGCGAACGACGCCTGCGACTGCCCTCCCTCGCTGGGCGTGGGCCCGGATGGGACACCACGGGCCGGCTGCGGTCGGATGTGCGGCGGCGCACAGCAAGCTCCTTCATCCTGCACTAGCGAGACGGTTGGGGGATCAATGGCGCCGAGCAGCTCACCCCTGCGTCGGCGCCCCTCGTTATGACGTGGACGTCTGCTCACGATGCCACACTCAGACGCGCGCCAGATCCACTTGGTGCTCGTCGTGTGGAATCTGGTCATGGGACGGCGTCGTGCTTACCTCCCCTTGCATCCCAATCATACTAGCCCCCGGTGTGGATCGCCCGCACGACGCTATAGATGACCACGAGCACCATGAGGAGGGTGTAGATGCGCAGTACCCACATCGCGGCGCGGGCCACCGACGAGAGCTGGCGACGCCCGTAAGATTGCCGCCGCGCCCCCACGAGCTGGTCGGGCTCCAGCGCGACCCGCACATCCGCGTCGCTCGTCGGGCCCTGTTCGTGTTCCCTGACCGCCTGCATCCTGTCCTCCTTGTCCGTTGTATGCCGTGTCTATTTGCCGAAGAGGTGGGGAAAATGACGGTGACCCCGTACAGGACGCCGCCCCCCACCAGGAAGAGGGTGACCAGGGTCGCCATGATGTTGCCCAATGACCCGCTGCGCAGCTCACCCATGACCTCACGATCGTTGACGAGCAGGACGAGCAGCACCAGCGCCGGGGGCATCGCCAGCACCGCGATCACGTTGACGATGAGCACGACGTACACGAGCGGGATGCCTGGGATCAGCACCAGCGCCGCCGCCCCCGCCGCGCTGCCCAACAGCATGGTGTAGAAGGGTAGGCCCTCGCGCAACCCGCGGTTCAGGCTGCCCCCTCGGCCCGTGACCTCGCCGAAGGCGTAGGCCGAGGAGGTCGAGATGGTGAGGGCCGCCACCAGACCCGCCTCGACGATGCCGAGGGCGAACAGGGTCGCGCCGGCGCCGCCGATGAGCGGGCGCAGCGCCTGCGCGAAGTCGGCTCCCTGGAAACTGGACGCGTTGACGCCTTTGACGAAGAGCGGCGTCGTGGCCACGACGGTGGCGATGGCGGCGACGGCGGCCAGCGCCGCGCCGGCGGCCGTGTCGATACGCCCCTGGCGCACGTCGGCGCGCGTGAGGCCCTTGTCGGCGGTGGCGCTCTGCTGGAAGAAGAGCATCCAGGGGGTCACGGTCGCGCCGATGTTGGAGAGCAGCAGCAGGATGACGCCGTTGGTCATGCCGCCGGGCAGCGGCCCCCAGGTCAGGAAGGAGCGGCCGATCGCGCCCCAGTGCGGGTGCGCGAGGAGCGCCGCCGGCACGAACAGCAGGTTGAAGGCGGCCAGCCCGAGCACCAGGCGCTCCCAGGTCCAGTAGCGCCGACCGGCCGTGGCCACGACGATGAGCAGCAGCGCGCCAAGGACGGCGACGGCCGGCGGGACGCCGAAGTAGCCCAGCCCGGCGCGGATGGCGATGAACTCGGTGATGAGCGTGAGGACGTTGCCGAACGCGAGGTCGCCGAGCGAGAACCAGCCCCAGAAGGGGCCGAAGCGGTCGAAGATCATCGCGGCGTGCCCCCGGTGCGTCGCCGCGCCGAGCCGCACGGTCATCTCCTGGACGATGTAGGCCATGACGAAGAGGGCGGCGATGAAAGGCAGGAAGAAGCCGATGCCGAACTGCGCCCCGGTCTGGGCGTAGGAGATCATGCTCGGTCCGTCGTTCTCGCCGATGATGGTCAGGATGCCGGGGCCGACGAGCAGCCAGAGCAGCAGCGGCGTGCGCCCGCGCGCCCGCGCCGTGTGCACCCGCGCGCGGTCGCCGGCCCGCTTGCGGTCCTCCTGCGTGACGGCCGTGGGCGCATCGCGCAGCGCCCCCGACATTCCCACATCCAGCCTCTGTTCCCCGCGGTCAGCCACGTGTGTCTCGCCCGTCTGGGTGCGTGTGTCGATCGACGCGCACGCGCCGGGCGATCGCGCCGCCCAGGATCTGTGTCGTCCCGCCGATGCGCAGCGTGAGGACGTCGCCATAGGGCGCGACGCCCTCGATCACGACGGTCGTACCGGGGATCAGACCCAGCGTCGCCAGGTACTGCAGGAGGGCTGGGTCGCCGTCCGGCACGCGCATGACCGTCGCGTCGACGCCCACCGGGAGGGCGGCCAGGGCGATGCTCCCGTTCGACGCGATCGTGCCCTCGCGGCTGGGGATGGGGTCGCCGTGCGGGTCGTGGGTCGGATGGCCCAGCTTGGCCGCGATGCGCTCCTCCAGTTCCTCCGACAAGACGTGCTCCAGGCGCTCGGCCTCGGCGTGCACGCGGTCCCAGGGCATGTCGAGCAGCTCGGCCAGGAACTGCTCGATCAGGCGGTGGTGGCGCACCATCTCCAGGGCAACGGCCAGACCTTTATCCGTCAGCTCCGCCCCATGGTAGGGCGTGTGCCGCACGTAGGGGCCGGCCGGGTCCGCGGCGAGATGCTTGAGCATGTTGGTGACCGAGGAGGGCTTGACGCCGAGGCAATCGGCTAACTCCTGCGTCGTGGCGTGCCCCGCCTCCTCGTGCAAGCGGTAGATCTGCTTGAGGTAGTCCTGCGCGGCCGCCGACGGTACATGCACCATTTGTGCCCCCCATGATCGTTATTAGTCTTGGCTAAATTATGCATGAGACGTATCATCCCGTCAAATTTATGGTGGCGTCGCCGTGGCGCACCGCGACTAATCGACGGACGATGGCCAGGCGCAGGGGGTGCCCGGCCCCGTTCATCCGTCGGCGCGCCGCGTCGCTTTGTGCGGCGGGCCACGACGGTGTGACGGGATTTGCTACACTGACAGAGTCCCTGCGCGACACCATAACCCGACGCCCCAACACCCCGAGGAGTGGAGAGCCACCGTGCGACGCGGCCGCCCCATGCCTGGACCTCACCGTGGCGGGCGCGGGCGGGCGACGTGGCCACCCTATCGTCGACGCCGCGCCCTGATCGGTATCGCGGCCCTCCTCCTGGTCTTCGTCGCCCTGCCCGGCGTTGCCGCCGCCGTGCTGGTGGAGAACCCGGACGCGTTGCAGGCGGTGAGCGCGCGCGTCTTGCCGCCGCAGCCCGGCGCGCAGCCCTGGGACGGGCGCGCGCGCGTGGTCGTCGCGCTCTTCGGCCTGACCCAGCGCACCACCGAACCGGCGCGGACCGACACCATCTTGATCCTCACCCTGGACCCGCCGCGCCGCCGCGCCAGTCTCCTGTCCGTCCCGCGCGACCTGTGGGTCCAGATCCCGGGGTATGGCCAGGGCAAGCTGGCCATCGCGTACGCGGTCGGCGGCCCGCGCGTGGCGGTGTACACCCTGCAGCGCGCCCTCGGCATTCCCGTGCAGTATTACGTCGCCCTCACGTTCCGCAGCTTCACGCACCTCGTCGACGCGCTGGGTGGGGTGACGATCGACGTGCCCCAGGAACTCAAGGACCCGCTGTATCCCTGCCTGACCACCACGGCGTACTGCCCCCTCGACCTCAAGGCCGGTGTGCGGCATCTCGATGGGGCGACGGCTCTGGAGTTCGTGCGCGAGCGCCACGCCTTCGCGCAGCAGGACCTCGCGCGCGTGAAGGACCAGCAAGCATTCCTCACGGCGCTGCGTCAGCAGGTCATGACCCCCGCCACGGCGCTGCGCGTGCCGCGCCTGCTGACGCTGCTGCGCCAGGAGGTGAGCACCGACCTGCCGTACAACGCCGTGCCCAGCCTGGGGCTGGCTTACGCGCGCGTGCCGCCGGCGCGGATGACGCACGCCTACATCGACCTGGCGAGCGGCCTGGTGCAGAGCGGCTGGAGCGCCGACGGGCAATCGATCCTCACGCCGACGACGGCGGACGGCATCCCGGCGCTGGCGCGCCGCCTGACCCACGACCCTATCCTGGCACAGCCCGGGGCGGCGGTGACGGTGTGGGACGGGACGGGGACGCCGGGGCTCGCGGGCGATGTCGGAGGCGCGCTCCACCGCGACGGGGTGACCGTGGCGGCGGTCGGAGCCACGCCGCACAACGGGCGCACGCGCACGGTCGTGGTGCGAAACACGCTGGTCGCCGGTGGTGCTGGCGCCGATGCGGTGACGCATGTTCTGGCGCAGATGCTGGAGGCGCCGGTGCTGACGCGGCCGGAGCACGGGGCGCGGACGCCCATTGTCATCCTGCTGGGCTCCGACATCCCCGTGGCCCGGTAGACCCCTTGCCGGCTGGAAGAATTAGAATGGGTGCACCACGTTATTGTGGAATGGAGCCTGCGACGGCGGTCGCCTGGCAAACAAGCGCCGACGGCGGTCGGGTGGTGGCACGGGAGCCACGCCCGTCCCCCGCACCGCAAGGCCCGGGCGCTGCCGTGCGAACGCGGTCGCACGGCAGCGCCCGCGCGTTCCACTATTTTATGGTGCACCCAATTAGAATCAGTCTTATTGACAAGGAGGCATCGCGGGCGTACACTGGACGTGACGGCTTAGAGTGATCGACCGTCAGGTTTCCTCGTTCGGTGAGGTGGCCGCGCGCACACAGGCTACTGACGGGAAAGGTCGAGAGACCCCAACGCGTCAGACCAGGTCTTCCCGGCTTAAGGGTTGATTCAAAGTGGCTGAGAGCCTGTCTGCAAACGTGTTAGGGCGGGGCGAGACGCCGGAGCATGAGATGGATCATGGCGATAAAGATCATGGTTTCGCTGCTCGCGGGGAGTTCTTCGTAGTCCTTGCTCAGGCGGCGGTAGC
>JAABUP010006958.1_pt1 | contig 15598 bp, 9 predicted proteins | sample 5559201 | NCBI WGS metagenome assembly JAABUP01 (sample SAMN10711887, study PRJNA513373) | rock metagenome | isolation source: Antarctica rocks | place: Antarctica
GCAGCAACGACGTCGACACCGCCATCCGCTCCAGCTCGACCCGCTGATCATCAGTCATCGGTAAAGCTGCAGCCACCATAACCGCATTCTACCAAACAACCAGACTCATTCACAGACACACCACTAGCGCACAGCTCAGGCCGGCCTTGGTCGTGTAAAGCAATCGATCGTCTACCAGACACTCTCGGACTTCAAGTGTGAAGCATCGTGGCCTTGGCGACCTTCATGCCCTCCCTCGTTCTCATCCTGATGAGGTCGGATTCGAATTCGGCGATCATGGTCAGGACGTTGAACAGCAACCGGCCGATCGGGTCGTTCGGGTCGTGGACCGAGCCGCCGATGTTGAGTTTCACTTCGGCGGCGGTGAGTTCTTCCACGATGTCGCGGGCATCGGGCAGTGATCGGGCCAGCCGATCGAGTTTGGTGACGACCAGGGTGTCCCCGGCGCGACAGGCGGCGAGCGCTTCGCGCAGGCCGGGTCGGTCCCGGTCCTAGGACTCCGAACCAAACAGCTCGGCTATCCCATCCGCTGCACCTCGGCGGATGAGCCGATGTGGATTCCTCATAACCCAGTCCCACTGGAGTTCTGACCCAGGGATACGTTCCTGATGAGCATTGACGAACTTTTCCATAAAGGGTGACCACTCGTCGCTGGCCGATGGGTCAATCACAACAAGGCCATCCCGATGACCTTGATAGGTCCACTGCCGGAGAGCTGTGTTTACGTGTTCATCACGGAAACTATAACCAATGACTACCAAACGGTCTGATTCGCGGAGCATTTCTGCGAATGCGTTCAACATTGGCATGAACGGTCCATCACTCCGGAGCTTGGTCCCTAGACCAAATATTAGGGCAGGAATCGCTCGCGAATTGGCTAATCCCAGAACAATACCGTCGATATTTCCTACCTCGATCCTCGTCGACGGCAGCTCCTCTCCGCCGTGGCGGGGGCGCCCGCCGACGTAGTGCCAGTCGATTGAGCCGTGCAGCTTGAGAAGTCGGACGGCCGCTCGATCAGATCCCCAAGACCAAATCGATCCATCAGACCATTGCTCTATGCCTCTATCTATAGATATTCCGGACTCAGACGCCGCCTGTTCCAGCGCTAGGTCGTAATTTAGAGAGACAATTTGCACCGTATCGGTTGGTTGAGGCCTGAGTAGTGGAGTCAAGTAGCTGGAACGGCCGGCGTCGAGGCTGAGTATGCCCCCTAGGCCGGTCACGATGTCACCCACTAACTGCCCTAAAGTATCGCGGGGATGGCGTATCCCTGCCGCACTTGCTATGGCCTGCTTTAAAACCACTTCCATCAGGCCGTCGTTGCCTTCGCTCAGCGAATAGGACATATTGGATGTGATATTCACTGGAAAATCAGTAACCTTTCCCATCGTGACTATTGATGGGATCCAAGAGGCAACGAACGGAACTAGGCTCGAAGCCATATTGACATCATCGCGCGCCGCAAGAAGCGTGATCGCCTCGAATACGCGCTCGGAGTCAACCCCTGCGAAGGGATTTCGGCCGTGGCCGGTGTCCCATGCAATGATTCCACCCACAACTGCATGGAAGGCGGCCGTTACGTCCGGCCTCCCAAGCGCGACAACATGTTGCGAAAGGCGCTCGGTCAGCTGCGTTGCACGCGGTAGACCAGCGTCCATCGACGCTCCGGCGCCCAGCAGAACGGTTGTTTTCATCAACGTATCTTCTCGCAAGAGAAGCCGCCGACCGACGGGGGCGCCAATGGGTGACCTCTTGCGGATGGCTGGGGCCGGGCCCGCGATCCAGCGAGCGAGGCTGGACCCGTCGATGCCTCCGCAGGGTGTGCGTTTGATCTGCCTCGGGAGATCCAGAGGATCGGGCCGTGCATCGTGGTGCAGGTCGACGGACTGGCCCTGGCCGGTCACGCCGCCGGCACGGGCCTGTCCGGGGAAACTCGACTGGCGGCGATCGAACCGGCGCTGCAGGCCACCGGCCCCGCGGACGGGCTGCGACTGAGCCTGGAACTGTTCCTGGACGGACTCAGCCGGCTCCGCACCCGCACAGCCGAGGGCTGACACCCCTCGGGTCAATACCAGCGTGGGTGCGACCATGAGGCGCCCTGCAGGGGCGCCGCTGTAGCGTGCCGGCAAAGACTCCCGGTAGGCATTTGCAAGGTGAGTTCAGCTGCTCTTCACCCTGGCGGCCGCAGTGTCAACCGTTTGCATGGTGCGGACGGTGTGGGTGAGCAAGCCAAATGCTGCACGGCTGGAGCTGACTGCCGCGTTGCTCACCAACCATTACGTGGTGCAACGGTGGACAGCCCAGCAGATCGCCGCCAAGTCGGGTTGGTCGAGCCAGTACGTGCGGGACCGGCTACGGGAGTATGGGATCGCGGTGCGACCGACCGATGTGCCCCGCGGCCTGCGGGACATCGACCAGATCGCCTCGCCAGCTGGCTGAGCGAAGGCGCCTCGGTCGCCGCCATCGCCGCCCGGACCGGTTACTCCACCACGGGGATACGGAAACTGTGCCAGGGTGGGCTCTGACCACCCCGGCGCCGCGACGAGCTTCGGCGCCGGGGCCAGATGATCCGCTGGTCGCTGAGTTGATCCGGTTGTACGACGGCGAACAGCTCAGCCTGGAGATCATCGCCGGCGTCCAGCTTCTCCCCCTGGTACCTGCGGACCTACCCCACCCCGCAAGGGGGCAACCTCCGGTGAAAACCGCTATGGCCCCCGCTGAGTTCGTACCACGCAGAACTCCCAGCGCGGTCGCCGCCCAGGGCTGTGCAAGTATTTAACGCGTCCAGCTGAGCGGCTCTGACGTGCCCGGCAACCACGCCCATAGTCGAACGCGGATCCTCGTCCCGCGCGGTGACATGCTCTGAACCCGGGGCCTGGAACGTGTCCGAAACGTCCGAGAGTGCGTTGCGGACACTTCGACTATCGGTCACGGATTTTGGACGGTTTCGGCTCGGCGTGTCGCGATCAACGTCGGGAGTGTCCCAAAGGGATCCGTTCCGGACAGCTGACACGGCCTACGTCGCTCCGTTTGAGCTCTCCTCCGGCCGGCTTCGCCACACTCCCGGCCCCGCGCAGTCTAGGGTCACTCTGTGACTTTTGAGCCTGGGCAGCGAGTGCGGATTCCGCATCGTTCTGACCTGCCCGGCCACGTCAAGGTCGAGATGGCGAACCCTCTCGGTGATGGCTGGACCTTGTTTGTAGAGCAGGCGACCGGGATGTTCGCGAAGGTCGAGTTGACCGCCGCCCAGGCTGCGGCCTGCGAGGTGCTTACGGAGGACGGTGCCGGTGACTCTGCAGCCCTGCTGGCGGGGCTGTGGACCGCGTGGATGCGTGCCGCCGGGTCCGGGGCTAGGTCTGCGGTGTTGGCATCGACGCCTCTGCGGCCGTACGCCCATCAGATGAACGCTGTCTATGGCGCGATGCTCCCGCAGCCGAGGCTTCGGTTCCTGCTGGCGGATGAGCCGGGTACGGGTAAGACGATCATGGCGGGGCTGTACCTGCGTGAGATGCAGCGTCTCGGGTTCGTGAGCAGGGCGCTGATCGTCGTGCCGGCGCACCTTGTGACGAAGTGGCAGGCCGACTTCGAGCGGTTCTTTGGCGGTGGCCTGCGCGCCATCACGGCCCAGACGGTCCGTGAACACGGTCTGGAAAGCGACCATGACCTGTGGATCGTGAGCCTGGACTTGTTGTCTGTGAACGGTTTGGTGCAGGACGCCGTGCATCCGGACCGGATGGGCTGGGACGCCGTTGTGTTCGACGAGGCGCACCGCCTCACGCCAACGGCTGTCGGGTACTACCAGGCCGGCGAGATGCTCGCGCTGAACACCCCTCGTGCACTCCTGATGACCGCGACGCCGCACCGTGGGAAGGAGTGGCTGTTCCGGGCGCTCCTGCACCTGGTCGACCCGGAGGTCTACCCGCCGGTCGAGAGCAACAAGGAACCGTCCCGCACGGTGAAGCCGGGCCGGGTTCACTTCCTGCGTCGTATGAAGGAAGACCTCGTCGATTTCGACGGGACCACCAAGCTTTTCAAGGGCCGGCACGCGGAGAACCACAGCGTTGCGCTGTCCCCCGCGGAGGCGGAGTTCTACAACGAGGCGTTGGACCTGGTGGACCGCTACTTCCCGAGCGTCGCGGTGCCGCTCGGCAAGATGGTCTACGGCAAGCGGGCAGCGTCCAGCCTCCACGCACTCGCGGAGACACTCAAGCGCCGCCGGGGCGGCATGGGCTCCTCGATGCCGTCCGCCGCGGCTCATGACGCCGACCCGGACGGCGACGACGGCCCGAAAGCCGACGAGGCCCGCGTCATCCATGAGGGCAGCAAGTCCGCGAAGGCCGAGCGCAAGGACATCGATGGACTGCTCACGCGGCTCCTACCGATTGTCGGGGACATGACCCAGTCGGTCAGCAAGTGGGACCCGCTCGCGTTGACCTGCCTGGGTCGCAATGGTGTGAAGCCCGGGAACGGTGAGCAGGCCGTCATCTTCACCGAGTACGCCGACACCGCCGACTGGCTCGTCACCAAGCTCCTACACGCGGGGTACACCGCCCGTCGGTACAGCGGCCGGGACAACCACCACATCCGCGACGACACTCGCGACGCGTTCGCCCGCCGGGACTTTCAGATCCTCGTCAGCACCGATGCCGGCAATGAAGGCATCGACCTGCAGACCGCGCACGTCCTGGTCAACTACGACATCCCGTGGTCGCTGGTCCGCCTCGAACAGCGGATGGGCCGCATCCACCGGGTCGGCCAGACCCGCGATGTCGAGCTCTACAACCTCATCGCCACCGATACCCGCGAGGGTGAGGTGCTGGAGGTCCTGCTCGGGAACTTCGTCACCGCCGCGAACCAGCTCGAAGGCCGGATGTTCGACAGCCTCAGCCTGGTCGGGGAGCTCGTCGGCCTCGCGGACGACGAGCTCAGTCGGGTGCTCGCGGACACGTTCGGGGACGACGAGCAGCGCGCCCGCGCCCTCGCCGCCGTCGGCGCAGTCACCGCCACCCGGCTCGCGGACGCAGCGCACCGCGCCGACGCCCAGGAACGCGCCCTCAAGACCAGCGTCGACATCGCCCAGGCCGTCACCGCCCTCCAGGATGAACAGCTCGACCGCATCAACCCGGCGATCGTCGAGGCTTTCCTGCACCGCGCGGCCGCCGGCGGAGCCGTCAGCGTCCGGCCGCACGCCGCCGGGGATGGGATGTTCACGCTCGCCCGCGCCGACGGGATGCCGCTGCCGAAAGAATTCGCGCCTCCGGGCGAGCGGAAGGCCGGGACGACCGCTCTCGTCGCCAGCAGCGGGAAGTCCCTCGCTCAGGCCAGAGCGGGTGGCGCGGCCGTCGCGGACGCTGTCAACCTCGGGCCTAGCGACCCGCCGTACAAGGCCCTCGTCGCGCTGTGCGCCGACGCCCTCGCGCCGGCCTTGCACCGGGGCGGCGCGCTGGTCGACCAGACCAGCAGCACCGACTACGACCTGTTCGCCTACGAGGCCGACCTCACCGAAGCGGGCGGTCGACGCAAGGGCACCTGGTCGTGCCTGATCCGGGTCGATAGCGCCGGCGCCCGCAAGGTCGAGTGGGCGATGCTCGCGAACCTCACGACCAGCGACCCCCCCGCGGGCAAGCCCCATCCAGGCAGGGCGCACGACGCGCACGGCCGGGCAGCGATGGCCGCCCAGGAGGACCAGAGCCGTCGAGCGACCGCTCTCGACGACTGGCTGCGCGTCGCCGAAGGCGAGCTCGGGAAGCTACCTAACGACCTCACCGACGAGATCACGGACGGCGACGCCCGCCGGGCCGAACGAGCGCGCCTCAAGGCCATGACCGCCGCTCGCCTAGCGGACCTGCGCCAAATGAGCGAGGTCACGATCAGCGAACCGCGCCAGGTCACGTGGGCGCGGGTCACCGCCGCCGCGCCGCCCGCCGAGCCGACCGAGACCGATAGCGAGCGCATCTCGATGGACCACGTCGCGGACCTGCTCCGCGCCGAGGGCTTCGCCGTCGCGGACGTCCACACAGAAGGCCGCGGCTACGACCTGCACGCGAGCCTCGGCCGGGAGCAGCGTCTCGTCGAGGTAAAGGGCGTCTGGAACGCCGCTAGCAGCAACGGCATCAGCATGACCGCGAACGAGGTCCTCATCGCCACGCAGCACGGAACCGCCTACTGGCTGTACGTCGTGGACCACTGCGACGACGGGCAGGGCCGTATGTACGGCGCCTACCCCGACCCCGTCCGGACGTTCCGTGATCTGTCCCGCGGAGACGTCGTCATCCACGTGCCAGGCAGCGCACTGAGGGCAGCCCGCGAGATTCAGGAGTCCGCCCCGTGCGCATGATCGAACGCTGGTTCCCGTGTGCTGAGGTGAGCGAGGCGAGCGAGCGAGGGTGGGGCAAGGGCACCAGCGAGAAGGCGCTGTTCACCTGGTTCGCAGCCCGACCGCTGGCGCAGGCGAAGGCGGCTGTCCTCACAAGTCTCCTCCCCTGGCCGGAGGACGAGGGTGAGCAACGTCGACTGCAGGACCTTGTGCGTCGAGCGATGCAAGCAAGAGACGGCGCGCAGTGCGAGATCGACGCCGAAGTCAAGGCGCTGTACCCAGCCGCTCCCGACGTTGTCGACGTATTCAGCGGCAGGGCCATGATTCCGCTCGCAGCGGCTCACCTCGGTGCCCAAGCTCATGGAATCGACTACTCCCCGGTCGCAACCCTCGCCGGCAAGCTTCTCGCCGACTACCCGTTCAGGGACTGGGCGGAGGAACCGCCGGTGCCCTACGGGGAGCCGGGGTTGGCTTTCCCAGCGAATAGGCTGGTGGAAGACGTCGGGTGCGTACTGGACGAGATTGGCAGAAGGCACACCGCGGCCATGCGGTCGGTCTATCCACTGGTGGGCGGCAAGCAACCTTGGGGCTATCTGTGGGCCGTAACCCTCCCGTGCCAGGAGTGCGGACGCAGGTTCCCACTCACGGGGTCATTGGCGTTGCGCCATCCCATGCCTAAAAGAAATGACCCGGGTCAGGCCTACCGCCTCGAGGTCGATCACGGCTCAGGGACGTGGCAGGCGGTCGTCCACGACGGGGTCCCAACAGGCTCCCCGACGCTGGTCGCGCCCATAAAGGGAGGGAAATCGGTACGCGGCAAAGCCGCCGAGTGTCCATTCTGCTCACATATTCACGCGAAGCCGGTACACACCCGCCTAGCTCAGGAAGGACTCGGCGAGGATGCCCTCCTGGTCGTGGCCGATCTCGATGACTCAGTAGGCAAGCTGTTCCGCACCCCGGACGCAGAGGAAGTCACGGCGGCCACTCTCACCTCCCGACAGGCACTTGCAAGCGAGGCGTCATTTGGATCCGGCTTGCCCGCCGTCCCCAATGAGGCCATTCCTCCCGGCAACAACCACACGGTCCGACCTTCGCTCTACGGCGCTAAGACGTACGGAGATCTGTGCGGGGACCGACAGACCCTCTCCTTTGTCCGGTTGACAAGAATTATCAACGAGATAGGACGCGAACTGTCCGGCTCCCATGGACTCTCGGAGGCGTACGCATCCGCCATAACGGGGTACGCCGCCGCGACGCTTGTGCGGAAGCTCAAGCGATCTACACGCGGATCCACTCTCGACATCCTGTCCGCATCGAAGTCGAGCTATGTAGGCGTCGGTCACATCTTCACCAACGAGGCCAGCGTCGCGCACTCCTACGACTTTCTAGAGACTGGCATCGGCGAAGGCTCCGGTACCTGGAACTCCAACGTGAAGGACACTGTCAGAATCCTTCACTCGCTAGTCGGTCTGCCGGGTCGACCGGCGACCATCGAGCGCGGAAGCGCCGCGAGCCTGCCGTTCCGAAGCGGGTCGATGGCGGCAGTCGTGACGGATCCTCCCTACGACAACATGATCGACTACTCGGACGCGTCGGACCTGTTTTTCGTGTGGCTCAAGCGTGCCCTCGCGTCCACCGCGCCCTGGTTCGGCTTCACAACGCATCCCGACGGCGTGCAGGAGAAGGACCAGGAAGCAATCGTCAAGGGGGGCGGCAACGTCGATCACCGAACCCGTCTGCACTACGACGACATGATCGCCCGCGCCTTCACCGAAGCGCGCCGAGTCGTCCGGGACGACGGCGTCGTCACCATCGTGTTCGGTCACGGCGACCCGGAGGTCTGGCACCGCCTGCTCGGCGCGATCACGCGGGCTGGCCTCGTCCTGACGGGCTCTTGGCCGGCGAAGACGGAGTCGGGAGGTAGCGCCGGGAGTGCGAATATCGTGACGACGCTGACGATGTCCTGCCGGCCGGCGCCACAGGGGCGCGACAACGGCCGCGCCAACCTGGTAGAGGCCGAGGTGCGCCGCGCCGTCCAGTCGCGCATCCCAATGTGGGACGCGGCCGGGCTGGCTCCCACGGACCAGCTCATGGCGTCGGCCGGTCCGGCAATGGAGGCCGTTGGTCGTTATGAGCAGGTGCTCGACCACCTGGGAGAGCCGGTCGCGCCCGAGCACTACCTGGTCGTCGCCCGGAAGGCCGTCGTCGACGCGACCTCCGTCCCCATCGAGAACCTCCCGCTGGACACGTTCGATGCGCGCACGCGGTTCGCCCTCGGCTGGGTCAGGCTGTACCGCCGCTCCGTCGCCCCGAAGTCTGAGGCCCGCTGGCAGGCACTCGCCGCCGACTTGACGATGGAGGAATTGAAAGGGGTCCTGTCCGAAGCGGACAAGGGCGTCCGGCTCGCGCCCGCGAAGGACTGGAAGGGCAACGTGGCTGCAACATCGTCCGTCATCGACGTGGCGATGGCGATGGCGAAGGCGTGGCCCAATGGCCTGGACGAAGTGGCCCAGGTGCTCGTAGCTGCCGAGCGCGACGCTGACGACGCGTACCTATGGGCAACGCTCGGATACTTATCATCTCTGCTTCCGGAAGCCGACCCCGATGCCGTTGCATGGACCTCTTTGGTGCGGGCACGGCGCGGCATCGGGAACGTCGCTCGCGGCGTCGTCTCAGCGCAGCGTGAGGCCGATGAGTCAAGGAACACGCAACGCAGCCTGTTCGACACCGACATGGCAGGAGAGCCGTCTTGAGCAACACCGTGACCCCTTGGTGGGAGGTCCTGAAGCTGAGGGATGAGGTCGTCCACGCATCGGGGTCCATCGACGATGTGCAGATGTCGCTGTTCCAGGCGGTGCACGGCACCGTCGCGGACCGCCCGCCCTACGCCGACGCCCAGTACTTCGGGGAGATCACTCACCCGAGCCCGCTGTTCACCGACCTGATGGCGAAGGTCGCTGTGCGCCTCGGCGGCGGCGCGAAGCACACCAGGTCCCGGGCGCTGTGGCGCTTGGACCAGGCGATGGGCGGCGGCAAGTCCCATGGCCTGATCGGCCTGTGGCACCTCGCCGCCCACCCCCAGGCCCTTGGTACCACCGACATCGGCAGGGACACATTCGCCCGCGCCACGGCCATACTTGATGAGAAGCCGCCGGCAGACCTGAACAACCCCGTCGTCGTGATAATGGCGTGCGACAACATGACCGCTGGCAAGGGCGCGGCGGAGTTCGACGGGCCGGCACAGACCCTGCACGAACGCTTCCTGTGGCGTCTATTCCAGGGGGACAACAACCTGTACTTGCGCTACCGCGACGGGTACGCGGACAAGCACCGCATCGTCGAGGCGCTCACGGCCGTCGGCCGCCCCGTCCTGATCCTCGTAGACGAGATCCTCGACTACGTGCGACAGCTCTCCCTCACAGAAAACGCCGATCTCGCGATCAAGGACATGGCGTTCCTGCGGGCGCTGCTCGACAGCGTGAACGATGTCCCGAACGTAGCGGCGGTCATCGTGATGATCGCGTCGGAGGCCGACAACATCGACCTAGACGAGGCCGGACAAAAGCGCCGACAGGAACTCGACGACCTACTGATCCGCAACGGCGAGACCGCGACGACCAACGACAACACCGACTTCGCCGCGATCCTGCGCCGCCGCCTATTCGACAGATACGCCGCGGCCGAGGTGCTGAAGGCTACGGCCGTGGCGTTCACGTCGAAGATGACCGGCCCCTGGAAGGTGAAGGTCTTTGACGCTGTCGCGGCGACTGCGTCGCCGGAGTTCGCGGATGAGGTTGCACGCTGCTACCCGTTCCACCCGCAGCTCATGGCCATGGCCGAGCAGGAATGGGCCAAGCTCGCCGGTTTTCAGCGCGTTCGGTCCACCATTCGCATTTTCGCGGCGACCGCGCACGCCCAGTACCAGCGTGGGAAGCGCGGCGAATGGGCCCCGCTGCTCGTCGGCCCGGGTGACCTGCCGCTGTCCGACCCGGTCGTGCGCGAGGCCGTCATCAACAGCGGCCTGATCGTGGACACGCGCACACAGGCGAATTACCGCCAGATTGCCAGCGCCGACATCGTCGGCGGCGAGGACTTGAAGGGCGCCGCCCGCGAACTGGACCGCGGCCGCACCGACGGAATCATCGGACCGCTGAACCCGCGCGCCGCTGAGCGCGCGGCGACATGCCTGTTCCTGTGCTCGGTCATCGGCGCACGCGCTGGCGGGCGACAGGGTGCGACTGAGGCCGAGCTCAAGGCAGCCATGTTCGTCCCGAACGCCAACTACCCCGTTGGCGAAGCCGACACGGTCATTTCCGAACTGCTTGACGTGGAGGGCGGCGGACTGTCAAGCGTCGAGTCGCTCGCCGGCAAGGGCGGCCAAGCCGCGCGTCTGTTCATGTCGACCCGCCGCACCCTGAACATGCTCGTGAAGGCATCCCGCACGAGCGTCACCGACGAAGACCGAGACGAGGAACTCGCCCGGACGGTCGAACGCCTCATGGTGACCGGGCCGTTCAAAACCAAGTTGTTGGTCCAGACCAAGCCAGCGCTGAGCCCTCTGGAAGTGCTGACCGCCGCTGGCATCGACGACGCCCGGTCGACCCGCCTGGTCGTCCTCGACCCGCGCCAGTTCATCCTCCTGAACGGCGTCGACAAGGACACTCGCGAAGCCATCCGGGCGGTGATGGGCCTTGGCCCGAACAAGGTTCCGGTCCAGTGGGCGTCCTCCGCCGTGTTCGCTGTCGTGAACACGCAGGGACGGGCAGCGGCCCGAGGCGCAGCGGCCGCCTACCTCGCCTGGGACCGCGTCGCCGTCATGGACGCAGTTCGGGCCGACGAGGAGCTCACCGAGCAGGCCCGCACCGAGCGCGCGGGGGCCAAGCGCAACCTCGAAAGCGCTGTCCGCCGCGCCTACCGGCACTTCCTGTACCTCGGGCAGGGCGACCAGGTCGACCAGCCGCGCGTAGACCGAACCGTCGCGTTCGAACCCGACAGTGGCCAGTCCTCGCTGGATGGCACCGCCGTATGGAAGTCGCTCGTGGCACAGGGGAAGGCGTTCGACACGTCTGCGCTCACCGCGAAGGCGCTGCTTCACAACCTCGACGCGAAGGACTATGGAAGACCCCTAGATGAGCTCCGTGACCTGTTCTGGAGCAGCCCGAGGCTGCCCCTGCTCCCTGACGAGGAACGCGACCTCCAGCGCGCGATTTACGAGGCCGTCAGCGCCGGGCAGCTGCGGCTCGTCGGGACTGACGATGCGGACCGCGCGGTCACCCGGCCTGCCGACATCGCCGTAGGAGTCTCGGGTCTACGCCTCGCGCCCCCGAAGCCCGTCGAGGTCACGCCGCCCGGTCGCAACGACGGCTCGACGCCTCCCGATCCCGGCGGCAGAACTTCGGGCACGAGCGGCAAGACCGAGACGACGAAGCGTCCACCGACACCGCCACCTCCTACACCGCCACCCGCCACCGAGCGAGAAATCGCATTCAGCCTGATGACCAGCATGGCCGACTCCGACACCCGTGACGCCGTCCGGCGCCTGCTGCTCGACCTGGCGAACGCCGCCGATGACGGCAAGATCAGTTGGGCGCAAGTCCAGATCAAGGTCGTCGTCGCCAGCGACGTCGCAGCCGAAATTGAAGCCGACATCCGCGCCGCCGGCACCAACCCCAGCATCCGCGACGTCTGATGACCCTTTTAAGATCCAAACTTAGCGAAGGTATGGCATGGTCCAATTAAACCCAGCGGGTTCACGCGGAGAGCATGAAGCTGCCATCGAGCAATACATTATCGACCTCGACCCTCAACTGGGTGCAATACTAGCCCCGTATCTCAAGTTCGAGCGTCTTGACGAACTGAATGACCAAGAGCGTCGTCGTCTTCGCGGTGAAATCTCCAACGCAGTCAGGAAAACTCTTGACCAAGAGGATGCCACCGAATGACTCACTACTTCTTGACGCGAATCAAGATCGAGGGGTTCCGCGGTATAAACAATGAGAACCAACCGCTTGAACTGAAGTTCAAGCCAGAGTCGGTGAACTCAGTCTTCGCTATTAACGCCACTGGTAAAAGCTCAATATTTGAGGCGTTATGCTATGCGATTAGAGGTTACGTTCCTAAACTTCGAGAGCTTCAGGCTAGCGAGCGACCTGAGGACTATGTCGCCAACTTGTTCCATTCTGGGAGTACCGCAACCGTTGAGCTTGAAATAGTTGACGACACCGGGGTAAAGACTACGATCACAGTCATACGTACGCCGAATGGCAATCGGACGGTTGCCTGCTCGCCGACGTCAGCTGACCCGATCCCGATACTCAAGGCCCTAGATGAAGACTTTACACTTCTGGACTACGAACAGTTCACAAAGTTCATCAACAGCACTCCCCTCGACCGAGGTCGGTCGTTCTCTGCATTACTCGGGCTCTCCGGTTACACGCAACTAAGGCAATTACTTCAGAGCCTAAGTGATACGCGCGGTCTAAATACCGACTTTGATCTCCCATCACTTCAGACGACCGTGACTGATAATGAAGGCTTTGCTAAAGAATCTTTCAGCCAGTTCAGGGCTGCGTATACGGGTCTAACCGGTCAAACGCCGGGCGACGTTGGCGACGTGGCGAAGTGGGGGATTGACATCTTAGCTGCGCTCAACAGTATTGATTTGTTGAAAGGGCCTCTATTCGGGAAAAAGTTGAGTCAGATTGAATTCGCCGAGTTGAGGCACGTAGTTCGCGGCGAGGAGGGCGGCGCTAAGCGCGACCAGCTGGGAAAGCTAGTCGAGATAACTACTCGTCTTGATGGCGTAGAAGTACCAACAGACGAGACTTCAATTGCAGAAGCAGAAGCCCTATCCGATGCCGTCATAGCTCAGGGCAAGCTTCTTAACACAACAGCTGGGGCAGCGTATCAGCGACTTCAGGACTCAGCCTTACATCTTTATCGGTCTGGCGATTGGCACGACCCGAATCGGTGTGCACTTTGTCAGACCGAACTCGGAAGGCCTCTACAGCCGAAAATTGAGGCAGAGGTTGCCAAGTACGAAGCTGTCAGGGTGCAGGAACAAGCTGTACGCAGACTTGTAAACGGCGCCGCATGGATCGCGGCGCTACAGAAACTTGAGTTACTCCCGGAACTCGCGGTTAAGGTGGGAGATCGAACGGCAGCAACAGTTGTACATGGTGCTGAAGGCGGAACCCTAAAGGTTGAGCATGTCGATAGAGCCCTAGAAGCCCTTCGTAAACTTAGATCAAGGCTCGGTACCGTAATTCAGGCACGCAGGAATGAGCGCAATCAACTCGAGAAGGAGTTACCACCCTCTCTAGTTGCAGTGACGACGCAGATCGAGCTGGCCTCACGTGCTCGGGATAACCTGAGTACGTTCTGGAAAGCTACACAGAAGGTCATCCGCACGAGGGCACAGGTCGCAAAGTACCAGCGCTGGCAAAAGTACATAAAAGCGGTAACGGACGAAATTTGTGACGCTGAAGCATCGCTTACCGCTTCACGGCTCAAGTCGCTTGGTGACGACTATAAAGAGCTCTTTAGGGGCATCATGGGTGTAAAGGACGTGGTCCCAGTCCTTACACGTTTAGATCAGAATCAGCAACTGGATGTGCGACTCGACAACTTCCATGGGTTAGCCGGATTATCGGCACGAGCGCTCCTCTCAGAGAGCTATCGCAATGCGCTTGCTGTCTCAGTCTTCCTGAGCGCCGCAGGAATGCAGAAGACTGCGGCAAGGTTCATCGTTTTGGACGACGTGACATCTAGCTTCGATGCGGGCCATCAGTTCCGCCTAATGGAAGAAATTCGACAGCGGTTACAGTATCGAGGGGGAGCGGACGGTCTCCAATTTATTATCTTGAGCCACGACGGTTTACTAGAAAAGTATTTTGATAAGGTTGCGCAAGATGGCGGTTGGCACCATCAAAGGTTGCAAGGAATGCCGCCCTTGGGAGCGATCACAACGGTTAAACAAGATGCACAGCGGCTCCGCAAAACGGCTGAAGATTTCCTCGCTGCTGGGCAGGTATCCACGGCGGAACCGCTGCTACGTCAATATCTGGAGTTCAGTTTGCTATGCGTTGTGGAGCGAGTGAAGATACCAGTGCCGATCGATGTTTCAATACGTGATGACCGCCAAATGGTCCAGAACATGCTCGATGCGATTTTAGCTGCGGTGAAGTTGCAGCAGCAAGCGGGAGGCCTGGTAATGAATCAGACGCAAGTTAATGACCTTGACAAGCGCCATGTTACTTCATTGATTAGCAACTGGGTAAGTCACTACTCAACCGGTTCAACCTCGAGCCTGAGCCCGTCAGTCTTGCTTGGCGTACTTGATACAGTCGACGAACTAACTGATTGTTTCAAGTGGGATGACACTACTACAATTCCCGCCTCACGCCGATGGTACCGAAGTCTGACGAAGAAGTAACTTTTCAGTACAAGCTAGACCCTTTAAGGGCACGTAGAGGCACGATTGGGCATTTTGAAGATGCAAACCGCAAGATGACAATGAGTCATCATGACAGGCCACCACGGTCACCAACTGCTTGGGTGTGGCGGTCAGTTCGCAGGTCCTCCAGATCGAAAGTCATGAGGCGATAATTACACGGGGCAGTGACGACCAGGCTCCGAGGGATGTCATTCCAGGCCGCACCACCCGGCTCGCGGCCCGCGGAGCCGCGCCCCCACCGCAGCTGCTCTACAGCCCATACCTCTCCGCCAGGTCCTTGATGCGGGCGTCGAGGTCGGCGGCGGCGTGGTCGACGTCGTCGAGGATGTCGCGGACGTCTGCAAGGTCGGCGACATCGCGTCGGCGCTGTTCCAGGCCTTGGAGGTACCGCTCGGCTGCAGCCTGTGGATCCGCCGGCACCGGCGGCACGGGTGACGGCTGCTGGAGAGTGGTGTCATCGGCAGGTGGGTGCGGATCGGGATGGGTGGGTGCTTGGCCGGTCAGGTGCGCGGCGGTCAGGGTGCTGATGGTCCGGGCGCTGATCGAGGTGGGGGTCACAGCCGGGGCGCCCCAGCGGTCCAGCGGCAAGAAGATCGGCATCGGGTTGCTGAAGGTGCGGTCCTTAGGTTTGGCGCAGCGGTGTCCGTCTGTCTCGGCCAGGGGTACGGCGCGACGCAGGGTGTCGGTGAGGCGGCGGGTGCCGGCGTGGTGGGCCAGCAGGTGCAGCATCCGGCGCCACAGGATCCAGGCGCAGCCGGGGCATGTCGCCGGCTCGGCGGTCGCCGGCAGGGTGACTGCGTCGGTGTCCAGGGTGAGGGTGAGCT